>Ga0134125_10008662_pt1 | contig 11481 bp, 14 predicted proteins | sample KB31751_FD_96464 | JGI IMG/M metagenome (GOLD analysis project Ga0134125, IMG submission 96464) | Terrestrial soil microbial communities with excess Nitrogen fertilizer from Kellogg Biological Station, Michigan, USA - KB3-175-1 | ecosystem: Environmental > Terrestrial > Soil > Unclassified ... | reverse complement strand
TATTCCGTCGTGGCCAACGCGATCGCCGTGCCGATCGCGGGCTTCTGGGTCATGCCCTGGGCAATCGCGGCATGTTTGATGATGCCTTTCGGGATCGAGAAGCTTGCGCTCGTGCCGATGTCCTGGGGTATCGATGCGATATCGTGGGTCGGTCACACCGTCACCTCGTGGCCCGGCGCGGTGATGCAGTTGCCGAGCCCGTCGAGCCTGGCGCTGGCGTTGATCAGCGCCGGCGGACTTTGGCTGTGTATCTGGCTCGGCCGCTGGCGTTGGTGGGGCTTGGCGCTGATCGCGCTCGGCATCGCCAATATCGCGATAACGCGGCCGCCGGATCTGCTGATCGCGGGCGATATGCGGCTGATCGCGGTGCGTGCGCCGAACAGCAGCTATCTGCCCTCCGCGACGCGCGGGCAAGCGGCGGTGGCCGATACCTGGACGCGGCGCGCAGCGGCGCAACTCGGTCCGATCTGGCCGGCGAGCGGCAGCGCCGCCGATGGCGCGCTCACGTGCGACAGCCAGGGCTGCTTCTATCGCCGGCGCGGCGAGACGGTGGCGCTCATTCGCGACGGCGCGGCGCTTGCCGATGATTGCCGCAGCGCCGATCTCATCGTCAGCCCGGTTGCGGCGCATCGCGCTTGCCGGGGCGTGCATATCATCGACCGCATCGACACCTACGAGAACGGCGGCTACGCGGTGTGGCTCGATCCCGGCAATACCATCACGGTCGCGACCGTGCGCGCCTGGCAGGGCGAGCGGCTCTGGTCGCCGCATCACGCTTCAGCAACGGCACAGGCTCCATGACAAGCGACGAAGAACGAAAAGCCGCGCGCAAGGCCCAGGGCGAGCGGCTCAATCAGATCATGTGGGCCTATCTCTGCGGCAGCATCGTCTTTCTGTCATTCTTCGTCGGCCTTGGCGCGAGCTTCATTCCGCTCGGCTTCGGTATTCTCGGCTGCGTTCTCGCCTGGCAGCTCAAGCAGAAGGGCGAGACCCGCCACAGCACGATCGCGGCGGCGATCCTGCTTGGCGGGATTTTGATCTGGCTGACAGTCAACTGGGGCTGGATCGGACCCAGTATCGGTCTTTAGGGGCGAGGGGCCCTTACTGCACGCGGCGATAGCCTTGTTGCTGCATGCAGGCATCGAAAACCGGTGTGCCGATGATCGACGGGGTCGCGCCATTGCCGTTTTGCTTGCGGCAAGTCGCCTCGGCGGTCGTCAACGCGTCGATCATTGCGTCCGGTGATAATTGACGGCCGTCGGTAGGGAGGTAGCGCGCTTGTCCCGGCATCGCGGGGAAAGCGATGGCTTCACGATCGGTCTGGCTGAGACAGCCGGTAAGCGCCAAGGCAGCGGCGCTCAAAACAATCCAACGCAGGCGTGTAAGCATTTTGACGCTCGAAGCTATTGCAACGAGCCAACCCTAGCGCGCCAGCGGAAGTTCCGGCAAAAGCCGTGACACATGACAGCGTCGCGCGGGGATCAGTAGCGGCGCAGCAATCCGACCAGCTTGCCCTGCACCTGCACGCGGTCGGGCCCGAAGATACGCGTCTCATAGGCTTTGTTGGCCGGCTCGAGTGCAATCGAATCGCCACGCTTGCGTAACCGTTTCAGCGTGACCTCGTTCTGATCGACCAGCGCGACCACGATGGCGCCGTTTTCGGCGACCGTACACTTCTGAATCAGCACCGTGTCGCCATCCATGATACCGGCATCGATCATGCTGTCGCCCGCAACTTCGAGCGCGTAATGATCGCCGCTGCCGAGGAGAGTCGGTGGGACCGCGACGGTGTCTTTGTGACCCGTGAGCGCTTCGATCGGCGTGCCGGCAGCAATGCGCCCCAGCATTTCCACCTCGACGGCCTCATTGGCGTTGGCGGGCGCCGCGTTGCTGGCGTTGCTTTTGAAATCGCCACGGATGACGGTCGGCGAGAATTTGTTGCGGTCGGCGGGAGGCGGATTCGCTGCCTGACGGCGTTGCGCGACGGCTGTCTCTTCCGGCAGGCGGACGACTTCGAGCGCACGGGCGCGATGAGGCAGGCGCCGGATGAAGCCGCGCTCCTCGAGACCACTGATTAGCCGGTGAATACCGGATTTCGATTTGAGATCGAGCGCCTCTTTCATTTCCTCAAAGGATGGCGACACGCCACCCTGGGATAGGCGCTGGTTGATGAACAGAAGCAATTCCTGTTGCTTGCGCGTCAGCATCGGCGGACTCCCAAACCGAAGCGGCAGCATTGGCCGCGAACGATTCAAAATCAGCGGCGAAAAAGCCGCCGCGAACAAAACCAAAACTCCTGTGGATGTTCTAGTTTAGTTCCGCGCCGCAAGTCAAGGGTGATATCGTCGAAATTGATCCGGGGGAAGGTGCAAAAAAAGCCCCGCTGCACCGATGCAACGGGGCTCTGGTCACCAGCCTGATTAGGCCCGAGGAGGCTTAAAGGCTGCTGCCAATGTTCGTGAACGTCGCGGCAACCTTGCCACCTACCGCCCCGGCCCCGGTAATGATGGCTAGCGCGATAAGCGCGGCGATCAGGCCGTATTCGATGGCCGTCGCACCGGACTCGTCACTCCCCAAACGCTTCAGAAAACAAGTCACTGCTCTCTCCTTCAGAGTACGGACGGCAGTTTTGACGGGAAAATCTTAAGAGGGCTTTTACAATCCCTAAAAATCTATCGATCCGAATGGCGCAGTAAAAAGCCCCGTGGAAGCGGGGCTTGCGCTGAGCACGGGACTGTCAGAGTCCGGTCAGTGGGATGATCTCGACCCAGTCGCCGGCTTTGGCCGGCGGGGCATGCGGTGCGCGAATCACCAGACAATCGGCGCGCGCCAGTAGCGAGATCATCGAGCTATCCTGCTTCTTGAACGGCTCGGCTTCGGGCGTGCCGTCGGCGGCGTAGGAAACGGTCGCGCGCAGGTAGTCCTGGCGGCGATCGTTCTCCTCGAGCGGCACTTTGAGGCGCGCGCGGCTTGGCGTCGGGAAGACGTCGCTGAGGCCCGACATCTTGTCGAGGGCGGGCTTGGCGAAGAGCAGGCCGCAGACCAGCGTCGAGACCGGATTGCCCGGCAAGCCGATCATCGGCGTCTCGCGGTAGCGGCCGACCATCAGCGGCTTGCCCGGGCGCATCGCGACCGTCCAGAAATCGAGCGTCAGCCCATCCGCGCCGAGCGCGCCGCGGACGAGATCGTGATCGCCGACCGACGCGCCGCCTGTCGTCAGCAATAGATCGGCACCAGCCGCACCCATGGCGATGCGCTGGAGTGCGGAATTGTCGTCGGGCGCGATCGGCAGATGCACCGGTACGCCGCCGCAAGCGGTGACGAGAGCGGCGAGGGCGATACCGTTCGAGGAGACAATCTGATGCGGGCCAACCGGATCGCCGGGCATCACGACCTCATCGCCGGTCGGCAAAATGGCGACGCGCGGTTTGCGATGGACGAGCAGCCACGGCCGGTTCATCGCCGCGGCAAAGCCGACATCGGCGGCGCTCAATCGGCGACCAGCTTTGAGACCGATCTCACCTTCTTTGAAATCGAGACCGGCGGGGCGGACATAACGACCAACTGGCGCGCCTTCGCGCACAATAACGACATCATCCTCGCGATCGGTGTCTTCCTGGATGACAATGGCATCGGCGCCGGCAGGTACCGGTGCGCCGGTGAAAATGCGCACCGCTTCGCCCGCTTTCACCGAATGCGGATAGGCGCTGCCCGCGGGCACGGCGCCGACGACTTTGAGCTTCGTTGGCACGCTCGCGACGTCGGCGGCGCGCACAGCATAGCCGTCCATCGCCGATACCGCCCAAGGCGGCGCCGTCCGCCGGGCGACGACATCTTCGGCGAGCACGCGGCCGAGCGCTTCGGTAAGCGGCACTTGCTCCGCGCCGAGCGGCTCGATCATCGCGATGAGGCGCTGTTGTGCCTCGGCAACCGGAATCATCGCCATCTTATGCAGCCTCGTAGGTACCGGACTTGCCGCCGGATTTATGAAGCAGGCGGATATCGCCGATGCGCATGCCGCGATCGACTGATTTGCACATGTCGTAGACGGTGAGGGCAGCGACGGCGACCGCGGTCAGGGCTTCCATCTCGACGCCGGTGCGGCCGGTGATCTTGGTGGTTGCAGTGATCTCGACCGACGATGTGTCCGGGTCGCAGCTCAGTTCGACCGCGACCGAAGTAAGATTGAGCGGGTGGCAGAGCGGAATGAGATCGGGCGTGCGTTTCGCGCCCATGATGCCGGCGAGACGCGCGACGCTCAGCACGTCGCCCTTTTTCATGTCGCCGGCCATGATCTTCTCGGGCGTCGCTTTCTGCATGGTGATGCGGCCGCCGGCGACAGCAACACGCTCTGTCTCGGCCTTTGCCGAGACATCCACCATGGTTGCATCGCCCTTGGCGTCGAAATGCGTGAATTCGCTCATTCGCCCTCTTCAGATAGCCTTTGTCAGGCCTGGGCCGGCTCTTTGCTCAGAATCTTCGCCGTCGCCGCCGTGACGTCCGCCTGTCGCATCAACGCTTCGCCGATCAGGAAGCAGGAAACGCCGGCGCGATGCATGCGCACCAGGTCCTCGGACGTCGAGAGGCCGCTTTCGCTGACGAGGCGCTTTTCTTTCGGCACCAACGCCGCAAGCCGCTCGGTCGTTGCGATATCGGTCTTCAGCGTCTTGAGGTCGCGGTTGTTGATGCCGATGAGGCGCGTGCGCAGCCGTAGCGCGCGTTCCAGCTCCTCGCGGTTATGCACCTCGACCAGCACATCGAGGCCGCGGCCATGCGCCGTCGCTTCGAGCTCGCGCGCCTGGCTATCGCTCAGCGCCGCCATGATGAGGAGGACGCAATCGGCGCCCATGCCGCGCGCTTCGACCACTTGATAGGGATCAATGATGAAGTCCTTGCGCAGCACCGGCAGCTTGCAGGCATTGCGCGCGGCGGTGAGATGTGCCGCTTCGCCCTGGAAATCGGGACCGTCCGTCAGCACCGATAAGCAGCTTGCGCCGCCTTGCGCATAGGCGCGGGCGAGGGCGGGCGGATCGAAATCGGGACGGATGAGGCCGGCGCTCGGCGACGCCTTCTTGATCTCGGCGATGAGGCCGAAGCGGCCGGATTGCGCGGCGCGCTCCAGCGCGGCGATGAAGCCGCGCGGCGGCGTCGCTTCGGACGCGGCGCGCTCGACATCGCCCCAAGTGCGAGACTGCCGCACGCGCGTAACCTCGTCGCGCTTGCCGGCGATAATGCGGGCGAGAACATCACTCATTCATGGCATCCGGTGTGTTGGTGATCGCGACGAGCTTCGCGAGCGATTGCTTTGCCGCGCCCGAGGCGATCGATTTGGCGCCGATGGCGACGCCTTCCTTCAAATCCTTTGCTTTGCCAGCGACGATCAGCGCCGCGGCGGCGTTGAGCAGCACGATATCGCGGATCGGGCCCTCGGCGCCGTCGAGCAACTCGTGCAGCTTCGCGGCATTGGCAGCGGGATCACCGCCACGGAGATCGTCGAGCTTCGCCGGTTTCAGCCCGGCCATCTCGGGCGTGACCTCGAAGGTCTCGACCTTGCCGTGATTGAGCTCGGCGACGACGCTGGTGCCACAAGTGGTGAGCTCGTCGAGGCCCTCGCCATGGACGACCCAGGCACGCTCGCTGCCGAGCTTGCCCAGCACTTCGGCGACCGGCTTCACCCAGGCGGCGGCGAAGACGCCGACGAGCTGGCGCTTGGCGCCCGCGGGATTCGAGATCGGGCCGAGCAGATTGAAGATCGTACGCGTGCCGAGTTCGACGCGCGTCGGGCCGACATGGCGCATGGCGCTGTGATATTTCGGCGCCATGAGGAAGCCGATATTGGCTTCGTGCATCGCGCGCTGCACCGCGCCGACGTTGGCATCGAGATTGACGCCGAGCGCTTGCAGGATGTCGGCGGCGCCCGATTTCGACGAGAAATTGCGGTTGCCGTGCTTGGCGACCGGCACGCCGGCGCCAGCGACGACGATCGCGGCCGCTGTCGAGATGTTGAAGGTGCCGGCACCGTCGCCGCCCGTGCCGACGGTGTCGATCGCGCCGGGCGGGGCACTGATCGGCAGCGCTTTGGCGCGCATGGTGCGCGCCGCGCCGGTGATCTCTTCGACGGTCTCGCCGCGCAGCCGCAGCGCCATCAGGAACGCGCCCATCTGCGATGGCGTCGCGTTACCGGACATCATTACGTCGAAAGCGGCGGCGCTGTCGTTTTCGCTCAGGCGCTCGCCGGCGGCGAGGCGAATAAGGACGGCTTTGAAATCAATTTCGGTCATGCAGCGATAGCGGCCTGCGCCGCGAGTTCGAGAAAGTTCTTGAGCAGCGAATGTCCCGCGACGGAGGCAATGCTCTCGGGATGGAATTGCACGCCATGCAGCGGCCGCTCGCGATGGGCGATGCCCATGACGAGACCATCCTCGGTCCAGGCGTTGACGCGCAGGCTTTCGGGCAGGCTCGCGCGCTCGACGATCAGCGAGTGATAGCGCGTCGCCTTGAGCGGATTGGGAAGGCGGGCGAAGACGCCGGTGGCATCGTGATGGATCGCTGAGAGCTTGCCATGCATCGGCTCTGGCGCGCGGATGATCTTGCCGCCTATCGCTTGGCCGAGCGCCTGGTGGCCGAGGCAGACGCCGAGCAGCGGCACATTGCCAGCGCGGCGTACCAGTTCGAGGCAGATGCCGGCGCGGTCGGGATCGCTCGGCCCCGGCGAGATGATGATGCCCTGCGGCTTCATCGTCAGCGCCTCGTCGACGCTCAGGGCGTCGTTACGCCGCACAGTCACTTCCGCCCCCAACTCTCCCAAAAAATGCCAGAGGTTGTAGGTGAAGCTGTCGTAGTTATCGATGAGCAGGAACATGCCAGATTCCGATCTTAGGAAACACTTATACTGGACTGATCACACAGCAAAATCATGGGTTGGACAAGATTGAGGCTAGGTGATGCGCTAAAGTATCGCCAAACGAGTCGTTAAATGAGCGATCTCCCGCCTCAAACCGTGAACCCGCATCATACCGAGCGCGCCCGACGCCGTCACCGCTTCTGGGTGAGGCTCGCCGTCGCGGCTCTGTGTGTGGGGGTGATCATTGTGGTCGCAGGTTGGCTGACCGCACCGCCGCCGGGCGGTGGCACGGCGACGGTCGCCGTGTCCTTGCCGCCCAGCACCGAGAGCAGCGGCGCGACCACCAACCTTCCCTCGGTCGCGCCCTCGGCCGTCTCGCAAGCTGGCTCCGAGGCGCAACCGCAGACCGGCACACCGGCCAATCCACCCACGACGCAGACCGCGATGCTGCCGCCGCGGCCCGAAACCAAGACACCGTCCGGCCAACAGCCGGCCTGGCTGCGCTTTGCGACAGCTGCGCCGGTCGATATGCGTGACAAGCCGCGCGTCGCAATCGTGATCGACGATCTCGGTCTCGACCGTCTGCGCACCGAGCGCGTCATCGCCCTTGCGCCGGAGGTGACGCTGTCCTTCCTCGCGTACTCCGGCGATCTGCCCCGCCTCACCGAAGCAGCACGCCGCGCCGGTCATGAGATGATCGTCCATGTGCCGATGCAGCCGGTGAACGCGAAGATCGATATGGGCCCGAATGGGCTGTCGACGAACCAGCCGAAGGAAGAGGTGCTGCGCCGTCTCGATTGGGATCTCGGCCGGTTCAATGGCTACGTCGGAATCAATAATCACATGGGCAGCCGATTTACCGGCGACGCGCAGGCGATGGGTTGGGTGATGGACGAGCTCAAAGCGCGTGGTCTGATGTTCCTCGATTCACGCACCATCGCGACCAGCATCGGCGCCAAGGCCGCGACGGCGGAAGGCGTGCCTTTCGCCGAGCGCGATGTTTTCCTCGATGACGAGCAGACCGCGACCGCCGTCGATCATCAGCTCAGAGAGGTCGAGGTCATCGCGAAGAAGAAAGGCACGGCGATCGCTATAGGTCATCCGCACGACGTGACGATCGCGGCGCTGGCCAGTTGGATCGCCAGCCTGCCGCAAAAAGGCATCGTGCTGGTGCCGCTGACCGAAGTGGTCAAGGCGCGGCTGGGCCTCAGTTGAGCTGAGCCGCGACCTGCACCTTCGTGGCGTTGTCCACGGCGTGTTCGACTGGCGCCGTGACCGGGGTGTTTATAGCGAGATCGGCATTCTGCCCCTGCCATGCCAGGGTAATCACGCCCAGCCGCGCAACGATCAGCGCAGCAAAGGCGAGACCCAGCACGGCGGTCTCGCGTCGCCCTAGCCTCCTGGGCGTTATTCCAGCAAAGAGAAGAAATCCGGCGAGCACCGGCAGGCGGATATCAATCCAGCCACTGTCGGCGAACAAGCCCGGCATAAAGGGATAGGCGACCATCAGCGCCGCGGCGATCGCGACCGGCCAGGCGAAGGCCAGCTTGTGCGCGAGGCTGAGCGCGGCAAGCGCGGCAGCGACGGCGATGAGGATCAGCAGATCGGCGCCCGTGTCATAGGTGAAAAAGCTTGCAGCGGCGCCGATCGTCTCGTGGAAAAGATCGACACTCGAGAGCCACGACCATTCTTTCGCGAAGGCGACCGTCTGCGTCGCCCGGCCGCTGGCCAACAGTGTGGCGAGATCGAGCAAGGTGAGCGGCAGCGCGGTCATGGCAAGTTTCGCGGCACGCCGCGCCGTGGGCTCACGGCGCGGTGCGAGCCGCATCTCGCGCAGCTCGAAACCCGCGATCAGCAGCATGAGGAAGCCGGCGCCGAAGCTGTTGATAAAGAAGATTGCCGCAGCGATCAGCGCGCCGACGGCAACTTGCTGCCGTGGCCGAGGCCGCAACCGTACCCAGCAAGCGGCGCCAAGCAAGGCGAGGCCGACGCCAATGGCGAAATTCACGAAACCGGCAAGCAGAGCCGTGTTGTAGACGACGATGGCTGACGCGAGCGGCCACCAGCTCCGCTTGTCGAAAATCGCGTCATGGAGTGCCACCGTGCCGAACAGCGGCAGCAGCAGTGCAAGCGCGAGATGAGCCTTGCTCGCTACCGCGAGTGGCAGAAGCTGTGCCAGCAAGGCAAAGGCGGTCGAACGATCGGGATAGTCGGGCAGCGGCGGGATCGTCGTGACGAAGAGCGGAACGATCAGCGCCGTGCAAATGGCGATGAGAGCGATGCGGCGCAGCCACATGATGTCAGCCCTCCCACCAGAAGACGAAGCGCCGCGTCATGCTGTAGCTCCAGAGGAACATGATCGGCAGGCTGAGGAATTTCGCGACCAGCGCGGGCATTACCGCCGACAGTCCGGCAACGATCATGGTCGAGAGCAGTAGCGAGGCAAGGCTAACGACGATAAGGCGGGTAATTTGCTCGGCGATGCCGCCGCGCACATCCTCGAAAGTCCAACCGCGATTGAGGATGAAACTCGTAACCATGCTGCTTGCGTAGGAGATCGCATTTGCGCGGTCGGGCTGCATGGCCAAGAGTCCGGTCAAAGCGGCGAAGAGACCGAGATCCACCGCAGTGTTGATGCTGCCGACCACCGCGAAGCGTAACGCGATGAAGCGGAAGATCGCGAAGCGCTTGAGGCCACGCCGTCTCATGCTGCCATCCGGCGCGATGCGTCGGCCTCCTCATACTGAGCTTGTGTTGCAATGCAGATCGCGCTGTCGGCGACATCGAGCGGCTGGCTCCCGGTCACAAGATCCAAGCGGCCGAGATATTCGCCGAAGCGGCGGAGGTCCAAGAGCTGCGTGCCGCCTATGGCGAGCATGATGGTCGAGAGACTGGTCCAGCCGGTGACGGCAGAATGCATCGACCAGCTCAACAAGGTGTAAGCGATCATGGCGATGCTGCCGCAGCCCATCGCCAAGCCGAGATAGGAGGCGAGGCGCAGCATCTTGCCGGGCGAATAGCCGGTGGTGCCGGCAAAGCGCGGATCGTGGGGCGGTAGTGTCTTCGGCGTATCGGGCTTGGCGGCCGTCATGATTTTCCTCGGACAATTTGTTTTGTCCGAGAAAGAGCAAAGCGGGTGCCATCCCTTGCTTTTCAGCTACTTAGCGTAGGGGAAGGGGTTGGAAACAGTAAAACCGTAAACGTTTCCGACAGGGTGTATGGCCGCTCGAGGCAATCCGCCCCGGCTGGCTCGCGTCGTCTACGAAGACGGTCGCCGATTATTCAGCGGCGGCACGAACCGCAGCGTCGGCGATGCGCTTGGCGAATTTCGGGAAAAGCTTTAACGCGTTGCGTCCGACGGCTTCGCGCTCGGCCGGTGTCATGCGCTGATTGTTGCGCATGGCGTCGTAATGCGTTTGGCACACCTCGATATAGGTGCAGGGCGCACCGAAATCGGCGCCGTAAAGCACGTGGTCGGGCGTCGTCACATCGAGCACCGGATCGAGCGAATGCGGCGTGCCGGCAAGCGCCGTGTCGTAATAGAGCCGTGCGAAAGTCTCGCGCATCTCGGCGCTCGTCACATGCTGCGGATTGTCGGCCCAGCCGAGCGGCCAGGGGCCCAGCGTCTCGAGCCGGCCGGCGAGAGTCGGCAATACGCCGCCGCCATGCGCGAGGATCAGGTTGAAATTCTGAAAGCGGCGGAAGACCCCCGCGTAGAGCATATCGACCACGGTACGTGCCGTATCGAAGGGCGCTTCGATCAGCGCGCCGGGCTGGCCCAGGCGTGTCTCCTCGTAACCCATCGGTGTCGGATGCAGGAAGACCGTCGCGCGGCGGCGATCGAACTCGGCCCAGATCGGCTCGAAGCGCGCATCGCCGAGATAGACGCCGCTGTAATTGCTCTGGATCGCGAAGCCTTCGCAATCGAGCTCGTCGATGCCGCGGCGCAGCTCCGCGAGGGCGTTCTCGGGCTCGGCGAGCGGTAGCTGCGCCAGGAGCCCGAAGCGCTCGGGATGTTTCGAGACGAGCGCGGCGCCGTGATTATTGGCGGCGATGATCGTCGCCGTGGTCTGCGGCCCATAATTCGAGAGAAGCTGGGCCGCGACGCCGGTGCGATCCATAAAATCGAGGCTGGTCTCCGGCGTAAATTCCCATTTGTTCGTGGGATCGTAGCCGGGCGGGCGCAAAGCGATGACGTTGAAATGTCCGTGGACATCGATCCAACCACCCGCCATCGCTTCCTCCCTCAATCCAGCCCCGATGCCGCCATCCTATCGCTTCGGCCGGCTGAGCGACAACGCGCTCAGAACCATTGCCGCAATTCGATATGGTAGCCGTTGGGATCGGTGATCTCGGCGCGCGCCGCGTTTTTCAACCGCACCGGTCCCCAGACTGCCTCGACGTCATGGCCTTTGAGAAAGTCGAGCGCTTTGGTCATGTCCTCGACTTCGAGTGCGATGAGGTTGTAGCCGAGGTGCAGCCCGGTTGGCGCGGCGCTGGGCTTTGCCCCTTCGTAGCTCATCAGCTCGACAGTGGTGCCGCCGAGATCCAGATAGACCAGATTGAGCACGGCATTATTGGCTTGCGGGACCTTGTTGCGTCCGCGCACCTTGAAGCCAAGCACGTCGGTATAGAAT
>Ga0134125_10008659_pt1 | contig 11483 bp, 8 predicted proteins | sample KB31751_FD_96464 | JGI IMG/M metagenome (GOLD analysis project Ga0134125, IMG submission 96464) | Terrestrial soil microbial communities with excess Nitrogen fertilizer from Kellogg Biological Station, Michigan, USA - KB3-175-1 | ecosystem: Environmental > Terrestrial > Soil > Unclassified ... | reverse complement strand
TTATTCGGCGCTGCTGTATCCCGAAGGCACATTCGTGGACGATGTGATCGTCCACAAGCTGGGCAACAACGATTATCTGCTGGTGATCAACGCGGGCACGCGCGAGAAAGATTACGGCTGGGTGAAAAAGAACGTGAGCCGCTTCCACTGTCACGCGGATGACGTCGGCGACTATTACACGCAAGTGGCCATCCAGGGCCCCAAAGCCGAAGCCACACTGCAGAAACTCACAGACGTCGACCTCTCGCAGATCAAGAATTACTGGTTCAAGTACGGCACAGTCTGTGGCCTCCCGAATACCATGGTCGCGCGCACTGGCTATACCGCAGAAGACGGCTTTGAGATTTATGTCCCTTCTGACGTAGCAACAAGCGAGCGTGTCTGGAATGAAGTCACTGAAGCGGGCAGGGAATTCGGAATTGTGGCGTGCGGTCTGGGTGCGCGCAACACGCTTCGTCTGGAAGGGCGCATGGCGCTGTACGGGCACGAGATCTCGGACAAGATCAATGTCTGGGAAGCCGGGCTCGATCGCTTCTGCAAAATGGAAAAAGGAGATTTTGTCGGGCGCGCTGCGCTGGAGCAGGCAAAAGCCGCCGGTCTCAAGCGCACTCTCGTTGGATTGGAAGCAGTGGACCGCGGCATACCGCGCGATGATTACAAGGTTTTTGACGAAGCTGGGAATCAAATTGGCTATGTGACCAGCGGATCATACGCGCCGTTCCTGAAGAAGAACATTGCGCTTGCCTATGTGCCGCCGTCGCACTCGGAGATCGGGCATGAAGTTTTTGTGGAAGTGCGCAGCCAGAAGGTGAAGTGCAAGGTAGTTCCGACCCCGTTTTATAAGCGGCCAAAGAAAGCTTAGTCACTCCAGAAAAGGACAGAGGTCGAAAGAAATGGCATATCCCAAGGACTACAAGTACACACGGGAGCACGAGTGGATTCAGATCAGTGGCAACACCGGCCTCGTTGGCATTACCGATCACGCGCAGCAGTCGCTGGGTGACATTGTGTTCGTTGAGCTGCCCAAGGTCGGCGGCAACCTTGAAGCCGGCAAGACGTTCGGAACAGTGGAATCGGTCAAGGCCGTTTCCGAGCTGTATGCGCCGGTAGCAGGCAAGGTGATCGAGATCAATGATTCTCTGAATCAATCTCCCGAAGATATCAATAAGGACGCTCACCGGGCCTGGATGATCAAGATTGAGCTCACGCATCCGGATGATTTGAAGGGACTGCTCTCCGCCGATGAGTATGAGACTTATATCGCGGAGGAAAAATAAATTCCAACTCAGTGGGTCTGAGTTGATATTGAGTGATAAACCAGCGTCATCCTGAGGGCCGTAAGCGAGTGCGCGCTGTCACAAGCGTGCGAGTAGGCCCGAAGGACCTTGCGTTTGAATCTGAGGAAGAAAGCACAAGGTCCCTCGCTCCTATTCGGACGCTGATGACAGCGCGTCCTCATTTACGAAGCTCGGGATGACGACAATTGGCCGGAAGAACGGATTCCTGGCCTTGAGGTCAAACATACTGAATGCGCTATCTTCCTAAATCTCCTGCCGACCGCCAGCAGATGCTGCGCGATATCGGCTGCAAGTCGATTGACGACCTGTTCTCACCGATTCCCGCCGAATACCGCCTGAACCGTGATTTGAAAGTGCCGCGACAGATGGCTGAATCAGAAGTCATCGAGTATTTCCGCCACTGCGCTGAAACCAATGCCGCCGGGTATGCCGTGTTTCTGGGCGCGGGCGCATATCACCACTATCGTCCGGTGGTCATCGATTCCTTGATTTCTCGCGGCGAATTTTTTACCGCGTACACACCCTATCAGCCGGAAATCGCTCAGGGGACCTTGCAGGCAATCTTCGAGTTCCAGACCATGATCTGCGAGCTCACCGGCATGGAAGTAGCCAACGCGTCCATGTATGACGGATCAACGGGAGCTGCCGAGGCCTTGCTGATGGCGTCGCGCATCACCGGACGCAAGGCTGCGGTGGTGGCGCGCACGGTGCATCCGGAATATCGGGAAGTCATCCAGACTTACGTGCAGCACCAGGACGTGCCGCTCAGCGAATGTGGATACCTCGAAAACGGCCGCATCAACATGGCCGATCTCGAGAAGCAGATCACCAGCGATACAGCGTGTGTTTTGATCCAGTCACCCAATTTCTTCGGCACCATTGAAGACATTGCCGCCGTGGCGGAGCTGGCGCATAAGAAGGGCGCGCTGCTCGCGGTCTCCATCGCTGAGGGGCTGTCGCTGGGAGTGGTTAAACCTCCAACCGAAGCTGACATCGTCTCCATGGAATCGCAGTCCTTCGGCGTGCCCCTGGGGTTCGGCGGACCGTATGCCGGAGTGCTCGCCACAAAAGAGAAGTTCGTTCGCCAGATTCCGGGCCGGCTGGTCGGGGAGGCTCGCGACAAGAACGGCAAGCGCGGTTTCGTCCTGACGCTTTCCACCCGCGAGCAGCACATCCGCCGCGAGAAGGCCACTTCCAACATCTGCACCAACCAGGCGCTGATCGCGACCATGGCTACCATATATATGACTGTCTACGGTCGCGAGGGCCTCAGGGAACTGGCTGAGCAGAACCTGGCCAAGGCCGCCTATGCCGCGGGTGAGTTCGGTAAGAAAGGCAAGGTTCTGTTTCAGGGCGCGCCGCGATTCAACGAGTTTGTGCTGCAGACCAGTGAAGATCCATACCAGATCAATGAGCGTCTCCTTGAGAAGAAGACGATAGGAGGATTTCCGTTGCGCAAGTTTTATCCTGAGCTGGGCAATGCCGCTCTGTGGTGTTGTACAGAGATGAACAGCAGGGAACAGATTGATGCCGCGGTGAAGGCGGTGGCCCAGTGAGCAATCAGGACATTAAAAAAGCTACCCGACACGTCAACCAGAACGAACCAGTGATTTTTGAACGCTCGTCGCCGGGAAAGAAAGGCTACCGCCTGCCCCCGCTCGACGTGCCGCCTGTGGATCCCAAAAAGGCGCTGGGCGATTGCGCGCGTCAGGATCTCGGCAACATGCCGGAAGTGAGCGAGATGGAGATCATCCGCCACTTCACCCGCATGTCCACTTGGAACTATGCCATCGATCTCGGCATGTATCCGCTCGGCTCCTGCACCATGAAATATAACGCGCGCGTGAATGAAGTGGTGGCGCGTCTTTACGGCCTCGCGGAAGCTCATCCCTACCAGCAGGAGCGGATATCGCAGGGTGCTCTGCGCATCATGAAGACGCTGGCCGACTGCCTGCTCGATATTACGGGCATGGATGCCATCACGTTGCAGCCCGCCGCCGGCGCTCACGGCGAGATGACCGGCATCCTGCTCATTCATGCCTGCTTGAAATCGAGGGGAAATCCTCGCAAGAAAATTCTCATTCCGGATTCCGCCCATGGAACCAATCCCGCAACCGCGGCCATCTGTGGCTATGCCGTGGAGAACCTCAAGTCCAATGCGCGGGGCATGGTCGATATCGGCGCTCTGGAAGCGCAGATGAATGAAGATATCGCCGGGTTGATGCTGACCAACCCGAACACGCTCGGGATCTTTGAGCAGGAGATTCACAAGATTGCCGACATCCTTCATCAGAAGGGTGGGCTGCTTTATATGGATGGCGCCAACATGAACGCCCTGGTCGGCAAGACTCGACCGGGCGATTTCGGCGTGGATGTGATGCACCTGAATCTGCATAAGACGTTCTCCACACCCCATGGCGGCGGCGGTCCGGGTTCAGGGCCGGTAGCCTGCAAAAAGGAACTCGAACCATACCTACCGAAGCCAATTGTGGTGGAGAAAGCCGACGGCACTCTGGGATTCGACTATGACCGGCCGCAGTCCGTGGGTCGGGTGCGGATGTTTTATGGCAACTTCGGCATGCACGTGCGCGCTCTGGCCTACATCATGGCCAATGGGCCCGACGGCCTGCGTCAGACTACTGAAGACGCGGTTTTGAACGCCAACTATGTCCGCAAGAAGCTTGAAGACGAATACGAACTGCCCTACAAGAGCGCTTCAATGCATGAAGTGGTGTTTAGCGATCGCCAGCAGGCGCAAAAAGGGGTAAAAACCGGCGACATCGCCAAGCGCATCATCGACTATGGCTTCCATCCTTATACCGTCTCGTTCCCGCTGGTCGTGCCGGGCGCACTGATGATCGAGCCCACGGAGAGCGAGTCGCTGGAAGAACTGAACCTCTTTATAGACGCCATGAAGGCCATCTCACGCGAAGCAGCGGAAGATCCTGAACTGGTCAGGAACGCGCCCCACACCACGCGCGTTTCTCGTCTGGATGAAACCGCTGCCGCGCGAAAGCCGGTATTGCGGTGGAATCCGGGAAAGGCGCAGTCTGCGGGCGAGTGACCCCCCAAATGAGTCTTACCGCAACGGGCGCAAAGGTCGCAAAGGATGAGGATGAGCTAAGTAAGTTGATCCTGGACGCAGCCTTCCATGTGCACACCGCGATTGGTCCAGGGCTGCTGGAAAGCGCTTATGAAGCATGCCTTGCCTACGAACTGCGTAACATGGGGCTACAGGTCCTTACGCAAGTTCCCCTGCCTCTGACTTACAAAGAAGTGAAATTGGATATCGGGTATCGTCTGGATCTGCTAGTGGAAGATTTGGTTCTGATTGAGGTGAAATCAGTAGATTCTCTTGCTGCCATTCATCAGGCGCAAGTCTTGGCATATCTGAAGATCAGCGGGAAGAGACTGGGTATCCTCATTAATTTCAACGAAGTGCATCTCCGCCATGGAATCAAGCGAGTAGTAAACGGTTTAAGGCCTGATTTCCCGTCGCGTCCTTTGCGCCCTTTGCGGTGAAAGTTAGCCGCCTAAGGTAACCTCGTCGCTGGTGGAAAATCAGGTACACTCTCCATACCATGCAATCTTTTAAGCCTTTTTTTATCTGGCTTTTGTTTCTGGCCATTCCGGCCTGCTGTGTCAACGCACAAACCAGCAGTAACAGCAACAGCGCTGATCCCGTTCTGTTGAAAACTTTGCAGCAGGAATTGGATCGCGCGATGACATCGTTGAGCAAGGCGGAACCGGCTCCATATTTCATCAGTTATTCAGTCGATGATGAGTCAGGCAAGGTGATCGTCGCCAGTAATGGCGCTCTGGTTGCCAACATGGACCGGCACGAACGCACAGCCGACATTTCGGTGCGCGTGGGCAGCCGTCAACTCGACAACACGCACGGTGAAAATCGCTTTCATGCCACCACCACCACATCGTTGCCGCTTGACGACAAATCCGATGCGATCGCCCGCGTTCTCTGGCTGAACACAGACCGGATGTACAAGAACGCCGCACAGACTTTCCTTGAAGTGAAAACCAGCACTCAGGTTAGGGCTGCGGAGGAAGATAGTTCGCCAGATTTCACGGATGAGAAGGCGCAGGTTTCCTTGGGCGCCGTTAGCGGCCCGCCTAAGTTTGATGAGAAGGCGTGGGAAGCGAAAGTCCGCAAGCTTTCGGCAATTTTCAGCAAGTACCCTGAGATTGAGAATTCCAGCGTAATGCTGCTGGTGGACGACCCCACTCAATACTTCATCTCGAGTGAAGGCTCGCGGATCATTAGTTCCAAGCCGCTGATCCGTCTACTGGCGACAGGCAGCACGCGGGCCGATGATGGAATGGAACTGGCCCGGTCAGAAACCTTTGACGCGTCTTCGTTCGATAAATTGGCTTCCGAAGATGTCATGACGGCCAAGATCGAGAAGATCGCGCAGGACCTGCGGCAGCTCAAGAACGCACCCGTCGTAGAGCCTTTCAGCGGGCCGGCATTGTTATCAGGTCGCGCAGCCGCGGTTTTTTTCCATGAAGTTGTCGGGCACCGGCTTGAAGGCCAGCGTCAGCGCGGAGAAGACGAAGGGCAAACCTTTACGAAGATGGTGAATCGTCGCGTGTTGCCGCCGTTTTTGAGTGTGGAAGACGATCCAACCATGGCCAGCATCGCGGGAGTCGAACTCAGCGGCCGCTACGATTACGACGACGAAGGGCAGAAAAGCGAGAAAGTCGACCTCATCAGCAACGGCATCCTGAAGCAGTTCCTGATGTCGCGTATGCCGGTCAAAGGCTTTTTGCACTCTAACGGTCACGGTCGCGCCCAGGATGGCCTGATGCCGGTGGGCAGACAGGGGAACCTGATCGTGAGCTCGTCGAAAACCGTGCCTGATTCCGAGCTGCGCGCCAAATTCATTGAGCAGATTAAGAAGTCAGGTAAGCCATACGGACTTTACTTTGAAGATATTGCGGGCGGATTCACTCTGACCTTGCGCACCATGCCGCAGGCCTTCCAGATCATGCCGTTGATGGTGTGGAAAGTGTTTCCTGATGGACGCCCCGACCAACTCGTTCGCGGTGTGGATATCATTGGCACCCCCTTGAATGCGCTGAACCGAATCATTCTTACTGGCACAAAGACGGAAGTCTTCAATGGAGAATGCGGAGCCGAATCCGGATCTGTGCCGGTGGCCGCCGCCGCGCCCGCCATGCTCTTTTCAGAAATCGAAGTGCAGAAGGTGGCGCAAAGTCATGAGCGTCCTCCGGTGCTGCCGCCGCCGGGATTCGATAAAACGGAGACCGCCGAAAAGACAGGCGCCAGCGCTACCCAGGAGGCCCACTAATGCGCCGATTGATTCTTTCAGTCTTCATTCTTTCACTCTGCTTTTCTTCATTTGCGCTGGCCGGCGGACCTTCTCCGTCTCCATCAAGCACCACCGCTATAGCATCGGATGACCACGGCGATCAGGTATTGAAAGCCATGCTGGCTGAACTCAAGCGTTCGCAGGAGAAGCTGCAGCTTGGAGAAATGCAGCGGCCCTATTACATCGACTACCAGGTAAGCGAGCTTCAGGACTACATGGCCGACGCAAGCCTGGGCGCGTTGCGCACAGACAGCTCCAATATCGGGCGACTGGTCAGGGTCGTCGTACGCATCGGCGACTACAAGCAGGACAGCTACTTTGGCGAGGGCGTTGGCAGCCTGGAGATCATGCCCATCGAAAACAATGAGATGGCGCTTCGCCGCCAGCTCTGGCTGGCCACGGATAAGGCCTATAAAGCCGCTCTGAGCGGATTTACCGAGAAGCTGGCTGCGCTCAAGAACGTCGAGGCGGAAAGCGATCTGGATGACTTCGCAAAAGAAGATCCTGTGCAGTCCGTTCACGATCTGGCGAAGCTCGACGTCGACCTGGACCAGTGGAAAGAGATTGTCAGGCACACCTCGGATATGTTCCGGCGCGAGCCGGCGCTGGAAAGCTCCGACGCTATGTTTCATTTCCGCGTTTTGAACCGCTATTACGTCAATACCGAAGGCACTGTGACGCGCGGCGGCAAAGCAATCTATAACTTCTCGTTTGAGGGAAGCACACAGGCCGGTGACGGCATGCGCATTGATCGCAGCCAGGGTTATGTGGTGACCAGGGCGGACGAACTGCCCAAGCCGGAACACATTGAAAAAGACGCCGAACAGTTGATTTCAACGTTCCCCAAGCTGGCCAAAGCGCCGGTCATTGAAGATGATTACCGCGGGCCAATCCTGTTCTCAGCCGACGCGTCCACTGCGGTGTTTGAACGTTTGCTGGCGCACAATGTTCTCGGCATTCGCCCCGATCCAGGAAATCCCGGACGCACGACCGGCGAGTTTGCTTCGTATTTCAAAAGCCGCGTGCTGCCCGACTTCCTGACCGTGGTGGATGACCCCCGCGCAAAAAAAATGGACGATGTCACTCTGGCCGGCGACTATGACGTGGATGATGAGGGTGTGTCGGCGCATTCCGTCACCGTCATCGATAAAGGCGTGCTCACAAACTACCTGGTGGGCCGCGAACCCATTCGAGATTTTCCGCACTCCAATGGTCGCGGGCGGACTGCGCTAGCCGCAGCACCAAGAGCGCAAATTTCCAACCTGATCGTCAAGGCCAGCAACGCGCTTTCTTTTGAAGACCTGAAAAAGAAGCTCATCCAGATGTGTAAGGACCAGGGACGGCCTTACGGCTACTACGTGGAGACCACGGGAGGAGCGCAGGTTGCGCCGCGCATGCTGTGGCGTGTTTACACCAGCGACGGCCACATGGAACTGGTCCGTGGCGCGGTTTTCAACCAGCTTGATACGCGTGCTCTGCGGGCAGACATCATCGCCGCCGGAAATGACAAATATGTTTATAACCGCTCTGAGCCTCTGCCCAGTTCGATTGTTGCACCATCGCTGCTGTTCGATGATCTGGAACTGCAACGGGCCAACCGGGCGAGAGAGAAACTACCTTCGTATCCGGCGCCGGCATTGACGGCGGCTAAATAACGAAGACGAACCACAAAGGACACAAAGGGGCACAAAGAAGATTTGTGCCTCTTGCTTTTTGTTCATCACGTAGAATCTAGGTTTGCGCAAACACCTGTATTGGGAAAAAGGGGTGATTTTGTGCTCCTTTGTGTCCTTTGTGGTTAAACTGAATTTATGGGCCGGATCCACGTTCTTTCCGAACACGTAGCCAACAAAATCGCCGCCGGAGAGGTGGTGGAGCGTCCGGCATCGGTTCTGAAAGAGCTGCTGGAAAACTCCATTGACGCCGGCGCCACTCGGATTCGGGTTCAAATCGAAGGCGGCGGCAAGAAGCTTCTTCAGGTAATCGACAATGGCTGTGGCATGGTGCGTGATGACGCGCTGCTCGCCTTTGAGCGCCACGCAACTTCCAAAATCAAGGACGCGGAAGACCTGCTCAATATCAATACTCTTGGCTTTCGCGGCGAGGCTTTGCCTTCCATTGCGTCTGTGGCGCGCGTGTCGCTGGAGACGCGGGCCGCCGATGAAGACGGCGGAACGGTGCTGGAGATTGCCGGCGGAAAGATCCTTCGCGTCGAAGATGCCGGGCTGCCTCCAGGGACGTCCATCGCGGTAAAGGATCTATTCTTCAATACACCTGCGCGTAAGAAGTTCTTGAAAGCGGAATCGACCGAGCTCTCTCACCTTGCCTCTCTGGTCACGCACTACGCGCTGGCCCATCCCGGGAAGCACTTTGAGCTGCATTCAGCAACCAACGCAATGCTGATCGCGGCGCCGGTGCAGTCTCATTCGGATCGCATTTACCAGGTCTTTGGGCGGGAGACTCTCGATCAGCTTGTCCCTGTCGCGGCAGGAATGAAGCTGGAGCGGGTGGGAATTCCCGAACCGCCGCCGTGGCGCCGCGATGAAGATTATGAGCCGCCCGTCCCCGGCGACATTCGCGTGCACGGCTTCGTCTCCAAGCCGGAATTGCAGAAGCTCAACCGTAATTCGATATTTGTGTTCGTCAACAACCGCTTGATCCGTGACCGGCTGGTGCAGCACGCGATTATCGAAGCCTACCGGAACATCATTCCGCCCACGGTTTTTCCCGTGGTGCTGCTGTTCATTGAACTGCCGAATGCCGAGGTCGATGCCAACGTACATCCTTCAAAGACCGAAGTGCGCTTCCGGCAACAGTCGCTGGTGCATGATTTTGTGCGCGATTCGGTTCGTGCCGCGCTGATGAAGGCGCGCCCTGTGCCGCAGTTCACGCGCGAAATCATAGCCCAACCGACGGCCTCTCAGGGCCTTAGTCCGGGGGCCGCATTGGCGTCACAGACGGGAATGAGGCCGGAGTCTGCCGCCGGAGTCGCAACCGCAGAACAGGTGGCCGCACCGGCGGAATTTACGCTTCAAGCGCTACCTCAGCCCTTCGTGAACAGCCGGTTGCAGTTCTCTGGTGAAGCGATTCCAGTCGAGGCGAATGCCGCCGTGAGTGGCTTCGGTGTTGCGCACGCGCCGATCATGCAACCGCAATCCGCGATCAATGGCAAAGGCGAGGTATGTGGCAACGTGCTCGCCGATGAACCTCAGGCAATACCGGACGAATCAGCCCTCGCCAGCCTGAAACCTCTGGGACAGGTGCGCGATTCGTTCATTCTCGCGGTGAATGCGGATGGGCTCTGGATTATCGACCAGCATGTGGCGCATGAGCGCGTGCTATTTGAAAAAATTCTGCGCGAGCGCAGTCAGGCGGCCGCTGAAGGTCAGCATATGCTGATGCCGTTGATTGTGGAACTCACACCGGGCCAGCAGGCGATCTTTGCTGAAATTTCAGAAGAGCTGCGGCGCAACGGTTTTGACGTTGAGCTTTTCGGCACCAGGACGATCGCAGTAAAGACGGCCCCCGCGGGGGTGCAGTCGGCCGAAGTGGAAAAGATGCTGGTCGAACTTCTTGACCAGTTTCAGCACGAAGAGCAGTTGCTCAACCTCGAAAAAATTCGCGCCCGGATTGCCGCCAGCATCGCCTGCCATGCCGCCATCAAGATCAATATGCCTCTCGACCAGCAGAAGATGGAGTGGCTGCTCAAGGAGCTCTCAAAAACCGAGTGCCCCATGAGTTGTCCTCACGGTCGGCCGGTGGTGCTGCGTTATTCTGTTAAGGAGATTCAGAAGGCCTTTAAGCGAATCTGACCATGACTGAACAGGACCTGCAGGAGTTACGCTCGCGCATCTGGCGGCTGGATGGCAATGCCGTCCGTACCCTGGAACAGGCGCGCGAATTTGTCAGCGATGTCGGATTCTGCGTCATGTACCCGGAGCGCACGCTTTCTGCGACGCCTTCCTTCATGGGAGCGTATGCGGGCACCGCCGAGGGGCTGCCGGATTCCAGGCATGCGTTTGCCGATCCGCGGTCTCAGGAAGCAACAGACTTGATGGTCCGCCTGTTGCGGGAGCGCAGCGCCTATGAGATCAATCTCTTCCCGGGAACCGATGTCATTATTTCTGCGTCATTGTTTCCGTATTTTTATGCGCTCCTCGGCGATCGCAACCCGAAGGCCCCGCCCAAAGTTCGGGCCCAGGGAGTAAGAGTCTCTCCGCTGGGTGTTGACGTATTCACTGCAATTCAGAAGAACGGTCCCCTGGGCAAGCATCGCCTGCGCGAACTGGTGAGCCGCGAGATGAGCGACGCGGCGCTCGACCGCGCTCTGGGCGAGCTCTGGTCCATCCTCAAAATCACTCGCGTGGACTACCGTGAGGGCGATGGAGCTCAATGGGACGTCCTTTATCGCTGGTCGCCTGGCCCTGTGAAGGAGGGCATCAATATCTCCGAGCCGGAAGCGATTTCGGCTTTGCTGAGCAAATTCCTGGAAACTGCCGTGGCAGCCACGCAGGATGAAGTTGAGGCGTTTCTCTCCCACGTGACTTCTCGCTCCAAAGTCCGGGACGCTGTGAATGCTTTGCTCTCAGCTCGTGAGCTCAGCTTTGTAGGGGCTGGAACCAGAACATTGATTCGGCTGGCGCCAGTCCCGGAGACGCGCAGGAGACTCAATGGGTAGAGAACCATCTCCTGGCGATTCCCGAAAGAACAGTTCCCGTCTTGTGATTGCCATTGATGGACCTGCCGGATCAGGGAAGAGCACTCTGGCAGCGCTGCTGGCCCGCAAATACGGTTACACCAACATTGAGACCGGCGCCATGTATCGTGCGTTGGCGCT
>Ga0134125_10008657_pt1 | contig 11488 bp, 8 predicted proteins | sample KB31751_FD_96464 | JGI IMG/M metagenome (GOLD analysis project Ga0134125, IMG submission 96464) | Terrestrial soil microbial communities with excess Nitrogen fertilizer from Kellogg Biological Station, Michigan, USA - KB3-175-1 | ecosystem: Environmental > Terrestrial > Soil > Unclassified ... | reverse complement strand
GGGCCTCATGGTTCGAGACGCGCGTTCCGCGCTCCTCACCATGAGGGTTGACGCAGCAGGGCCGGCTGAGCGGCGCTACTTCAGACGCGCGGCGCGCGCGATGAAGTCGAGGAAGCTGCGCACCTTCAGCGAGAGATATTTGCGGCTGGGATAAACAGAGCGACTTCCCGGGCAGCCGGGCGTTATCGAGCTTCCGTTTCGGCGGCTAGAACAGCTCCAGCCCGTCATCCGCATCCGCTGGCACGACGGCCTTCTCCGGCTCCTTCGGCGCGATGCCGAACGTGCGCAGGAAACCGCGATGCACGTCGCGCTCGCGCTCCATGGTATAACGGGCGAAGAGATCGTCGAGCGTGGCTTCGTCGGAGGCGGCCAGCGCCGTAGTCGGTGATCCGTGGCCCGCGCCATCGAGGCGGTGCGCGACGTCGGGCAGAATCTCGGCGCCCTTGCCGAGCTCGCGCATCAGGCCCGTGGAGGAGTTCATCAGCCCTTCGAACTCGGCGCCTTCGGTGATGAGGCGGCTGATCAAGCTGCCGAGACGGTCGTTGCCTGCCTCGATCTCGCGCAACGCCCCGAGGATCGCGGGCTCGAGCCGCGTCAGTTGCGCGCCATCGCTGTGGACGCGCAGGCCGCGCAACTCGTTGGCGGATTTTTCGATCTCATCGAGCACCGGCTTCAGGCGGCCGGCGCCGGCGGACACCTGGTCGGCGGTCGCCTTCAGCTCGTTGGCGATCACGACAAAGGCGTTGCCCTTGCTGCCGAGATGGCTCGCTTTCAGGCTCGCATTCATGCCGATCAGGGTGATGTCGACGACCGCCTCGGAAAGACCGGAAATCGCCCCGCGGAATTTGCCGAGCGTATCCTCGACCAGCGTCAGCGCATCGTCCACCGATTTGCCTGATCTCTCGCACGTCGCGATCAGCGAGGAAGCCTGCGCCAGCATGTCCTTGATGCGGTTCAGGAACGAATCGGAGCCTTGTCCACTATCCTGCCCGCCATAGAGCGAGCGGCCCTGATCGACCACATGGGTGGCATCGCCAAGGATCGCCGACAGCGATTGGATGATCTGGCCGACGCCCTGGTCGAGCTCGCGCTGCGCGTCCTTGAGCTGCACCGCCTGCAGGTGGAGGATCACATCGGCGGAATTGTCGTGGGGCTGAGGCGCAAGGCTCGGCGCCGCATCGCCCGCCAGATGGAGGCCGTGACAGATATGCTCCAGCCGCTGGCGCGTGCTGTCGCCGGTCTGCAGCGAGATGATCGCGCGACCGACCGTGTCGGCAATCTTCTTGGTGCTGACACCTGTGAGACCGGCAAGGTGCGCGCTCTTGCCCTGCTGCTCCTGAATGCCGGCATAGGCGGAGACCAGATCGCCGCCGGCCGAGGACAGCTTGTCGCGGTAGCGGAGATCAAAATCCTGCTGCCGGCCGAGCGCGACCTCGACCGCCTTCGACAGTTGGTCCTGATCGCGCGCGCAGCCTTCGAGCGAGGCCTGCACCGCTTTGGCGAGCTCGAAAGCTTCGCCGGTGAAGGCGAGAAAGCCTTCACGATCCTCAGCGAGCGAAGCCGCCTCGATCCTGGCGCTGCGCGCGATGATCGAGATCATCTGAATGTGCTTGAACAGCGGCTTCAGCAACTCGGAGGCACCGGTGGCGGCCTTGCCGAGACAGGCGAGCAGCGCGCTTTCGGCCGGCAGTGCTTGCGCGAGGCCATTCAGCCGGTCGGCGATGTCGTGCAGGGCCTCGGAGGCATGCTCGAACTGCGCGCCCGAGAGCTCGCCGGAGAGCGCGGTGAGCGCCTGATTCAGTTCCATGAAGATCGCGTGCCCGCGCCCGAGCTGGTGCCCGGCCTTGGCAAACGTCTCTTCGATCCTCGAGGATACGTCCTCTATCGCTGCTATCGCAGAGCTTGTGCTGTCTACGGTTGTTAACACGGACATCGCGTCAATCCGCCGCCACCGGCACGCCGGCCTGATACCAGAGCATGATCTCGCGCGGGATCTGGTTCAGCGAAACCACCTTGTCGACCGCGCCGCGTGCGATCGCTTCCTTGGGCATGCCGAACACCACGCAGCTCTCTTCATCCTGCGCGCGCGTGGTCGCCCCGAGCTTGCGCATCTCGAGCATACCGCGAGCGCCGTCGTCGCCCATGCCGGTCATGATCACGCCGAGCGCGTTCGCTCCGGCATATTGCGCGGCGGATCGAAACAGCACGTCGGCCGACGGCCGATGCCGCGATACAGGCGGGCCGTCCTTGATGGCGATGTGATAGCGCAGGCCCGTCCGTTGCAGCAGCATGTGGCGCGCGCCGGGCGCGATGTAAGCGTAGCCGGGCGAGACCGGTTCGCCATCCTCGGCCTCCTTGACACTAATCTGGCAGATGCCGTCGAGGCGCCTGGCAAAAGCCGCGGTGAAACCTGGCGGCATGTGCTGCACGATCAGGATGCCCGGCGCATTCGCCGGCAGCATCTCGAGCACATCAGCGAGCGCCTCGGTACCTCCGGTGGAGGCGCCGATGCAGACGATCCGCTCGGTGGTCGGACGCGACCGGCCCTGCACCGGCGCCGGCATGATTACATCCGCCGTCAGCTTCTTCTCGACCGGCCGCGGGGCGGAGCGCGCGCGCACGCGGGCACGCGCCGCCGATTTGACCGCCTCGCGCAGCCGCGTCGAGCATTCCATCAAGGCCTGCCGCGTATCGATCCTGGGCTTCGGCACGATGTCGACGGCGCCCGCCTCGAACGCCTCGAACATCAAATTGGAGCCTTCGACCGTAAGCGAGGAGCAGATGATCACAGGGATCGGGCGCTGCGCCATGATCTTGCGCAGGAAGGTGATGCCATCCATGCGCGGCATCTCGATGTCGAGGATGATGACGTCAGGCAGCTCGTTCTGCAAGCGCCGCGCCGCCGCGAACGGGTCGGAGGCGGTCGCCATCACCTCGATGTCGGGATCCTCGCTCAGGATCGTCGAGAGGATCTGGCGCACGGAGGCGGAATCGTCGACGATCAGCACACGAACTTTTGGCCTGGTCATGGCGCACTCCATTTCACCTCTCCCCTTTGGGGAGAGGTCGGATTGCGAAAGCAATCCGGGTGAGGGGGCGCGGCTCCATCGACAGGCCTGAACCCCTCACCCGATTTGCTGGCGCAAATCGACCTCTCCCTACGGGAGAGGTAAACCCCGAGCGCAGTTCCAGTTCGACCTAATCCCATCATGGTCTAGACCTTGAAGATCGTCGGCTGGACCTGCTTCAGGCCCGGCACGACGCTGTGAATCATGGACTCGGAATGCCCGACCATCAGATAGCCGCCCGGACGCAGGTGCTCGCAGAGCTGGCTCACGACCTTGCGCTGGGTCTCCTTCTCGAAATAGATCAGCACGTTGCGGCAGAAGATGATGTCGACGTCGCGATCGACCGGATATTTCCTGTCCATCAGGTTCATGCGCATGAAATTGGTGAGTTGGCGCAGTTCCGGCACCACGCGCACCTCGTCGCTCAGCCGGTTGCGCGAGCGCAGGAAATAGCGCTTGACGAACTCGCCCGGTACCGGCGCGAGCGCGTCGCGGGTATAGATCGCAGCCTTGGCGATGCGCAGCACGGCGGTCGAGATGTCGGTACCGAGGATGCGGAAGCGCATGCGCGTGCCACTTCGCGTCATGTCGTCGAGCACCATGGCGGTCGTATAGGCTTCCATCCCGGTCGAGCAGGCCGCGCTCCATATTTTCAGCTCGGGGCGCGCGCGCTGCTTCAGGAGCGCGGGCACCGCTACCTGCCTGATGAAGTCGAAATGTGAGGGCTCGCGGAAGAAATCGGTCTTGTTGGTGGTGACGACGTCGATCAGGTGCAAGAGCTCGTTGTCGAGCTGCTGGTCATCGAACAGGTTGTCGACATATTCGTTGAGCCCGGAATAATTCAGGGCGCGGACGCGCTTGTGCAGCCGCCCTTCCAGCATCAACCGTTTGCCGGCCGGCAACTTGATGCCGACCTGCCCTTCGATCAACTGGGCGATGGCGCGGAAATGGCGCTCCGACAGGCCGGTGGCGGCATGGGGCATGGCTGAGGTCATTGAACTTACGCCGCGACGGTCTCGTCGACTTGCGTCTGCTTCGCCGCGGGCATGCCCTCATGCGCCATCAGGCGCGCCAGATCGAACAGGATGACGAACTTGTCGCCCTTGCGGCCGATGCCGGCGCTGTAGTCTGACTGCCAGCGCCCGCCGACTTCCGGTATCGGCTCGACGCTCGCCTCATCGATGTCGGTGACCTCGTAGACGCAGTCGGCGACGAAGCCGACGCCGATCACGCGGTCGCCCATCGGTACGTCCAGAATGATGATGCGCGTGGCGTCGGTCGCCGGCACGCTCGGCAGATCGAGCTTGAGGCGGAGGTCGACGATCGGGTAGCCGCTGCCGCGGACGTCGATCATGCCGAGCAGGAAATGCGGGGCGTGCGGCAGGCGGGAGATCGGCCGCATGTCCAGTATCTCGCGCACGTTGCGAATCCCGATCCCGAAGGTCTCGCCCGCGAGACCGAGCGTCAGATATTGCGCCGTTTCGGCCATTTGTATCCTCAATCCTTGAGCTTCCTGGAAACGGCGCGGCCGTTACGACCGCGCCGTTCCATCATCTGCTAGCGTTGAAATTCCGCATCGCGATCGTCGGCGCTGTCATCCATCGCAAAAGCGAAACCGCCGCCATTGGCCGCTCTCGCAGCCCGCGCGGGCTTGGCCGCGGGAGCGGGCTTCCTCGCGCCGCGTTCGGCCGATTGCATGGTTGCCGCCTTGGCGCGGAGCTGAGTCACCGCACGATCCACCGGCGCTTCGGCTTTGTGGGCGGCGGCATTCTCAATGCGGAAATAGGCGATGGTCGACTGCAGCTGCTCGGCCTGGGAGGCCAGCTCTTCCGAGGTTGACGATACTTCCTCCGAGGCGCTGGCGTTCTGCTGGCCGACCTTGTCGAGCTGCTGGATCGCCTGGTTGATCTGCGCCGAGCCGACATCCTGCTCGCGGCAGGCCGCCGTGATCTCGACGACCAGCTCGGCGGTCTTCTTGATGTCGGGCACGAGCTTCGAGAGCATGGAGCCCGCTTCCTGCGCGACCTTCACCGTGTCCGCCGACAGCGTGCCGATCTCGGCCGCGGCCGCCTGGCTGCGCTCGGCGAGCTTGCGCACTTCGGAGGCAACCACCGCAAAGCCCTTGCCATGCTCGCCGGCGCGCGCGGCTTCCACCGCCGCATTGAGCGCGAGCAGATCGGTCTGGCGCGCGATCTCCTGCACGATGGTGATCTTCTCGGCGATGGTCTGCATCGCCTCGACGGCGCGGCCGACCGCGGTACCACTGGCTTCGGCGTCCCTGGCCGATTGCGCCGCGATCTTCTCGGTCTGGCTGGCGTTATCGGCGTTCTGTTTCACATTGGACGCCATTTCCTCCATCGAGGATGAGGCTTCTTCCGCCGAAGACGCCTGCTCGGTGGCGCCCTGCGAGAGCTGCTCGGCACTGGCCGAAAGCTCCTGGCTGCCGGCCGAAACATTCAGTGCCGCGGTCAAGGCTTCCGCCACGATCTGACGCAACTTCTCTACCATCCGCTCCAGCGCGATGCCGAGTGTGTCGACATCCGACAGGCGCTTCGCTTCAACGGTGAGGTTGCCATTCGCGATTTCGTTGGCAACGGCTGCTGTCGTATTGAGGTTTGCAGTCATCTTGTTCAACGATTTGACGAGATCGCCGACCTCGTCGTCGCTGACATTGTCGATCTTCTGGCCGAGATCGCCGATCGCCACGGCATCCGCAAGACCGACGGCGCGGGCGAGTGCTCGGCTGATGCTGAGCGCGATCCAGGTCGCGGACACGACCGCGATCAGAAGCGCGCCGATGATGACGCTGACCATCAGCATCTTGGCGAACGCCGCCTCGCGCGCGCCCTCGTCGGCCACTTCGGCCATCTGCTGCTCGTTGCGCTTGACGTACTGCTCGATGGCACCGAGGCTTTCATCGAAAGCCTTGCGGCCGTCGCCGCTCGCAATCGCGGTCGCTTTGATGTTGCCGGCTTCCGAGGCGAGGCTCGCCGCCTTTTCCGCGCTCTTGGTCAGGCGATCAAGCTCGGCGGCAAGCGCGGTTGCGGCGCCGCCGGTCTGCTCGGCGGACAGCTTGGCGATGTCGGCCTTAACGGCGGCAAGCTTCTGCAGGGCTTCCTTGACGTCAGCGTCGACATCGCCAACATTCGAAGCCGTATAGGCCGAGATGATCGCCCGGGCGATACGCGTCGCGTCGTACTTGGCGGTCATCAGCAGCGTCACCAGACGCTGGCTTTCGGAAGCGTTCTTGTTCAATTCCGCGATCATGGAATCGAGCGTGGTATCCAGGTCGCGGACCGCCGGCTGTCCCTCGCCCTTCCAGAGCTCGGCCGCCTTGTTGTTCGAGTTGAGCAGCGCGAGATTGCCTGCCTGCTCCTCGAGCTCGTTCATGCGCTTGATTGGAGCGGTTGCCGCGTCGAGCATCTGCTTGCCGGTTTCGCTGGCCTTGCCGTAGAGCTCGTCGCGCAGCTTCAGCACCTTGTCGCGCCGCGCGAGCATCGCCTTGTAATTGTCCTGCGTATCCTTCTCGTTGTTCGCGTAGATCATGCGCGACTCCGAACGCTGCTGGCCCTGGATGCCGTCCATGACGTCGGCCGCCATCTTCAGGCGCAGCGCCTGCGCGACGGTTCGTTCTTCTGCCCCGCTCAGCGCGGAAAGCTTGTTGTAGGCGATCGCGCCGGTGACCATCGAAAGTATGATAACCGTACCAAACGCCCCCGCGAGTTTGGCCTTGATCGAGAATCTCATTTTCAGCCCCTATTCCCAATTTGCTGCGGGCCGCCTTTCAGCGGCCCGCCTATTCCTAGCGTTGAAACTCTACGTCCCGGTCGTCGCCACCGTCATCCATGGCGAAGGCAAAGCCGCCGCCACCGCTGCCGTTTGCGACCTTCAACCCACGACGCGGCGCGGGCTTGGCGGCAACCGGCTTGTGTCCGCCGCGTTCGGCTGTGGCCATGCTGGCCGCCTTGGCCTTGAGCTGCTTGACCGCATGGTCCACCGGCGCCGCGGCCGCTGCCCGCCCACGATTGGCCTCATCAATGCGGAAGAAGGAAATCGTCGACTGCAACTGCTCGGCCTGCGAAGCCAATTCCTCCGAGGTCGATGACACCTGCTCGGACGCGCTGGCGTTCTGCTGGCCGACCTTGTCGAGCTGCTGGATCGCCTGGTTGATCTGCGCCGAGCCGACATCTTGTTCGCGGCAGGCCGCGGTGATCTCCATCACGAGATCCGCCGTCTTCTTGATGTCCGGCACCAGCTTCGACAGCATCTGGCCGGCATCCTGAGCGACCTTCACGGTGTCGGTCGACAGCGCGCCGATCTCGGCCGCGGCCGCCTGGCTGCGCTCGGCGAGCTTGCGCACTTCGGAAGCGACCACGGCAAAGCCCTTGCCATGCTCGCCGGCGCGCGCCGCCTCGACCGCGGCGTTGAGCGCAAGCAGGTCGGTCTGGCGCGCGATCTCCTGCACGATGGTGATCTTCTCGGCAATGGTCTGCATCGCCTGCACTGCACGACCGACGGCCGCGCCGCTCGCTTCGGCATCCCTGGCCGATTGCGCCGCGATCTTCTCAGTCTGGTTGGCGTTGTCGGCGTTCTGTTTCACATTGGACGCCATCTCCTCCATCGAGGACGAGGCCTCCTCCGCGGACGAAGCCTGCTCGGTGGCGCCCTGTGAGAGCTGCTCGGCGCTGGCCGAAAGCTCCTGGCTGCCGGCCGAGACGTTCTGCGCCGCGGTCAAGGCCTCGGCGACGATTTGACGGAGTTTGTCGACCATCCGCTCCAGTGCGATGCCAAGCGTATCCTTGTCCGACAGCCGCCTGGCCTCGACAAGGAGATTACCCTGCGCAATCTGGTCGGCCAGCGAGGCCGTCGCTTGCAGGTTAATTGTCATCGACTTCAGTTTGTCGCTCAGCTCCTCGGCCTGACCGCCATAAGCCTTCTCTATTGTCTGTGTGAGATCTCCGATGGACACGGCAGTCACCGTCCGGGCAATATCCTGAAAGGCGCTCTCGACAGCGAGCACGCTGCCTTCCATCTTGCCTACTTCGTCGCGACGCCCCGTTTCAACGGGCGTTGCAAGGTTCGCCAGCTTTGCGGCGACAGCCGATACCGGACGTGCAACGGTACGCGTCAGCAAAAGCCCTATCCCGAAAGCGATGATCAGGTTGGCTCCCATGCCAATAAAGATCACCTTGGTCATGATGTCGAAGGCTGACTCCTGCGCCTGGCGACGCGTCGTCATCAGAGCTTGTTCAGCTCCGATGATTTCGCCGACTTTCGTACGGACCACCGCTATGACGGCCTTTCCGGCGCCGCTGCGCTCAATGTCCTGCGCTTCCTTCCGGGTCTGCTCGTTCGCCATCAGACTGATGGCGTGCTCTGCAATGTCCTTCCGCCATTTCTCACCCGCCTTCTGCACCTCATCAAATCGGGAGGCCTGCGCGGGGTTGTTTGCGGTCAATTCCTTCCCTTTCGCGACGATCGCTTCGAAATCCGTCTGCCCCCTTCTGTACGCGTCGAGGAACTTATCATCGCCGCCGATCAGGAACCCGCGGTAACCGGTCTCCTGGTTGATCATGCCGCTAAGCGCGCCATTGGCAGCCGCGAGGACTTCCTGCGTGTGCTGCGTCCACACCGTCGTCTGCTGCACTTCAGCTGATTTCAGGTAGATCACGATATTAGCCGCCATGATCGATGCAAGCATGAGCCCCAAGGCCAGGATAAGCTTGCGCGGGATAGTCAAATTGTCGAACAGTTTCATTTGAGCCTCTAGACGGGCGTTAGCTGAGGATGCGGTCCATGTTTTCGTACGATCACAAACTCGTTGCTCCACTTGGTGATAAAGCGGATGAGCGCGGGCCTTCACGCGCGGCGCACATGGCCGCGAGATCTAACGTTGAAACTCCGCGTCCCGGTCGTCACCACCGTCATCCATGGCGAAGGCAAAGCCGCCGCTGCGGTTTGCGACCTTCAACCCACGGCGCGGCGCGGGCTTGGCGGCAACCGGCTTGTGTCCGCCGCGCTCGGCTGCGGCCATGCTGGCGGCCTTGGCCTTGAGCTGCTTGACCGCATGGTCCACCGGCGCCGCGGCTGCTGCCCGCTCACGATTGGCTTCATCAATGCGGAAGAAGGAAATCGTCGACTGCAACTGCTCGGCCTGTGAGGCCAGCTCTTCCGAGGTTGACGATACTTCCTCCGAAGCGCTCGCGTTCTGCTGACCGACCTTGTCGAGTTGCTGGATCGCCTGGTTGATCTGCGCCGATCCGACGTCCTGCTCACGGCAGGCCGCGGTGATCTCGACCACGAGATCGGCGGTCTTCTTGATATCGGGCACCAGCCTGGAGAGCATATCGCCGGCTTCCTGCGCCACCTTGACGGTGTCGGTCGACAGCGTGCCGATCTCGGCAGCGGCCGCCTGGCTCCGTTCGGCAAGCTTGCGCACCTCGGAAGCAACCACCGCAAAACCCTTGCCATGCTCGCCGGCGCGCGCGGCTTCCACCGCCGCGTTGAGCGCGAGCAAGTCGGTCTGGCGGGCAATCTCCTGCACGATGGTGATCTTCTCGGCAATGGTCTGCATCGCCTGCACCGCGCGGCCGACCGCCGCTCCGCTGGCCTCGGCATCCTTGGCCGATTGCGCCGCGATCTTCTCGGTCTGGTTGGCATTGTCGGCGTTCTGTTTCACGTTGGAAGCCATTTCCTCCATCGAGGAGGAGGCTTCTTCCGCCGAAGACGCCTGCTCGGTGGCTCCTTGCGAGAGCTGCTCGGCGCTGGCCGAAAGCTCCTGGCTGCCGGCCGAGACGTTCTGGGCGGCGGTGAGCGCTTCTGCCACGATCTGGCGCAGCTTCTCGACCATCATGTTGAGCGAACGGATGAGATCGCCGACTTCATCATTGCTGGCAGACGGGATGGTGTGACTCAAATTGCCGTTGGCCACCGACCCAGCCAGGTCGACGGCGCGGGCGAGCGAACGGCTGATATTGAGCGAAATCCAGATCGCGGCGGCGATCGCGATCGCGAGCGAGGCGCCGATCAGGGTCAGCAGCAGGGATTGGGCACGCAGCCCCTCCTCCTTGGACACGACCGCATGCTCGGCCATCTGCTTCTTGGTATTCGTGACATAGGCACTCATGGCCGCGAGCGCGTCGTTCACGATCTTCTGGCCGTCGCGCGAATGCTCGTTGGCCTGAGCCTTGTCAGTCTCGGCCAGCTTGAACTCTTCGTCCTGATACGTGACCATCTTGGCGTAGATGGTCGCGAAATTGTCGAGCAGCTTCTTGCCGTCCTCGCTCGCGAGCGCATAAACCTCATCTTTCGTCTTCAGCACGGATTCGCGTGACCTGAGCGCTTCAGCCGCAAACCCGGCGGCCTCGGCCTCCGTACCGATGATGGCGTTCTTCTCGGCGCGAACCTGCGACAGGAGCTGCTTTTCGATCTCCATCGCTCGTTCCATGCGTTTGGCGCGCAGGACCATGGTGTCAGTCGTCGACATCATGTCGCCGAGCTTCTGGTAGGCGACGCCGCCCGCGACCATGGAAAGCGCAATGATCACTCCGAACGCACTGGCGAGCTTAGCCTTGACCGTAAACCTCATATTTGTAGCCCCTTACGTCTCAGCCGAGACTCTCAGTTAAGGATGCGTTCCATGCTGGGAACGATGACGAACTCTTCACGCCACTTTGTGATGAAGCGGATGAATTCCGGCTTCCAATGCATGCCGACGCGCGGCGTCGGCTGTACGTCCGTCTGCGAGATCTCGGTGACCTCGTAGACCTTGTCGGCCATCACGCCGACGAGTACCGGCTCGTTGTCGATGTTGAGCTCGACCACGACGATGCGCGTGTCGGCAGAGTCTTCGGTCAGCGGCATGCCGAAGCGGATGCGCAGATCCGCAAGCGGAATGACGTTGCCGCGCACATTGATGACACTGGGCACGAAGGATTTTGCGCCAGCCACCATAGTGGCGGGGACGGGATCGATGATCTCGCGGACCAGCCCGGCATCGAGCGCGAACTTCTCATCGCCAAGCCCGATCATGACGACCTGCATCGAGCCTTCCTGGCTCGCGGTTTGGGCTTGGACTTGCTGCGGACCGTTCGACATCAGGCGGCCTCGTTCATTTGCTTTTCCGACTGTGCCTGGGCTGCGGCAACGAGCTGCGCCACGTCCAGGATCAGCGCCGCGGTGCCGTCACCGAGGATGGTCGCGCCGGAGAAGATCGTGACATCGGAATGCAGCTTCGACAGCGACTTGATGACGGTCTGGTGATTGCCGATGATCTGGTCGGCGACCAGGCCGACACGGGTCTCGCCGGTGGAGATGATGATGGTCTTCTGGTGCTGGTCCGGTGCGCCCGGCACGGCCAGGAGCTCGCGCAGCTTCAGGAACGGCACCAGATTGCCGCGCACGTTGAGGAAATTGCGGCC
>Ga0134125_10008656_pt1 | contig 11488 bp, 12 predicted proteins | sample KB31751_FD_96464 | JGI IMG/M metagenome (GOLD analysis project Ga0134125, IMG submission 96464) | Terrestrial soil microbial communities with excess Nitrogen fertilizer from Kellogg Biological Station, Michigan, USA - KB3-175-1 | ecosystem: Environmental > Terrestrial > Soil > Unclassified ... | reverse complement strand
TGGTGATCCGGTCCGTAGCCGCCTCACGGGGCGACGCGCTCAGGATATCGGGTACGGAGGACGTGCCCGGAATCAGCAATGCGCGGAGCGTGCCTATGGCCAGTGCGCATTCCGAGAGCCCGCGGCTGGCCGCCAACTCGGCGAACCGCCGCTTCTCCTCCGGCGAGAGGCGCACAGTAATGGTCGGCAATCGTGACCTGGCCCTGTCGCTGATCACGAGAGGCAATCCTCTCGTGCAGCACATCGCGGACACTTCGCTATCCTGCCCTCAACAAAACACCAACTCCAAAACACCGCTCCGCGTGCGAGCTGAGGCGTGTAGGAACCGATCATGCGGCAGACCGGACCCGGGCTCGCCCATCCCGGCGAACCCATCGGTCCGATTGCATCATGCCCCCTTGCGCAGCTCATAAGAAGGTTTAGCAGCTCGTCAGCCGTGGCTGACCCGCCGTCGGGACCGTGCACTCTGTGGCGGCGGGATAAGCCCCAGCGACGGCTGGATGGGGCGAGAGCGTAGAGCCTCAATGGCCGGGCTCCGAGTTGTCGTTGACTTCTTAACCAGCTCCGAGATTGCCTCTGACGAGATGTAGCGCCGGGTTCCGATGACCACGCTCGGAAGCTCACCGCTTCGCAGCAAGTCGTAGATCATGTTCCGCGACATCTTGCCCAGGAGTTCCCGGGCCTCGGTGATGGAGTACAGCACGCGATCGTTCATGGCAGATACCTCTCCGTGAAAACAAGTGGGATCTGTGGCGGCTCTACGAGGCGGAAAGTTGACACTATCAACTCACGCTGTAGGTCGAGTGTATTCAGCAAATTTGAAAAAGGAAGCCTCTATTGGTACCGAATTTACCCCAATACTCCATCTTTCTTTGTCCCAGAAATGACCGAGACACCATCAGATGTCAGGCATGGAAACGGGTTGACACTGTTGGATACCATTGGACGCTCCGTTCGGGTTGATACCGCGTGAACGCTCCTGATACCGCCTGATATTTCCTGAGCATTACCCAACCGGATACCCTCGACGTGTCGGCGATGGACGGCGTTGACCGCCCTTGGTACGCGGTGGGCGCGTGTGGATGGCGACAATGGCGAGATCGAGTTCGTTATAGACGGCATCGAGGGCGGCGAGTCCCCTCCGCAGAACGAATTCTTCCTCGAAGGCGACCTCGAGCGCATCGAGCGACCGATGAGAGACCCGGATCAGCGTGATCGCATCGGCGAACCTGCCGAGCAATCCATCCAAATCCGGCTCGGCAATCCGCATAGACCGTCTGCGGAAAGCCGACGACATCCGAGAAGAGCGTGATCGCGCCGTGCGAGTAGAATCTCGCCGTGTAGCAGTACCCATGATCGGCCTCCAAACCAGGCTGGTTGTGGTAGGCCCTCGTCGGTGTCGTTAGCACCGGCGGGGGCCGCCTCGGATGGCGAAGGCAGGCTCAGCCGAAAACGGGGGTAAGCAGAGGAATCGAGCCGGATCAATCCTTGCAATATCAGTAGCTTACGAAGCTATTGTGAGTCCGGCCCCGGGCACCAGGTGGCTGGAGCTCGCTCTCAATGTCCGTGAGTGATGCGGCGTATCACCATCAGGTGGTCTTGAACCTATCTGCAAACCTAACAGGATCGAATAGTTATTGATTCTGCGATCCACGATGGAAGCACATAATTCATGGTACGTGATTTCCTATCCCGATCGTCCTGGGAAGTCTTGCGGGCGAAATGACCTTCGAAATGATTCAGTGAAATGCAACATTACTGCCTACGATACCTGGCAGCTTTGAGCTACGTTACGCAGCTCCTGGGATGGTAATGCGTGGATTAGTCTCTCCGTGACCGCGCTCGAAACGCACGGTCCGGGTCGACTGTCGACGTTCGCGCACAGCGCCTGATCTTACGTCTGTCACTAACGCGTCACTAGTGCCCATTTCTGAGCAAATGCACCAGAAATACGCGCTTGGTAGTGGGTTAGTTCCGACGGTAAGCTGACCTCAGAGCTATTCAGCGTGGCTTCTCGCGCAGAACTTTGAGGAGCACCTGCTCATCTTGGTGCACAACTCACCTTGTTGCTGATGAGTTGCGGCTAGTCCGTACGGGGCTGCCGCACAGCTCCTGGCGATCCTTTTGGATACACTTGCCTTATACGTATCGCATATGCATAATAGCGCTACTGACATCGAATTCGACCCAGCCAAGGCAAGGGAGAATCTCCGCAAGCACGGTGTGAGCTTTGCAGATGCAGAGCAAGCGTTCCGAGACCCGAACGCTGTGACAGTGGAGGATCCCGGTGTGCACGGCGAACAGCGCTTTGTCACACTGGGAATGGACGCGCTGGGGCGGATTCTAGTGATCATTCACACGCCACGTGGCGACCGCACGCGAATCGTATCTGCGCGGAAAGCAAGCAAATCAGAGGCAGCTGAATATGCGAAAGGAATATGACTTTAGCCGCGGCAAGCGCGGTGCCGTAATCCCCTCCCCTGGCAAGACGCGCATTACGATCATGCTCGATGACGATGTCATCGAGGCATTCCGTGCCAAAGCGGAAGCGGCCGGTCGCGGATACCAGACCCTGATCAACGAGGCTTTACGCGCGTCATTCAAGGAAGACGAACGGCCTCTGACTGCGAAGGTAATGCGCAAGATTGTTCGTGAAGAGCTTGCGCACGCTCGCTGAGGCGACCTGTTCGAATTAGCACCCCAATGAGCCGCAGTTGTCGAGAGATTCCGATTTTGGTACGAGACGACCATGGCTTCCGCATATTGAGAAATTTCGATGACAGTCGGCGTTCGGATACGGCGTCTGACGTTACGTCTGCCGGCCGACGCCTGCCTTGGACGTAATTTTGCGCACACGCATGTGACTAAAAGTATTGCCGCGCGTGGCGCTCCGACGGTATGCTGATCCAACACCCTCGAGGGCGAGTTTCGTGGATCCACGTTTGCGAGAAGTACCCACGCGGGAGCGCCTGAACTCCGTTGACGGTCACTGCGAACCCGTTGCCGGAAGTTACCAAGAGCCTTTGATTACCCCCGATCAAAGAGCCGAGCTTGACCGTCGCCTGATGTCCTATCGGATCGACAGAAATCGAGGCCGACTGGCAGCCAACGTACTGGCGGACGTGCGCCGGCGACTGTGACACGATGATCGGTCCACGGCCAAGCCATCTGGGAGATCGTCGACCTGAATCGTGCCGGGAGAGCGGATGGTCGCAACTACGGGGATATGGAATGAGCCGCAGCTATCGATAACGCTGACCTTCGGGACGGCGACAGTGCGTTCCGAGAACGTATAAAGCCTGGGAGCATCAGCGCGAGCGCCATCACGTTCGTCAGGAGCTGCGCGTCGCGCTCGACGACTCCGACCGGCAGTTGCACCGAGAGCCGTTCGGTAATCCATGGGATGGTCCGAAGGACGGCAGATCTACTGGCCGCATGCGACGCGGAGAGACATGCGCAAATAGCGCTTCGCCGGAACCAGACGAGCCACCTTTGGCGCAGCCGCTACGAGCCGCGCACAAACACTGGACGGCGTCCGAGGTACACCCGTTCAACGTCAGCAATACTGGGGCGAATGTGGCACCTCCTAGTCAAGCGCAGCTGAATGCGGCAAGCGACTTCGGCACGGCGGCCATCCAGGCTTTCGAGGAAAACGGCACTTTCCCTGCCGAGACTGTCATTGGGGCCGTTGCACGGATGGCGGGATCATTTCTTTTCCGTTCTTTCGGACTTCCTCTGACCGGTATTCAGCCTGGCGCCGTCGTACTTTCGGAGCAGGCGAATCAGCAGGGACCGCGGCTCGTTCAGATCATCGCTGGGGTGCTCCAAGGTGTTGGAGTGAAGCTCGATCCATCGAAGGTCTCGGCCAGCCAGGGCAAGGTAAGTGGCCAGAAGGAACCGTTCCTCGAGACTCAGAAGGTCCTGGGGACCCGGTTCGCGGCAATTCGCGACAGATATGGACTGAGCGATGTCGACGCAGCCGCCGCGGCCGCCATCGCAACTGCCCTGCTGATCAAGAACTGTTCGCAGCGTCTTGACCCACATGCGGGGTTCGCTCTGGCGGTATATGGATTGATTGAAGGTACCAAAACTGCGCCCGCGGAGGCCGATTCCGTCTAAGCCACGGCTGCAGCCGGGACGGCAGCCACGTGCGGGCCTTCACCCCGCACGCCGCTACCAGGTCACATGGGAATGATCCCGGCGAGCCCTGAAACTCAGAGCCCGCCGGGACGCCGCCTGCTGCGGCTCAGGCGCCTGGCACCTGAATCCGCACCATGTCCTTCAGCACGCCGTCGAGGCCACCGAAGACCGTGAGCTTGTCGATCTTCTCGGTCACCTTCTCCAGCGTCTCCAGCTCCTTCATTCGCAGGAGCGTAGGGTTCTCGTCCATGAGCCGCGCGGTGTTGAGCAGCGAGCGGGTCGCTGCGGTCTCCTCGCGACGGCGGATCAGGTTGGCCTGAGCCACTTTCTCCGCCTCGACCACCTGATTGAGGATGGTCTTCATCTCACCCGGCAGGATCACGTCCTTGACCCCGACGGAGCGCACGGCGAGTCCATGCTCCTCGACCTTGGCGCGCACGGCATCCCCGACCTCGCGGTCGAGTGCGCCCTTGTCACCCAGCAGCTCATCGAGGGTCCGCGCGCCCACTGCCTCACGTAGTGCGAACTGCAGCTCCTTGTAGAGAAACTCCACGAAGTTGCTGAGCGTCGAGCGGGCCTTCACGGCATCGAGCACCTGCCAGAGAGCCGTCAGGTTCACCCGCAGGCTCACCTTGTCGCGGGTCAGGATCTCTTGCCCCGCGACCTCCATGGCCTGCACACGCCGATCGACCAATTCGATCTTGAGCGCCCGCTGGTACTTCCAGAAAGCGTGCAGGCCCGGCTGCAGGACCTGCGCCAGCTCGCCATCGACGATCAGCAAGCCGATCGCGGTGTCGGGCACCTCGGCCGCGCTCACAGCCTCAGCCACCTGAGTGGCGAGCGGCTGCTTCGCACGGACCAGGAGCTTCGCCAGGGCCTTCGTGAGCTCGAAGCTCTGCGAGATATCCTGCCGCTCGACCCGTACCTCGATCGCGCCGCGCCAGTAGAGCTGGCGGGTTCCGGGAGCCAGCATTCCCGACACCTTGCCGCTCTTGTACACAACGCCGACCTCGGAGTAGCCGATCTGCTCGATGACGAAGTACTTCGCCACCGTCTCGCGCGCTCCCTCCAGGAGGAAGTCGACGCGCGGGTGCTCGAACTCCGGCACCGTCAGATCGTAGACCTGCACCTCGATTCGCTTGAGCGGATCGAAGATCCGGTGCACGCCCGGCTCGAGAACGGCCTCGAAGCTCCGGTTGCGGAACAGGAGGCCACGCTCGTGCTGGGCGATGGTGATGCGCTTGATTGCGAACATTTTTCATCTCCTCTCATCGTCCAGTCACTTCAAAAAAAAGGTCGAGGTGCTACCCACGCCCGGACCGCGGGCCGTAGGGGCCGCGGCGCTATCCGCGCCCTGCCGCTCCGACAGAGGTCCTTCCGTCTCCGGAAAGAGCGCTTTCGAGCGCAATGAGCGTTTCCGACGCCGCGCGCCCCAACCGCTCGAGGCGGTCTGCGCGTTGTGGCCTGCTTCTCCTCCTGTCAGCCGCCTCGATCGCGAAGCGCGCCGCACCGTGCGGCAAGGTCACCGGGGCACCTCGATGCGAGGCCGAAGCCCCGCTGTCGTCACAAAGGCACTTTCAAGGTGCCGGTTGGCAAGTGCGGGAGTCGAACCCGCGGCCGACGGTTTATCAGACCGTTGCTCTACCCACTGAGCTAACTTGTCAGGTGGTTTGGACCGAATGCCCGTGCGGTACACGCGAGCGCAATCACAGCGCAAGCGCGCCAGGCGGGACTCAAAGAGCCCGCTCCGCTGACACGGCTTCCATCCAGACCTCTGTGCGACGCAACGCCGTGGCGCTGTGTCGAACTCCTCACGGGCCCGGCCGCAGAAACGGCGAGGCCCCGATGGCAGAGCCGACCGGGGCCTCGTTACGTCGAGATTTCCCGGAGGGCTGCCGCAACCAGCCCTCCGAGCTCATGGGAGGGCTAGTCCGAAACGATGCGGTCCAAGCAGGACACCCACGACCTGGGCGCGCACGACACCGTCTCGCGGGCAGCGCGATATCCGATGTTGCAAGCCCGCATACCCGCGTTGCGGGTGACGAGGTGCAGTGCATGTGTGTTGGATTGCATAAGGGCTGCGCAGTCTACTCGGCGGCGTTTGCTTGTCAAGAGAATTACAACAAATTCACGCTCTTTGCAGACGTCCAATCGGACGCGTCAGGTCTCGTGAGTACCGGAGGAGCACTGGCGGATCGCGGCCTTGCGCGAGCAGTCTTCTATACCCATCAGTTATACCCAATCAGTGAGGTTCGCTCGCAGCAGTCGTAGTAGTGTTTGCCCGGGCGCTCCGCGTAAGCTCATCAAAGCGTCTCGCGCGGACTGGGCCATGCAAATTGGCCGCGGCTGGAACGAGATGGGGTCGGGCTTAAAGCGAAGGAAATGTGCCGACCGAGGGCGGGCTCCAGAGTATCCTCCGATTGAGGTCTTCCGGACCGCCGAGCTGGGTTTGTGGATGCGGAGCTGGGTTTGTGGATATCGATACGACCATCCGTCCGACTGGCGAGCCGCTGAGCGATGCCGCCGCGGCAGCACTGACGCAATTATTCCCTGCATTCCTCGAGGCGCTGTGTCACGCGGAGGGCGGGACAGCGCTCTATCGTATGCATGCGGCCGATGCGCCCGTGCGCCACGCACAGGGTTTGGGACCGGCAGCCGGCATCGACGAGGTCGAGTTCGCCCGCGCTCACCGCGACATCACTCTTCAAGGCATGGATCGGCTGCCCAGGTTCTCGGACCCGGTACTTTTGCAGGCGACGGCAGACGCGGATGTCCCCGAGTCCGTGAGCTGGTTCGAAGTACGCGAAGGCGGCCAGGCGCGTCCCCTCGTGGTCGCATTGGGTGCGCGCACGATGGAAGGCGTACCGCGGATCGTGTGGTGCACGCTCGCGGACCGCGTGGAGTCATGGTCTTTTGGGGACGGCCTGCTGCAGACGCTCGCCGACTACCCCTGGATGAGCAAGAGCGAGCCCGCCGTTCCGCGTGCACTGCTGGATGCCGGCTACTTCCGTCGATACTGGCGTACCCCGGTCGCATTCATCTCGCTGCCGGAGGCGCGCTTCAGCTGCCAGATGAGCACGGCATGCTGCCGGCACGACTACGAGATCACCCTGCCCGCGGAGGCGCAGCTTCTCATCGATGCAATGCCATGGCACAGACTCGACGCCGGTATGACCGGCACACGGTTGCCACAGCGGCCGGATGGGAAGTTGCAGCTCAAGCGGCCGGATGAGACCTGCCGATTTCTCAGCCCCCGCGGAATGTGCCGCATTCACCAAACATTGGGACGCCAGCCCTTCGCCGCATGCTGCGTGTTCCCGTTCTCCTTCGCCCGCACCCCGGAGGGCATCGCGGTCGCTCTGAGTCCCATCTGCGGCAGCGTGCGCATGGGACTGGGGATAAGGCCGCAGGAACGGGAGGAAGATCTGCGCGAGCGGTTGGTCCACGCCGAACCGCGATCTGCGGATGCATATCGCCTCGCGCCTGGGGTCGACATTGCCTGGGAGCGCTTTCGGGATATCGAGAAGGTGTTGTGCGACTTGCTTGCCGCCGGCGACGTTCCAATGCGACGCCGACTGTATGTAGGGGCACGGCTCCTCGGCGCGCTGAAGGACAACCAGACGATCGATCTCTCCGCATGGGTGGCCGAGCCCCCGGCCGAGATCAATGCAGAGCTGCGTGAAGCCATCCGTGGCATGCTTGCAAGGATCATCGGCTGGGAGCGCGCTGCGCTGCGTCGATTGCCGCGGGAGATTCCGCGAGATCTATTCAGTCTCGAAGTGAGCGAGGCGTCGGTCCTGACGCAGATTCTGCGCAATACGCTTTACTCTAAGGTCTATTCCTACCCCTTCGATCTGACTACCGCGCACAATCATCTGATCGTTCTCTATCTGCTGACGCTCATCATGCAGGCCGCCGCCGCGCCCCTATCGGATGAGATGTGGCGCGAGCTCGGCTCGCTCGGGGTTCACGGCCTGCTCAAGTCGATGCTGCACGAGGGGATGCCGGAGGGCTTCCGCACCCTGCTCGGTACCGCAGACTTTGGAACATGGATGCTCGCTGCCTAAGAAGGACCGGGACGCGGCAAACGCTAAGTGTCCCCGCGGCTCCACCAGTCCCCGCGGCTCAGCCAGCACTCCATGCGCCACATCGGGCTGCCATCCTCGGGATGTTTCGCGCGATCGACGAATCGAAACCCCTGCGCGGCGTAGAAGTCGGCGAGCGGTGAGTCAGCCAGCGTATCCAGACGCAGCCGGCGAATTCGCCGCCGTCGGGTCTCGGCCTTCGCCCAGGCGATCATGCGCGGACCCCAGCCGCGGCCCGCGTAAGCGCGCCTCACGGCGAGCTTGTGGAGGTAAAGCGCGCTGCCCTCGATTGCCCTCGGCCAGTAGACCGGGTCTCTGCGCTGCAACAGCATGCACGCAGCCGGCTCGCTGTCCGCGAACCCGAGGATCAAACATCCCGATGAGCTGTTGAGTGAGAGGTCCGTCCTCTCCAGGTCGCATTCCGACCAAGGCCGTAATCCGCGGCTGGCGAGCCACTTCGAGGCCTCCCGGAGAATCAGCAGCGCAGCGGCGGCGTATTCCGGGCCTACCGCTCGGATCCGTATGTTGTCAGGGCATGAGCCCACTGCGGCGGATACCACCTCCTGAGGCATCGGCCAGGGACTAAGCGCAAGCGGCTTTTTTTGAATTTCGGGCACCGGAGCGGCCTTGCGCCTGCTGCCGCATCGCCTGCATCGAGCGCCAGTCGCTCGGGGAGCGGCCGGTCAGCGCATGGATGCTGCGGCTGAGATGGGCGAGATCCGAGAAGCCCACCTTGAACGCCACATCGGTGAGTGAGGAGGTGGAGTGCATGATCTCGTGCCACGCGAGCCGCGTGCGACACTCCAGCCTGAAGCGTTTCGGATACACCCCGAATTCCCGCTCGAAGACATACGACACCGTATCCGGCCGCAACCCGCGGCTCTCCGCCCACACCTGCAATTGCAGACTCGACCCATCGCGCAGCGTTCCTGCGAGCTCGTCCACCCAATATCGGTCACGCGGTGCGACCACCCGCAGATCCTCGTGCAGCTGGGCTGAGGCGCGGTCGGGATCGATTTCAGCCAACCGTACGAGCGCATCCGGGTCCGTGACGTAGAACTGTCCCTCGACCCTGTCATGCCGCCAGGGCAGACGCAGGATTTGCAACGGCTGTTTCCCACTGGCACGGTCCGTGTGGCAGTCGAATCGCCCGTGAAGGAGAACATGCCCCGCCTCTGCGTACATGCGACCCGCAAAGCTGACTTCCGTGACGGAGCCTGCGAGCACGATCGTCGCATACCCCTCATCATGATGATGGCGTGGCCTCGATACGCCGCTCGGCAGCGTCTCGACCCCGGCCAGCACGCTACGGAATTCGTAAGGGTGCCTCGCGCTCATCTTGCAACGCCTCTCAGTGCCTCGGCATGTTGGCAAGAACGGCGGTCTTCAGAGCTTCCAGAATGGCAGGGATCTCCTCGATACTGAGGTTGGCATATCCGATGACGAGGCCACCCCTGGGGGGCCTGCTCGCGTAGCACTCGGATAGAGCATATACCGCCGTACTCAGCTTGGGGAGCTTCGCCGCGACCTCCCCGTCGTCCATTCCGGGGGGCAGCAGTGTCACGAGCTGCGTGTCGGCTTCGTCATCGACTATCTCGAGAAGACCCCCCATTTGGGCGACGATCGCCGCCGCCAGCGCGTCTCGCGTCTCGATCCGGATCTCGCGCATGCGGCTCATGTGGCGCGAGAAATGGCCTTCGCGGATGAAATCGGTCATGGCCATCTGATAGAGCACCGAGGTGGCGAAGGTATCGGTGGCATTCCTGATGTCGAGAAAGCTCCTGATGAGGTCCCGCGGGATCACGATGAATCCGAGCCTGAGCGCCGGAAACACGGCCTTGGTGAGCGTGCTCACGTAGATCACCCGCCCGTCGGCATCGAGTCCCTGGAGTGAGGAGACAGGCGTGCCTCGCAGACGGTATTCGCTGTTGCAGTCATCCTCGATGATCCATCCGCCGTGGTCTCGCGCCCAGCGGAGGAGCTCGAACCGCCGCTCGGGGCTCATGCACACGCCCAGCGGAAACTGATGCGATGGGGTGACGAGGGCGACACGTGCAGAGCTTTCCTGGCGGATGCCGTATTCGATATTGAGCCCTTCCTCATCGACCGGTACGGGAATCACGTGAGCGCCGGCCGCCTTCATCGCCTGATGGGTGGCCGGATGCGCGGGCTCCTCGATCCAGGCGCTCTCCTTCGGATCGAGCAGTGCCAGCGCGGCAATCTGCAGGGCCTGTTGCGGGCTCGTGGTCACCATAATCTGCGCGGGGTCGCATTTCACGGCGCGGAAGGCCCGCAGATACTCCGCGACGACCTCACGGAAGGGCCCGAAGCCCATCGGGTCGCCATACCCCATGAGATCCCGCGAGACTTTGCGCGCATGCCGGCTGACGAGCCTCGACCAGACGGCGATGGGAAACTGCTCGAGTCGGTTGGCACCGCGGTACCGTTGCAGCCCCGGGCGGGCAGAGGCGCCGATGCCCATGGCGCGCCGCGAGATCATGCGTCTTGCCCTGGGGTGTGGCTTGCCGATGGTCTCGTGGAGCGCCTCCATCTCAGGCCTGAATAGCGCGTGTTGCAGCGACCTCGCGACGCACGTGCCGGTGCCGGCGAAGGTCTGCAGGTAGCCCTCCGCGATCAAGAGGTCATACGCACTCAGCACCGGGATGCGCGAGATGCTGAGCTCCTTGGCGAGTGCCCGCGTGGAAGGCACCCGCTGGCCCGGTTGCAACTTGCCGGAGAGGACCGCCCGCTGAAACCAGGTGAAAATCTGCCGATAGAGTGGCGTCTCGCTGCTGAAGTCGAGCGCCATGGGCGGGATGAAGCTGGCGGCCAGCCTGCTCACGGATGCCTCTTGGTCTGCCATGCGGCGTCATGTGGCCTACCGCTCTCCGGTAGTGCCGGTCCGCGGTCTGCACTTTGAGCCTATGAGCGCAGAGTGTGCTGCATAGCACCGGCGCCCGCTTGAATGCACTTGGGGCGGCCGCCGTCATAAGTCATGCGGAACCCTCTGCGGATTCACACATCCAAGGCGAGGAGGCGGGGAATTCCGCGAGTCCCGGATGGCCCTCTCATTGCTGAGAATCGAGCGGGCCGGTGAGTAGATGAGGTTTCCGTCACGAGCGATGATCGCATGGCTACATCGCCCCGAGCGCATCACCGCCGTGGCCGCGGCCCTGTTGCTTCAGGCCGCCCTCTATAGCGTGCTCAGCACGCAACACCTGTTCCTCTCCGCCGGCACGAGCGTACCGCCGCTCCTGACGATG
>Ga0134125_10008655_pt1 | contig 11488 bp, 11 predicted proteins | sample KB31751_FD_96464 | JGI IMG/M metagenome (GOLD analysis project Ga0134125, IMG submission 96464) | Terrestrial soil microbial communities with excess Nitrogen fertilizer from Kellogg Biological Station, Michigan, USA - KB3-175-1 | ecosystem: Environmental > Terrestrial > Soil > Unclassified ... | reverse complement strand
GAGATTCTTGCCCACGTTCACCGGATGAAATCCGTCCACGTCTTTCTCCGGCCGTATCCGCCTAACGACCGCGTCGGCGTCGATCTGCCTGGGCAGCGGCATCTGTACGAGAATGCCGTGCACCGCGGGGTCGGCGTCGAGCGCATCGACGTGCGCCAGCAGCTCCGCCTGCGACGTGGTTGCCGGCAGGCGGATGGTGGCGCTGCGCATGCCCGCTTCCTCGGTCGCCTTCCCCTTGCTGCGCACGTACACCGCGCTCGCCGGGTCGTCGCCCACCAGCACCACCGTTAGGCCGGGCACGATGCCGCGCTGCGCCAACTGCCGGACGTCGCGCGCCACCTCGCCGCGGATCTCCCGCGCGATCGCGACGCCGTCGATCAACTCAGCGGGCAAAGTCCACCGCCCGCTGCTCGCGGATCACCACCACTTTGATCTGCCCCGGATACTGGAGCTCGCCCTCGATGCGGCGCGCGATCTCTTCACTGAGCGACGTCATGCGCACGTCGTCCACGTCATCGGGATTCACGATCACGCGAATCTCGCGGCCCGCCTGAATGGCGAACACCTTGTCGACGCCCGTGTAGCTGGCCGCGATGCGCTCCAGGCCCTCGAGACGCTTCACGTACGTCTCGAACGCCTCGCGGCGCGCGCCCGGGCGCGAGCCCGAGATCGCATCGGCCGCCTGCACCAGCACCGACACCTCGCTCTCGTGCGGCACGTCGTCGTGGTGCGCGGCGATGCAATTCACGATCAGCGGATTCTCGCCGTATTTGGTGGCGACTTCCACGCCTAACTGCACGTGCGTCCCCTCGTGCTCGTGCGTCAGCACCTTGCCCACGTCGTGCAGCAACGCGCCGCGCTTGGCCATCGTGACGTCGAGACCGAGCTCGGCTGCCATGATGCCGGCCAGGTGCGCCACTTCCTTGGAATGTTGCAGGATGTTCTGGCCGTAGCTGGTGCGGTAGTGCATGCGTCCGACGAGCTTCACCAACTCGGCGTGCAGCCCGTGCGCGCCCACTTCGTAGGCCGCCTGCTCGCCCATTTCCTGGATGGCCGCCTCGACTTCCTTGCGCGATTTGGCCACGACCTCTTCGATGCGCCCCGGATGAATGCGTCCGTCGGCCACCAGTTTCTGCAGCGCCAGCCGCGCGACTTCGCGCCGCACCGGTTCGAAGCACGACACGACGACGGTGTCCGGCGTGTCGTCGATGATGACGTCCACACCCGTGGCGAGCTCGAATGCGCGGATGTTGCGCCCCTCGCGGCCGATGATGCGTCCTTTCATTTCATCGTTGGGCAGCGACACCGACGACACGCTGATCTCGGACGTGTGCTCGGCCGCAATGCGCTGCACGGCGAGCGCGACGATTTTCTTGGCCTCGCGCTCGGCGTTGCGTCGCGCGGATTCGCGAATCTCCCGGACAGTATTTGCCGCCTCGGCCTGGGCTTCCTCGGCGAGACGGCTCAAGAGTTCGGCTTTCGCATCCCGTGCGGACATGCCCGCCAACTGCTCGAGCCGTCGTCGCTCTTCGGCGACCATCTTCTCGAGCTCGCCCTCGCGGTCGCCGACGATTTTCTCGCGGCGGCCCAGATCGCTTCCGCGGCGGCCGATCTCTTTGTCGCGCTGGTCGAGGATGTCGTATTTGCGGTCCAGACCGGTTTCACGCTCCTGCATCCGGCGCTCGGCGCGATCGAGCTCTTCGCGCCGCTTGGACGCTTCGCTCTCCCAGGCCTCGCGCAGCTTGATGTTTTCTTCTTTGCCGGCGACGATCGCTGATTTTCTCAGCGTCTCCGCTTCGCGGCGGGCGTCTTCGGTGATGCGGGTTGCGGTTTCTTCAGCCGTGGATTTGGCCAGAGATTGCGCGCGTCGTTCAGCGCTGCGCCCCGCCACACGTCCCAGTACAAAAAAAACCGCGACGGCGAGGACGAGCACTACGCCAAACGCGGCATACAGCGCGGTTACGCTCATTGGATCTATGCTCCAACGCGACGCACGCGTCACGCGATCGTGGAAACGCCTCAGGGGGTCGCGCCCAATCGCGTAACAATTGTCGGCCCAGCACCGACGTAGGGTGCGAGGCGGACAACGCTAACTGCAACCGGGACATGCGACTAGGAGAAAACCCTTGAGGACTGACAAAAACTACGCGCGGCGGGTGTCTTGAAGCAAGGGTTTGGGGTCGGGTGCTACCGCTTCTGGGGTGGAAGCATCCGCCGGACTTCGGACGAGATCGCTCGCATGCGGTCCGCGAGCTCCTCGGGTCCTTGGCGCGACTTGAACAACTCTGACGTGATTTGCATGGCGGCGAGGATCGCGGCCTTCTGCGATTCGACGACAACACCAGCGTTCATGAGCGCGCGAATGGTTGCGTCGACGTGGTCGGCCACGGCGCGCGTATGCTCCGGCGTCTCATCGCTGCGGATGGCGTACTCCTCGCCCAGGATCGTGACTTTCACGGTCGATTTGTGGGCGACGCTCATCGATCGGCTCCGAGTTCATGTTGCTGTCTCAAGAATCGCAAACGGTCGAGCAACTGTTTCGTGCGCTGCTGTGCGCTGTCCAAGCGCCGGCGCAGCTCGTCGTTCTCGCGTTCCAGGTCGCCGCGTGCACCACTTTTGGCGCCGCCGCCAGATCCGTTGGACACTGTACGCAAACGTGATTCCGCTTCGTGCGCCCGACGTCGCCAGGACGCCATCTCCTCGGCGAGCGCGTGGATGAGCTGTTCGAGCTCCAGAAACGCGGCGAGATCAGGTCGTTCGTTGTCGGACACCGAGTTCTCCTTCGAGAGTACGCAGGAGCTTTTCGCGACGACCTGCTACCTCCTTGTCACGTAGAGTGCGCTCCGGATGGCGGAACGTCAATCGCCATGCAAGGCTGCGATGTCCGTTGGGCACCCCATCGCCGCGATATTCATCGAACAGGACCAGCTGTTCCAGCAAGTCTCCGCTCGCGGTGCGAATGACCTGTTCCACGCGCGACGCCGGCATGTCATTCGGCACGACCAGGGCCAGATCGAATTCCGCCGCCGGTGTTTCGGGCAGCGGCCGATACTGCGCGTGTCTGGTTGGCGGGCGCTGAGGTGCCGATTCGTATCGCGATGCACCGCGGTCGGTGACAAAAGCAGACCCGACCACCAGCAGCGTAAGCTCCACACCGTAGGCCGGCGCGGCCCACACCGGGGCGTCGAGCGCGACGCGACGTACTCCGCCGCGGCGCGAGCCGTCTACCATGATCGACCAGAGCCACTCGCGTTCCGCGTTCGAGTCGATTGACACGGACGACGCCGGGAATGCCGCCGCCGCGAGCTCCTGCGCGAGGCCCTTCGCGTCCCACTCATCGAAATCCGGCGGACGCATCTCGGTCCAGTGCGGCGGCCGGCGATGTCCCATAATGATGAATGCAGCGCGAAGCTCTTCGAGCGGCAGCACGTCACGCGTCGGCAGAAACACCGAGCCGATCTCGAACAGCCGCACGTCGCGCTGCATGCGCGCCAGATTGTATTCGGCGCGCCGGGCGAGAGTCTCGAGCAGATCGCGGCGCAGGTAGGCTTCGCTCTCGGCGATCGGGTTGGACACGCGGACGAATCCCTGCTCCGCTCCTTTGACGAACGGAATCGGGCGCGCCTCGAGTAGTCCGCGCGCGACGAGCGCATCGCGCACGCGACGCGACACGATCTCGAGCTCCGACTCGGGCACGGTGCCCGGGCGGAACGGGCGCAGCTCGTTGGAGAACGAATCGTATCCGCGGCGGCGCGCGACTTCTTCCACGAGATCGACTTCGCGGGCCACGTCGGGCCGCCACGACGGCACCGTCACCTGGAGCGCGCCCTCGCGGGCACCGAGCTCGAAGCCTAACGGAGTGAGCAAGGCCACGATCTCGTTCTGCGGCACCGCATCGCCCAACAGTTTCGCGACGCGCGGAGGACGCAGCGTGATCGTGCGATTGGCGCGCGGCGCGGGGTAGAGATCGCCGGGCGCGCCGTCCACGCGACCACCGGCCACCGCGGCGACGATCTCGACGACGCGCGCGAGGGCGCGCGGCGGCAGCTCGATGTCGACGTGGCGCTCGAACCGGTAGCTGGCGTCGGTCGAGAGGCCGAGCGCGCGGCGCGCGCGGCGCACGCGCACGGGATCGAAGTGCGCGACCTCGATGAAGATCGCGGTCGTCTCGGCCGTCACTTCGCTGTCGGCGCCGCCCATCACGCCGGCCACCGCTTGCGCGCGGTCGTGATCGGCGATGACGGTGGTGGTCGGGTCGAGCGTCCGCGTGGCGCCGTCGAGCGTCGCCATGCGCTCACCGGCGCGCGCACGGCGGACGACGATCTCGCCGCCGCCTAACTTTGCCGCGTCGAACGCGTGCACGGGCTGGCCGAGCTCGTGGAGCACGAAGTTGGTGGCGTCGACCACGTTGTTGATCGAGCGTCCGCCGACGGACGCGATGCGCTCCGCCAGCCAGGCCGGGCTCGGGGCCACGGTGATGTTTCGCATCACGACGCCCATGTAGCGCGGGCATCCGTCGGCGTCCTCGAGGCGGACGTGGAGGCCGCCAACGGTCATGTCGTTGGTGCCGCGGATCGCGGCCGGCAGCTCTGCGCTCACGGCGCCGGGCACGGGCGGCAGCACCACGCGGGTGCCCGCCGATGCGGCGAGCTCGCGCGCCAGGCCGGCGTGCGAGAGCAGGTCCGGCCGGTTCGGCGTGACGTCGATCACCAAACGCGTGTCGCCTAACGGAATGGCCTCGAGCAGCGGCGTGCCCGGCGCGGCCTGCGTCTCGAGCTCGAGAATCCCCTCGTGGTTGTCGCTCAACCGCAGCTCGCGGGCCGAGCACAGCATGCCGTTGGAGAGGGCGCCGCGAATTTTGCGGCGCTCGAGCACCAGGCCTCCGGGCAGCGTGGTGCCGACGGGCGCGAACGGATACACGCCGCCGGCCTTTACGTTAGGCGCGCCGCAGACGACATCGAGCAGCGTGCCGCCGCCGGCGTCGACCTTGGTCACCCACAGGTGATCCGAGTCCGGATGCCGCCCCGCCTCCACCACGCGCCCGACGACCACCCCGTGCAGGTCGTCGCGCAGGCGCACCATCTCGTCCACCGTGCAGCAATGCGCGGTGATGAGATCGCGCATCGCCTCGGCGGAGAGCGGCGTCGTTAGGAGCGATTGCAACCAGGCGTGTGAGGCGTTCATGTCGCGAACTGTTCGAGAAAGCGGACGTCGGAGTCGTACAGGAAGCGAATGTCCGGAATGCCGTAGCGCAGATCGGCGATGCGGCCGGGGCCCATGCCGAATGCCCAACCGGAATAGCGCTCCGCATCCACGCCGGCGGATTCGAGCACGGCCGGATGGATCATGCCCGATCCCAGGATTTCCATCCATCCCGTGCCCTTGCACGCGGCGCATCCCGAGCCGCCGCAGATCGTGCACCGCACATCCATTTCGGCCGACGGCTCGGTGAACGGAAAGTAGCTTGGCCGGAACCGCGTTTCCGTTTTGCCGAAGAAGCGTGTGGCGAAATGCGTGAGGGTCGCTTTGAGATCGACGAAGCTGACGCCTTCATCCACCGCCATGCCTTCGATCTGCATGAACACCGGCGCGTGCGAGGCGTCGAAGAAATCGCGGCGGAACGCGTTTCCCGGCGCGAGAATGCGAATGGGCGGCGGATACGACTGCAGCGTGCGCACCTGGACCGGCGACGTGTGAGTGCGGAGCACGGCGCGATCGCTCAAGTAGAGTGTGTCGTGCAGGTCCATCGCCGGGTGCTCGGGCGGAAAATTGAGCGCGCCGAAGTTGTACCAGTCATGCTCCGCCTCGGGACCCGTGGCGACGGTGAACGAGAGCTCGCGAAAGATCTCGACGATCTCTTCGACGACGAGGGTGACCGGATGCTTGGCGCCGCGCCACGCGTGGCGCGCGGGCATGGTGCGATCGAGCGCGGGTGCGGCCGGTGCCTGGCCCAGGAGCGCCGCGCGGCGATCCTCGAGCGCGGTCTCGAGCGCTGCCTTGAGGCGGTTGACGGCGGCGCCGGCATCGCGCCGCGCGTCGGGGGGGAGGCCGGGCAGCGCGCGCATGAGCTCCGTTAGGCGACCGCTCTTGCGGCCCACCAGCTCGGTGCGCGCGGCCTCGAGCGCGGCCGGCGTGTCGGCGGCGCTCACGTGCGCGCGACCCGTCGACTCGACCGTCGCGACCGCCGCCAGGAATTCATCGAGCGTCATGGCAAAATCGGAAGTGGATGACAACAACGCGGCGGCGAAAGCCGACCCACAGGCCTTCGCCGCCGAGAGCACCGAAGCGTATGGAGCGCGGGCGGTATCAGCCGCCGGCTCCCGACTCCACGCGGTCCGTTAGGCCTTAGGAGAGCGCCGCCCGCGCCTTCTCGGCGAGGACGGTAAACGCGGCCGGCTCGTGCACGGCGAGGTCGGCGAGAATCTTCCGGTCGACCTCGATGCCCGCCTTCTTGAGTCCATCCATGAAGACGCTATAGGTCATGTCGTTCTGGTGCGCCGCGGCGTTAATGCGGACGATCCAGAGCTTGCGGAACTCGCGCTTCTTGTTGCGGCGATCGCGGTACGCGTATTTCCACCCGCGCTCGACGTTCTCCTTGGCCGCCTTCCACAGTTTGCTGCGCGCGCCGAATGCGCCGCGCGCGTGCTCCATCACCTGCTTCTTCCGCTTGAGCCGGGTGACGTTTGATTTGACCCGAGGCATGAGGGATCTCCTTAGGCCTGAATGAGGCGCTTGATGCGCTTGGTGTCACCGGTCGTGGCGATGAGGCCGGCGCGGCGGAGCCGTCGCTTCCGCTTGGACGTCTTCTTGGTGAGGATGTGGCTCTTGTACGCTTTGTAGCGCCGGACTTTGCCCGACGCGGTTTTCTTGAAGCGTTTGGCCGCACCCTTGTGCGTCTTCATCTTCGGCATGTCAGTCGGTCCGTCTCACTTGGGAGCGAGAATCATGGTCATGTTCTTGCCTTCGAGCTTGGCGTCGGTTTCGATTTTCCCGATGTCCGACAGCTCGTTGGACACGCGGTCGAGAACCTCTTTGCCTAACTCGGGGTGCGCGACCTGCCGGCCGCGGAACATCATCGTCACTTTCACTTTGTTGCCGTCGGCCAGGAATCGGCGCGCGTGCCGCGTTTTGGTATCGAAGTCGTGATCGTCGATGCCGGGGCGGTACTTCACCTCTTTGAGGTGGATCACGTGCTGCTTCTTCTTGGCCTGTCGGGCCATCTTGGCTTGCTCGAACTTGAACTTCCCGTAATCCATGATGCGGACCACGGGCGGCCGGGCCAACGGTGCGACTTCCACGAGATCGAGCCCTTGCGCTTCCGCCTGCGCGAGTGCCGTCTCCAAATCCAGAATGCCTAACTGAGAGCCATCGGGCGCGATGACCCGCAACGGGCTGATACGGATCTGCCGGTTGACGCGGACGCGTTTGGTGCTGTCCTGAATAGGCGAGGTTCCTCCTAGCGTTAGAAACAAAATCGCGGACACCTCTCCGGAGTCCGCGATGCGCGACGCACACCCACTGTGGGGCGGCGCCTCGAGCACTGAACTCCTGCAGCACACCTCATGGCATGTGCCAGGAGGGCCGGAGGGTGAGAGCAGCTATGCCGCTCTGCTTAGCTGGTTGTCACAACACAATTTATCGGCCGTCGGTCGGTACGTCAATCGGGCGCAACCGAGCCGTATCCTCGTGGTGGGCTTCCTCGCTCTGATACAAGGATAACAAAAGGGATGCAAGAGATGGGGAAGATTGCTGCGACGCGGCGCGAGGTGCCGTGGTCACGCACATGGCCCGAGCCAGACGCGTGAATCATGCAGGCCGGATGTACACGGGAGCAATCATCCCCGTCTCTTGCATCCTTGTTGTTATCCTTTCCACGGGCGTGCCGCGTGTCGCGAAATCGAGACCACTACACGGCGGCCAGTCCGTATGCCTTACCGTCGTGCACGACCCGGCCCCACGCCGTAAACGCGTCGTGCTCGAAGATCGCGAGCCAGCCCTCGTCCACGATCTGTTTCAACACCCGCCGCTTGGTCTCGAGCGTTACTAACGGGTGGACGTCGTACCCCATGATCCACGGCAGGGGCAGGTGGTTCGTGGTCGGCACCAGATCGCCCAAATAAATGGCGGTCTCGCCCCGCGACGTGAGCACGATCGACTGGTGAAACGGCACGTGGCCCGGCGTCGGCATCACGGTGATGCCCGACACGATTTCGCGCTCGCCTTCCACGAAGTCCATCACGCCCGCTTCTCGGAGGGGCTCGTAGTTGTCGAGGAAATAGCTCGCCGCCGTGCGCTCGTTGGTGTGCGTCGCGAAGTGGTGCTCGCCGCGCTGCACCACGTAGCGTGCGTTGGGCAGCGACGGACGCAACGCGCCCTTCGCGTCGCGATACGTGTTGCCGCCGGCGTGATCGAAGTGGAGATGCGTGTTGATCACGAGCCGCACATCCTCGGGCCGGTGGCCGGCGGCGCGAATGCCGTCTTCCAACGCCGTTGGGCCGGGGTCGCCGCGATTCTCGATGCCGTAGATGTCGTAGAACTTGTCGTTCTCCTTGCTGCCGGCCCCGGTGTCGATCAGGACCAGCCCCGACTCGTGCTCGACTAACAGACAGCGCATCCCCATCGGAATGCGATTCCGTTGGTCGGCCGGCAGTCGCTTTTCCCAGAGCGGTTTGGGCACCACGCCGAACATCGCGCCGCCATCGAGCTTGATCGGACCCGCCTGTATCGCGTGCACCGTCCACGCGCCGATCGTGCGTTGCAACACCTGTGGAGAGCTCATGATGGATCAGAATCCCGGTTCCCTAGCCTTCCTGCCCTTCGCCCCAACCGTCCGACGGCCGCGGCATCGCCGAGCGACGGCGCGGGCGGCGACGGCGCGGACGCGGGCCGCCAACGAGTTGCTCCAGCTCCTCCCACCGCGTGCAGTCGAGCGCGCGCGCCGCGTCCAACAATCGCAACAAGACGTGCGCCGTCGCCTGCGCATCGCCGCCGGCGCGGTGGCGGTCCGCAATGTGGATGTCATAGTATCGCGCCAGACTGTCGAGCCGCCGGCTGCGCAAGTACGGGAGCACGCGACGCGCCAACCGGACCGTGCACAGCTTTCGCCCAACGAGCCGCTGTCCCCGCGCACGCGCGAGCTCGGCGCTCACGAATCGCCAATCGAACTCGGCGTTGTGCGCGACGAACACGTGACCCTCGAGCACGCGCAAGAGCTCGTCGGCCACATCGGCGAAGACGGGCGCGTTGCGCACCATTGCGGCGTCGATGTGCGTGAGCGCCGTGATCATTCGCGGAATCGGGCGCTCGGGATTCACGAGCGTCTCGAAGCGCTCGCACACCTTGCCATCGCGCACGACCACGGCCGCGACCTCGGTGATCCGGTCGCCGTGCCAGGCGCGCATGCCGGTGGTTTCGGTGTCGACGACCACGTAGCTCAGCTCGCCTAACTCATCGGCCCTGGGGACGGGCGCGGGCGCGTCGGCGAGGATGGCCCGCGTGGTGGCGCGCGCGGCCGCCATCGCCAGGCCGCGCGGCGCGAGCAGCCATTGGCCCGCGGCGTCGCGCGTGAATTCGGGACGGCCCGCGAACAACGCGAACGCCATCTGCTCGGCCACGACGCGCGGCGCGCCCGGCAGTTGGCAGACGTACTCGACCAGCGCGATCGCATCGGCCGGTCCCTTGTCCAACAGCTCGACCGCGCGGCGCGTGAGCACCGTGTCGGTGAGGCGCGTGGACACGCCTTCGATGCTCACGATCGAACGACCTCCTGCTCGGCGGCTACGCCTAACGTCAAGACCACGGATCGTCGCGCTCGAGGGGCATGGTCATGCAGCGCGGCCCGCCGCCGCCGCGCACCAACTCCGCGCCCTCGAACGTGATCACCGCCCGCTCTCCGTCGCGAATGCGCTCTTGTCCCGTGAGGAAACTGACCGCCGACACCACTTTGAATCCCATCTTCTGCAGCTCGCACAGCGTCGCCTCGTTGCGGGTGTACGAGATCAGGACGCCGGGACGCGTGGCGACGAAGTTGCACCCGCTCGACCACTGCTCGCGCTCCTGGACCGTGCGCACCTCGCCGCCGCAGAACACCGGCTCCATGGGCAGCCCAACGGATTGCAGCGCGGCGAAGATGTTAGGCATCTCGCTCATGTGCCGCTGTCCTTTGCGACGATGCAGAATCGCCAGGCGCTCGGCGCCCACGAAGTGCGGCGGATGAATGGCCGCCAACTCGCGATCGAGCTGCGTGAAAATCATGTCGAGATGAATCGCCGTGTGCTCTTTCGGCATCACGACGATGATCACGTCGGTGACCGGCGTGTGCGTGAACAACAACTCCGACACGTGATCGATGGCGGCGGGACTCGTGCGCTCGCTGAATCCCAGCACCACGGTGTCGGCGCGCAACGGATGCACGTCGCCGCCTTCGATCGTGTAGTTGCTCCGGCGCTCGGCTGCCCCGTCGTACAGGATGCCCTGATTGGCCAGCAGCGGGTGATACCGGAAGAGCGCCTTCATGATGAGCTCTTCGGACCACCGCACGCCGTAGCGCATCGAGCCGATCAGAATGTGCCCGCCGATCACCATCGCGGTGTCGCGCGTGAAGAACAAGTTGGGCAAGGGCGGAAGCATGTAGCCCGACTCGTTGAGCGCGCGCGCGAGCGGGCCCGGCTCTTCGCCCTCGCCTTCGATCAACATTTTCACGAGCTCGTCGGGTGGACGCTCGCCGATCTTCGAGGCTAACGGACCGGAAGGCACCACGTCGCTGGCTTCGCGCACGAGCAGGGTTCGCGCTTCGTCCAACACCGCCACTTCGGCGAGGAGGTCGCGCACATAGTGTACGCGCGCGAATCGCTCCAGGATCGCCACGAACCGCCGATGCTCACGCTCGGCGTTTTCGAGGTCGACGATGTCGTCGTAGAGGTAGGCTTCGCGATTCGCCGGCGTCACGGCGAGGAGCTCCGGCCCGGGCGTGTGGACCAGGACAGAGCGGAGCGAGCCGACCTCGGAAGTGACGTGAACAGGCATAGATAGAGCAAAGTAACGCGAAGCCGTATGAGGCTGCCATAGCGCGGGGTAGAGTTTTCCGGCTGGCGTGGAGGCGCGGCGTCGGATAACTTGTGAAGAAATTCACAAGTTCAACCATCCCACCGTGAAACGGATCGCCGACTCTACGGTTCGTCGATTGTCATTGTATCTGCGCTTCCTCGAAGATTTCGAGAAGCGAGGCATAGCGACTATCTCGAGCGATGAGTTGGCAGCCCGAGGCGGCACCACCTCCGCCCAGGTCCGGAAGGACCTCTCCTTCTTCGGCTCCTTCGGCAAGCGCGGACTCGGCTATTCGGTTGCCGAGTTGTCGGCGCGGCTCCGGCAGATTCTTGGGCTGGGGCGCGAGTGGCAGGTGATCATCATCGGCGCCGGGAAGATCGGCGCCGCGTTGGCGCAATACCACGGCTTCAGCCAGCGCGGCTTCCGCATCGTTGCCGTCTAT
>Ga0134125_10008654_pt1 | contig 11489 bp, 12 predicted proteins | sample KB31751_FD_96464 | JGI IMG/M metagenome (GOLD analysis project Ga0134125, IMG submission 96464) | Terrestrial soil microbial communities with excess Nitrogen fertilizer from Kellogg Biological Station, Michigan, USA - KB3-175-1 | ecosystem: Environmental > Terrestrial > Soil > Unclassified ... | reverse complement strand
TTCGCCTGGTAGTACTGAATGTCGGCCGCGAGTTGCTGGTTCAGAGCTTCGATCTGGTCGCGCAGCATCTCCGCCGCGCTGATCTGACCGGCGGCGGCTTCCTGCTTGTAGCCCTGCAGGGATGCCGTGATTCGAGCGGTCGCAAGGTTGTGCGCGTTTTCCGTTGCCTGCTCGTCTGCGGCGAGCTTCGCAGCGGCCTCCTTGTTGACTTCCTCGATGATCTCCTGGCTGGCCTGCTGCTCGGCGCGCGCGCGATCCTGAGCGGCACGCTTGCCTTCTTCGGCTTCCTTGTTCGAAGCGGCAAGCTGTTGCGCGTCCACCTGCTTCTGCAGGTCTTGGGTGTGCTTCCATGCCGCGACGTACTCGGCGCTTCCTTTCTTGGCCGTGTTGAGGATTTCGCCCCAATACTCCATCTCGAACTCGGCGCGGCGGTCGTAGGAAACCTTTTGCTCGGCTTCCTCTTGCTGAAGGCGCGCTTCCAGTTCCGATGCGGCATTGGCATGTCCTTTGCCGCCGTGCATCCCCTTCTCGTCGGCCTCGATGCCTTGGGCAATGCCGGCCGACTGCTGGCGCGCGCGGTTCGCTTCCTCGGCGATTTCGGTCTGGAGCGTAGCGCGCTGCTGCAGGAGCTGGTTGATCTTTTCGCCAGTGACGCCGATCTGCTTGTAGTAGTCGAGTTCCTTGTTGACCTTTTCGAGTTCATCCTGCTTGGTCAGGCCGACGCCGATGCCCTTCATGACCGTGTCGTTGACGTTCGCGATGGTGGTGCCAATCCGGCGCCACAGGCTTTCGGACGCTTCGCCCTGGTCCTTCAGGTTCTGGATCGCCGTCGCGCCGTGGGTGGCGAGCGCGTCGTAGCCAACCGACACGGCCTGCGCCGTCTGGCCGGTGCGCTGCAATTCGATGATGTTCTCGCGCTGCGATACCGTCAGGAAGTGCATCGACTCATCGAGCTTCAGGAACCCGTTGGCGCCGTCCGTCCCGAGCTTCGAGAACTGGTCGTCCACTTCCTTGACGCTGCGGCCCGTGATCTGCGCGTACTCCAGCGCAGCCTGCGCGGCGTTCTGCATGTCCGTCTGCGTCACGCGGCCCGATCCAGCCATCGCACTCAGCGCATCGCGCGCCGTGCTGATGTCGAAGCCCATGGCCTTGAACTTCTCGGCCATGGTTTCGAGTTGGTCGCCGCTCAAGCCCGCAGCATTGCCGCCGGCCAACACTGCGCGGTTCAATGCGTCGATCTGCTGGCTTGCGTTGTAGGCATCCGCCCCGATCGCGATCAGCGCCTCGGCGATCAAGCCGGCCGGTGTGAGCGCGAACTGAAACGCCTTCGCCATCAGCCCCGTTTCGTTGCCGAGCGCCGCCACTTCCCGGCGCATGCGGCTGAACTGGCCCGTCATGGCGTCCGTGATCAGCGCCGACGTCGAATACATCGTGCGGCTGTTGCGGGTGAACATCGACAGCGCGCCGGACGCGGCCTGCGTTTCCTGCCCGACCTTGGACATGGCTGCGCTCACCAGCGCCTGCTTCTCGGCGATCTCCTCAGCGGTGAACGCGCCCGATTCCTGCGCGGCGTTGATGGCTTCCTGCGCCTGCGCCGCCTGCTGGGCAGTCGTGATGCTGCCGCGCTGGATGTTTTCGAACTGCCCGAACGAGGCAATGGCGTTCTGGCACGACGCGGCCATCGCATCCGTGCTGGTCTTGACCGTCGTTGCAGATTCCGCCATGCCGGCGTTCAATTCGCCGTTCTGCGCGGTCAACTGGACGACAATTTCTTCAGCCGTTGGCATCGGGTTTCTCGGGGGATTGGGTCAGCCACGCGGGCGCGGGGCCGTAATAGGTGCCGGGAAGCGCTTCCAACATGGTGGTGTCCACGGGCGCGGCCGCATTGCGCGGCTTGATGCCGAGGTAGGACTGCACCATCACCTGCAGTGGCGGATGATCCGTCCAGTAATCGGACAGGTCCGCCACGTCCTGCCAGGTCAGCCGGTCGAGGATGTCGTCAGGGAACCAGCCGGTCGCATTGACCAGCGCGCCGATTACGTCGCGTCGGCTTGCTGGCTCGGCAGGCTCGGTGCCAAAGGGACTTCACGGAACCCCGACTTGGTGAACACCCAGTTCATGAGCGGCCACACGTCGGCGCTGTCCAGTTGCTCGCACAACTGCGCTTCCGTCAGCTCCGGCTTGTTGCGCTGGGCGCATGCCAGGATGATCTTGAGCGCCGCACGGATGCGTTCCTCGGGCGTGTGCGCGTCACCCTTGCCGATCAGCGCCAGCTCGTCCTTGCAGGTTTCAAGCTGGATGCGCAGGTTCATGGGAGCGACGGTGATCGCGTCGCTCCCGCTGCCGATTTCCTTGCCGGGGATCATCACGCCACCGCGTCGAAGTTGAACTGGTGGGTGTTGCCCGCGGCGTTCGCGAAGCAGGAGAAATCCAGCTCCGGAACGTTCCAGTCACCTTCCTTCGATGCCTGCGACAGCTTGGTCGCTGTGGCCGCGAACAGCAGGCATGACGAATACAGGCCGTTGTACCCCTGCCGCAGCGCCAACGAGAACGTCGGTGCCTGACCCTGCAGCTTGTTCGGGACGAGGATCGTCTGGCCCTGCGTCGCGTTCGTGTACTGGTAGTCGATCAACACCGCGGCGTTGGCGTCGGTGGTCGAGAACGTGTAGACGCCCGCGGCGACGCTGTACTGGCCAAGGGTGGGGCTACTCGCAACCTGCGTCAGCGGCAAGCCGGTGTTGGCGTAGCGCACGCCCATGTCCTGCGTGAAGTGCGCGGCGTTTGCTACGGTGACTGTCCACGGGGAGGCGGCGGGAACCGTCGCGGCTTCGCCGCTCGCGATCTGCGTGCTGCCCACGGAGATCGTGCCGCCGAAGAACAGGCTGTTGTACAGGTTGCCGTTGATCTGCGCGAACTTGGCTTTGCCCGTGATCTTGCCCTGCGCCGCTGCGACCGCGACCGGGTAAATCTGCTGGCCGTACAGTTCCTTTTGCGACAGCGAGAAATCCACGCTGCACGACTGCAACACGCCGAACTTGACCGGCGTCGCGCCGCTGACGCCGTAACCCCACAGCTCGCCGCTACCGAAATTGAGCATCATGGTCGTTCACTCCTCTTGGATGGATGCCGCAACGGCCTGCACGAGGTCGGCTTTGTCGGCGGTGGAAATGGGCGCGCGTCCTTCAACGCTGGCCCGGTGGAAGTGGCGCGCGTACCAGGCCTCGATCGCGTCGTTCACGCGTTCGGCTTGGCTTTTCGCGGGCGAAAAAAAAGCGCCTTTCGGCGCTTCGGTTGACTCTGTTTCGTTGTCGGGTTTCATGGTTCCTCCGGTCAGAATCCGGGTACGAGAATCTTGATCGGCACGATCGCCAAGGCGCGGTCACCCAAGACCCCTTCGAAGATTTCGATGTTGCCCTCGGCCGCGGCGTACTCGACCAAGCCGCCCAAGGTGTTGCGCAGGACCGGGCCATCGTTCGGCTTCAGTGCCGCCAGCACCGCATCGACCATCGCGTTCAAGGGCGTCGATGGCGCCACGCGCGGATCGTCGCTGTAGCTGTACAGCAGCCACGTCGCGTCCCACGTGCCTACGGTCGGCGTGACGCCCTGATACTTCAGCGCCTGGTTGCCCTGAAGTTGGTACGCGGCCGGGAACACATTCGGCGACAGGTCCTGGATGTTTTCCAGACGCCGCGAACATGTCACCCACGGGTACGCGTTCTGCAGCACGTCGAACAGGGCGGCGAAGATCGTTTCGCGGGATGCGCTCATGCCGGCGGCTCGTACATCACGCAAAGCGGATCGCTCAATGGCTCGTAGTCGCGGCAAAGCTGTGGGCGATGCTCGTAGTTCATGCAGCGCCCATCACTGCCAAGATCAACGCAGCGATACTGCAGCCGCTGGTACTTCCTGCCGTCTTTGTCGCTGAACTCCTGCGCCACGGCGTATGGAATGAATGGCAGTCCCCATTCAGCCATGCGAATCAGGCCGCGCAACATCGGAAGATCGTCAGCCCAAAACGACAGGGCTACGTCCGAGTCGCCTTCGCTGCGCAGGTGCATACGGGTGCAACAGGCTCCGGGCTGCTTGCAGGTATCGCACGCGCTCATGCCGCAATCGCGGCCTTCACCGCGGCCCTCAACTGTTCGATGCCTGACGGCGCTTGTTCCTCGAAACCGCTGCGCATGTAGCTGCGCTCGGGCATCTGCACGTCGGGTATCTGCACCGACTTGGCGAACCGGCGCACGCCGTCCACGGTGAAGCACAGCGCCTGCGCGTTCTTGACCACCATCTGATGCGCCGGGATCACGCCGCCATACTCATGGATGCGCGCGTAGGGCACGCCAGCGCCGCCGCCCGCGCCGCCGGAAACCGAATCCGACGTCTGCGACGTCACGGGATGCACCGACGACGACAGGCGCCCGCTGCGCCGGTTCAAGGGATCGCCCGACAGCTTGTTCGCCTTGATGTAACCCGCAAGCTCCGCCGCAAACGCGTCCAGCGAGGATTTCGCCGCCGCGTTGATCTTGGCCGGCGCATCGCCGAGCAAGCGCACGACGCGATCGGCGCCGGTGATCTGGATGCCGATCATGCCGGCACCATCGGGACGCGATACGACGACAGCGCCGCTGCGACCGACTTCGGCATGGCGGAGAGGTCATAGGCCTGCGTCTGCTGATCGCCCAGCGCCTGGCTCGTGTTGTCGATGCGCGTGCGCTTGGCACGCTTCCACAGCACCAGTTCCACGCACGCCTGTACGACGTCTGCGGGGATCGTCTGGAACCCTGCGGTGTACGCGACCGTGATGTTCTGGAAACCGCGCACGAAGCGTCCGGGCTGTCCGTATGGTCCGCGCGCGGTGCCGCGCAGGTAAAGCTGCGCATCGTCGAACACGTAGCCGTAGCTGCGCGTGTCCGGCGATGCCTGAATCGTGATGCCGTCGATCGTCAAGCTCTGGACGCTCACGATCGGCTGCTGGCGCATGTAAAGCGTTTCGGTGTCGCGTCCGTTGCGCGTTTCCGTGTACGCGGCCTGCGCAAACGTCCGGTTGCAATACTGCTCGATCTGCCCCGACGCCTGCGTGATCAGAGCGGTGATCGCCGCGTCGTCCGCGGTCGTCGTGATGCCGCCGTAGACCTTGACGTCGTTCAGCGTGCAAAGCTGGCTCACTGCTCGGCCTGCTCGCCGTCATTGATCGGCTCGAACCCATGCGCGCGCAACGCTTCGACGGCCTCTTCCGGCACCTCGATAACGCCCTTCTTGCACGGGTATTCCTTGCCGCCAAAGCTGACGCTGCCAGCCTTGGGGTCGCCCTTCATCTTCACCATGTTTCGCCTCCAGAAAAAGATGGCCGCCCCGAAGAGCGGCCATCGGTCCACTACCTCACCCAGGAGCCGGTTACATCGGCGCGATGTTGGTGATCATGCCCATTGCGGCCGGGAAGTAGTGCTGCAACACGCCGTCGAAATAGACGCCGTACTCGTACTTGCGGCTGCGGAGCGGCCACAGGATCGAGTAGTAGTCGCGGCGCAGGTTCATTTTCACGATCGTGCGCACGTTCGAGAGCGGGTACGGCACCTGTTTGGTGGTGAACAGCACGGTGCCCTGCGGCAGGAACGGATGGACGTGCAGGTCCAAATCGGTGTTGCCGTAGCCGATCGGGTTGGTGTACGTGCGCACCCGCGCGCCGGCCCGCACATTGCCCTGGTTGTCTTGGAAGAACGGCGCGACGTTGGTGTTGCCAGCGAGGATCAGGTTCTTGATGCCCTTCTGATCGGCACCGCTGATCCAAACGTCGGTCGGGATCAGGCGATAGTTCTGGAAGAACGCCAAGATCGCAGCATCGAACTCGGCGATGCCGCCGGTGCCGTTGCCGGTGCTGGTCAATGTCGTGCCGGTGCCCGCGGTGCCGGTTGCCAACGCCTTGAAGTAGGAATTGGAACCGGACGCGACCATCTGCGCCACCAAGCCGTCGAACACCAGCGGGTCAGCCGACTGATCGCTGCTCGCCAACGCGCTCAACGCCTGATTGCTGACGCTCAGCGACGTCAGGGACACCGAATTGATGCCGGTGATCGCCTGCAACTTCTCGCTGCCGGATGTACCGACGAACCATGCGTAGGCAAACGCGCCGGGCACGACTGCCACGGAGGCGGTGATGGTGCTGGTCGAACCCGTGGTGGTCTGGCTTGCGCCGTTGGAAGGCTTCGCATAGAAGCCCGTCACGGTGTCGGTCGAGCCATCGGCGTTGTTGCGGGTGTACTGCAACTTGACGCCGTTGGCGACGCTCGACAGCAGCGCGCCCTTGTGGGTGAGCGCCACACAGACGACGTTGTACGTGGCCGCAGCGATCGTGCCGCCGGTGGTGGCCGTGGCCGTGGTCGGGGTCGGTGTGGTGCCGAGTCCCGTAGTGGCGTTGCCGCCAAGGATGATCTTTTCCTCGGCTTCCATCGTGGCCTGCATGAGCATCTGCACGGCCAGTTCATCGAGGTTCTGGAAATTGCCAGCCGCACGTTCGGCTTTCCACGTCACGTAATCTTCGAGGCCGAGTTCCACGAACTTCGCGAAGCGATCGACTTCGGTGTAGCTGTTGTAGCCGCCGCGGTTGCCTTCCGACACGCCGATGTCTTCGCCGTTCGGATTCACCGCCGTGATCGAGCGCCAGTTGGCTTGAATGCCGGCTTGGCCGACTTCGCGAGGGATCATGTTGCGCAGCGGCGTGTCGATCGGGTAGATCAGGCGCGCGCCTTGTTCGAGGTTGTATTCCGCGAGACCCGTGGTCGCGCTCGTCGGCGACGTGAAGGCCTTCCGGATTTCATCCGGCAGCGGGGACTGGAGCGCCTTGTTGATGGCCTCCAATGCGGTCAGTTCGTTACCCATGATTCTCTCCTGCGCCCTCGCGGGCAATAAAAAGCCCCTTGCGGGGCTGGTTGGTTGCCGTTGGTGAGCGCTTATCGCGTCACGATCGGGTTACGGAGTGCCTTGCGGATGGCGGTTGCCGCCTCGTCCACGGTGCCGTCCGCCTTCAGCACCTTGTCCTTGTCTTCCTTGTTGTCGGTCTGCACGTCTTCGCCCTTGCTGATCGCGGTGAGCGCGATCTTCATCGCGTCCGGCTGGTCCTTCATCTTCTCGATCAGCGCAGCCTGCTCGTTGATGTGCTCCGCGGCCTTCACCAGCAGCGCGTCGCGCTCGTTGACGGCCTTCTGGAGTTCGTCGCGCTCGCCGGTGACTTTGGTCAGCGATTCGGTCGCGGTCTTGAGGTCGCCTTCGGCCTTCGTCAACGCGGCCTTGGCTTCGTCGTGTGCTTTCTGCAATTGCTCGTTCATTTCGTTGCTCTCCACAGTTGGGGCAACCTTGGAGAGGTCGCCGGTTGAATCGGCCTTTTCATAGGCCGCGACAAGTTCTTCGACTTCCTCATCGGCCATGTCGATCAGGATGCCGGCCAGTTCCTTCACCACGCTGCGCAGTTCGCCGGGAACGGCGCTGTTGTCGCCCTCCCAATCGGCTTCGCACTCGCTGCTGAGCGTGATCGAATCCAGGTTGCAGATCAGGTCCGCAAGGCAGCCGACCGTGTAGAGGTCTTTCGCCAGCGGCTCCATGCCGTACGCCGCGCGCACGGTGCGCAGCAGCGGTTCGGCCTGGTCGATCTTCGACAGGAGACCGGCAGCGCGGCAATCGGCCTGCGCGTCGCATTTCTGCGCCTCGGCGCTGGGCGGACCGTTCTTGTCGATCTTGTCCTTCCACGCGGCGACGATGCGCGACTTGATCGTCTTCAGGTCTTTCGAGTCGTACTTGGCCGCGTTCTTCGGCTTGTTGATGTAGTTCCACGCGGCGCGGATGTGCGCCGGCGTGTCGATGGGGTATTTCTTGTTTTTCTCGTCGGCGAATTTCACGTCGCCGTATTTGTCCTTCCCCTCCTTCGGATCGACATCCTTGCGCTCGGCGATCTTCTCGAACTTGCGCATCTCCTCGCTGCCGTCCGACTTGATCACGGTGAATTGCGCTCCCGGATTGCAGGGAATGTCCACCAGCGAGTATTCGTTCGGGATCGCCTCGTAGCGCTTCAGGTCGCCAACGTCCCATTTCTGGCCGTAGCGGCCGCCGATGGAGAATCCGGTGTAGCAGCCGGCCAGCGTCTTGTTCCACTCGTTGTCATCGACGATGTGCGCCTTGACGGTGATGGCCTTGGCGTCGTCGTCGAAGTTCAACTCCTTGGTGACGCCGGCCACGGTGTTGCCGTGCATCACGCGCACGTTGCCAAGGTTCTTGCCGTCCGTCGCCTTGGCGATGTCGGTGGACCATTTCTCGAAGTTCGGCTTCGACTTCGCGTAATCGAAAATCTCGCCGGCCCTGTCCGGGGTCTCGTCGGCAATGACGCCTTCGACGGTGCGGGCTTTTTCGTCCACCTTGGTGATGCGTGCGAACAGTTGCATGGTTCAATCCTCAGCAGATTTCGACCTGTAGCCAGCGTCACAGCGGCAGCGCGGGTGCTGCGTCGGCGCTTGCGCGCCCGACACGAACGCCTGCCCAATGGGAATCCAGCCCTGCGCGGCGTTGGCCTCGCATAGCTGGCAAATGCCTTCTTCGTTCGAAAGCAGCCAGTGCTTCGACTGCATCCCCACAGCCTTCGCGCCGATCAGTGCACCGTTGCCGAGCGCGTTCCGGACCTCGTTGCGCGCGATCAACTCAGCACGCTCGTCGCTGAAGGCATACGTGATTGCGAGTAGCCGCTCGATCTGCGCGTCGGTCAGGTGTTCGTCCAGCGCCGTCGCGATCGCCTGCCTGATCATGTCACGCGTGGATTCTGTGAGCGCGCCGCCGTTGCCATCCTTCCCGAGCATTTCGGCGGCGTGTTCCTGCGCCCACGCAATCGCGTTCGGGTCTTGATGGTCGAGCATGTCGTAGCCCGCGCCGCGCGCTGCGTCCGCCAGCTTCGGGTCGTCCTTGACCAGCTTCATCACTTCGGTGCGGCTGCCGTTGGCGGAAACCGCGACCAGCGTGTCGGAGTAGTCATCCCACGCCAGCGACAGGCCCGAAAGGTCGAGCTTGTCCACGAAGCCTTCCCATGCAGCGATTTCCTCGGCGTCGCGGGTGTAATCCGGCGATACGCGATCGTTGTAGCCCTCCGATCCCGCGGCCTTGTGCAAGCCCTTGGCCTGCGCCACCACCGCGTCGCGAACTTCGCCAAGCGCCACGATGAACGCCTCTTTCAGCGTCTTCATGGGCGCCGTCAGTGGCGAATCGTCTGCCTTGTGCAGATGTCCGTGATCAGCCTTACCGGCAGCCTCGGGGTCTTCGTCATCCTCGCCGTCATCCGGCTTCGACGTTCCGGGCGTCACCGGCTGCCGCGGCGTCGCACCTTGGCCGTTCGGCAACGGATCAAGCCCCAAGTCACCACGCACTTCATCGGGCAGCAAGACCTGCGCGTTGACGTAAATCTGATCGATCTGCGCACGTTCAAGCGGGTCTTGCGCCTCGCGATCACGGAACACGAACTCGTAATCCGGCGATTCAAGCTGCTTGCCGATGATCCCAGTTATCATGCGTTCGACCCACTTGCGATCGAACTCAAGGCCACCAGACTGCGATTGCGAGGCCGACTGATCGGCGGTCGCGCGCGTCATTTCCTTGATGAACGGGATCGGCGGCACGCTGAAGCAGAAGCAAGCGATACGCGCCAGCCATTCGTCGTAATCGTTCTTGAGCGCTGGTTCCTTGGTCGGCGTGTACTTCGCATCGGCCGGGATGACCTTCAGCTTGCGGCGCTCGCCAAGCTGTCCAGAAAGCTGCTCGTCAAGCATTTTCTGGTAACGGTCTATTTCGTTCGGACCCCAATCCTTGCCGCCCGTGACGAAGCCATCAGGCACCGACCCCTTGTCGTAATACTCAAGGTTCGACGCCTGCCGTGCCAGCCACAACCGCGCCGCCACGATGATCTGCTCGACGTGGCTGTAGCCGTAGATGCGGTTCGTGCGGCGGTTGCGCGCCATGTACAGCAGGTTTTCGGTGGTGTAGTCAGTCGCGACAACACCGCGAAGAATCTGCTGATATGCCGGCAGCGGTGGCGCCGGTATCCAGCCGCGGCCATCGATCAGCCGCTTGATTGTGCCGCCGTCGATCGGATGCAGTGCGTACAGCTTGCCGCCCTTGGTCTGCTGCACGTACAGGCTCGCGGCATCCAGCACGTACATGTCTTCCAGCAGCAACCGCAGCCATTGCTCCCACGTCTGCGACTGATCCGGCGATTGCAGGAACGCCGCGATCGACTGCGCCTTTGCGTCCGGTGCCGCAGCCTTGCGCAATCCGTGTTGCGTGCCCTTCTTCTGTACCGCCCAATCAAGCGCGCAAAGCTGGTCTTTGCGCTCCTCGATCAGCAAGCGGATGATGTCCACAGCATCCGCGAACACGCGCAGGGTGTGGAAATCGATCCCTTCGGTTTTCTTGGTCTGGACGGTGTTGACACCGATCGGCACCTGCCACTGCCGACCCTCAACCGCTTCCGGCGCAACAGCCGGCTGCGGCTGGCCGGGACCAAACCAATCGCTGTTGCCGGTGAAGGCGTAGCCCATGCTGCGCTTGATGCGCGCAAGCACGCCCTCGACGGGCAACTCAGTCCCGCCTGAAGGACGCGCCATGTTCGTGTTCTCGCTCCGTTGCTCGTTTCGCGGCTGCTTCGCGTGACTGCGATTCAAGCCATTCGATGATGGCCGTGTTGGGTTTGTTGATCGCCAACTCGGTGACGGCCCACACCAGCGCATCCATGTGGTCCGGTGACTTGTCGCCAGGATTCGATGGATCGAATTCGACCATCTGATCCTCCAGCGCCGCAAAGCTGCCGACGTGGTGGATACGGTGCTGCTCGTACAGCGCGGCCACCGGTTCGGCGCGGATTGCCTTCCCACGCGATGCCGTGACCAGCTTCACCGGAACGCTGGAATCGACGCTGCGGATCACGCTGGCGATCATTTCGCCGCCGTTGTTCGATTCGGCGACGATTCGATCCGCCTTGAAATCGGCATACGCGAGAATCGCAGCGCGCGCCCACCCTTCAGGGCTTGCCCGCATCGACTTGTCGGCCAGCACGTAGCCGTGGCCGTTGCTGTCCACGCCTGCCACGACAATGCCGGTCTCGTCCGATCCCTCGTCACTCGTCGCCGCAGGGTCAATCGCCACCACCACACGCACAAGCTGCGGCGCTTCACGCACTCGGCCTGCGTCGATGTCCTTTCGCTGAAACAGGGCGTTGGGGTTGTCGTCCAGCAACTCCCCGTCGATTTCCTGCCGCCCCAGCCTTGTCCCTTCGTAGCGCTTCAGGATCGCGTCGAAGAACGACGGCGCCAGGTTCGCCCGGTTGTCCGCCGTGTTCCCCCGGGTGACGTGCGTGGCCGAATCCGCAAGCAGTCCCTTCACCAGCGCCGTGGGCCGCGGAGTCGTCGTGATCAGCGCCTGGGGATTCGATCCCAACCGCAGCCCGAACTTCGCTTGATCCCATG
>Ga0134125_10008652_pt1 | contig 11490 bp, 13 predicted proteins | sample KB31751_FD_96464 | JGI IMG/M metagenome (GOLD analysis project Ga0134125, IMG submission 96464) | Terrestrial soil microbial communities with excess Nitrogen fertilizer from Kellogg Biological Station, Michigan, USA - KB3-175-1 | ecosystem: Environmental > Terrestrial > Soil > Unclassified ... | reverse complement strand
TCAGGCAAAATCGGAATCGATGAGCTGGAAGCGATCGAAACGCACCTCGTGGCCGTCGCTACAGGTATCGCGGAGCTGGACCAGAATCGGCCGCCGCAACCGGGCGGGCAAGGGGACGCCCGGCAGTTTCGGCAGCCGGCTGTTGGTGCCGACATAGACGAAGGCCCGCCGCTTCCAGAGCCGGCAGGCCGCGCGAACGAGATCGTCCACCTCGCCGCCGGCAATATCGGCCGAGGGGCGGGCGAAGAATGCGCATAGCGCGGCGTAGCTCACGCCGCTGGTCTTGCGCTCCGAGGAAACGAGGAGGAGGTTGTCCGTCGTATGCACGGCATAGGCGCGCGTCGGATCGTCCAGGCGGTTGAACAGGCTTTCGGCGTCCCAATGCGAGCCGTTCTCGCTGGCAAGGCAACCGAACCCGGAGAACAGTTCGACGGCCTGTTGGGGTGTCATCGCCTTGAGCAGTCCGGAATGGCCGATCCTGCCTGACGTGGGTTGCCTCAGCGAGACACCGGCGCGAATCGGCAGCCAGAGCAGCGGGCTCAGCTTCAGAAAGCGCGCGTTCAGGAGCACCGACTTGTCGTTCGGCAGCGCCAATATGTAGCGGATGCTGCGCCTGGCGCAGAATGTCTCGACTTCCTGGTAGAGCTTGCGCACGAGTTGAGCCGAACGATAGGCCTGAAGAATGAAGAGGTCGACGAGCTGCACGGCGGGGTGCACCTTGCCGGCGACGCATACGCTCTGGCCGATCAGCGCGACCTGTCCGATCTTGCGCCCGTCCTCGACCGCGGCGAGCACGGTGGTGCCGCAGCCGAAGCTGCGCTCATACAGCCATTTGATTCGTTCGGCGGAGAAATGAACGTTTGCGAGGGCAAAGGCCTCGGTGGCAATCTTTGCGGTCAGCTCGTAGTCAACCGCCGTCTCTTCCGAAACCGTGACCATTGGATCCGCCTTGTCGTTTCCAGGCGCCACAATGTCGCAGCGGTACGGCAAGGCAACTTCAAATTCCATTCAACCTTAATGGAGAGCAACGAGGTTAACGGCGCATGATCCGCAAAAGCGTGAAGCGGCTTTCCCACGCGACAAACGCGGAGCGGCTACTAGCCGTACTCGTCGCTGGAGATGCCGTACTCCCGGTAGATCATGACGCGGTCGAGATCAGGAAACAGCCGGCATTTGGCCTGCGCCAGATGCAGGCTGACGGCGGCAGGATCCCCTGCGCTCGCCAGAAGTTTCCGCATATCGTCCATATGGGCCCGCGGCTGGTGCTTTGGCGGGAGCTGCTCGAGCGCAACGAGCGCCGTCGCCAGCGCCTCCGTGACGACCCACCCGTCGTGGCCGGTGACTCCCTTCTTTGGCATCAGCACACCCCACATCGTGGCGAGAGCATTCTATCGCGAACCCGGATCGACCGCCATCAAGCCGTTGGCCGGCGACCGAGCTACTCGACCTCGAGGCCGGCGGATTTCACCACCTTCGCCCACTTCTCGGTTTCATCCGCAATCAAACTTCCGAATTGGGCAGGCGTTCCCTTGATGGCTTGCCACTGATGGCCGCAAAACGCGCCTTCATTGCGGCATCGGCAAATGCGGCATTGGCTTCAAGACGCTCGCCCAGCCAAGGTCCCATCAGGTGCGCGGTGAGGTCGACGCCGCCGCCCGCCGCAAAGCCGGCAAGAATCTGCACCGGCCGGCTCGGACGGGCCGCTTGCGCATCGGCCAAACCGCGAGCCAGGGCAGTCCCGCCGTGCCGCAGATGGATTTCAGGGCCTGTGGGTTTTCAGGACTTGTGGGTTTCAGAACTTGGCGCCGTTTCATGATCCCTGTTTCCGATTTGAAAAAGCTATATCGTAGCGGCGGCGACTCAGGATCGGAAGGGAGCGCGTCGGTGGCAGCGAGGGAGGTTCCGGATTGAAACGTGGCTCACCCGCGTCTAAACGGCTGCAGCGATTGTGGGTTCTCGCACCGCCGCCCACAACGCATCCGTTGGCCTGCTGCTGCAACGTTGGCATACCCCAATGGCGTGCCGATCGGCTTCGGCGCGTCTGGCCCCTCTGCCGGAAATCCAGATGATGGGTTCGATCAATCAGGCCTGAGCAGGCATCGACACGGGCACACGCATGAGATTCCTGAGCTTCGTCTACCGCTTCGTCACCAACTTTACCTTCCTCGCGACCGTCTATCTCAGCCTGAACTACATCGAGAAGTACAATAACCGCGCCATCCTCGCGATCGCGGTCCTGGCCTATGCCGGCATGCGGGCGGCGTCCGCGCTGCGTTCGTTCTATTTCTTCCAGCGCATCGAGCGCCTCGAGATCGAATCGCGCCGCGTCATCGCACTCGTCACCCAGGGCGGAGCGACCTCGCCGATCAAGACCAGGACGGTGGCGGACGTCACGCTTCTGCGCCGCGACGGCGAGATCAAGTCCTATATCGACCTGTTCTTCCTCGCGGCCGTGGTCCTGCTCTGCGTCGCGAAGATCGTCAGCGATTAGGGCAGGATGCGTTTCGCTAGTTCCTCGTAGAGCATGCGGTTGCCGGCGGCGGAGAAGTGATCGTCGCCAAGAATATACAGGTGCTCGTACCAGTCCTTGTCGCGATCGGCGACCGCGAAGAAAGCCGGAAACAGGTTGATGAAGGCCTTGCAGTGGCCGGGGCAGAAGTCGCGCCACAGCCGGACCTGACGGCTGTCGCGATCGTTCTGGGCGATCTGTTGCGCCCAGGGATAGACCACGATGGTGAGCGGAATGCCGCGGCTTGCGAGGAGGTCCGATAGCTTGCCCATGTTTTCCAGCGAGCGCGCGATGCCACCGTCGACGCCGAGCGGCCGGTATTTCGCGGGATCGGGGTTTTTCGTGGTCCAGCCGATGCGGTTGTGATCGTTCTCGATCCCGCGGCGCTTGTTGCCGAGCTTCGTCAGGATCCACCGCTTGATGGTCACGCGGACGCGGTTGGTGACCACAAAATGGTCGATGAAGAAATCCCGTTTGATCGCCGGCTTCGGCACCACACCGGGCGGCGTCGTGCAGAACTTGTGGTACTTGGGATCGTCGTCAATGCAGAAATAGGAGGTCGCTTCGTCCTCGACGTCGGAGCTGTCCGATAGCAGGACGACCTCGTCGAATGTCAGTCCGCGGTCGAGCAGGTACTTGGTCTTCTTGTAGTAGATGGAAGGGGAGTAGGAGGCGACACCCGCGTCGAGAAATTCGATCTTGTCGGCTCGCGCCTGTCCGGCGGCCTCGAGGAGACCTGCGAAGGTTCGCTCATAGGGGATCCCGATGGCCTCGGTGAAGGAATCGCCCATCAAGAGGATGCGGCGGTTCGACGATTGCAGCGGCACGTCGCGGGTCGAGGAATCCTTGAAGCCGAGGCTGTCGGTGATGAGCCGGTAGCGCGCCTCGCCCCAGACGTCATAGCCGTCGAATTTCGGCGCGAAGCCGTGGTCATAGACGGGATTGTAGACACGCACGAGGCGCGCCTGCTCCTGTCCGCGGGTGAAGGTCGAGTAGGCGAAGTCGAAGAGGAGGAACAGCGCGAGGCAATAAAGGACCATAACCGAATTGAGCAGGATGCGGCGCGGCGCAAATGCGCGCTTCCAGAAGCCGGCCTTCGAGCCCGAGTCCTGTTCCGTCGCGATTTCCTGCATTTCGATCGCTCTCGCACCGTGAGGGCCGGACCGGAGAAGGGCAAAAAAAGCGCGACCTTCGCCGTTTCAGCTGATAAAGCACCCGAACCCAAATCGTCCGGTCTTGTCGACACTTGTGATGAACCAGTCAACCCACGAGAACTTCGACCGCGAAGAGGCCTCAAGCCCCGGTTCCGACAGGACATTCGGCTTGGTGATGGCGGGTGCCCTGACCTTCGTGGCCTTCATGAACGGCCGCCACGCGGGAAGACTGTGGCCGTGGGAACTGACGCTTGCGGTTCTGTTCCTCGCGGCAGCCGCGATCAAGCCGCCGCTGCTGCATCCGCTCAACCGCCTCTGGATGAAACTCGGGCTCGTCCTGAACAAGATCGTCAACCCGATCGTGATGGGGCTCTTGTTCTACGGCACGATCTGGCCGACCGGGCTCGTGATGCGGCTGCGTGGCAGGGATTTGTTGCGGCTCAAGCGCGAGCCCGCTTCCAGCACCTACTGGATCGCCCGCGCGCCCGGACCTCTGCCTGAAAGCATGAAAGATCAGTTCTGATGCTGGATTTTGTCGGAGAGCTCTGGCGCTTCATGCGCGTCCGGAAGAAATTCTGGCTGCTGCCGATCCTGCTCATGATGGTGGTGTTCGGCGGGCTCGTCGTGCTGACCAAGGGCACGGTGTTTGCGCCGTTCATCTACACACTCTTCTGACGCATGCGCATCCTCGGCATCTCCGCGTTCTACCACGACAGCGCCGCCGCGCTGGTCGAGGACGGCCGCATCGTCGCGGCCGCTCAGGAGGAGCGCTTTACGAGGAAGAAGCATGACGCGTCGTTTCCGCGCAACGCGATAAACTATTGCCTGGAGGCAGCCGGCACCAGGCTTGCGGACATCGATCACGTCGCCTTCTATGACAAGCCGTTCCTGAAATTCGAGCGGCTGCTCGAAACCTACATTGCGCTCGCACCGGCCGGTTTTCGCTCCTTCCAGATGGCAATGCCGCTGTGGCTGAAGGAAAAGCTGTTTCAGAAGAGCCTGTTGCGCAAGAAACTGAAGGAGTTCGACGAGACAATCGCCCCCGACAAATTGCTGTTCACCGAACACCATCTGAGCCACGCCGCATCCGCGTTCTTCCCTTCTCCGTTCGAGAAGGCCGTCGTGCTCACCATGGACGGTGTCGGCGAATGGGCCACGACGTCAGCCGCGGTCGGGGAGGGCAATCGGCTTGAGATCTTTCAAGAGATTCACTTTCCTCATTCGCTCGGGCTCCTGTACTCCGCGCTGACCTATTATACCGGCTTCAAGGTCAATTCCGGCGAGTACAAGGTGATGGGGCTCGCGCCCTATGGCGAGCCGAAATACGCGCAACTCATTCTCGATCACCTGATCGACCTCAAGGCGGATGGCTCGTTCCGGCTCGACATGTCCTATTTCGACTACTGCACCGGCCTCACCATGACCAACGAGCGCTTCGCCAAGCTGTTCGGCGCGCCGGTGCGCGCGCCCGACAAGCTCTTGACGCCGTTCCACATGGATGTCGCCGCATCGATCCAGGCCGTGCTGGAGGAGGCGGTGCTGCGGCTCACGCGGAGCCTCGCGAAAAAGACAGGCGCGCGTAATCTGTGTCTCGCCGGCGGCGTGGCGCTCAATTGCGTGGCCAACGGCAAGGTGCTCCGCGACGGCAAGTTCGAAAACATCTGGATCCAGCCTGCGGCGGGTGATGCCGGTGGCGCGGTCGGAGCGGCGCTCGCGGCCTGTCACCAGTTCAAGGCACAGCCGCGCAGCATCGGCAACAGCGACGGCATGTCGGGGGCCTTCCTCGGTCCCGAATTTGCGCAAGCCGAGATCGAGCGAAGGCTCGCGGCTGCGGGCGCGCGCTTTACGGTGCTGGACGAAGCCGGGATGGTCGAGATCACAGCGCAAGCGCTGGCCGACCAGCTTGCGATCGGCTGGTTTCAGGGCCGCATGGAATTCGGCCCGCGCTCGCTCGGCGCGCGCTCGATCCTCGGCGATCCCCGCTCACCGACCATGCAGAAGAACCTCAACCTCAAGGTCAAGTATCGCGAAAGCTTTCGGCCCTTCGCGCCGGCGGTGCTGCGCGAGGATGTCGCCGACTGGTTCGAACTCGATAGCGACAGCCCCTACATGCTGATCGTTGCCGACGTGCGCAAGGACAGGCGCCGGGCCATGACCGCGGCGGAGCAGGCGCTGTTCGGCATCGACAAGCTCAACGTATCGCGCTCGGACATTGCCGCCGTCACGCACGTCGATTATTCCGCGCGCATCCAGACCGTGAGCTCCGCGACCAATCCGCTGTTCCACCGGCTGCTCAGCCGCTTCAAGGCGCTGACGGGATGTCCGGTGCTGGTCAACACCAGCTTCAATGTGCGCGGCGAGCCGATCGTCTGCACGCCGGAAGATGCCTTCCGCTGCTTCATGGGCAACCAATTGGATTTGCTCGTCATAGGCAATTGCGTCTTGAAGAAGGCCGACCAGGATCCGGCGCTCAAGCAGGATTACAGTTCCGCCTTTGAACTGGACTAGCCGAGCTTCGCCAAGGACAAGGTGCTGGCCCCGGAGGGCAGGCTGGATCAGATTTTGCGTTTCTTCAGGTTTGCGACGTGCACGGCGCGCTTGTTGGCGGCGCTGGCCAGACGCGCCGCAGCGACGTGATGCTTTGCCACGGCCGGCACTTCATGCTTTGCGCCAGGTGCGGCGTGGGCCACGCGCCGAACCTGATGATGGCCGCCGCGTGCATGGCGCCAACGAGGACGCGCGGCCGATGCGACGGCGGCGCGAGGCGGCAGTTCACCCTCCGCGTAATGGTGCATGTGCACCGGGAACGGCTGGATCCAGTCGCGCGCTTTCTCGGGGATCTCCAACACGTTTTCCGCCGGTACCGGCAACGATGCCGCGCTCGCTACGACCTGCGGCGTTTCCACCGGCGGCCAGGACATCGCCTTCTGCAGCGGAATGACGCGCTGTCGCGCGCCAGGGTCCAGCGCCAGCGAAATGTTGCTTTCGCTCAGATCGAAGTTGGACGCGTCGGGCGCCGGCAGCATGTCGGTATCGGCGTAAATGAAGTTCGGCAGCTTCGGCCAGCGCGCAATCCGCACATCCTCCGACGGCGGATGCAGTTGCCATTGCTCCGGCTCGGTCGGCGTCGCGGGCCGGTCCGGCGTCGCCGCCACGACATGGACGATGTGATAGCCGCGCGCCTTCATGTCCTGCAGGATTTTCGGCAGCGCGGCGGCGGTGCGTGCCTGGATGTCGTGCAACAGCAGGATGCCCTTGCCCATTTTGTCCAGCCGCTCCATCGCGAGATCGTGGACCTTCGCCGGCGAGATGCGATGCCAGTCGTCGGCAAGGACATCGGTGCTCCAGATCTGGATCCCCTGCGTCTCAAGATAGGCCTCGACCGGCGGCGCGCGCAAAAGTCCGGGAATCCGGAAGAATGGGGCGAGCGCCCTCGGATCGACCATCGCGGCCTTGACCGATTCGATTCCCTGATCGATTTCCTGCTTGGCCTGCTCCTCCGTCATCTTCTCGAAGTTCAGCGGATGACGCTGGCTGTGGGTGCCGACGGTATGGCCGGCGTCGACGAGCTTGCGGATGCCCTCGGGATATGCCCTGGCCTGTTCGCCGATTTCGAAGAAGGTCGCCTTGACGCAATTGTCCGCAAGGATCTGCAGCACCTGATTGCTGTGCTTCGGCAGCGGTCCGTCATCGAACGACAAGACGACCTCATGATCCCTGAGCGGCAGCGTCTCCGGATATTGCATCGAGCCGATCCGGGGATGCGCGCGCGGATCGACCACGAGCGTGCGCGAAGTGCCGATCGCATCGGGATGGCCGGGGCAATTATTCGAGGGCGCCGCTGGTTCGGCCCGCGCCGCGGAACAGAACAAAGCAAGGCACAACGCCGTCAAACACGCGATCCGGACATCCGCCAAACGATTACCGACCATGACGCACCGTCTGCATTCCAACAATACACCGGACGATGCGGACCGCTTTCTGAACGCGGCCTTAACCTGCCCGGGTTCCCCCATATTTCTGATCAGGGCACCCCGTCAAAGTCAACGGCAGGACCCGTCGGCACCACGTGAACCACATGATAATGATGGTCGCGCAGATATCGCAGAAATGCCGGTAAAATCACCGCGGTCCTGTGTTCCGAATCGTGCAGCAGGATGATCCCCTTCCGCGCGACGCGCAGGCGCCAGGTCAGAAGTCTGAATTCGGCCTTCGGCGTCAAGGGGTCCCAGTCATTGGCCCACAGATCGGCTCCAAATACGACAATTCCGCGCGATCGCAACATGTCGAGGATTGCCGGAGTGGACAGAAAGCCCGGAAAGCGGAAAAAGGGCGTGTCTGGGGTGGTGGTCGCGTTCCCGTGCAGCGCCCATTCGACGGCCGCGATGCCATCATCGATCGCCTTGAAAGCGTTGCTCTGCGGCATGTGGCTCAGGTCAAAATGCGCCCAGGTGTGATAGCCGATGCTGTGGCCCTCGGCGGCAATCCGGCGCACCAGCGTGGGATGCTGAAGTGCCGGCTTGCCGATCAGGAAGAACGTCGCAAGCACGCATTGTTTTGCCAGAGCCTTTAGGACTTTCGGCGTAGTCGGCGGCCAGGGGCCGTCATCGAAGGTCAGCACGACCTCGTGATCCCTGAGCGGCAGGGTGTGTCGAAACTCCTTCAAGCCCACCCGCGGAAAGGAGACGGCATCGACCTTCATCACGCGCGAAGTGCCGAGCGTTCCCTTGCGCGGGCAGGTGGCGGCGCGCGCGGCCGGCGCACAGGCAAGCGCGATGAAGAGCGCGATGAAGAGCTCCTTGAGCAATCCGGGGATCGTTTCAAGCTGGCACGTATTTGACATTGCGCTTGATGCTACCGATTGGCTATGGCCAACACATAGCTCAGACAAGTCGCACCCTCCTGTCAAACCCGGCGAGGTGGACCATGGCCGAACCTTTGGACCTTGCCCCCTCCGCCGACGCCCGCGCGGTGCTTCCGATGCGCAACCAAGACGGCGAAATTCGTCCCGAATTCGTTGCCGAGATTACCCGCCGCATCAAATCGGGCGACGCCGCCTTCCTGCGCGAAATCGTGGCCGAGCTGCACGAGGCCGATCTCGGCGATCTCATTGCCGCACTGGAGGCGGAGGACCGCGTCAGGCTCGTGGAACTGGCCGGCGCCGATTTCGACTTCTCAGCATTGAACGAGGTCGACGACGCCGTCCGCGAAGAGATCCTCGAGGAGCTCGAGCCGGAAACCCTGGCGGAGGGGGTCCGGGAGCTGGAGTCCGACGATGCCGTCGAGCTGCTTGAGGCGCTTGACGAGGATGACCAGGAGGAAATCCTTGAAAGGCTGCCGCCTTCCGAACGCGAAGAAATCGAGCGTGGACTGGAATATCCGGAAGGCTCCGCCGGACGGCGGATGCAGACCGAGGTCATCACCGTGCCACCGCATTGGACCGTGGGCCAGGTCATCGACTACATGCGCGAGACGCCCGATCTGCCGCATCGATTCTACGAGATCTATGTGGTCGATCCCAATCAACGCTGGCGCGGTGCGATCCCGCTCGATCTGCTATTGCGTTCGGGCCGGCCGGTGCCGCTCACGGATTTGCTCGAAGAGGATCGCCGCCGCGTCTCGGTCGAGGACGACCAGGAAGAGGTGGCGCGGATGTTCGGCAAGTACAATCTGGTCGCCGCGCCCGTGGTCGACGCCCAGGACCGCCTGGTCGGCGTCATCACCATCGACGACGTGGTCGACGTCATCGAGGAGGAGGCCGACGAGGAAATCAAGGCGCTCGGCGGTGTGACCAGCCGTGAAGAACTGTCCGACAACGTCTTGACCATCGCCAGGGGCCGCTTCAACTGGTTGTTGGTCAATCTCGCTACCGCCTTTCTCGCGTCCTCCGTGCTTGGTCTATTCGAGGGGCAACTGGAGGAGATGGTGGCGCTGGCGGTGCTGGCGCCGATCGTTGCGAGCCAGGGCGGCAATGCCGCGACTCAAACCATGACGGTCGCGGTGCGGGCGCTCGCCACGCGCGAGCTCGGTCCCAGCAATGCACTGCGCGTGATCATCCGCGAAATCCTGGTCGGCTTTGTCAACGGCGTCGGCTTCGCCATCATCACCGGCATCGCCGCCGTGATCTGGTTCAAGATTCCCGGACTCGGCGTCGTGATCGGGCTCGCCATCATCTGCAACCTTGTCGCCGGTGCACTCGGCGGCATCCTGATCCCGATGGTGCTGGAGAAGATGCGGGCAGACCCGGCGGTCGCCTCGGGAACCTTCGTGACGACCGTGACCGATGTGGTCGGCTTTTTCTCCTTCCTCGGCATCGCAACGCTGTGGTTCGGCTTGAAATAGGCGCGCGCCTTCGCGGGCCTTATCGTTAATCGGACCTTAACGCGCCTGGCCCATCATGGCGCCGTGCGGGGTTAGGGGTAGCCACGATGCAGCGCTTGCGGCTGAAAGCGGACGGACGAATCGTCGAATTGCGGGACGGGCAGGAGTTCCCGCTGGCGCCTGATGCTTTCGCAGCGCCGATCGATGGCGGGATCCCCGCGGTGCGGGACCTGCGCCGCCGCGCGCGACTGACCCAGCAGGAATTCGCGGCACGATTGGGCGTACCGGTGGAGACTATCCGGAACTGGGAGCAGGGCAAGCGCGCCCCGCGCGGACCGGCGCGGGCATTGCTCGCCGTGATCGCGCACGCCCCCGAGGCGGTCTTCGCGGCGCTTGCCAAAGCCTGAAAGCGACGATCAGGCCCGACCTCGTCGACATTGGCAGCGCGCCTCCGCCGCGACATAATGCGCGGGATCGGCCAGTGAGCGCATGCATGCAATTCGTCGACGCCAATGGCGCCAAAATCCCGTCGATCGGGCTCGGCACCTGGGAATTGCGCGGCCGCGCCTGCGCCCGCGTCGTGGAGCAGGCGCTGCGGCTCGGCTATCGTCACATCGACACCGCGCAAGCCTATGAGAACGAGCGCGAGGTCGGCGATGGCGTGCGCGCCTCGGGTATCAGGCGCGATGAGGTGTTCGTCACCACCAAGATCTGGACCAATCATTTTGCGCCCCACGATCTCGAGCGCTCGACCAAGGAGAGCCTGGTCAGGCTGCGCATGCCGACAGTCGATCTTTTGCTGTTGCATTGGCCCAACCCGCAGGTGCCGCTCGCCGAGACGCTCGGTGCGCTGGCCCACGCCAAGCAGATGGGGCTGACGCGGCATATTGGTGTATCGAACTTCACGGTGGCGCTGATCGAGGAGGCGGTGAAAGCCTGTCCTGAGCCATTGGTCTGCGATCAGGTCGAGTACCATCCTTATCTCGACCAGACCAAGGTGAGGGAAGCCTGCGCGCAGTCCGGCATCGCGGTGGTTGCCTATAGCCCCATCGCCAGGGGCAGGATCAAGAACGACCCGACATTGGTGCGGATCGGCCGTGACCGCCGCAAGACCCCGGCACAGATCTGCCTGCGCTGGCTGATGCAGCAGAACGCGTCGGCCATCCCGCGAACCTCGCGGATCGAACGGCTCTCGGAAAACATCGACATCTTCGATTTCGAGCTTTCCGACGATGAGATGGGCCAGATTTTCCGCCTCGCCAACCCGAGAGGGCGGCTGACCGACTTCGGTTTTGCACCGAAATGGGATTGAGGCCGCGGTCGCAGCCAGTATGCTAGACGGCGGGGACGGCTTTGTGCCATCAGTCGGCAAGCGATGGAAGTTCGACAATTCATACGACCGGATATCACCGTGTCCGCGATCGTGCATGTGTCGTTGGTGGCGTTCGTCATCATCTACTCGCAGGTGCGCCCGTTTCACACGCCGCCGGAAACGGTGGTGCCAGT
>Ga0134125_10008650_pt1 | contig 11490 bp, 9 predicted proteins | sample KB31751_FD_96464 | JGI IMG/M metagenome (GOLD analysis project Ga0134125, IMG submission 96464) | Terrestrial soil microbial communities with excess Nitrogen fertilizer from Kellogg Biological Station, Michigan, USA - KB3-175-1 | ecosystem: Environmental > Terrestrial > Soil > Unclassified ... | reverse complement strand
CTGGGAAGACAGGCTCTTGGATTGCACGGATGTCGTCGATACGCAGAAGTCGAAACTCGCGCCGACCGCGCTGCAATGCGCCAGCTACTACAACAAGGTGAAGAAAGCGCGCAGCTTCTACCTAATGCCGGTCAAGCAGGCCTGCGTGCCGTTCCATACCTGGGGCGACCTGATCGAGAAGGCCGGTTACAAACTGTCCGACGCCCCGAAGACCTGGGATGCGTTCTGGGACTTCTTTAAGCCCATGCAGAAAGCGTTGCGCAGCAAGGGCATGCGGCGGGTCTACGCGCTGGGCCTGCAGGTCACCACCGTCGGGCCGAACGACGGCAACAACCTGTTCTCCACCTTCATGATCGCCAATGGCGGCAAGGATATCGTCACCAGCGATGGCAAACTGCACGTCGACGATCCGCATGTGCGCGAATCCGCCATCAAGTCCTGCGTCTTCATGTCGACCGCCTACAAGGACGGCTACGTGCCGCCGGAGGCGCTGAGCTGGACCGACGCGGACGACAACAACGGCTTCCACGAAAAGCTGTTCGTGGTCGATTTCGACGGCACGATTTCGACTGAACTGGCGATGATCAAAGACACGCAGGCCTATTACCACGAGATGGTGACGCTCGGCCTGCCGAACGGCAACGACGGCAAGCCGATCCCCGCCCTGGTCGGGGCCGGCGGCGGCTTCATTCCGAAGGGTGCGAAGAACGTCGCCACCTCCAAGGATTTCATGAAGTATTTCATGCAGCCGGAGGTGATGAACGACAACCTGAAGAACGGCCTGGGACGCTGGGTACCGGCCATACCGGAACTGGTAAAATCGGATCCGTTCTGGCTGGATCCGAAAGACCCACACCGGCCGCCTTACGTGACCGAAGCCGTGCTGGGCCCGACCATCCCCAGCTACAACGCATACAATCCGGCTTGGGGCCAGGTTCAGGCCGAACAGCTCATGACGAGAACCGTTGCCGACGTCGTCAAGAACGGGATGACGCCGGAGGCGGCTGTAGACAAGGCGTTCAAACGCGCAGAGGCGATCTTCACGAAGTTTACATTCGGGTAGATTTCAGCGAGGCGGGCATGAGCACCACACAACAGGCTCTCGCGATCGGGCGGCCCCTCGGGGCATCCCGGCTGACCAGGCGTGCGTGGCATGGCGGACTGCAAGGTTCGGAGTTCGCCTGGGCAATCGCCTTCGCGGTGCCTTATGCGGCGGTGTTCATTGCCTTCGTCGCCTATCCAGTGGCCTACGGGCTCTGGCTGGGCGGAAAGCCTTCGCTCTACGCGGAGCTTTACTCCGATCCGCGCTACCTGAGCACGGTTGTCAACACGCTGCTGTTCGTCGGCATCGGCGTCAACCTGAAGATGTTCCTGGCGTTTCTGCTGTCGGGCTTTTTCATGCGCCGGCGCTGGTGGGTGAAGTCGCTGCTGGTGATCTACATCCTGCCCTGGGCCGTGCCGGCGCTGCCGGCGTTCATATCGATCCACTGGCTGCTGAACGGCCAGTGGGGCCTGTTCAACAATCTGCTGTATGAGCTGTTCGGCATCGACGGTCCGATCTGGCTCAACACGCACTGGCTCGCGCTCGGGTCGAATATCGCCTCCTACATCTGGAAATGGATGCCGTTCTGGACGGTGATCTTCCTCGCCGGCCGGATGGCCATTCCGCAGGAACTCTATGAAGCAGCTGAGGTGGACGGCGCGACCGGCATGCGCCGCTTCGCGCACGTCACCTTCCCGCTGCTCGCCAATCTCTATCTGGTGTGCACGCTGCTCTCGACGATCTGGACACTCGGCGACTTCAGTACCGTCTACTTCGTATCCGGCGGCGGACCGGCGATGTCCACCGAGGTTCTGGCCACGCTCGGCATTCAGTACGCCTTCACCATCGCCGATCCGCGGCTTGGCGTGGCGGCGGTGATGTCGGCTCTTCCGGTGTTGATCCCGATCGTGATCCTGTTGATGCGCAAGCTGCGGATGTCGGAGGTGCAACTGTGAGCGCCTCGGTCGCCGCTGGCCGGCCAAAGTCCCGCCCCCGCTACAGGCTGCGCCGCTACATGGTGGAAGCAGCCTGCCTGGCGCTGGGTTTCCTGCTGATCGTGTGGTCGCTCATACCGATCTACAACATGATCCTGATCGCGCTTGACAGTCACAACGACATTTTCAGCGGTGCGGTCTGGCCGCCGAATCCGACGCTGGAAAGCTTCCGCATCGTCTGGACCGAGGGTTTCTGGTACCTCGAGCATTTCTGGCACCAGTTCGGCAACAGCTTCTATGTCGGGCTGGCGACCATGTTCCTGACCCTGCTCATCGGCTCGCTCGCCGCCTTCACGGTCGGACGGATGCGCCTGCGCAACGGCTGGCTGCTGACCAACGCCGCGCTGCTGACCTATGTCATTCCGGCCTCATTCCTGGCGATCCCGTTCTATCGGATCATGCAGCTTTATGGCCTGGGAAATAACATCTGGGCGGTGATCGCCGCGGAAGTGACTTTCGCGACCCCCTATGCGATCTTCATCTTCTCCCAGTACGGCAAGTCGATCCCGATGGAACTGGACGAGTCGGCGCGCATCGATGGAGCGTCGCCGTTGCAGGTGTATCTCCGCATCTACCTACCGTTGATGGCGCCGGCCCTGGTCGCGGTCGGCACTTACGCGCTGCTGCTGGCGTGGAACGAGTATCTGTATCAGTTCCTGCTGCTGTCTTCGCCCGACAGTATGACCGTGCCGGTGGCGCTGGCGCAGTTCCTCAACAGCGACGAGTCGCCGTGGAACTACATGATGGCCACGGCCATCGTGTATGCCATTCCGCCAATCGTGATGTATTACGCATTCCGCCGCTACATGGCTGCGGGCCTGACGATGGGCGGCGTGAAGGGATAAGCCGCCCCATCCTGCCGCCATCGGTGTCACGATGAGCAGTACGCAGCAGGCACTTGCCGCCGGCCGAACGATTGCGCTGAGATCGCGCTGGCAACCCGTCTGGCCAGGTGGTCTGCAAGGCTCGGAACGCGCCTGGGCCATTGCGTTCCTCGTGCCTTACGTGGCGGTATTCCTCGCTTTCGTCGCCTACCCCGTCGCCTACAGCCTCTGGCTCGGCCGCCAGCCGCGCCTTTATGCCGAACTGGCAGAGGATCCGCTGTATCTGAACACGCTGGTGACGACCTTGCTGTTCGTCGGCGTGGCGGTGAACGTGAAGCTGTTCCTGGCGCTCCTGCTGTCCGGCTTTTTCATGGGCAAGAGCCGGTGGATCAAGGCGCTGCTCGCGCTCTACATGCTGCCATGGGCACTGCCGGCGATTCCTGCCTTTCTCTCGGTGCATTGGATGCTGGTTGGCCAGTGGGGTTTCCTCAACAGCCTGCTGCACGCGCTGTTCGGCATCGAAGGACCGATCTGGTTCAATTCGTACTGGCTGGCGCTGGGTTCGAACATCGCCTCCTATATCTGGAAATGGATGCCGTTCTGGACGCTGATCTTCCTGGCCGGGCGGATGGCGATCCCGCAGGACATCTATGACGCGGCCGACGTCGATGGCGCGACCGGCGTGCGCCGCTTCGCGCACGTAACCTTCCCGCTGCTTGCCAATCTGTATCTGATCTGCACCTTGCTCTCCACCATCTGGACCCTGGGCGATTTCACCACGGTATTTTTCGTGTCCAGCGGCGCGCCGTCCTTCACGACGGAGGTGCTGGCCACGATGGGCATGCACGCGGCGTTCGATACCGCTGATCCGCCGCTTGGTGTCGCGACGATGATGTCGGCCTTGCCGCTGCTGATCCCGCTGGTGATCGTGCTGATGCGCCGGGTCCATACCAACGCGGTGCAGTTGTGAGCCTCGCGCTGGCTTCCGGCAGGCCTGCGCGCAGGCCGAGCCGACGGCCGCGCCGGCCCCTGGCCCGCATCGGCGCGGTGGTCCTGGGTGTCGTGCTGGCGATCTGGACGCTCATGCCGGTCTACAACATGCTGCTGATCGCGCTGGACGACGACGCGCGCGAGTATACCGGCAATATCTGGCCGCCGGCCCCGTCGTTCGACAGTTTTCGCGTGATCTGGACAGAAGACTACTGGTACCTGGAGAATTTCTGGCACCAGTTCGGCAACAGCTTCTTCATCGGCGTCATGACGATGGTCCTGACGGTCGTCATCGGCTCCCTCGCCAGCTTCGCACTCGGCCGGATGCGGTTGCGCAACGGCTGGGTGCTCAGCAATGCCTCGCTGCTGACCTATGTGCTGCCGGCGTCTTTCCTGGCGATCCCCTTCGTTCACGTCGCCCATCGATATGGCCTGTCGGACAGCCTCTGGGCGGTCATCATTGCGCAGGTGATGTTCGCCACGCCGTACGCCATCCTGATCTTCCAGCAATACGGCAGGCTGATCCCGCTGGAACTCGATGAAGCCGCACGGGTGGACGGTGCGTCGCCCGGTCAGATCTATCTGCGCATCTACCTGCCGCTGATGGCGCCGGCGCTGGTCGCGGTCGGAGTCTATGCGCTGCTGCTTGCCTGGAACGAATACCTGTACCAGTTCCTTCTGCTCTCCTCCACGAAGAGCATGACGGTGGCAGTCGCGCTCGACCAGTTTTTCGACAGCGATGAGGCGCCGTGGAACTACATGATGTCAGTCGCCATCGTGTATTCGATACCGCCGATCGTCATCTACTACGCGCTGCGCCGCTACATGGTGGCCGGCCTGACCATGGGCGGCACGAAGGGGTAAGGGAGGCCTGGCCGGACGGTCGCGGGGCGAACGGGGCTTGACCCGCGCCGGGTTTCCCCGCACCAACCGCCCCCCGCAGCGGAACGTCCCCGTCGGCGCCGATGCCGGAGAGCGGCCGGACGCCTGTCCCAGCCAGATCGCCCGCATGAGCACCACAACCACGCCAGTCCATACGCCTGCCATCCCGCGCTGGCTGCCCGCCCTGCTGGGGTTCTTCATCGCCGTCGGGCCGGCCGCGACCGACATGTACCTGCCCGCCTTCCCGGCGGTGGAGGCATCCTTTGGCACCGAGCCGGGTACCGCCCAGCTCACGCTTGCCGCCTGGTTCGCCGGGCTGGCGGTCGGCCAGATCACACAGGGCACCCTGTCGGACCGCTTCGGCCGTCGCCGGCCGATGATCCTCGGGACGTTGCTGTTTGCCCTCAGCAGCCTGGGCTGTGCGCTGGCACCCAGCCTCGGCTGGCTCTCCGTCGCGCGCGCTACATCGGCGATCGGCGCCTCCGCCGGCATGGTCATCGCCCGCGCCATGGTGCGCGACCTGGCGGACGGGCACGCCGCGGCGATCCTGATGTCGCGGTTGGTGCTGGTAATGGGGGTCGCGCCGATCCTGGCGCCGTCGGTCGGTGGCCTGATCCTGGCCTTCGCCCACTGGCAGGTCATCTTCTGGGTCCTGACGGTCTACGGCTTCACCTGCTGCGCGCTGGCGCTGCGCTTCCTGCCGGAAACCTTGCCACCGTCCCGCCGCGTCCGGCTGGGGCTCGCCGGGCAACTGAGTCGCTATCGCGCCATCGCACGGGAACGGACATTTCTCACCCACGCCACGATGGGGGGCTGCGGCAGTTTCTGCATGTTCGCCTACCTGGCGGGATCGTCGCCGGTCTTCATCGAGGGCTTCGGCCTCAGCCCGTCCGGGTTCGCGCTGATCTTCGGCCTTTGTTCCTGCGGGCTGATCGCCGGATCGCAGGTCAACGCGCGGCTGCTGCCGCGCCTGGGCCTGTCCTTCATGCTGCGGTTCATCTGCCGCGTTTCGCTTGCCGCCACGACCACGCTGGTGGTGCTGTCGTTCGCGGGGGTTCATAACCTGCCGCTGATCGTGGCACCGATTTTCGTGGCCCTGAGTTGCCAGGGGTTCAGCAACGGCAACACATCCGTGGGGGCGCTGTCGCGGCATTCGGCGCATGCCGGCAGCGCATCGGCGCTTATGGGCATGGCGCAGTTCTCCTTGGGCGCCAGTTCAGGACTGTTGGTCGGCCTGCTGACGGATGGCACGCCGCGCGGCATGGCGGCGCTGATGTTCTGCGGCTCCCTGGGTGCGGCCATTGCCGATCTGTGCCGGCCGCGCTCATAGTGCGGCCTCACACGGACAGAAGACGATTTGCCATGCAACCGGTCGTCGGCATCCCTGCCTGCGCCAAGCTGGTCGATGGACATCTGCGGCACGACACGCCGGCGCGTTATGCAGCCGCGGTGTTCGGCGGCGCCGATGCCCTGCCGATCATGATTCCACCACTGGGCGAAGCGATGCTGGGCTTGCTCGACCGGCTTGACGGCCTGCTGATACCGGGCAGCCCCAGCAACGTTCATCCCGACCGCTACGACGGTGGGGCCAGCGCCACGCCGAATTTGCACGATCCCGAACGGGACGAGACGACCCTGCGGCTGATCCCGGAAGCCATCGCGCGCGGCATTCCCGTGCTGGCGGTCTGCCGCGGCATTCAGGAACTGAACGTTGCTCTGGGCGGGACTTTGTATCAGCAGGTCCATACCCTGCCGAACCGACTGGATCACCGCGGTGGGCCGGGATCGATTGAGGAACGCTATGGGCCGAAGCATGCGGTGAGTCTGTCGGGTTCCATGGCACGCATCATTGCGGCGACGACGATCCAGGTGAACTCGTTGCATGGCCAGGCGATCGACCGGCTGGCGCCTGGGCTGGTCATTGAGGCCGTCGCACTCGACGGCACAATCGAGGCCGTGCGGGTGGGGAACGCGCGCGGCTTCGCGCTGGGGGTGCAATGGCATCCGGAGTGGCGCTACGCGGAGAATCCAGCCAGCGTCGCGTTGTTCCGCGCGTTCGGCAACGCGTGCCGGACGTATCAATCGGCAATCAGAGAGGCGGCATAGGGATGGATCTGAAACTCGGCGGCAAGACCGCATTGATCACCGGCGGCTCCAAGGGCATCGGCCGAGCCACGGCTGAGGTGCTGGCGGGCGAAGGCTGCAACGTGATTTTGGTAGCACGTGACAAGGCTGCGCTGGATGAGGCCGCCTCGGGACTCCGCGCCCGCCATCAGGTGAATGTGCGGGTGATCGCCGCGGACCTGTCGAGCGACGCGGCGGTGCAGCGGGTCGCGCAGGAGGCCGGCGATCTGGATATCCTGGTGAACAATGCCGGCGCCATCCCACCCGGCGGCGTGCTGGCGATCGACGATGCGCGCTGGCGGCAGGCGTGGGACCTGAAGGTGTTCGGCTATATCTCCTTCTGCCGCGCGGTCTATGCGCGGATGAAGGCGCGCGGGGCGGGTGTGATCGTCAACGTGATCGGCGCGGCGGGTGAGAAGTTCCCCACCAACTACATCGCCGGCGCCGCGGGGAACGCCTCGCTTATGGCGTTCACGCGGGCACTCGGCAGGGGCGCGCCGGCGGACGGGCTGCGCGTGGTGGCGATCAATCCGGGACCGGTGGAAACCGACCGGCTGATCATGCTGCGGCGGGCCGAGGCGCAGGAGAAGTTCGGCGATCCCGAGCGTTGGCGCGAACTGACCAAGAGCATGCCGTTCGGCCGCGCGGCGAGTCCCGCGGAGATCGGTATTGCGGTGGCATTCCTGGCGAGTCCGGTGTCCGGCTACACCACCGGCACGGTGCTGACGATCGACGGCGGGGGCTAGGCCATGGAAGCCTGATCGCTGCCGGCAGGCGAAACGGTCACGCGCCAACTCTTGATTCGCCAGCCTGCTGCGCGCTTTCCAGCGAATCCGCCGCAAGCGATCGCGGTCTGGCGCGGCTCCTCCGAACGCGCTGCTGGCGCGCTTATCTGCGGCTATTGAAACCGGCAGGCAAGTGCCGCGTTCCGGCGGTCAACCTGACTGGCTCGTCTCTTCGGGACTGAGTTCCAGGGGTTCCGCTGTGACCTTCGCGCGACAGGAGCCACTCCATGGATGCTCGGATCACACTCCGGATTGACGGAGTGGAGCGCACGCTGACCGTCGATACGCGAACGACTCTGTTGGATGCGCTGCGCAACCAGCTTGGTGTGATGTCGCCGAAGAAGGGCTGTGACCATGGCCAGTGCGGCGCCTGCACCGTCTTGCTCGATGGACGACGAGCGACCACCTGCCTCGCTTTTGCGGTGGCCCACGATGGCGCGGTGATTACCACCGCCCAGGGTCTGGCAAACGGCGATGCGCTGCACCCGATGCAGGACGCGTTCCTGCGTCACGATGGGTTCCAGTGCGGCTATTGCACGCCAGGGCAGATCTGTTCGGCCGTCGGTATGGTGGAGGAAGCGAAAGCCGGGCATCCCAGCCATGTCACGCGCGATCTGAATGGCGCGGTGGAACTGACCGATGCGGAAATCCGTGAGCGAATGAGCGGCAATCTATGCCGCTGTGGCGCCTATGTGAACATCGTCGCGGCTATCCGAGACGTTGTCGGCACAACAGCCGCCGGGGCGTCGTCATGAACCCGTTCGTTTATCAACGCGCCAGCAATACCGCGAGCGCCGTCGCGGCGGTGTCTGGCCATCCCGCTGCCATGTTTCTGGGCGGCGGCACCAACCTTGTCGATCACATGCGACTTGGCGTGGCGAACCCCGAGCTTCTGGTCGACGTAACCCACCTGCCGCTCGACCGAGTGGAGGCGTTGCCCGATGGAGGCGTGCGGATCGGCGCGAATGTGCGCAACAGCGACCTTGCTGCGAACCGGCTGATCCGCGCACGCTATCCAATGCTGTCGCAGGCTCTGCTGGCGGGTGCGTCCGGGCAATTGCGCAACCTCGCGACCACCGGCGGAAATTTGTTGCAGCGGACACGCTGCGTTTATTTCCAGGACGTCACCACGCCCTGCAACAAGCGCGAACCCGGCACGGGTTGTTCGGCGATCGGCGGCTACACACGCTATCACGCGATCCTCGGCACGTCGGACCACTGCATTGCCGTGCATCCGTCCGACATGGCGGTGGCGATGGTGGCGCTGGACGCCACCGTCGTCGTGCTGGGTCGCTCCGGGGAGCGTCGGATTCCGATGACCGCGTTCCATCGCCTGCCGGGCGACGCGCCGGAGAAGGATACGGTGCTGGAGCACGGTGACCTGATCACCGCGATTGAATTGCCGGCGCTGCCCTTCGCCTCCCGCTCACTCTATCGGAAGGTACGCGACCGCGCTTCCTATGCATTCGCGCTGGTATCCGTGGCGGCGGCGCTGGAGATTCAAGATGGTGTTGTGCGTGCTTCGCGCATTGCGCTGGGCGGCGTAGCGCATACGCCGTGGCGGGCCACGCGAGCAGAAGCGGCGCTGCTTGGCGTGCCCGCGACCGTGGAGCACTTCCGCCAAGCGGCGGAGTCCGAATTGGCTGCGGCCCGCGTCCAGGACGGCAATGCCTACAAAGTCCCGATGACTCGCAACACGCTGGTGGCGGTGCTGCGCGATTTGAGCAGGGAGGCGCGATCATGAGCGCATCGCTGGCGAACGAACCGCTGGAAATCCGCGCAATTGGCCTGCCGCTGGAGCGCATCGAGGGACGCGCCAAGGTCACCGGCACTGCCCCGTATGCCTATGAGCACCCGCTTGCCGATCCGCTCTATCTGCATCCGGTGCAGGCGACGATCGCACGCGGCAGGATCGCCGCCATCGACACTGGCGCGGCAAAAGCGTTGCAAGGCGTGGTTGCGGTGATCACGCACGAAAATGCTTCGCGGCTTGCCTCCGGCGAGAACAGGGAACTGTTGGTCCTGCAATCGGATGAGGTGGGTTTTCGTGGCCAGTTTATCGCCGCGGTGATCGCCGAAAGCCCGGAAATTGCCGTGCAGGCCGCCGGGCTGGTGCAGGTGCAATATGCCAAACAACCGCATGAAGCCGGTCTGCGCGCCGACCGAAGTGATCTTTATGCGCCGAAGCAGGTGAATCCCAACTATCCGACTGATACGGCGGAAGGCGATACCGATGCGGCGCTGCGTTCGGCGGCGGTGACCACCGACCATGTCTATTCGACGCCGATGGAATTCAACAATCCGATGGAGCCGCACACCACGGTCGCCATCTGGACGGGCGATGGATTGACGCTGTACGACTCGACACAGGGCGCCCATTCCGTGCGCACAACGTTGGCGCCGCTGCTCGGCCTGGACACGCGAAAGGTCCGTGTCGTTGCTCCGCATGTCGGCGGTGGCTTCGGCTCCAAGGGAGAGCCGCACGCGCATGATGCGCTTGCCTGTCTTGCCGCGCAGGCAGTCCCCGGCCGGCCGGTCAAGTTCACACTGACCCGCCAGCAGATGTTCGCTGTCGCCGGTCATCGCACGCCGACTATTCAGCGCATCCGGTTGGGTGCGGATCGCGAGGGCCACCTGACTGCGATCGTCCATGACGTGATCGAGCAGACTGCGCGAATCAGGGAATTCGCCGAACAGACCGCGGTGCCGACGCGGATGATGTACGCCGCGCCCAACCGCCGCACCACCCATCGGCTCGCCGCACTGGATGTACCGGTGCCGTCCTGGATGCGTGCGCCGGGTGAGACACCGGGCATGTACGCAGGCGAGGTGGCGATGGACGAGTTGGCTGTCGCCTGCGGGATTGATCCGATCGAACTACGCATCCGCAACGAGCCCGGGACCGATCCGGAATCCGGCAAACCCTGGTCTGGCCGCAATCTGATTGGCTGCCTGCGGGAAGGCGCGCGCCGGTTCGGCTGGGACAAGCGCGACCCCAAGCCGCGCACGCGCCGCCGGGATGGCTGGCTGGTTGGCATGGGGGTGGCGAGTTCCACCTACCCGCGTTACGCGTTGCCCGGCTCTATCGCGACCATCCGCTTTGGCGCGGATCGACGCTACGCCGTGCGCATCGGGGCGGCTGATATCGGCACCGGCACCTGGACGGCGTTGACGCAGATTGCCGCCGACGCGCTGCGCTGCCCGGTTGAGGCGATCCGCATGGAAATTGGCGATACGGATTTTCCCAGCGCATCGGTCGAAGGCGGGTCAAGCGGCATCACGTCCTGGGGGTCGGCGATCGTTGCCGCCGCACGCGCGTTCCGCGCCGAACAGGGTGTCGATCCGCCGCAGGGCGCGGAAACAACCGCCGGCATGCCGGAGAATCCAGACGAGAAACGCTTTGCGATGCATTCCTTCGGCGCGCAATTCGCGGAAGTGCATGTGCACGAGGATACCGGTGAAGTCCGTGTGGGACGGATGCTGGGCGTGTTTTCTGCCGGTCGGATCATTAATCCACGCACGGCGCGCTCGCAGTTCATCGGCGGCATGACGATGGGCCTGTCGATGGCCCTGCTGGAGGATGGCGTGCTGGATGCGCGGTTCGGCCACGTCGTGACACACGATTTTGCCGACTACCATATTGCCGCCAATGCCGATGTTGTCGATATGGACGCGGTCTGGCTGGATGAGACCGATTTCCATTCCAATCCGATGGGCTCGCGCGGCATCGGCGAGATCGGTATCGTCGGCGGTGCCGCCGCGATCGCGAATGCCGCCTGGCACGCGACCGGGATCCGTGTCCGCGATCTGCCCATCACGGCGGACAAGTTCCTGGAACGGGATCGCCG
>Ga0134125_10008647_pt1 | contig 11491 bp, 8 predicted proteins | sample KB31751_FD_96464 | JGI IMG/M metagenome (GOLD analysis project Ga0134125, IMG submission 96464) | Terrestrial soil microbial communities with excess Nitrogen fertilizer from Kellogg Biological Station, Michigan, USA - KB3-175-1 | ecosystem: Environmental > Terrestrial > Soil > Unclassified ... | reverse complement strand
GTTGTGGCGACCGACCTCGGCGGCCGCTATACCGTCACCAAGGAGTTCATCACCGATCCGCACCACCCCGTGGTGCTGATGAACGTGAGAATCGAAGGCGATGAAGCCCTGCTGTCGAAGCTGAAGTGTTACGCGCTGATGGCTCCGCATCTCGATGGCGGCGGCGAAGGGAACTCGGCACGCTCCATCAGCGTAGCCGGCCGGCGCTGTGTGGTGGCGTGGAAAAACAATGTCTCGCTGGCCTTCGGTTGCGACTGCGGATTCACGCGCTCCAGTTGCGGCTATGTCGGCTCGAGCGATGGATATCAGGACATCGTCACCAATGGCAAAATGACGTGGAACTTTGGCCAGGCGCTGAATGGAAACCTCGCCGTCATGGGCGAGATCGACGTCGCCAAAACCCGCGAGTTCACCATCGCCATCGCGCTTGGCGACGGCCATCACTCGGCCCTTGCCGGCATGATGCAGACGCTCTCGACGCCGTATGAAATCCACCGCAAACGCTATATCGAACAGTGGCATCGCGCGGCCTCACCAGAGCGTCTCGCTTCCGTCTCCACTGACAACGGGCGGCTGATGCGCGTCAGTCACAATACGATTCTGGCGCACGAAGACAAGACCTACTCCGGCGCCTTTATCGCCTCGGCTTCTATCCCGTGGGGCGCCTCAAAGTCCGATGACGACCTCGGCGGCTACCACCTTGTCTGGACGCGCGACATGGTGCAGTCGGCGACCGCGCTGCTGGCCTGCGGGCGCATCGATACTGCCCGCCGGGCGCTGGTCTACTTAGCCTGTACGCAGCGCCCCGACGGCGGCTTCGCGCAGAACTTCTGGATCGATGGAACGCCCTACTGGACCGGCATCCAGCTCGACGAAGTCGCGTTTCCCATCATGCTGGCGTGGCGTTTGTGGAAGGTCGACGGCCTGGGCAGCTTCGATGTTCTGCCCTTCGTCACGCAGGCCGCGGCGTTTTTGTGCCGCTATGCTCCCGTGACCCAGCAGGAACGCTGGGAAGAGAACGCAGGCTACTCGCCTTCCACTTTGGCCGCTGTAATCTCCGGCCTCCTCTGTGCGTCAGATATCGTCAGCGCCCGCGGTAACGAAGCTCTCGGCGCCTTCTACGAGGATTACGCCGACTGGATCGAGGCCCACCTCGACGAATGGACGACCACCACCGAAGGCATTCTTCATCCCGAGGTGAAGTGCCACTACATGCGCATCCGTCCGCCAGCGCCGGGCGAACCGTTCCACAACGATTCCATTCCCGCTGGAACCATCCGTATCGCCAACCGCGGGCCGGGCGAGAAGGATACGTTCGATGCGCGTGAAGTTGTCGACGGCGGCTTCCTCGAGCTGGTCCGCTACGGTATCCGCCGCGCCGACGATCCGCTCATGATCGACTCCATTAAAGTGATCGATCGCATTCTCAAAATCGATACGCCCTACGGTCCCTGTTGGCGGCGCTACAACCACGACGGCTACGGCCAGCGTAAGGATGGCGGCCCGTACCTCGGCTGGGGACAAGGCCGCGCCTGGCCCATCATGACCGGCGAGCGCGCGCACTACGAGCTTTCCGCTGGAGAGAACGTAACGCCTTACATCACAGCGCTCGAACAGTTCAGCTCCATCGGCGGCATGCTGCCGGAGCAGGTCTGGGACTACGCCGATATGCCTGCCGAAGGTCTCTACTTTGGCCGCTCCGCCGGCTCCGCGCAGCCACTGGTATGGGCTCACGCAGAATATGTCAAGCTGCTCCGCTCGGTCGCCGACGGCCGCGTCTTCGATCGCATCTCTGTCGTCGAAGAGCGCTACGCCGTGCCCAAAGACCAGCGCAACTTTATGAGCCGCATGGAAATCTTCCAGCTCTCCCGGCCCATCTCGGCGATGGTGCAGGGCGGTTCGTTCCGCATTATCGACGCGCAACCCTTCCAGGTCACATGGACCGTCGACGACTGGGAAACGACGATCCATACGGAATCCAACGTAGTCGGTCCTCCGGGTTCCTTCGCCGACATTTGCATCTCGCCGCAGACCACTGGCACCCTCATCTTCACCCTCTATTGGCCCGGTCAGGACCACTGGCTCGGACGCAACATCGAGGTCTCCATCAACGCAACGACCGCACCAACCATGCCCGCAGGAGTGAAGCCGAAGTCATAGCGCTTAACTTCATGACGACCGCTCCCAGCCCGCGCCGCACCGTCTCCATCTTCATCGTGTTGGCCGCGGTCTCTTCCGTCTACCTCGATTACTGGTCGTACAGCCGAACCTTCCACGTCGATCCTGATGTCTGGGCCTCCATTCTGCGGGGCGCCGCTTCCGCGCCCGCTCAATACCGCATCGGAGTGCTCAAAGCCGCCGCCTTCCTCACCCTCCACATGCCTCTGGCAATGCGCCACGCACTCGCCCTCATCGACTTCGCCGCTCTACTCATTACGGCTTTCGCCCTGCGCTCGCTGCTCACACGCTCGGCGACCTGGCGCTCCGCGACTCTTGCCGCTCAGTGGTTTGCTGCCGCCGCCTTCCTTCTGCTTTTCGAATACAGTCTTCAGTGGCTCATCTGGTACCAGCGCCCCGAGACACTCACTATCGCCGCGCTGCTCGCGCTTTCACTCTGGCTTAGTACCTATCGTCTGCCCGGTCGCGCAGGGAGCTTTCTTGCCGTCGTCTGCCTGATCGTCCTCGGTATCCTTCAGGGCTTTACGCGTGCGGACGTTGGAGTTGCGTTCCACCTTGGTGTCGCCCTCATCTGTCTCTTTTCTCGCCGCGCTCCATCGGAAGGGCTTTCACGCTGGACGCAATGCATCGCCAGCCTCGCTGCCGCCGGCTGTGCCGCTGCGGTTCAGCTTTACCTCATGCGTGTTGTTTATCCACACGCCACCTACGGAACCACGCCTGTTTACCAGCTCGCGCTCAATGTCACGGATCACATTCGCATTGTCCCCGCTGTTCTGGTTCTCGCGCCCACGATCTGGCTTACCATCCAGGTTGCTCGACGCCGCTTCATCCTTGAACGCGCACAGGCCGGTCTGCTGATTGGCTCGGCGATCTTCCTTTGCCTGTGGTGTGTTTTTGGCAGTCTCGATGAAGTTCGGATCTTTCTTCCTTTCGCTCTTGCTCTCACACCATTAACGGTGGAGGCGGCGACCGCCCGCATCGCCGTCCAAGTATCCTGATGGCGAGCCAATGTCCGAGTCCGCATCCAAGCCGACGTTTCACCCGGATTTCTCGACAATCCTTCGCTGGGTGATGCTCTCGGTTGCTGCGGCCTTCTTTGTGCTGCACTTCGTGCATCTCCGCGCGGACTTTCCCAACTTCTCCCCTTGGGACGACTGGTCGAAGTACACAGACGAAGGCTGGTACGGCGACGGAGCAATCCGCCAGGTCCTCTTCGGCCACTGGTATTGGAAGGGCGACTTCAACCCGGCAGTCGCGCTCCCTGTCTGGCCCGCGCTCGAGTATCTTGTCTTCCGATTTACGGGAGCCTCGCTGACTGCGGCTCGCGCGCTTACCGTCTGCATCTTCGGCTTAACGCTCTATATCTCGTGGCTGCTTCTCCGGCGTCACCGCACCTCTGGAACTGCTCTAGCCGCACCGCTGGCAATGTTCCTCCTCTGCACCAGCCCTTTCCTCTATGCCTTCAACCGCACCGCGATCATCGAACCCCTTCTCATCTGCCTGACTCTCCTCGCCCTCCTCGCCGCCTCGACTCTGAACGCACGTCCCTCTGGGCCCTGGACCCTGAGCCCTGGACCCTGGGCCCTCGGCCTTCTTCTCCCCGCCATCATTCTCACCAAGACCACCGGCATCTGCCTTTTCCCCGCAATCGCCTACCTGGTCTGGGAACGCGCCGGCTACCGTCTCCGCGCCACCATCCGCCTCGCGATGCTCCCGGTCGTCATCGCGGCGATTACGTGGCTCGCGTACTACTTCTTCTTCGCGCACCGTTACCTCGAGGACTACCGCTACATCTTCTCCGCCAACGGATACACCGGCTTCGAGCTTGCCCCACTCGCCACCGTGGTCCTCAACACTTTCTCCGACGGCCTTTGGATCGGCCACGTCCTCTACTCACTCTTCTTCATCACGATGGCTCTCGCGATCTTCTGGCGGCCACGCCTCTTCGCGAACCCCCTCGTTCCCGCGCTTCTGCTTTGGATTGCCGGCTACTTTACCTTCCTCGGTTATCACAACAACCTGCAGCCGCGTTACTACCTGGTCATCGCGGTCCCGGTCATCCTCATTCTCTCGCTCGCCATCGACTGCTTCGCCACCACCCGCATCACAGCCATTTTCGCTACCGCCGCAGTCCTGGCCATTGCCATCCCCGACGCAATCCGTACTCTTGGCTTCGTCTTCCACCCCACCTACACATTCGTCAACGCGGCGCAGAGCGTTCGCAATGTCGTCCTCGCGGACAAGGCCCACTCCAACCTCATCCTTTCCATCTCTGGCTCCGATCTCACGTTGATGACCGGGCTTCCTTCCATCGACGACGACTTCGGCACCATGGACCTCGACGAGCGGGTCCGCGCGTATCGTCCCGGCTGGTACGCTGCCTGGAACCAGGTGGACGACGACAAAATGGATGCACTGCGCCCCCTCTACCGGCTCACGCGCGTGGCCGCATTTCCCGCCATGGACGACCCTGACCGCAATCTGCTGATTCTTTACCGCCTCGACCCCGCAATAGTTCCACCGCCGCCCTCGCATGTGAAGGCGCGCACTCCGAAGCCGCTGATCACGAAGCTAGGACAACAGCCGACTACCCAACAGCTCACCCACTAGAGCATTTTCGGTAATACTGCGACGTCCCGGACGGTGAAGAATGCCGTTTTCGTGGGGAGAAAACGGCGCCAGCGGTATCCCTTCTGTTTACACCCTTACCGAAAATGCTTTAGTGAATTTGAAAGTTCACATCGATAAAGAGATCGACAGCTACAGGTTGGCCATGGCATGTAGCGGGTTTGAATGTGTACTGGCTTACAGAGTGCAGCGCATTGGCATCCGTCTCACTGTCGCCGGGGCTCGCTACCCATAAGAAGTCCGGTTTTCCAGCCGTATTCACGATAAGGCCAATCTGCACGTTCTTATTGACCTTGTCTGCCAGTGCGGATGCGGGGAACTCCGGATCGACCGAAGTCAAGACTGTCGGAGGCTTCATCCCAACCATTTGAAGGTTCGGGTGTTGCTGGCTGCACTCAACCCCGCGTGGACCCGCACAATCGCATCTCTTCGGTTTATCTTTCGGAGCGGCAACGCCCACTCCAGCCGGCAACAATCCTTGATATTGTTCCGGCAAGTCGGCCAGGGCGGTTTTCAGATCAGGATAAAAAATCAAATCGCGCAATCTGGGCAGCATGTTTGACATGTCAGCCCCCTTAAGATCGAGCACGACACGCACTGCCTCCTTGCCCTGTGAGAGCATGAAGCTTTTGTCGCCGGAGCGTAGGAGTATCTGCCGGTCACCGTCGATCTCGACCCTGTCACCTTTGATGCTTACGGATTTGGGAGTCAACACGCCGAGGCTATGCAATGCCGGCGGGACCTGTACCAGAGTGTTCCCATCCCATCTCCAGTCGATCTCCGACTGTGCGCTGAATCCTCGCAGAAAAAAACGCTGCTTTATCAGGGAATCACGCAGTGCTTTTTCGTTCTCCTGCAACGTCTGGGCCGAAGCACCGAGCGTTAGCAGCACAAGCGCGAACCAGCAAGCGAACTTCTTCATTGGGTTTATCTTCGTCCCCGTCCGCCAGCCGCCGCAGCGCCACCTATTGGTACATCGATGCGCGTCGCCGCACTCACGGGTTTGTCATGGCAGGTCGCCGGAGTAAAAGAGTATCCCTTCACAGCGGTCAGCACCTGTTCATCTGCCTGCGAGCCTCCAGGCCGTCCCAGCCAAAGCTCTGTTGGTTTGCCGGTCTCGTCTACGTTCACCACGACCGTGACAAACTTCGCATCCGGGCTCGCATCGGGCAGCGGCGTCTTGCTCACTGGCGGCTTCATCCCCGCCATCGTCACAATCGGCACATTGTCCGAGCAGTCCGACGGATGCGCGCAATCGCACGTCGAAGCTTCGGTGGCCTTCTTGGCCGGCGTCGGCAGCAGTTCGGCGTATGTATTCGAAATCTGCTGCACCGCATTGTTCAAATCGGAGTAGAACAACGCCGTCGGCAGCGTCGGTAGTACCTCGGGGACATTCGCTCCATGCAGGTCGACATTGATCGTCACCGGAACAACCTCGGCGGTGAACTGAACGTTCCGTCCTTCGGTGCGCACCAGGATCTGCCGGTCGCCCTGGATCGCGACCTTCTCCCCATTCAGCTTCACCGACTTCACCGTGATCGCGCTGAGCGTTAGAAACTTCGGCTGGTCCTCAACCAGTTCTTTGCCATTCCACTTCCACTCCATGGTTGGGTCTTCACTGAACCCGCGCAGAAACAACTGCTTCTTTACCAAAGCGTCGCGCAGGTTTTTCTCGGCGTCTTTCGCCGATTGCGCCACCGCACCCAACGTCACCAGTCCGACCAGAACACCAACCCACACTCGCATCTTCATGCGCACCAAAATATCACAGCCCAAACCCGATCTTCACCTATCGTGCGTGCTCTTATTGCGGCATCGGGACCACCACATACTCCTGATTTACCACCACGCTCGACGCCACCGGCTTGCCCTCGCTCGTCGCCGGAGCGAACCGAAACTTCGTCAGCGCTTCGACTGCTTTTGAATCCAGTCCATAGCCCAGCGGCTGTACGATCGCGATTCGCCGCGCTGCTCCTTGTGCATCGACAACCGCCCGCAGTTGTACTGTGCCCTTGACGTGGTCTTTTTGAGCGAATGCGGTATATCCCGGCTCCGCTTTGTGTGTTGCGTTAGGCGGCGTAACCGCCGATCCCGGCGCAGTCGAATAGATCGTCTGGCCCGTCAACTCATCCTCGGCCCAAGCCAGTTTCGGGTCGAAGAAGTGCCGCCAATACTCAGGCGTTGCCCGTTGCAGCCTTACATCGATCCCTGTTGCAAACACCGCATCCAGCATCCGTTCCATCTGCTTCGTGTCGCCGGTATAGGGCACCGTGATCCGCATCTTTTCGTCATTTTGAGGATGTCGCTCGAACTCCCGCCGCTCCGGCACAAAGCGGATCGCGATCCGCACACCGTCCATCTCGACCACGCCCGGCCCTTTGCGTTCCACCTTCAGCACGTTCACACCAGCCAGCGTCCAGTCTTCCGGCTTCACCGTGCCGAGCGGCTTTCCCTGTTCATCGAAGGTCAGAGTGTCTCCCGAACAGAAGCACCGCAAGAACAGCGCCCGTCCCACATACTCCGCGGCTGCATCGAGCGCGGGATCAACGGCCGGAGCACTCCGTTCTACCGGCGTCGCAGTCTGCTGTGCTCCCGCTGCCAGACCCAGAATGGTTCCAATGCCCCACGCAATCGCGAAACGCCAGCGTCTCATTCCACCAGTTTATGCCGTCGAATCGCCACGAATCCTGTCATTGTGGCTGGGGTAGACAGACGTCTCACTCCGCGCGATACGCCCAAACCGCGCCTCCACCTATACTGGCCTTGGTACGCAGAGCCAAACGAGAACAAGAATGACAGGTTTCCAAAGTCTGGAGGCGCGTGCCGCGCTGGGTGGGGTTTTCGCGGTACTCGGTTATTTCGCCGCCTCCAGCCCCGCGATTCATCGCGGTAGTCAACGCACCTTCGATCGGACCGTTAACGCGGCTTTCATTCTCACGCGCTTCAGCCTGTACATCACCACGTTCTTTATCCTCGGCCTGCCCATGCGCGGGGATATTCCTTCCTACTATCTCGCCGAAGCGCATGACGTCCTTCGCCACATGCTCCCGTACCGTGACTTCGGTTCGAGCTACGCTCCTCTCCATCCGTTCCTCGACGCAGCACTCCTTTTTCTCTGGCACTCGCCTCTCGTCATGCCGCTCTTTGCCATTCTGGTCGAGTGCTTCATCCTTCCTGTCTGGCTCCGCGTTTCGCGGCTCTTCTGTGCCGAGCCCGTCGTCCGCATCGCCGCCGTACTCTACGTCGCCAGCCCGATCAGCGCACAGTTTGTCACCGTCGACGGACAGGACAACGTGGTTATCGCCCTCCTGCTTGGCCTTGCCGTTCTGGCTCTCGCGCGGAACCGCGCCGTGCTCTCGGGAGTTCTTGTCGCCTGCGGCGCTGTGTTCGTCAAATTCCTTCCACTGCTCTTCGTTCCGGCGTTCTTTCTACCCGTTGCCCGCCGGTTCCGCTGGCTGGCAGGATTCCTGGCTACTCTGCTGCTCGGCTACGGCTATTTCGCACTGCGCCACCTGCCGCTTCTCTATCCGGTTGCATTTGAGCATGGGTTACGTTCCGCCAACAATCTTCCGTACCTGGTCGAAGGCATCTTCAACCTCGCGCCCTCCGTCGCCGTGGAAGACGGCGTCCTCTCCCTCGTTCTGCTCGCCGTCGTTGGTCTGATCGCGCGTGCCGTCCTCCGCCGCACCCAATCGAATAGAGATGCAGGTACAGCGATCGTCTTCCGCGTCATCATCTTCGGCTGCGTCGCTCTCAACCTCGCGCTGATCTTTCTCTCGAAGAAATCCTGGCCACCCTATCTCGTGTTGACGCTCTTTCCCATGTGCCTGCTGCTGGGCCACAGAAGACGTTTTCGCCTGCGGTTGGCCTGCTTTGCGTTCTTCAACTTGATCGCGCTCACTGCCTCCAGCATCTGGGCCACTGTCTTCAGACACTTTCCCGCGACAGCCTTCCATCAAAGTCTCGTCGCCGGGGGAACAGGGGTATATGTCTTCCTCTTCGCGCAGACAGCTCTCATCGTGGGCTATGCCTGGTTGTTTCTCGAAAGCCTCGCCGCCATGCAGTTGGATGGGCCGGGTCTCGTTTCTGAAACCGGGGATTTCGCGCGCCCCTGGCACTCAATCGAGAGCGAGTTTGGGTGATACTTTTGTTCCCATGATTACCCGCACCTCGGCCATTCTCCTCACCTGCCTCCTGGCCCTCTCCGCCGCAGCGCAGGACGCTGCTCACACCTTCCGCAATGCTGTGGTCAAGCACGAACTCTACCTGCGCGATTTCAGTGCCGACTCCCAGGTCCGCGGCCACTGGGACGCCGCCGCGAATACGCTGGTTATGGACACTGCCAAAATCCACTCCCTGGTCGTTTTCAGAGCAAAGTCCGCGAAGGTGAAGAGCGACGGATTCGAAATTAAGGGCGACAGCCAAACCCTCGTGCGCGACACCGCGACCCACTTCGCTCTCTCACCCGACAAGGCCCCGATGACGATCTGGTTGGACCTCAGCGGCGCGGACATGAACACCGTCCTCCCCGTCCTGTTCAGCAAGTTGTTCTACGCAGACCAGGCCGAGGCGCTCGCGGGGCTTCCGAAGATTTACCAAAGGATCCTCCCGATGAAGGCCAACGACAAATGCTGCGGAGAATTACCTCGTTCTCCACGCCCACCGTCAACATGCGACTGTGCTGACCCTGGGCTAAGTCAATGTATGGCGCACGATGGAGCGCCGCCCAAGGGCGCAAAACCGCCGCATGTCATCTACCAGGTCGATCCTGCATTCTCAGAAAAGGCGCGTCGAGCCAGGTTCAGCGGGAAGGTCCAGATCGGCTTCACACTCGACACCGCCGGTATTCCGCATGATCTGTGGATCATCCGCCGCGCCGGTATGGGTTTGGACGATCAGGCGGCCGAAGCGGTCAGCCAATATCGATTCGCCCCCGCAACCTGTAACGGAAACCCCATCCCCACCTCGCTGTCGGTCGACGTGAATTTCACGATTTTCTAGCGTCAGAAGATCTGAAAGTTCACATCGATATAAAGATCAACCTTCACCGGCTTTCCATTCTGCGTTGCCGGAGAAAACCTGTACTGCTCGACCGCAGCTATCGCCGCTTCATCAAGACCTAGCCCCACTGGTTTCACCAGGCGCAAATGAGTCGGCAAACCATTTTCATCAACCCACAGATAGACCTGAACGTTGCCTGAAAACTTCGCGTCACGTGCCGTCTGCGTGAACTTCGGGTCAAACGAGTACCGTACCTTCGGCGGTTTCACTGACCCGCCAACGTGCATCGCCTTCGCCGGGTCCTGTTTGTCGGCGGTGGGGGTTGGCTGTCGATTGTCAGCGGGAAGAGGCAGATCTACCCTGGGGGCAATCCCCGTCGGCAGAAAGTACTTCTTCGCATAAGACTGCCAGAATTCCGGCATGGACGGGATCAAGCTCGTAAGATCCGGCGCGAAGATCGCATCGACAGCCTTGCCGAAATCTGCACTTCCATCAATGTTTACTGTGGTCTTGCCGCCTGCTTTCACGAGGCCCGCCACCCCCTTTGGATCGAACCCAATGGCCACCCTTTCGCCCTTGATCTCCAGCCTCGCGCGATCCATCTTCACCGACGCAACCTTCAGGCCTGACTCCGTAAACGTCAACTTCTCGTATGTCTTCAATGGCTGTCCGTCGGCGTCGAAACTGAGCTTATTCCCACTCCACATCCCGCGAAAAAAGAGCACCTTGCCCACCAGCCGCACCGAAACATCATCCGCTGTAGTCTGAGCTACCGTCACGCCGCCCCAACCACACACGAAAGCCAACACCACCAACCACCCGGAAACCCGCCCAACGATTCTCATGGCCTCATCATCCCAAATTGGCGCGTCCGAAAGCGTAAAATCATTGACGCCACCCTCAAATCTTGGGTATTCTAAACACTCGCGCAGTTCTGCGTCTGCCTGTCCGTGTGTTTCCTTCTACGGGTAAGGCGGATCGGGACACCGTGGTGAGTCCACCCGCCGGCAGGGAAGCAGCACTCCCGCCGACCAAAGCACCCACTCCCCAGCCCTGTAGCACTCAGGCTTTGTGCGCTGCATTACCGTGTCAATGCCCGCAACTCCGGCCTTTTCCGCGTTCGCTTCCTGCTGCGCGTGATTGTCCGGCACAACCTATGCCCACAAAGTCTTCGAGCTTCACGCCGGGTCTCGCTTCACGAAGACGGCAGATGTAAGGAGTAAACCGTTGAATCTGAATCAAACCACCACCATCCCCAGCGGCAAGAACATCCAGCGTAAGTGGTTCGTCATCGACGCCACTGGACAGACGCTTGGCCGTCTCGCATCGCATGCCGCCAGCGTTCTCGCCGGCAAGACCAACCCCCTGTACACGCCATACATCGATATGGGCGACCACGTCGTCGTCATCAATGCCGAGAAGATTCACCTTACCGGCATGAAGGCTGGCCAGAAGCTGTATCGCCGCTACACCGGTTTCCCCGGCGGCCTGCGCGAAGAGGAGTACAGCAAGCTGTTGGTTCGCCGCCCCGAAAAGATTCTCGAAGAGGCCATCAAGGGCATGTTGCCGAAGTCCAAGCTGGGCCGCCAGATGGCTACCAAGCTCAAGGTCTACAAGGGTGCCGACCATCCGCACCACGCCCAGCAGCCTGTTGCCCTCGAAATGCACCGCACCGGCAAGCCGC
>Ga0134125_10008646_pt1 | contig 11493 bp, 11 predicted proteins | sample KB31751_FD_96464 | JGI IMG/M metagenome (GOLD analysis project Ga0134125, IMG submission 96464) | Terrestrial soil microbial communities with excess Nitrogen fertilizer from Kellogg Biological Station, Michigan, USA - KB3-175-1 | ecosystem: Environmental > Terrestrial > Soil > Unclassified ... | reverse complement strand
TTGCGCTCGACGGCAAGCGCGCGGTGGTGGCCGGCGGCAGCGCCGCGGCGGCCTGGAAGGCGGAGCTTTTGTCGGCGGCGGGCGCCGCGGTCGAGGTTTTCGCGCAGGATTTATCGGACGAGATGAGGCACGTCGCCGCCGATTGTCCCGGCGGACGCATCGCGCTCGTCGCGCGCGACTGGACGGCGGACGATCTGCCGGGCGCGGCCATCGCCGTCGGCGCCTTCGAGGATGAAGCGGCGGCTGCTGCCTTTGCCGCCGCCGCGCGCGCGGCCGGCGTTCCGGTCAACGTCATCGACAAGCCGGCGTTCTGCGATTTTGCCTTCGGCTCGATCGTCAACCGCTCGCCGCTGGTGATCGGCATTTCGACCGACGGCGCCGCGCCCGTATTCGCGCAGGCGATCCGCGCCAAGCTCGAGGCGCTGCTGCCCAAAGGCTTTGCCGCCTGGGCGGCCGCCGCCGCGCGCTGGCGCGGCGCGCTGAAAACGTCCGGTCTGCCCTTCGCCGGCCGGCGTCAGTTCTGGCACTTGTTCACCGCGCACGCGATCGCGCATCCGGATCGCGCGCCGCACGAAAGCGATTTCGCCGATTTCGTCGCCGCCGTGAAAGGCGTGGGCGCGAGGATCGAAAACGGCTCGGTGACGCTGGTCGGCGCCGGCCCCGGCGATCCGGAGCTGTTGACGCTGCGCGCCGTGCGCGCGCTGCAATCGGCGGACGCGATCCTGTTCGACGATCTTGTCTCGCGCGACGTGCTCGACTTTGCCCGCCGCGAGGCGAGGAAGCTGCTGGTCGGCAAGACCGGTTACGGTCCGTCCTGCCGGCAGGACGACATCAACGCGCTGATGGTCAGTCTTGCCCGGCAGGGCAAGCGCGTGGTGCGTCTCAAGGGCGGCGACCCGTTGATCTTTGCCCGCGCCGCCGAAGAGATCGAGGCCTGCAAGGCTGCCTCCATCGCCGTCGAGGTCGTGCCCGGCATCACCGCCGCGCAAGGCGCCGCCGCCCGCCTCGGCCTGCCGCTGACCGATCGCGGTCATGCGCGCCGCCTGCAATTCGTCACCGGCCACGCCAGGAACGGCGCGCTGCCGGAGGATATCGACTGGCGCGCGCTTGCCGATCCGGCCACCACCACGGCGATCTACATGCCGGCGAAGACATTGCGCGCGCTGGTCGGCAAAGCGATCGGGCAGGGGCTCGATCCGCAAACCCCGGCGCTCGCCATCGCGCGCGCGACGCGGCCGGACCAGGCGGTGATTTCTTCCGCCATCGCCGAGCTGCCCGCGCGCATCGCCGCGGCGAACTTGCCCGGCCCGCTGCTGGTGATGCTTGGCCGCGCGCTGGCGGCGGAGACATCGCAAAGCGACGCGTGCGACATTCGCAAGGTTGCGGCGAACGGATAAGCGGCGGCGCCGTCAGCGCGGCGCTTCGGCCAGACGCTCTTGTTCGGCATTCAGCGCTGCGCGCTGCATCCACGCTCCGAACAGCAGGCCGAACGTCGTCCACATGATGAATTGCGCGCTGATCGATGCGACGCGGAATTTCCACAGCGCCGCCGCCGGGAACTGCGCCGGGACTTCGTCGACCGCGGGCAGCAAAAGACCCGCGGCCGCGACGATGACGACGTAGTAGGCAACAACGACGAGCGTCGAATTCCACTCTCCGAGGCGGCGGTCCAGAAGACGCTTGAGCGAAAAGCCGCCGATCATCGCCGCCACCGACACCGCCATCATGGCAAAATAGAGCGCGGTGCGGATGCCGATGGTCTCCGGCTCGCCGACCGCCGGCGGATTGGCCGGATATTTCAGGTTCGGCACCAGATAAACGGCGACAAAGCAGGCGGCCGCGAGCACGAGCGACACGGCCTGCGGGGTCACCGCGCCCGGGATGCGCCGATAAGCAAACGCAAAAGCGAGGCTGAACAGCCCGCCGAAGGCGGTCGCGTAGACCATCACCGCGGTGAACAGGCCGAGGCTCGCCTGCACCTGCCGGCTGACCAGTTCCGGCTCTTCCATCGCATGCAAGTGCCCGGCGATGGCCGCCTTGGCGGCTTCGAGCTGCGCTTCGAAGGCGATGGCGACGTCGACCTGCGGCTCGCCGTAGATTTTCAGAAACACGAACGTGAAAAATCCGGCGACGAGGCCGACCAGCATACCGCGCACGAGAAGCGAGCCGACCATGATCGCGGGCTCAGTGGCAGGGGAAGCCGAGCAGGTGGCGTCCGTCGTGCACGAACTCGTGCACATACATCCCGCTGATAAGCGAGGTCGCGCCCTGTTCGGCGCCGACGAAATAGATCGCCAGCACAAGCAGCAGGCCGCCGAAGATCGCCCAGGGCAGAATCTCGCGGACCGGGATGGCGGCCGGAAGCGCCGGGGCAAATGCCGTCAATGTCCTGTCCGTCATCGAATGCCCCTTGCAATTCCAGCCAGTCGCCGCGCGAAATCGCCGTACGTTAGAGACGGCGGCTTGCTCTTGTCAAATGGGGGCGGGATATGTCGGAGCCGCAAAGGCTGAGTGTGTAGGTTATTGCTTGAAGCAGTGCTCGCGATGCCATTGCAGAAAATGAGGATGCGGACGATCGGCATGCCGTTGCGGCATCTGGGCATAGCCGCTCTTATTGATTAGAGCTCGAATGCTCACGGGATCGTTCGCTTGCCGGGACACTAAGATCTGCAGGTCATCGGCAAGGCTGAGTAGTCCACGATCAAACATCCAATGCACTGTACCGGAAAGGGCGATTCCATTATTGATGATATCTGGGCCTCCCACTTCGACCGGTCGTATATGTGCTGCGGCGACTTCGGCGCGGCCGCTGCCGTTTATAAATCTCAGACCGCTAATGACGCAGCGCTCGGAATACGCTCGCAAAACGGTCCGGCGAAAAATCCGATCACGCACAATTCTCGACACAGTGAAGCTTGCACGGTCGCGGGTTTGTTCGAATTCGAATGGCACTTGTTGTTCGTCAAAGCCCGGCATTTCTTCGCCTATGCGTGGAAGCAATGGATCACTTTCGTTGAGCCCTAGCGCGACAATTCGGTTGAAATCGCTGGGCGAGATCGGACGTACAGCCGATTGAGCGCGACCGGAAATGCGGCCTTGCTCGTTCAGTACGCCCTGTTCAATTACGGCGCCTGATACATCGGTAAAAGGAACAGAAGTTATGAAATCGAGATAACTGCCCGGTTCAATAAGAGCGAGGTACATACCCGACGTTGTGGGATCGGGGACAACGCGCTCGATCTTCGCTATAGCAAAATAGCCCCGCGTTTCTGTCACTTTACGAGGTTCATAATAGACGATCCAATCGCCAATGCAGGTTCGGACGCGGCCCAGATATTGACTTGGAAACTGGTAACGCTCAGCGGGGCTATCGTCGTAAATCGAGTCTGAACGGTGAATGAAAACCCCATAGCCCATGAGCCGCATATAATCCCAAATAGGCTTCTGGCCAAAGCTACATTTTACGACGAGCGAGAATCACTGCTCCCATGAAACACATCGGCTTCCTCTCGTTCGGCCACTGGACCCCGTCGCCGCAGTCGCAGGTGCGCACCGGCGCGGATGCGCTCCTGCAATCGATCGAGCTTGCGGTCGCGGCGGAGGAGCTCGGCGCCGACGGCGCTTATTTCCGCGTGCATCATTTCGCCCGCCAGCTCGGCTCGCCGTTTCCGCTGCTCGCGGCCTGCGGCGCCCGCACCAAAAAAATCGAGATCGGCACCGCGGTCATCGACATGCGCTACGAGAACCCGCTTTACATGGCGGAGGACGCAGGCGCCGCCGACCTCATCGCCGGCTCGCGCCTCCAGCTCGGCATCTCGCGCGGCTCGCCCGAGCAGGTGATCGACGGTTTCCGCTATTTCGGCTACGCGCCGCCGGAAGGCGAGACCGACGCCGACATGGCGCGGCGTCACACCGAAGTCTTCCTCGAGGTGCTGCTCGGCAAGGGCTTCGCCAAGCCCAATCCGACGCCGATGTTTCCCAACCCGACCGGCCTGTTGCGCGTCGAGCCTTTCTCGCAAGGCCTGCGCGAGCGCATCTGGTGGGGCGCCGGCACCAACGCGACGGCGCAATGGGCGGCCAAGCTCGGCATGAACCTGCAATCCTCGACGCTCAAGATCGACGAGAGCGGCAAGCCGTTCCATGTGCAGCAGGCCGAGCAGATCAGGCTTTATCGAGCGGCGTGGAAGGAGGCGGGGCACGCGCGCACGCCGCGTGTCTCGGTGTCGCGCAGCATCTTCGCGCTGGTCGACGACCGCGACCGGATGTATTTCGGCGGCGACGAGAGCGAGGACCAGATCGGATTTCTCGGCGGCCGCGAGCGCGCCATCTTCGGCCGCAGCTACGCCGCCGAGCCGGACGCGCTGATCGCGCAGCTCAAGCAGGACGAAGCCATCGCGGAAGCCGACACGATCCTGCTGACCGTGCCCAATCAGCTTGGCGTCGACTACAACGCCCACGTCCTCGAGGCGATGCTCAAGCACGTCGCGCCGGCTCTTGGCTGGCGGTGATCGAGGCCCCGCGGCGGCTTAACTCTTCCGCTTCCGCGCCGGCTTCTTCTTCGTCCCGCCGCCGACGATGACCTGCGGGCCGATCTCGTCGACGCTGTTGACGCCGGTCAGCGCCATGGTGACGGACAATTCCTTCTTGAGAATGTCGATGGCCTGCGCGACGCCGGATTTTCCCGCGGCGCCGAGACCCCAGGCGTAAGCGCGGCCGATCAGGCAGGCGCGCGCGCCGAGCGCCAGCGCGCGCATGAGATCGGAGCCGCTGCGGATGCCGCCGTCGAACAGCACTTCGACGTCGCCGCCGACCGCGTTCGCGATCTCCGGCAGCGCGGCGATGGAGGATTGCGCGCCGTCGAGCTGGCGGCCGCCGTGGTTCGACACCACGATGGCGTCGGCGCCGAGCTTGACCGCCATCCTGGCGTCCTCGACATCGAGAATGCCTTTGAGGATGATCTTGCCGGGCCAGACCGACTTGATCCACTCGACATCCTTCCAGTTCAGCGCCGGATCGAACTGCGATTGCGTCCACTGCGCCAGGGAGTTGACGTTCTCCATGCCTTTGACGTGACCGGCGATGTTGCCGAACGTCCTGCGCTTGCCGTTGAGGACGCGCCAGACCCAGGCCGGCTTGCTCGCCATGTCGAGAATGTTCGAGAGCCGGATTTCCGGCGGCACGGTCATGCCGTTGCGCACGTCGCGGTGGCGCTGGCCGAGCACCTGCAAATCGACGGTGAGCACCAGCGTGTCGCATTTCGCCGCTGCCGCGCGGCCGAGGATGTCTTTCGAGAACGCGCGGTCGCGGATGACGTAAAGCTGGAACCAGAACGGCTTGCCGGTCGCCTGCGCGACGTCCTCGATCGAGCAGATCGACATGGTCGACAGCGTGAAGGGAATGCCGGCGTCGTTGGCGGCTTCGGCGGCGAGAATTTCGCCGTTGCCGTGCTGCATGCCGAGCAGCCCGACCGGCGCGAGGATGATCGGCGCGGATATTTTCTGCCCGACGACGGTGGTGGCGAGGTTCCTCTCCGACACGTCGACCAGCACGCGCTGGCGCAGCTTGATCGCCTCGAGGTCGGCGCGGTTGGCGCGCAGCGTTTCTTCGTTATAGGAACCGCTCTCGGCATAATCGAAAAAAGCGCGCGGAACCTTGCGGCGGGCGCGCTCGCGCAGGTCGGCGATGCTGGGGAAAACTTTCATGGATTGCGGTTCCGGCCTTCGACGTAACACGGCGATGCCGGCGGCGAAAAGCCCGGCCCGCACGGCCGCGGCGCCGATAAGAAGCCATCGTTGCGACGTTTGCGGCCGGTAATGATTGCTTACAATTTTTGAAGCAAGATCGGCCCGTTGGCCTTGTGCCGCTGCCTTGATTATAAGGGCGCCAAAGGCTTAAGACCCGACTTGAGAAGGGGCTGAGGGGCAATCATGGTTCGCCAATACTTCGGCACGGACGGCATCCGCGGCCGCGCCAATAAAGTGATCACGCCGGAACTGGCGCTCAAGGTCGGGCAGGCCGCCGGGCTCGTGTTCAGGAACGGCGACCACCGCCACCGCGTGCTGATCGGCAAGGACACCCGCCTCTCCGGCTACATGATCGAGACCGCGCTGGTCGCGGGCTTTACCTCCGTCGGCATGGATGTGCTGCTCACCGGCCCGATCCCGACGCCGGCCGTCGGCATGCTCGCGCGCTCGATGCGCGCCGATCTCGGCGTGATGATCTCGGCCTCGCACAATCTGTTCGACGACAACGGCATCAAGCTGTTCGGACCGGACGGCTTCAAGCTCAACGATGAGGTCGAAGCCAAGATCGAGGCGCTGCTCGATTCCGACTTGTCCGCGCGACTTGCCAAGGGCGTCGATCTCGGCCGCGCCAAGCGCATCGACGGCGTGCAGGACCGCTACATCGAATTTGCCAAGCGCACGCTGCCGAAAGACGTCGACCTCGCCGGCCTGCGCGTGGTCATCGATTGCGCCAACGGCGCCGCCTACAAGGTCGCGCCCGGCGCCTTGTGGGAGCTGGGCGCCGACGTGGTTTCGATCGGCGTCGATCCGGACGGCTTCAACATCAACAAGGAATGCGGCTCGACCGATCTGAAGGCGATCACGCACAAGGTGCGCGAGATGCGCGCCGACATCGGCATCGCGCTCGACGGCGACGCCGATCGCGTCATCATCATCGACGAGCGCGGCCACACGGTCGATGGCGACCAGTTGCTCGCGGTCATCGCCGAAAGCTGGAAGGACGATGGCCGGCTGGCAAAGCCGGGCGTGGTGGCGACCGTGATGTCCAATCTCGGCCTCGAGCGTCATCTTGCCGGCCGCGGCATCGAATTGCTCCGCACCCCCGTCGGCGACCGCTACGTGCTCGAGCGCATGCGCAGCGACGGCTACAATATCGGCGGCGAGCAGTCCGGCCACATCATCATGTCCGACTACACCACCACGGGCGACGGCTTCGTCGCCGCGCTCCAGGTGCTGGCGGTGATCAAGCGCGGCAACAAGCCGGTGTCGGAGGTGTGCCACCGCTTCGAGCCGCTGCCGCAGGTGCTTAAGAACGTCCGCTACCAGAAAGGCAAGCCGCTGGAGAACGCCGGCGTGCGCTCGGCCATCGCCAGCGCCGAGAAAAAGCTCGGGCGCGGCGGCCGCCTGCTGGTGCGCCCGTCGGGAACCGAGCCGGTGATCCGGGTGATGGCCGAAGGCGACGACAAGGCGCTGGTCGAAGCGGCCGTGGATGACGTGGTCGAGGCGCTGTCCGGCGCCGCCGCTTGAGGCGTCCGATAAGCCGTTCTGCCGCCTGCATAATGCCGGTTTCCGCACCCGCGGAATCGCGAATAACCGTTATAACTCAATACTTTAGAACGTTTTTAAAGAGCAGATTTGCTTTGACTCCGCTCCGGCGAGCCGATAGCGAAATGACCGGTCCGCGGTCGAGGATCGCAAAGGCCGGCTCTTTATGATCGTCTATTCATGATCGTCTGTTCATGATCGTTTGTTCTTGCAACGTGCTGAGCGACAAGGAAGTGCGCACCGCGGTCAGCGCCGCCGCGCCGCGCAGCGCCGCCCATGTTCATCGCTGCCTCGGTTGCAGCGCCCAGTGCGGCCGCTGTCTGCGCACCATCCGCAAGATCATGGACGAGGCCCTGGAAGGGGCCGGCTGCCCGGCAGGTTGCGCCTGCGCGGCCCACAAGTCATAAACCACCTCTGTCCTGCCAGCCGAAATACGATGGCGGGCCTGCCCCGCATTCGAGGAGCGTTGCATGAAGGGCGATGCCAAGGTTGTCGAATATCTCAACAAATCGCTGCGGCATGAGCTGACGGCGGTCAATCAGTACTGGCTGCATTACCGCCTGCTCGACAACTGGGGCTACAAGGACCTCGCCAAGCAGTGGCGCAAGGAATCGATCGAGGAAATGGAACACGCCGACAAGCTGGTCGAGCGCATCATCTTCCTCGACGGCTTTCCCAACATGCAGGTGCTCGATCCGCTGCACATCGGGCAGAACGTCAAGGAAGTGCTCGACTGCGATCTCGCCGCCGAGATGTCGGCGCGCAAGCTTTACGCCGAGGCCGCCACCCACTGTCACTCGGTCAAGGACTATGTCAGCCGCGATTTGTTCGAAAAGCTGATGGCCGACGAGGAGCACCACATCGACTTCCTCGAGACGCAGCTCGATCTCGTGGCCAAGCTCGGCGTCGAGCTCTACGCGCAGCACCACATCGGCGAGATGGGCGAGGGCGAGGAAGACTAGCGTCTTCATTTCGCTTTCCCGTCCGGCGATCGTAAACGAATCCTTAATTGCCGATTCTTGCGGCCGTTGCGGGCCCGCGCGGCCGTGCGCGGTGTATGCTTTCGCGATCATTAAAAAACGTCGTTAAAAAACGTGGTTAAGAGCCACTTAACGATTTGCTGCCATCGTCGCTCATCTTTCCGCCGTCGGACGTTCGGTGGATTAGGCAAAGGATGGCGCGATGGTCGGTGCGCGTTTTGGATTCTGCATCATTGCAACGGTGGCTTCGCTCGCCGCGTCGGCGGCGCGCGCGGCCGATTACCCGCAGCCTCCGCCGCCGCCGCCGGTCTACTATCCGCCGCCTGTGATCGAGGAATTCTCGAGCTGGTATCTGCGCGGCGACATCGGCTTCAGCAGCCAGAAGGTCGGCAGCCTGCACAACGACAACTACGCCAACTTCACTTCGGTCACCAACATCGACAAGGGCTTCGATTCGGCGCCGTTCTTCGGCCTCGGCATCGGCTACAACTTCAACAACTGGCTGCGCTTCGACGTAACGGGCGAATATCGCGGCGCGGCGAATTTCCACGGCCTCGATGTCGGCACGATCGCGGGCGGCGGCTCCGCCGACGACCGCTACACCGGCAGCAAGTCGGAATGGACGTTCCTGTTCAACGGCTACGTCGATCTCGGGACGTGGAGCAATCTGACGCCCTTCGTCGGCGCCGGTGTCGGCATGAGCCGCAACACCATCAGCAATTTCGGCGACTTCTCGACCTGCGTGAACAGCCTGTCGTGCGCGGCCAATGGCGGCAGCGACGCCTACGCGGCGGCGGCGAGCAAATGGAGCTTTGCCTGGGCGCTCTATGCCGGCATCGGCTACAAGGTCACCAAGAACGTCACCCTCGAATTCGCCTATCGCTACATCGACCTCGGCGACGCCACCACCGGCGACCTCATCGGCTTCGACGGCACCAACACGTTCTATAACCCGACGCAATTCAAGCATCTCACGTCGAACGACTTCAGGCTCGGCCTGCGCTTCAATCTCGACGCCTTCGTCGAGCAGCCGCGGCCGATCTACTACCAGCCGGCGCCGCAATACTACGCGCCGCCGCCGGTTTATTCACCGCCGCCGGTTTACTCGCCACCGCCGCCACCGCTGCGCAGCAAGGGCTAACGCATGCGGTATCGGGCCCTGCGTCCTCTGATTCTGCTCGGCACGCTGGCGGCCGCTGCCGCGACGGCGGCGACGTCCGCCGTGCACGCAGCCGACATGCCGGGAAACTACACGCTGCCGCCGCCGAGCTCGACGGATGCGCCGGTCCTGCGGCGCGTCGAGGTTTATTCCGGATGGTATCTGCGCGGCGATCTCGGCTATCGCTTCCAGCATCTCGGGTCCGGCTCGACTGACGATGCGACGCTGGTGCCGCTCACCGACGGCAACAAGGTCAACAATGCCGTCGTGCTGGGGCTCGGCGCCGGCTACAAGTGGAACTGGTTCCGCGCCGATCTGACCGGCGATTATGGCTGGCGCGGTCGCTATACGGGGACGACGGCGGCCGGCACCACGATCACCGGCAAAATCGACGACTTCACCGTGCTGATGAACGGATACGTCGATCTCGGCACCTGGAGCGGTTTTACGCCTTATGTCGGCGCGGGCATCGGCGGCGCCAACGTGATTTTCACCGGCTACACCAATCTGTCGGCGGTCGCTCCGATGCCTACGACCGAGATTACGACCAGGTATCGCTGGAACGTCGCCTGGGCGGCGATGGCCGGCTTTAGCTACAACATCACGCACGATTTCCTCATCGATGTCGGCTACCGCTACGTCGACCTCGGCGATGTGTCCGGCGGGCCGAGCAACGCGCTCAAGATCAAGCATTTCACCGGCAACGAAATCCGGGTCGGCTTCCGCTATCTCCTCGACTGAGCCGTAACCATAAGCGCCGGCCTCATCGATCGTCGGCTTGACGGCACCTCCGGCTTTGCCTATGTCCGCCAGTGGGACACCCCTCCCCAACGAGGGGCGCCTATCTGGAAGGATAGACAATGACAGTGACAAAGCCCGGCGTGCGGCCGGCCAATCCGCACTTTTCGTCCGGCCCCTGCGCCAAGCGCCCGGGCTGGAGCCTGCAAGCCCTCACCGACGCCGTTCTTGGACGCTCGCACCGGTCGAAAGCCGGCAGGGCAAAGCTCAAACGCGCCATCGATCTGACGCGCGAGGTGCTCGAGGTCCCCGCCGATTACCGCATCGGGATCGTGCCGGCCTCCGACACCGGCGCGGTGGAACTGGCGCTGTGGTCGATGCTGGGCGCGCGCCCGGTGACCATGCTCGCCTGGGAGAGCTTCGGTGAAGGCTGGGTCACCGACGCCGAAAAGCAGCTCAAGCTTAAAGACGTCACGGTGCTCAAGGCGCCCTATGGCGAGTTGCCCGATCTCGGCAAAATCGATTTCTCCAACGACGTGGTCTTCACCTGGAACGGCACGACTTCCGGCGTGCGCGTGCCCAACGGCGACTGGATCGCGGCAAAACGCGAAGGGCTGACCATCTGCGACGCCACCTCGGCAGCCTTCGCGCAGCGTCTCGACTGGCCCAAGCTCGATGTCGTCACCTTCTCCTGGCAGAAGGCGCTGGGCGGGGAGGGCGCGCACGGCATGCTTATTCTCTCGCCGCGCGCGGTCGCCCGGCTGGAAAGCTACAAGCCGGCCTGGCCGCTGCCGAAAATCTTCCGCATCACCAAAGGCGGCAAGATCAACGAGGACCTTTTCTCCGGCGCGACGCTTAATACGCCGTCGATGCTCTGCGTCGAGGACTATCTCGACACGCTGCAATGGGCGAAATCGGCCGGCGGTCTCAAGGCGCTCAACGCGCGCGCCGATGCCAATGCAAAGCATCTCACCGATTGGGTCGCGCGCACGCCGTGGGTCGAAAATCTGGCGAAGCAGCCCGCCTCGCGGTCCAATACGTCGGTCTGCCTGCGGCTCGCCGATCCCGCGGTCGCGCGGCTGCCGGCCGAGTCGCAGCTTGCTTTCGTCAAGAGCATGGAAGCGATGCTCGAAAAGGAAGGCGTCGCCTACGACGTTGCCAACCATCGCGACGCCCCGCCGTCGTTACGCATCTGGTGCGGCTGCACCGTCGAGAGCCGCGATGTCGAGGCGCTGACCGGCTGGCTCGATTGGGCCTTTGCCGAGACCAAGGCGGCGCTGCCGAAGGCGGCCTAGACGATCACCCGTGACTGGACCCGTCATCCTGA
>Ga0134125_10008645_pt1 | contig 11494 bp, 8 predicted proteins | sample KB31751_FD_96464 | JGI IMG/M metagenome (GOLD analysis project Ga0134125, IMG submission 96464) | Terrestrial soil microbial communities with excess Nitrogen fertilizer from Kellogg Biological Station, Michigan, USA - KB3-175-1 | ecosystem: Environmental > Terrestrial > Soil > Unclassified ... | reverse complement strand
CTCTTTTACAAGTAAACAGTCCAGGTCAATTCGTTAATATCTTCGTATAAAAAGGCTTTAGCTGGTAGGCTAAGTTTTACTAATATCGCTGCACAAAATTGCAAGAGTGAGGATATTAGTTTCGCCATTAGACTGGGGTTTGGGACATGCAACAAGATGCATTCCCATTATTCGCCATTTGCGTGAAAAAGGGGTAGAGGTGGTTATTGCTGCTGATGGTGCCCCCCTTAAGCTGTTGCAGGAACAATTCCAGGGAATTGAGTTTGTAACACTGAAGGGGTATAGAGTAAAATACTCTCGTTTTCTTCCGGCCAGTGCAAAGGTTGCGTTGCAAATACCCAAAATTAAACGGGCCATAAAGCGCGAACATTTAGAGTTAGAGAAACTCATAAAAGAGAAAAGAATAGATGCGGTAATTTCAGATAACAGGTATGGGTTGTATACCGATAAAGTACCCTGTGTTATTATTACTCACCAGTTAAACATACAGGCTAAAGCCGGTAGCCAGTTGTTTAGTAATAAAGTATTGGAATACATTAAAAAATTTAATGCCTGCTGGATACCCGATAATGAAGGTGAGGATAACCTTTCGGGTAATTTATCGCACCCGGTACCTGAAGGTGTTAATGCAAAGTACATTGGCCCTTTATCGCGCTTTGGAAATGCCGCTGGTAATAAGGAAATGAAATATGACCTGCTTATCTTGCTTTCGGGCCCTGAGCCGCAGCGTACCGTTCTAGAGAAGAAGGTGATTAATCAGTTAAGTGCGTTGCCTTATATAAAGGCACTTATAGTGCAAGGCAAACCGGGAAGTATTGATGTTAAAAGTCCGCACGAAAACATTGATGTTGTACCGCATTTGAATGATATATCGTTACTGGAAAAGATATTAAGCAGTAAAGCCATTATATGCCGACCGGGTTACTCAACCATAATGGATTTGGCCATAATAGGAGGGAAGAGGGCTATGTTTATCCCCACGCCGGGGCAAACGGAACAGGAATATTTGGCCATGCGTATGGAGGCATTGGAAATAGCCGTATCGGTGCAGCAAAAGCAGCTTGCAATGAAAGATGCATTGACAAAAGTGTTCCTGAGCAAAGGGTTCAATTATAACCTTTACCCGGTAACATTTCAGACCACCTTGGATGAATGGCTTGGTTCACTTTCGCCTAAATCATAAAAACCTTTATCTTTGTCTTCAGTGGCAATGGAGTTTGCCCTTAACCGCCAGCAAGCTGGCTAATAACTCCTACCTAAAAACTTATTAGTATGCTAAAAACTCTTTCTATTGTAGGAATCGGTGGTGCCATAGGTAGTATTCTGCGCTATTTGGTGACAGATTTGGTGGAAACTCGATTTGTGCCATCTACCTTCCCTTACGGAACGCTGATAGTGAACGTTTCGGGTTGCTTTGTTATAGGGCTAATCTACGCCTTATCGGAAAAACTAAATATTACCCCTGAATGGAGGGCCTTCCTGGCAACGGGTATCTGCGGGGGATATACCACTTTCTCTGCCTTTTCATATCAAAGTGTTAATCTTATTCAAACGGGGCAAACCATGCAATTTTTTACCTATGTTTTCGGAAGCCTTATTTTAGGGCTTATGGCCACCTTTATCCCTATTATAGTGGTAAAGCAGTTGGCTTGATGGGTTAATTAGAGCCACAAAAAAGTGAAGACTAAAAAGAGTAATAGATAGAAAATATTGCTATATTTGAGTGAAATCACTCTCAATGAAAAAGAACCTATTTTTTACTATAATTTTTAACTGTGGCTTATTAGCTGCTAATGCCCAAACTATCTCGACGATTGCGGGTGACAGCATCCGGGGATATAGTGGAGATGGAGGCCCTGCTACTTCAGCGGAATTGAACACAACAAATGGTATAACAGTTGATAATAAGGGTAACATTTTTTTTTCAGATGCCATTAATAACCGAATTCGTAGAATAGACAAGTCAGGAATTATTACAACAGTTGCTGGTATTGGTGTTGTAGGTTATAGTGGCGACGGGGGATTAGCAACTGCTGCAGAATTAAATGTGCCGGGTGGACTTGCTATTGATCGATCGGGTAATATTTTCTTTGCTGATACGTACAACCAGCGAATACGCATGATAGATACATTGGGCATAATTACTACAGTGGCAGGAAACGGCACAAGTGGTTATTTAGGAGATGGAGGCCCTGCTACATTGGCCGAATTTACTGCTCCGCTTGGTTTGGCTTTAGACTCAACTGGTAATATATATATAGCAGATTGCTTTAATTATCGAATTCGAAAAATTGATATTTCCGGAAACATCAGCACAGTCGCAGGAAATGGAATAGCAGGTTATACCGGTGATAGTATGCAAGCTACTTCTACCGAAATAAATCATCCTTGGGGAGTAACTATAGATAGAGCAGGTAATATTTTTATAGCAGATTGGTACAATAATCGCATTCGTAAAGTCAATCCTGCAGGCATTATTACTACAGTAGCTGGCACAGGTGGGTTCGGATCATCTGGTGATTCAGGGCTTGCTACCTTAGCCACTCTTTCAAGACCTACGGGGGTTAGGGTTGATTTATCCGGTAATATTTTCATAGCCGATTGGGGGTATAATGTTATTCGTAAAGTAAATCCGGCTGGAATTATATACACCATAGCAGGTAATAAAACTGCAGGTTACACGGGCGATGGAGGGCCGGCCACTTCGGCCGAATTGAATTCACCTTTAGATATTTCGCTTGATAACACAGACAACATCTATATTTCAGACCAGAACAATAACCGTATTCGTAAAATAACCTATTTAGGAGCAGGTATAAACAATATAATTGAGAATAAGAATCTTGAAATTTATCCTAACCCTTCTGCCGGCATATTTTTTATTTCAACTCACTATACTGGCAAGCCGTATGTAAAGGTTTTTGATGTTATGGGCAATGTAATATTAGATAACCAATGCCCATCAGGGGGAAGCATTAAAATTGATATTTCAGGAGCACCAGATGGGGTTTATATTGTTGTTGTAAAGACAACAGATATGACCTATTCCCAAAAGATTATAAAAGCGCAATAACGCTGACGTGTAATATACGAGTTCCATTTGACCAGCGTTCGGTACTACAGGCCACCAATTTGCTCATTTTAAATAAAAATGTTTGTGTTTAAACAGAAATATTATATTTGCACTCTCAATTTTGGGAGCTTAGCTCAGCTGGTTCAGAGCATCTGCCTTACAAGCAGAGGGTCATCGGTTCGATCCCGGTAGCTCCCACAAAAAACAAAGGCCCTTAAGCGGGCCTTTTTAGTTTATACAAACAGCCCCTTACTTTTTCAAGTAAAGGGCTGTTGGGGTTTTAAAGACGATGCTATTTTGCTCCAAATAATGGGACAGAAAGCCTTTTATTCGATACCATCGTTTTCATAGCTGCTTTCATGGGTTTCAAGCATGCCTTTTTCAGCTTCATCAAGCAAGCTGGCAGTATAATCTTTCAGCGGCACCCTTTGCTGGCCTTGAGGATGCGACAGGAATATCTCATTGCTAATTCGATACTCACCCTGTTGTTTACCTGCTTCAGGCGCAATAGAGTGGGCATAGCCCCAGGTCAGGTTCTTTTCCTTTTGGAAAAGCCTTAATGCTTCTTCCTGCGCCCTGATTAAGGGTTTGAAAGAATTATAAAACTGCTCAGTGCTTTCCATGCGTTGCTCGAACGGATGCGATGCCACTACAAGGTGCTGTACGCCGGCCTCCTTGGCGCCTTCAATAATGTTACGCGTAACATTAACATGTTCTTGCGGGTTTTTCATACTCGGCTCATAAGCCGACAATACTATATCATGACCGCGGGCATGTTTTGTTACATCCTCTTTCCTGGTTACATTTCCTTTAACTACCGTTAAGTTCGGATGCTTCAATTTAAATTCGGCCTCGTTAGTTACAATAGCTGTAACAGAATGGCCTCTTTTCAGTGCTTCTTCAGCTAAGCGTCTGCCTACTTCATTTGCCGGAGTAAACAGCGCTATTTTTTGTGTGCTCATAATACATAGGGTTTTTAGTTAATACTTAAAATTTAATTTCGGATGCAAGGTAGATAGCATGTGAAATTTTGTTACAGATATTCTGCAAACACATGAAAAGATAGCTTCAAACTATGTAACGAAAAGATTAAAAATATGTGTAAGAGTTTTAAAGCCTTAATGGCGAAGCGAACAATATAATATGTATCTCAAACCTTTTAAACGACACAATAACCTGATTGGCATTCGCTAAGATGTCTTTTAAAGAAAATAACCCTGGTAACAGCACTTTCGGCGATACCTTGCACTAAAATAATTTATAACCGGCAAAAAGTTGATATATGATTTAGTAATACTGATTTCCATAGTTCTGAGTCTGTAATATCTAAAATCAAAATCATGAAAACTAAAGCGGTTATTTTCCTAGGTCTCCTTTTCATAACAGCGTGTACTAACACCGAAAGAGAGCAAAAACTAAAAGATCTTGCTGTGCAGGATTCAACTTTACTCGACCAGGCAAAAAAGAAAGACTCTGCAATAGTGTCATATATGCATACTATGAATGCTATACAGGACAATATTGATAGTCTTAAGCAAAAAGAGAAAATTTTAACTGTCCGCACCGGCGAGAATGGCAACAAGACAGTAATTGAAGATTTAAGGGCGGTTGACAACCTGATAATTGCAGATAACAGGAAGATTGCACAACTGGAGTCGAGAATGAAAAAGATGGATACGAAGAATACTGAGCTTGATAAAATTGCAGCTCACCTTCGTACCGAACTTGCAGACCGTGACAGTAATATAGTTGCGTTGCAAAGGAATCTTTCACAAACAAATGAATCAATGAAAGCCGTGGTACAGCAATTCAATGATACAATGGCTTCTATGAACCTGGTAAAAGCTGAAAACAGTTCGCTTCACACACAAGTAAACACCGTTTATTATGCCGTTGGCACAATGAAAGAGCTGAAGAAAAGAGGCGTAATTGACAAACAAGGCGGTATTGCCGGTGTAGGAAGAGTGACAAAACTTAAAGATCACTTTAACAGTAAATATTTTACCAGGGCCGATATGACCACACTGGTAGATATTCCGTTGTATGCTAAATACTCGAAGATCATTACTGACCAGCCGAGCAGCACCTATAAGGTGAGCACGACAACAAAGGGCGATTCGCTCGAGATTACTGACCCAAATGCCTTTTGGAGTGAGAGCAAGTATTTAGTGGTTGTGGTTAAATAAGTAAAGTTTAACCAGGTTTTATCCGGGAGGTGTGAGGGCTCATACTTCCCGGATTTATTTTATAACCGAGGCAATTTTATTGTAAAGCGTATTTGAATTGAATGGCTTGGAAACATAGCCATCCATTCCTGCATTTTTGCACCTTTCTTCTTCGCCTTCCATTACACAGGCAGTCATAGCAATAATAGGAACTTTACGTTTTGAGTTAGGCAATTTATTCCGGATAAATCGAGTAGCTTCATAGCCATCCATTTCGGGTAATTGAATATCCATTAACACCAGGTCAAAATCTTTTTGCTTCAATGTCTCTATTGCATCCTCACCGTTCTCGGCAATTTCCACTTTCCAGCCCCAGTCATTCAGTATTTTTTTTGCCAGCAGCTGATTCATGGTATTATCTTCAGCAAGCAATATATTAAGGTCCTTTAGCTCCACTTTATTCCCCAAAAAAGTACTTTGCTTTTGCTGTTCAACTTCAGGCATAGCAACATCATACGTAATTCTGAAGTCGAAACACGAGCCTTCACCCGGCTTGCTGCTTACGGAAACACGGCCACCTTGCAACTCTGCCAATTGCTTCACAATAGCCAGGCCAAGGCCGGTACCGCCATATTTACGTGCCGTATGGTTATTCGCTTGTATAAAGGCATCGAAAATTGTACTGAGCTGTTCAGCGGGTATTCCAATACCGGTATCTGCAACAAGAAATTGAAGGTGCGCTTTATTGTTTTTGCTCTCCAATAAGTTAACGATTATAGATACCGAACCTTGCTCGGTGAATTTTATAGCATTAGCCGTTAGGTTAAGCAGCACCTGTAACAAGCGGGTCGGGTCTCCGGCTAAATTATCCGGAATAGTATCCTGTATAGTTGTTATAATTTCAAGTTTCTTTTCTTCTGCCTTGGGTTGCATAAGGTTTTTGCAGGAAGAAAGTATTTGCGACAACCTGAATTCTTTATGCTCTATCGGCATTTTACCTGAACGCATCCTCGAGAAATCAAGAATGTCATTTATAATTACAAGCAGGTTGTCGCCCGATACTTTAATAGCATCCAGGTACTGGCGCTGTTCCCGAGTTAAAGGCGATTTTTCCAGTATCTCGGTAAACCCTATAATGGCGTTCATTGGCGTTCGTATCTCGTGACTCATATTGGCCAGGAACTGTTCTCCGATTTTTTTAGCTACTTCGGCGCTTTCAGCTCTTTCCTTTTCATTACGCAATTGAATTTCCGATTTTTTCTTTTCAGTTACATCGCGTATAATTGATATCATTTGTTGTCTGTTCTCTGAGAAGAAATTTCTAACGGTATATTCCACATCTATTACAATCCCGTCTTTTCTTAATATCTTGGTTTCACCGGCACTCAGGTCCCTTTCACCGGAAATGCGTTGCTTCAATCGTTCAACAAGTAGAAGCCTTTCGGGCTCTGGTACTACATGCAAAAAAGAAGGCATTGCAAGTATTTCTTCCTTTGTATAGCCATACATTTTACATATTGCATCATTCACATATAAAATTTTCTCTCCTTCAGTGATACATACACCTTCGCCCATTTCACTTTGCGCTGTAATTAATGATTCGTATACATCTTTTTGCCTTTTCAACTCTTCCCTCGCCATTGTTTCTTCTTCTCTCTTATGCTGCAGGTCATCTATCATACTATTAAAGGAGCCCGCCAGCTGGCCAATTTCATCTTCTGAATATACTTTTGCCCTGCTGCTAAAATCTGCAGACGCTATATTGCCCGATATCCTGATTATTTCATTTATGCCTTTCGATATTCCCCTGCTGACGGAGATAGTAAGGAACAGACCTGAAAATTCAACCGTCATTGCAATAAAGAAAAGTATACCCAGCACTAAATGTTCAACCCAGCGTGAGCCTTCGCCAAGTGTATATGAAAATTCGTCTTCCAGTAGTGTCAAACTTCCATTAATGGTGTGAATCTCCTCAAGCGTTTGCCCTATTGCAGGATTTGAATAATCGCCGGCAGAAATTTGTACATGTAGTCTGCTCCCCAGGTATTCCAATTGGTCAAGGTACTTATCACCATCTGCCCAAATAGTAATTGCCTTACTTATGTATGATATATTATGGAACCTGCGTAACATTTTAATAGTGCCGTCAATGTCATCTTCATTAAAGCGTCCCTCGCGAAACCCTTGCCTTACTATATCATAATCGGGTTGGGGTTTTGTGAGTTCAACTCTTGCTTTGTGGTCACCCACAGGAACCTTCAATAACGACTCATATTCTTTGTAATCCTTTTCGTTATGCGTATAGCCATACTTCAGCAGGTTATATACAGCATCCTTTTCGGCCTTCGACCATAATCCTTCAGCCCCAACAAGTGCCCTGGTTGAAGAAAGCGTATGTATCATAAATGAAAGCATGAATAGTTCAATGGCAATTAGTACTGCCATAATACCAACCACGAAATATAATTTTCGGGTTAGTGATACATTCTTTAGCCAATTAAAAAAAATTAAACCTTTCATCTTGCTTTAATTAGGGGTTGCAAGAATAGCGGCACAGCCTTAATTGCTGCGTGTAACTTATCTCAATCTTTGTAAACGTTTCCCATGCGGGTATAGTATCTGGTTCTTCATGTTTATACATAATAGCGACTAAATTGTTACGTTATATGAGAATATAATTGGCCGACAACATATTCTTGTTAGGTGATTGTTAGGCAGTTCAAATGTAACACAAACAAAATAATGGACGTAAGCCGTAACATTTTTGTAATATTGACGGTACAAAACAGTAAAACCCCTATACTATGAATTGTATAATAGTTGATGATGATGATACTTCGAGGAAGGTCATCACCCAAATGGCAAAGCAAGTTGGTTATTTGAATGTGGTAAAAGAATGCAGGAATCCTGTCGAGGCCATTTCCGTACTTAAGGAAGAAGATGTTGATCTGATGTTTCTGGATATAGAAATGCCGGAAATGACCGGAATGGAGATGCTTAAAAGCCTTGACCTAAAGCCTGCTGTAATACTTACAACTTCGCATAAAGAATACGCACTCGACGCTTTTGAGCATAATGTAGTCGATTACCTGGTGAAACCCTTTGAACTACCAAGGTTCATAAAGGCCATAACCAAAGTGAAAGATGGATCGTTTACCAAAGATTTCGGGGTTGCAAAAGATTTCTTTTTTATTAAAAAGGATTCTGTACTTACCAAAGTACCCATTAAGGATATTTTGTGGATAGAGGCTTTGGGCGATTACATTACAGTTCACGCAAAAGACCAACGATTTGTGTTGCATTGCACACTTAAAGCTGTTGAACAAAAATTGCCATCGAATAAATTTGTGCGCGTACATCGTTCTTATATTGTCCACCTCGATAATGTGAAAGTAGTTGAGGACACAACAATTTACATCAACGATGTTTCTATTCCGATAGGCGCATTGTATAAAGAAAATTTCATTAAAAGGCTAAACCCTTTACAATAGGTAATAACACGTTTACCTCTGTTTTTTATCTGTTCACTGTTTGTAGAGCCTGTTTCGCCGAATAAACACAAGGGGCACTATTAATAACAAATAACTTAGTAATGAACCAGTTGCGTGCTTGTATATTGCAGTGTCGCCTATGGTTTCTAGAGTTAAGAGCAGTACTGATAATGTTATGTAAACCTGCGAATTATGAATGGAAATAAACCCGAAAAGCCGATAAACATATTATTGGTTGAAGACAACCCGGCCGATATAAGGCTTACCCAGGAAGTGTTTAAAGACGGGCATATACGCAACACCCTGAATATTGTAATGGATGGGGAAGAAGCAATATTATACTTACGGAAACTTGGAAAGTATAGCGGTGTGGACACCCCCGAACTTATTTTACTCGACTTGAATTTGCCTAAAAAGGACGGACGTGAAGTACTTGCGGAAATAAAGGCCGACCCTATGCTGAAGTGCATACCTGTAATTGTTCTTACAACATCGGCGGCTGAACAGGATATACTAAACACCTATTCGCACCATGCTAATTGTTATATAATGAAACCCGTTGACCTTGGACAATTCATTAACGTGGTAAGGTCGATAGAGCAATTTTGGCTCACCATAGTAAAGTTACCTAATTCTGAAGATTAAGTTGAAATGAGGACCCTGGAGAGTTTTGCCAGATACCTGCGCGAGAAACGGCTTGAAGACCTGTCAGCATATTACGTTGACAGGATAAAGGAGATGGATATACCATTGGTGAAATTGCTAATGGAAAAGGGAGTTGTAAAGGATATTTCAGATAGAGCTACGCACAAAATGACAATGGAAAGCCTTGGCAGGTTTCTTCAATCATTGGAAGACGGCACAACGATTTCGAACACAAGATTAAGTTTAAAGAACTGGGCTGAAGACAAGATACCTGGTATAGGTAGGCATGAGATACATCCTTCGGATCTTATTTTAGTTTACGCTGCCCAAAAATCGGCCATACTGCATTTTTTACCCGATTTTACAGAAGATTCAAAAACAGCGATACTTATTTCTTCTGATCTTGAAAAAATATATACGCTTAGCCAGAACGAAGCGATGCAAATGCTTTTTAGTATTCAAAAGGAGACTGAAGAAAAACTGAAAAGAAGTGAAGAAAAATTCAGGCTTCTGGTGCAAAATGTGAAGGACTATGCGATTTTTATGCTAACCCCCGAGGGCCATGTTCAAAGCTGGAACGAAGGAGCAGAAAGACTTAAAGGTTATACGGCCGATGAAATATTGGGAAAGTACATTTCAGTTTTCTACACAAATGAAGATATAAAAAAAGGAACCCCTGAAGCCAACCTTAAAGCTGCTACAGAAAAGGGACATCTTGAAACCGAAGGCTGGAGGGTAAGAAGGAATGGTGAACGATTTTGGGCAGATATAACGTATACGGCCATATATGATGATAATGGCCGTTTAACTGGCTTCTCGAAAATTACCCACGACATAACCGAACAGAAAAGGGTTGAGGAAAACCGGCAAAGGCTTGTGGAAATGCTGGAAGCCACACCCGATTTTGTTGGGTTTGCCGATGCGAAAACCAAGAATATACAATACATAAACTCCGCGGGCAGAAAAATGACCGGCATTGCCAATGATGAAGATGTAACACATTTAAAAATAGAAAATGTGCATCCTGAGTGGGTTAATACCATGTTTAAAGAAGGTGTATTTGATAAAGCTGTGCGTGACGGAATATGGAACGGAGAAAGCGCATTTATTAACCGGAAGGGGCAGGAAATACCGGTATCAATGGTGTTGATTGCCCATAAAAATACCGAAGGAGAGGTAGTAAGGTTTTCCACTATTTCGCGTGATATTACACAGCAACGCAAATCGGCCGATGAAATAAAGGCAGTAAACTCTTTCCTTGATTCTGTGTTGGAGAATATTCCGAATATGGTATTTGTAAAGGAATCGGAATCATTAACCTTTGTAAGGTTTAATAAGGCCGGCGAAGATTTGCTGGGAACACCTAAGTCTCAACTTATAGGTAAGAATGATTATGATTTCTTCCCGAAAGAGCAGGCCGATTTCTTTACTGAAAAAGACAGGGCCGTATTGGGGCAGAAAAATATTGTAGATATTCCTGAAGAACCTATTGACACAAAAAAAGGCAAGCGCTGGTTACATACCCGCAAAATCCCCATTTTCGATAAAGCAGGAACCCCAGTATACTTACTGGGTATATCGGAAGATATTACCGATATACGTAATGCAAAATTGGAATTAGAACGTAAAACACAAGAGTTGTTACGCTCAAATACCGAACTTGAACAGTTTGCCTACGTGGCTTCACATGACTTACAGGAGCCCTTAAGGACAGTTAGCAGCTATGTGCAATTACTTTCAAATAGATATAAAGATAAACTGGATCAGGATGCAAATGAGTTTATAAACTTTGCTGTTGATGGTAGCAAGCGTATGCGACAACTGATAAACAGCTTGCTTGAATATTCAAGGGTAAATAGGGTAAAACCGTTTGAATGGATAAACCTGAACGATGTGCTGGATGAGGTGCGGAAATACATGAAAGAACAGATTGAGCAAACGGGAGCAGTTATAACAAATGAAAAAATGCCCGAGATATATGGCGATACGGTATTAATTGGCCAGTTATTCCAAAACCTTATAGGTAACGCTATTAAGTTCAAGGGAGAGGATAAGCCTTTTATAAAAATCGGCAGTGAAAGAAAAAACGGCGAATTTATTTTCTCGGTACATGACAATGG
>Ga0134125_10008644_pt1 | contig 11494 bp, 11 predicted proteins | sample KB31751_FD_96464 | JGI IMG/M metagenome (GOLD analysis project Ga0134125, IMG submission 96464) | Terrestrial soil microbial communities with excess Nitrogen fertilizer from Kellogg Biological Station, Michigan, USA - KB3-175-1 | ecosystem: Environmental > Terrestrial > Soil > Unclassified ... | reverse complement strand
GACGCCCAGGCCGGTGAACAGCCGCGCCAGCAGGTCGCGCCCCAGCGCGTCGGCGCCCAGCAGATGGCCGTTGGTGAGCGGCCCGACCCAAACGTCGTTCTTGTTGATCTCGTCGTAGGCGTAGGGGACCAGCAGCGGGCCGATCACCGCGAGCAGCACCATCACGCCCAGGATGATCATGCTGGCGACCGCGCCGCGGTTGCGGAACAGGCGGCGACGCGCGTCGTCCCAGAGGCTGCGCCCCTTCACCGCCCGCTCCATCAGGGCGGCGGTTTCCGGCGAGCGGGAGGTGAGGGTGGCGAGGCTCACGCCAGCCGCACCCGCGGATCGAGGATGGCGTAGAGCACGTCGGACACCAGGTTGAGCAGGATGACCAGGGCGGCGAAGAAGATCACCATGCCCATCACCACCGTGTAGTCGCGCTGCAGGGCGCTGTTGACGAAGAACTTGCCGAGCCCCGGCAGGCCGAAGATCTTCTCCACCACCAGCGAGCCGGTCATCAGCCCGGCGAAGGCGGGGCCGAGATAGCTGACCAGGGGCAGCACCGCCGCGCGCATCGCGTGGCGCAGCACGACGTCCAGCTCCGGCAGTCCCTTCGCGCGCGCCGTGCGCACGTAGTTGGAGTGCAGCGCCTCGATCATGCCGGCGCGGGTCAGGCGCGAGACGATGGCGACCTGCGGCAGCGCGAGCACGATCACCGGCATCACGAGGTTGGGCAACGCGCCGCCGTCCCAGCTGGCGATCGGCAGCCAGCCGAGCTTCGAGCCGAACACCAGCTGCAGCAGGGGGGCGGTGACGAAGCTGGGGATGCACACCCCGAGGATGGCGATCGCCATCGTCGTATAGTCGGCCGGGCCGTTCTGGCGCATCGCGGCGATCACGCCCAGCGCCACGCCCAGCACCACCGAGATCACGAACGCCGAGAGCCCGATCGTCAGGCTGACGCGGTAGTTCTCCTTGATGATCTCCAGCACGCTCTTGTCGCGGTACTTCAGCGACGGCCCGAGATCGCCGTGCAGCACGCCGCCGACGTACTCGGCGTACTGGACCGGCAGCGGCTTGTCGAAGTGGTACTTGGCCTCGATGTTCTTCTCGATGGCCGGCGGCAGCTTGCGATCGGTGGAGAACGGGTTGCCAGGCGCCGCCCGCATCATGAAAAAGGCCACGGTGACGACCACGAACAGGGTGGGGATCGCCACGAGCAGGCGCTGGACCACGAAACGGAGCATGCCTTGTGTAAGTCCCACCCACCTCCGATGATGTCAACGAAGGCCCCGGGCCCCGCCCCAGGCGCCATTGGCCGCACGCCCCAAGGCCGCACGCGGAGGATCACATGTCGCAATTTCGCAAGGTGACGGACGCCTTCCAGGTCAGTCCGCAGATCACGCCGGCGGAGGCCCGGGCGGCGGCCGAGGCTGGCGTCGTGCTGATCATCAACAACCGTCCGGACGGGGAGTCGCCCGACCAGCCCCGCAGCGCCGAGATCGAGGCCGCCGCGCGCGCGGCCGGCGCGGACTTCCTGGCGCTGCCCTTCGTCGGCCGCCCGACCGCCGAGCAGGCGAGGGCGCAGGCCGAAGCCGTCGCCGGCGCGGACGGCCCGGTGCTGGCGTTCTGCCGCTCGGGCACACGCTCGGTCACCGCCTGGGCGCTCGGCGAGGCCGCGCGGGGCCGCGACCGCGCCGAGCTCGCGCGGCTGGTGGCCCAGGCCGGCTACGATCTCGGACCGGTGCTGCTCGGATGATTCCCTACGTCCGCGACATCAAGTTCGAGTACGGCAAGGTCGACCAGGTCTCGCCGCTGATCCGGCGCGTGATCGCCAACAACCCCGGCCCGTTCACCTTCACGGGCACCGGCACCTACATCATCGGCAAGGGCGAGGGCGTCGCGGTCATCGACCCGGGGCCCGACCAGCCGGAGCACCTGCAGGCGATCCTCGACGCCACGCACGGCGAGCGCGTCAGCCACATCCTGATCACCCACCACCATCTCGACCATTCGCCGCTGGCGCGGCCGCTGGCGGCGGCGACCGGCGCGGTGGTCTACGGCTGCGCGGTCGAAGAGCTGCCGGCGGAGGACGGCGTGCGCACCGAGGCCGGCTACGACCGCTTCACGCCGGACGTGTCGGTCTGCGGCGGCGCGACGATCGCGGGCCACGGCTGGACGTTCGAGGCGGTCCCGACGCCCGGCCACACCTCCAACCACATCTGCTATGCGCTCGCCGAAGAGAACTGCTGCTTCACCGGCGACCACATCATGGGCTGGTCGACGACGGTGGTCTCGCCTCCCGACGGCGACATGGCCGACTATCTAGCCAGCCTCGACGTGATCCAGGGCCGCAACTTCGAGACGCTGTGGCCCACCCATGGGCCGCCGATCACCGAGCCCAGCCCATTCATCGACGCGTACCGCGCCCATCGAAGGGATCGCGAGCGGCAGATCCTCGAGCAGCTCGCGGCCGGCAAGACCCGCATCGTCGACATGGTGCCGGCGATGTACGTCGGGGTGGACAAGCGGCTCTATCCGGCCGCCGGCCGCTCGGTGCTGGCGCACATGATCCAGCTGGTGAAGACCGGCCGCGTCGCCACCAGCGGCGCGGCCGGCCTCGAAAGCGACTATCGGCTCGCCTGACGCGTCAGCGCGCCGGGCGGGCTGAGGGTCAGTAGCCGTAGTAGCTGGACTCGCGGACCACCGGCGCGTTGGCGAGGGCGTCGTCGACCGTCCTGCGGTAGCAGTCGGCGTCGTTCTCGCCGACGTCCGGCACGTAGCCCGGCACCATGTCGAGGTCGCGGCAGGCGTCGGCGGCGGCGCGCTCGACGCGCTCGCGCATCACGTACCGCCCATAGCCGGTCGACAGATCGAGGTCGTCGATCGGCACGATGCGGCTGGCGGTCAGCGGCACGATGGGGGCGCCGTTGGGGGCGCGCGGCGCGTTGTAGGGCTGTGCGTACACCGTGATGCCGTTGGCGTCGGTGTAGGTGTAGGTGTCGGGGTATTGATCGTAATACGGCTGGGCGTAGTACGGCTGCGCGTGCGCTGCCGTGAAGCTTAGACCAAGCGCGGCGACAGCGCTGATCACCGAACCGCGCAGTATACGAGACATGAGGGCGCTAGCCATATCTAGCTCCTGTTTGGACGAACCTGAGTTGCGCGCTGCGGAAGCGGCGCTCGCTCGCAAGGATCGCTTGCGATCCGCCAAAAACGCTGGTCGGAAAGCTGTGGTTCCGAGCGCGGGCGCTCAGGCCACCGCCTTCGCCGTCGGCAACTGGTAGTCGGCAAAGCGTTGCCGGATGAGTTTCTTGTCGATCTTGCCGGTGGCGCCCAGCGGGATGTCGTCGACGAAGACCACGTCGTCGGGCATCCACCAGCGGGCGATCTTGCCGTCGAGGTACTGCAGGAACTCCTCGCGGGTGGCGCTCTCGCCTTGCTTCAGCTTGACCAGCAGCAGCGGCCGCTCGTCCCATTTCGGGTGCGCCACGCCGATCACCGCGGCGATCAGCGCCTTCGGGTGCCCGGCGGCCAGGTTCTCGATCTCGATCGAGCTGATCCACTCGCCGCCGGACTTGATGACGTCCTTGGCGCGGTCGGTGATCTGCATGTAGCCCAGGGGATCGATCGTCGCGACGTCGCCGGTGTCGAAGAAGCCCTCCTCGTCGAGGATGTCGCCGCCTTCGCCCTTGAAGTACTCGCCGACCACGAACGGGCCCCGCACCTTCAGGCGACCGAACGTCGCGCCGTCGTGAGGCTGGCGCCGGCCCTCGTCGTCAGTGAGCTTCAGCTCCATGCCGGCCGGCGGCCGGCCCTGCTTCAGCTTGTACTGCAGCTGCTCTTCAGCCGGCATCGCCGCCACCTCGGGCGTGGGCGTCGACAGCGTGCCGAGCGGCGAGGTCTCGGTCATGCCCCAGGCGTGGGTGACCTCGACGCCGAACTCGTCGCGAAAGGCGCGCACCAGCGATTCCGGCACGGCCGAGCCGCCGATGACCACGCGCTTCAGCGTGGTGAGCTTCAGGCCCTCGCCGCGCAGGTGCTGCAGCAGGATCTGCCAGACGGTGGGCACGGCGGCCGAGAAGGTGACGCCTTCGGTCTCCAGCAGCTCGTAGACGGACGGCCCGTCGAGCTTCTGGCCCGGCATCACGACCTTGCAGCCCACCGCCGGGCACGAGAACGCCAGGCCCCAGGCGTTGGCGTGGAACATCGGCACGACCGGCAGCACGACGTCGCGGCCCGAGAGGCCCATCACGTCGCTCTGCAGCGTCACCAGCGTGTGGATGAAGTTGGAGCGGTGCGAGTAGAGCACGCCCTTCGGATTGCCGGTCGTGCCGGAGGTGTAGCAGAGGCCCGCCGCGGTCTGCTCGTCGAAGTCGCCCCAGACGCAGTCCTCGTCGTTGTCGGCGACGAGCGTCTCGAAGCAGAGCGCGCCGTCAAGGCCGACGCTCGCCATGTGGCCTTCGTCGGTCATGACGATCACGTGGCGCACGGTCTTCATGTCGGCTCGGCGCTCGATCAGCGTCGGCAGGAAGGTGAGGTCGGTGAAGAGGACCTGATCCTCGGCGTGGTTGATGATGTAGCAAAGCTGGTCGGGGAACAGCCGCGGGTTCAGCGTGTGGCAGACCGCGCCGATGCCCATGATCGCGTACCAGGCCTCGATGTGGCGGGCGCTGTTCCAGGCCAAAGTCGCGACGCGGTCGCCCGGCTTGACCCCGAGCCCCTTCAGCGCGTTCGAGAGCCGCTTCGCCCGGCCCCGGATCTGCGCGTAGCTGGTGCGCACGATCGGGCCTTCGATCGAGCGGCTGACGACCTCGCGCGCACCGTGCCAGTTGGCGGCATGGTCGAGGATCTTGTCCAGCGTCAGCGGCCAATCCTGCATCAAGCCGTGCATCGGGAGCTTCCTCCGTACTCTCTTATCGTCGTTCATGTAGGGCACGCCGCGAGCCCTTGCGTCAATCGCACCGGCCGGGCGGGCCGCGTCAGGGCGACAACATGCGCGCCGCGGCCGACTCGAGGTCGTCGGCGCCGAGGCGCAGCCAGTCGATCGGCCCGGGGTCGCGCGCGAGCTGTTCGTCGAGCACCGCAACGCCGGCGTCCGAGGCGTCGCCGGCGCGCGCGTCCAGGCGGCGGCGCAGCTCCGCAGGCTGACCCTCCAGCCAGGCCCCCTGGAAGATGACGAACGCCTCGCCCGCCAGCGACTTGGCCGCCGCCCGCTCGCCTGGCTTCAGGAACACCGCATCCAGGACCACGCTGCGGCCTGCGGCCAGCGCCCGCCGCGCGACGGCGAGCATCTCGGCGTAGACCCGCTCCGACGCGCCAGCGCCGTACGCCGCCGCCGGCAGCCGCTCGGTCGGCGCCGCGCCGGCCAGGCGCTTGCGGATCTCGTCGGTACGCAGCACGAGCGCGCCCGGCGCCGCGCCCAGCGACGGCGCGATGCGGCGCGCCAGCGTCGTCTTGCCGGTTCCGGAAAGGCCGCCGATCGCCGTCAGCGTCGGCATCGGCGGCTCGAGGTGGGCGCGCGCGGCCACGAGGTACGCGCGGGCGCTTTCGATGTCGCCCTGCATGCCGGTCACGTGGGTGCGCACCGCCGCGCGCGCCGAGAGGAACAGCGGCAGCAGCACGAGCCCGTCCCAGAGCGACGGCGGGAAGCTGCGCGCCGCCTCGTCGAGATAGGCGTTCAGCAGCCGGTTCCCGGCCGCCCGTCGCTCGCGGAACCAGAGGTCCATCACCGTGAAGGCCGCGTCGTAGAGTACGTCGATCTCCGAGAGCAGGTCGTTGAACTCGATGCAGTCGAACAGCACCGGCCGGCCGCTCTCCAGCAGGATGTTGCCGAGGTGCAGGTCGCCGTGGCAGCGGCGCGCGAACCCCTCGGCCCGGCGGCGCTCCAGCAGCCGCGCGTGATCGGCCAGCGCCTGGTCGGTGGCCGCGATCAGATGCTCGACCTCGCGCTTGCCGAGCTTTGGCGCCAGCCGGCGCAGGTTGTCGGCGTTGGTGCGGATCGTGAAGCCGAGCGCCTCGACGCCGCCGCCCACCGGCCTGACCTCTGCGCCCGCATGGAAGCGCGCGATCGTGCGGCCCAATTCCTCCGCCAGCGCCTCGTCGACGCGCTCCGGCTGTTCGGAAAGCACGGCGGCCGGATCGAAGGCGCGCATCTCCAGCGCCCAGTCGACCGGCGCGCCATCCCCGCCCAGCGCGAGGCCGCCGGGGCCGACGGTGATCGGATGGACGGCGCGGTAGATGTCCGGCGCGGTGGCCCGGTTGAAGCTCAGCTCGCGCTGCAGCGCCCAGCGCCGCTTCTCCGGCGTCGAGAAGTCGAGGAAGCCGTAGTCGACCGGCTTCTTCACCTTCAGCGCCCGGGCGCCCTGCAAGGCGACCCAGGCGCACGAGGTCTCGATCACGCGATCGGAGGTCGCCTCCAGCCAGCCATACACGTCGGGGCCAGCACTCAGGGATAGAGCCTCTTCACCGTCCAGCCCTCGCCGGCGCGGTCGTAGGCCAGGCGCTCGTGCAGGCGGAACGGGCGGTCCCGCCAGAACTCGATATGCCGCGGCGCCAGGCGGAAGCCCGACCAGTGCGGCGGCCGTGGCACCGGCGCCAGGCCGAACTTCAGTCCCATCTCGGCGATCCGCCGCTCCAGCGCCAGCCGGTCGGGCAGCTGGCGAGACTGGTCGGAGGCCCAGGCGCCGATCTGCGCCGAGCGCGCGCGCGTGGCGAAATAGGCGTCCGCCTCGGCCGGCGTCACCGGCTCGATGTCGCCGCGCACCCGCACCTGCCGGCGCAGGCTCTTCCAGTGGAACACCAGCGCGGCCTTCGGCTGCGCGGCGAGCTGGCGGCCCTTTTCGCTCTCGAGGTTGGTGAAGAAGGTGAAGCCCGCCTCGTCGACGCCCTTCAGCAGCACCATGCGCGCGTCCGGCATGCCGTCGTGGTCGACGGTCGCCAGGGTCATGGCGTTGGCGTCGCTGGGCTCCTTCCTCAGCGCCTCCTCGAGCCACGACACGAAGAGCGGGATCGGATCGGCGGCGGTGATCGGCGGCAGCGGCTCGGCGTCGGCCACCCGCTTCAGGTAGTCCTCCTCGCTCGGCGAGAAGGGGATGATCGGTCGCTTGGGCATGCCGCGCCGCTATAGCCGATTGGCGCTGCGCCGACAGCCACAACCGTCCCGTTAACCAACCCGCTTAACCCCGCATTGATCATGAACGCGGTTACGTCGCCCGCGATGCCCGCAGCCAAGCTCTCGCCCCACGCGGCCCGCGCTGTCCTCGGCCTTGCTCCCGACGCCTCGCCGCATGCGGTGATCGGCGCGTTCCGGGCGGCGGCCAAGGCCGCGCATCCCGACCGGCCCGGCGGCGATGCGGCCCGGTTCCGCGAAGTGCTGGCGGCCTACCGGCTGCTGCAATCGCTGCCCCGGCTGCCGGCTTTGATTGCGGCCGAAGCGCCGGTCCACGACCCGCAGCCGCACGTCGAGATCGATCCCCTGACGGCGCTGTTCGGCGGCGAGGCGGACGCCGTGATGGCCGACGGGCGCCGTATCCGGGCGCGCATCCCGGCCGGCGCGCGGCACGGAGAGGCGCTCGGGCTCGCCGGCGCGATCGTGAAGGTCCGCATCGCCGCCGCACCGGACATTCAGGCGCGCGGCTCCGACCTCTGGGTGAGCGCCGAGGTGACCGCCGCCGTGCTGGCGCAGGGCGGCCGCGCCAGCGTCGCGACGCCGCTCGGCGAGAAGGTGCTGTGGATCAGCCGCAAGGTCGCCGAGCGCCGCCTCGTCCGCCTTGAGGGCCAGGGCCTGCCGGCGCGCGGCCGCCACCCGCAGGGCAGCCTCTTCATCCGCCTGGTCCCCGACACCGGCGCGCCCGAAAGCGCCGCGCGCAGCCAGCTGCGCAAGTTCGCCGCCGCCTGGGCGGCCTAGCCGCACGCCTTTGGCGCGGCGGCTAGCTTGGGCTAAGAACCCGCCGCCATGTCGCACAACACCTTCGGCCATCTGTTCCGCGTCACCACCTGGGGCGAGAGCCATGGGCCGGCGCTGGGGTGCGTGGTCGACGGCTGCCCGCCGGGCATCCCGCTGACCGAGGCCGACATCCAGGTCTGGCTCGACAAGCGCCGGCCCGGCCAGGGTCGCTACGTGACCCAGCGCCAGGAGCCCGACGCGGTGCGGATCCTGTCTGGGGTGTTCTCCGACGCGCGCACCGGCGGCCAGGTCACCACCGGCACGCCGATCTCGATGATCATCGAGAACACCGACCAGCGCTCGCGCGACTATCGCGAGATCGCCGACAAGTTCCGGCCGGGCCACGCCGACTACGCCTACTTCGCCAAGTATGGCGTTCGCGATTATCGCGGCGGAGGCCGGCAGTCGGCCCGCGAGACCGCGGCGCGCGTGGCGGCGGGCGCCATCGCCCGCAAGATCCTCGGCGAGCGCGTCGCCGTGCGCGCCGGCATCGCGCAGATCGGTCCGCATGCGGTCGACCCCGCCAAGTGGGACTGGGACGAGATCGGGCGAAACCCGTTCTGGTGCCCCGATGCGGCGATGGTCGAGGTCTGGGAGCAGCACCTCGACGCCACCCGCAAGGCGGGGTCTTCGACCGGCGCGATCGTCGCGGTGGAGGCTGCCGGCGTGCCGCCGGGCTGGGGCGCGCCGGTCTATGGCAAGCTCGACGCCGAGCTGGCTGGCGCGCTGATGTCGATCAACGCCGCCAAGGGGGTCGAGATCGGGGCGGGCTTCGCGGCTGCGGCGCTGTCGGGCGAGGAGAACGCCGACGAGATGGAGATCGGCAATGATGGCGAGCCGCGGTTCCTCTCCAACCAGGCCGGCGGCATCCTCGGCGGCATCTCCACCGGCGCGCCGGTGACCGCGCGGGTGGCGTTCAAGCCGACCTCGTCGATCCTGACGCCGAAGCGTTCGCTGAACGAGGCGGGCGAGGGGGTGGAGGTGCGCACCACCGGTCGCCACGATCCCTGCGTCGGTCTGCGCGCCAGCCCGATCGTCGAGGCGATGGTGGCCTGCGTGCTGGCCGACGCCTTCCTGCGCCACCGCGGCCAGACCGGCGGCGGCGCGTTTCGCCCCGGTCCGCAACCACCCCGGCAGCGCGGTTGACGGGCCGGCGGCGGCGCGGATAGACGGCGGCGTTTTGGCGCAGACGCCAGAAAACTTCTGGCGCGGCGCGTCGTATCCGTTCGTTTTTGAGACTCGCGTAATGTCGTCCCGGCGGTCGGTGCGACGTCGGCTTTGCGAGGGGTGAGGCGCAATCTTGCGTTTCGAGCTGTTGAAGATCCTGCTGGTGGACGACAACCACCACATGCGGCTGCTGCTGACCGAGATCCTACGCGCGATCGGGGTCAAGGAGGTGTTCGAGGCGGCCAATGGCGCCGAGGCCCTGCAGACGCTGCGCAGGAATCCCATCGACGTCGTGATGACCGACCTGGCGATGCAGCCGCTCGACGGCATCGACTTCGTCAAGCGGCTGCGCAACGGCCACGAGAGCCCCAATCCGATGGTGCCGGTGATCATGATCACCGGCCATTCGACCATGCGCCGCGTCGCCGAGGCGCGCGACGCCGGCGTCACCGAGTTCCTCTCCAAGCCGGTGACGGCGCGCGGCGTCATCGAGCGGATCAACCGCGTGGTCGAGCACCCGCGCCCGTTCGTGAAGACCACCGACTATTTCGGCCCCGACCGTCGCCGCAAGGAAGACCCCAACTATCCCGGCCCCTACCGCCGCCTCGCCGACAAGCCGGCCAAGGCCGTGGACGACTGAGCGCCCTATCCCTCCTTCGCGACGAAGGCGCGGGCCTGGCGGGCGAGCCTCAGGCCGTGATGGGCCTTCATCGGCGAGTTCAGGTAACGGTTGACGGCGGCGCACATCACGTCGGCCCAGGGCGCGTCGGGCGCGTGGCCCAGCTCGTCCTCCAGCGCGAAAAGCACCTTCACGCGATGGCAGGCGATGATCGGCTCGGCGATGGCGTGGTCGTAGAGCGCCGCCATCTCGGCGGCCAGGAACGCGTCGCGGTCGTCGACCCGCCAGGCCGAGACGTCCTGCTGGGCCTTCACGAACGGCTTGTTGCGGCCGACGAACAGCGCCAGCTGCAGCAGCGCGGCCTGCCAGAGGCCCGGATCGTCGGCGCAGAGATGGCGCGCGGCGTTGGCGAAGGTCAGCGCGTGGGTGAAGCCGAGCCAGCTGACGTTGGCGGCGATCGTGCGCCCGGCCGCCCAGCCGAGCTCGGCGTCGAAGTGCAGCAGGTTCCAGCCCACGGCGCCCATCAGCGCATCGAACAGCGCCTCTGCCGGAAGGCCGGCCGAGGCGCCGAGCCGCTTGAGAATCGCCGCCGTGGAAAGGCCGACGAGATCGTCGGCGCAGAGCTGCCGCGCGCGGGCCGGCGACCAGCCTTCGAGCGCGCCGGCGTAGCCGCGGAACTCCGGCAGCCGGTCCTCGCGGCGCGCATAGATCAGCTGGCGCACCAGCGCCTGCAGCACGGGCCGGGTCACCGTATCGCCGAGCCGTTCGATCAGCTGGCCGGCCTTCAGCACGTAGATCGCGCTGTGGCCGAAGTCGGCATAGTGGGCGAGGGCGGCCGCGCCCAGCGCCGGGCGCAGCTGCGGGTAGGCCAGGCCGGCCTCCAGCGCGCTGGCGATCCGGCCCTGCGCCGAGAACTCGTCCTCGGCCTCCATGGCTGCGAGGAACGCCTCGGCGTCCCAGTCGAGCCGCGCGTCGGCATAGGGGTAGCGGCCGGCGCCTAAGGTGTCCTCGGCGAGATGGCCGATCGGCTCCAGCAAGGCGGCGAGCCGCAGGTCGGCGGAGGCCGCCCGCTCGCTCAGGGCCAGCCAGTCGGCCGCGGCGGCGTGGGCGTGGGTCATGCCGCCTTCCAGCCGCTCGCTGCGCCACTCGATGGCGTGGGCGAGCGCGATGCGCGCGTCGTAGCCGGCCCGCTCCAGCCGGGCGACCTCGCGCGCCATGCGGGTGCGGTCGTTGTCGGCGATGGCGTCGCGCAGGCCCTTCAGCGCCCGCTCGCGGCGCAGGTCGGCCGGCGGATCGGCGAGGTCGACGTGGATCTCGCCGTCCACGATCCGCAGCGGATAGGCGCGCACCGGATCGCGGCCGACCAGCGTCTCGCCGCTCGCCAGATCGAACTTCCAGTTGTGCCAGTCGCAGGTCAGCACGCACGGCGGCCCGAGCGTGCCTTCGCTCAAGGGGTAGCCCTCGTGGGGGCAGCGGTTGGCGACCGCGAACAGCTGGCCGCCGGAGGCGATCAGCAGCACCTGCTTGCCGCCCTTGCGCACCACCTTGCGCCCGAGCCTCGCCAGCTCCGCCTCGGTCACGCCGGATGGCTCGAACATGGCCGCCTCCTATTTCGAAAGCCGAAACTTAGGAAATACCCGCCGCTTGAATTACGCAAGTAGGAACTTTAGAAAATAAGCATGACCGACCTGTCGCAACCGGCCAGCGGCCGCCCGGCGGTGCTGGCCCTCGTCAAGCGCGAAGGGCCGATCGCCGCCGACGCGATGGCCGCGCGCCTG
>Ga0134125_10008643_pt1 | contig 11495 bp, 12 predicted proteins | sample KB31751_FD_96464 | JGI IMG/M metagenome (GOLD analysis project Ga0134125, IMG submission 96464) | Terrestrial soil microbial communities with excess Nitrogen fertilizer from Kellogg Biological Station, Michigan, USA - KB3-175-1 | ecosystem: Environmental > Terrestrial > Soil > Unclassified ... | reverse complement strand
TGCCACTTTGTTACTCGCTTTGCCTTGGATGCGCCGCACGTTGCCACTTTTTTAACGTTGGAATGCTTTTTGCTCCGCGGACATGACCGCTGCCCAACGGCGGCAAGAAAAAGGCGCCTCGATGGACCCCAAACTCACTTTGCTGGTCATGCTGATCGGCACAATCCTTGCCCTTTCGCACTGGAACGACGGGAAAGCAGGCCGCATGCGCGACCGCATCGCCGTCTGGCGGTGGCGAGAATTTGTGCCGGGACGGCGCAAAGAATAAGCACACGCGCGCCTCGCGCATCTTTAAAATTCGGCCATCGGAAGCGTCGAGCCGCCGCGCAACACGGCCTCGGCGGCGGCAGTCGGCCGCCCCTGCCCGTCGTTGAGCGCAAGACCGGCAAGCTCCCGCGTCGCCGCGCCGCCGCCCTTGACTGCGCGCACCAGCACGCGAATCGCGGGCGCACCCTCGCGCGGATAGACCGGCAGCACGGCAAGACTGCCGAAGGCAGGCGCGAGCGCCTGCATGATCTGCACCTGCCCGTCGGCACGCCAGATCAGCGTCAAAACCCCGTCGGCTTTCAGCAGATGCGCCGCGGCATCCACCCAGCGCGGCAAGGTATCGGCTGACGCCGCATAAGCGAGGCGGCGGCGGGCATCCGGCGAAGCGTGGCTCGGGTCGTTGAACGGCGGGTTCATCAACACCCGGTCGGCGCTCGCGGACGAAAGACCTGCCGCGTCAAACGCCGCCTTTTCCGTCACATCGAGCGCCACGGCTCGTACGCGATCAGACAGACGGTTACGTTCGGCGTTGCCGGCGGCCAGCGCGCACAGCGCCGGATCGATCTCGGCCAGGGTAACGGCGAGCCCTCCGACGCGAAGGGCCAAGGCAAGGCCGGCGGCGCCGACGCCGGCGCCGAGATCGACGGCACGCTCGCCCGCCCGCGCACCCGTCGCCGCCGCAAGGAGAATGGCGTCATGGCCGATGCGGTGGCCGCGCAGCGGCTGGCGCAGCAGCAGCCGTCCGCCGAGCACGGCATCGTCGCTCGTTTCGAGCGCGCCGCCCTCAGCGCGCATCGGAGCGCAGCTCGTGGCCGAGGCCGGCGTCCTGCAACAGTTGCCGTGCGCGCGGCGTATCGTCGTCGGCCACCAGCACGCGCGCCTGCAACATGCCGAGCGAGCCCTCGAGCACGCTCATGTTCTGGTCGGCGACCATCGACTTGATGCCGGCGCCATCGAGCAGCGCCACCACCGCCGAGATCAACACCCGATCGTTGGTGCGGACGATTTCGCGCATGAATTATCGTTCCCTGCGCACGCTATTCTTCGCGATCATGCGCGGCGGCGCTCCTCGCCCGGCGCGCGATGCGCGAGATACGCCAGCAGCTTCATCTCGCGGCGGCCGCGCGTCACGGTGTCGAGCACCAGGCCGATGGCGACGGACAGGCACGCCAGAATCATCAGCCCGGTCGACAGGATCGCCGTCGGCAGCCTCGGCACCAGGCCGGTCTCGACGTAAGTGGCGATCAGCGGAATGGCAAAGCCGACCGACACGATCGCCAGCGAAATGCCGATGCCGGAAAAGAACGGCAGCGGGCGCTCGGCGCGATAAAGCCGGATGATGGTGCGCAGGATGCGGAAGCCGTCGCTCCAGGTGCTGAGCTTGGAACTCGAGCCCTGCGGCCGCGCGTAATAGGGCGTGTCGATTTCGGCGACCGCCAGGCCGAGCTCGAGCGCGTGGATCGTCAGCTCGGTTTCGATCTCGAAGCCGCCGGAGAGCACCGGCAGCGATTTGACGAAGCGGCGCGAGAACACCCGGTAGCCCGACAGCATGTCCTTGAATCGCGAGCCGAACACGGAGGCGACGAAGGCGGTCAGCAGCCGATTGCCGGCGCGGTGGCCGGCGCGATAGGCGGCCTGCTCGCTGTCGATGCGATTGGCCACCACCATGTCGAGCCGGTCGGTGAGCAGCCGCTCGATCATGCCCTGCGCGCTCGGCGCGTCGTAAGTCGCATCGCCGTCGACCAGCACGTAGATGTCGGCTTCCACGTCGGTGAACATGCGCCGCACGACGAAGCCCTTGCCCTGATATTTTTCCCGGAACACCTCGGCGCCGGCGGCGCTTGCCGCGGCCGCGGTGCCGTCGGTCGAATTGTTGTCGAAGACGAAGATCGTCGCCTCCGGCAGCGCCGCGCGGAAATCGCGCACCACCTTGGCGACCGCAATCTCTTCGTTGTAGCAAGGCACCAGCACCGCGATTCTCACGCCGTCGGGTCTGGCAGCCTTGCGTTTGACCGATGTGGGCGCTATTCGCGGCACCGTGATCCCCCTGCCAGTCCGCAGCATCAAACCGGCGTGATGCCGCGAACAAACATACTTGCCCATTCCTCTAGGCGCATGATCTTATCCGAAAAACCGGTTCCCACTTTTCGGGATCAAGCGCTTGCCGGCGCATGATCTTATCCGAATGCCGGCTCCTGCTTTTCGCCGTTCCGCGCTAACATATCGTTTCCACCCTGCCGCGTCCTCAAGTCCCCGGAGTATCCCCCCTTGGCCGTCGTTCTTCCCTTTGAAAGCCCGCAGGGCGCCTCGATCGAGAGCCTTGCCGAGCTGGTGGCATCCGATCTGGAGCGCGTGAACGCGACGATCCTGACGCGCACCGGGTCGGACGTGGCGATGATCCCCGAGGTGGCCAACCATCTGATTTCATCCGGCGGCAAGAGGCTGCGACCGATGCTGACGCTGGCCATGGCCCGACTCGCCGGCTATTCCGGCGACGGCCACATCAAGCTCGCCGCCGCCGTCGAATTCATGCACACGGCGACGTTGCTGCACGACGACGTCGTCGACGAAAGCGACATGCGCCGCGGCAAGCTTGCCGCCCGCATGGTCTGGGGCAACGAGGCGAGCGTGCTGGTCGGCGATTTCCTGCTCGGCCAGGCGTTCAAGATGATGGTGGAGGTCGGCAATCTGCACACGCTCGACATCCTCTCGTCTGCCGCCGCGGTGATCGCCGAAGGCGAGGTGATGCAGCTCGGCGCAGCCAAGAACACCGCCACCAACGAAGACGAGTATCTGGCCGTGATCCGCGCCAAGACCGCCGAGCTGTTTGCCGCGGCTTGCGAAGTGGGACCGGTGCTGGCGGCAAGGGACAAGGCCGAACAGGCGGCGTGCCGGTCGTTCGGCATGAACCTCGGCATCGCCTTCCAGCTCGTCGACGACGCGCTCGACTATGGCGGCAAGTCGGCCAAGCTCGGCAAAAACGTCGGCGACGATTTCCGCGAGGGCAAGATCACGCTGCCCGTCGTTCTATCGTTCCGCCGCGGTTCGGCGGACGAACGCGCCTTCTGGAATCGCGCGCTGGGTGGCGGCGACCTCCGCGACGGCGATCTGGAGACCGCGTGCGCGTTGATGGCCAAGCATCACGCCATCGAGGACACGATCGGGCGCGCGCGCCATTACGGCGCGATCGCGACCGACGCGCTGGCGCTGGTGCCGCATTCGGAAATCAAGCAGGCGCTGGAAGAAACGGTCGCCTTCTGCATCGCGCGCGCGCATTAGCGCGCGCAACGCGCTAGCGGGCCGCCGAAAGATCGCCTTCGGCCGGATCGCGCATCAACTGAAGCCGGATATTGGCGTCGGGATCCTGGCCGATATAGCGGCCGGATTGATAGACCGCCGGCGCGCAGCCGGTCGCGCGCGGCTTATTCCCGATCGACCAGAGGAAATCCCAGGAAAATTGCTGCGGCCGGTCGACGCAACGCGCCGCCGCGTGCGCTTTGCCGCGATGTTGCGTTGCCGCCGTGGCCGTCGCCATCGCGGCGGCAGCCGCCGCCGCCGTGAGCGCAATCGCAAGCAAACCGAATTTCATGAGCCGTCTCCGTGACCGCGTCTGCCTACCGGTACCGTGGTCCATTGGCAACGGTTGCCGGCAATCGGGGTATTTTCAAGGTTGCGCGCCGATGTGGCCGGCGTGCACCCACCACCCTTTGCGCGCCGATTGCAGGTTCTGCGCGGCGGCGGCGGCCTCAGGCTCCGAGGCAAACAAGGCAAAACAGGTCGGGCCCGAACCGGACATGGCGGCAAAGCGGACGCCGCGCGCCTGACGCAGCGCGTCGAGAAGCTCGGCGACGACGGGCGCACGGGCAATCGCGGGAGCGGCAAGATCGTTGCCCTGCGCCTTGAGATAATCGAGCAAGGCTGCCGGTTCGTGCGGCACCGCGGACGGCTCGTTCGTTTTGCCCGGCGGCAGCGACAGGCCGGCGAACACATCGCGGGTCAAAAGCGCAACGCCCGGATTGACCAGCACCGCCGCAAAGCGCGGCAGCTCAACCGGCGGCGTCAGCTCTTCGCCGATGCCGCGCATCACGCGCGGACGCGGATCGAGACACACCGGCACATCGGCGCCGGTCGCCAGCGCCGCCGCGGCAAGTCGCGGATCGGCAAGCGGCAGGTCGTTCGCACGCGCGAGCAGACGCAACGCCGCAGCGGCATCCGCCGAGCCGCCGCCGATGCCGCCGGCGACGGGGATTCTCTTTTCCAGATGGAAATGTCCGGTCGCGAGATCGGGGACATGACGACGCAGCGCCGTAGCCGCCTTGAGCACCAGATTGCCGGCCACGGAGCCGCTCGCCGCGGCGAACGGCCCGGACACATCGAGCGCGAGCGCTGCGCCCGGCCGCAAGTCGACCGTGTCGGCAAGATCGGCGAAGGCCACCAGGCTTTCCAGTTCGTGATAGCCGTCGGCGCGGCGGCCGAGCACGCGCAAGGTCAGGTTGATCTTGGCGGGTGCGGATTCGGTGAGCGATGAGGTCACGGGACGTGCCTATGCGGCGTGTCCCGGGCGCAGCGCAGCGGAACGGTGCGCTGCAGACCCGGGACCGTTGAATACTCGACGGTCGGTAAGGCCCCGGATCAGCGGCGCATCACTGCGCAAGGGCTTCGTGCTGCGCCGCATCCGGGGCACGCAAAAGAGACTAACCCCCGTCGCCGCTCTTCTTGCCCGCCTTGGCCTGCGAGGAGGTTTCATCGGGCAAGCCGTTCGCGAGCTTGGCCTCGATCTTGGGCAGGTCTTCCGCATCGGGCTTGAGATCGCGCGCATGCGCCCACTGGAAGTGCGCTTCGAGCGTGCGCCCGACGCGCCAATAGGCGTCGCCCAGATGATCGTTGATGGTGGGGTCTTCGGGCTTGAGGTCGACGGCGTGCTCGAGCTGCTTGACCGCCTCCTCGTAATTGCCGAGCCGGAAATAGGCCCAGCCGAGGGAGTCGACGATATAGCCGTCGTCCGGGCGCTGCTGCACGGCGCGCTTGATCATGTCCATGCCGGCGTCGAGATTGGTGCCCTGGTCGATCCACGAATAGCCGAGATAATTGAGCACCTGCGGCTGCTCGGGGAACAATTCCAGCGCCTTTTTCAGGTCGGCTTCGGCCTTCGGCCATTCGTGCGAGCGCTCTTCGCAGATGCCGCGGAAATAGAAGATCACCCAGTTGGCTTTTTCCGGCTGCTTGATGGTGGCGATGCCCTTGCTGTAGATGTCGGCGCATTCGGCGAACTTCTTGCGCCCGCGCACCACGTTGCCGAGCGCCATGATCGCTTCGAGGTCTTCCGGGTTTTCCTTGATCAGCGCCTGCAACTGCTTCTCGGCCTCGTCCGGCTTATCGAGCGCGTCGAGATTGGACGCCATCTGGATGGCGGCGTTGCGGTGCAGGGGCGAATTCGCCGGCACGCGCTCATAGGCCTTGATCGCCAGTTCCGGCTTCTTGAGCGACTCGTAAAGGTCGGCGAGCGACAAAAGCGCGAGCGGATGCGTCGGCGCCAGATAAAGCGCAAGCTGGAGATAGACGAGGCCGAGGTCCTCGCCGCCGCGGCGGCCGAGCGAGGCGCCGAGACCGTAGAGAGCTTCGGCGCCGCCGAGCGGCGCGCTGGTCACCAGCGGCGGCAGCTTCTCGCCGCGCTTGAGCTTTGCGATGTCCTCGGTAATCAGCGGGTGGCGGGGCAACTGCTTGTCGAAGGCTTCGAAGACGGCAAGCGCGTCCTTGGGCGACTGATTGCGCGAGAGCCAGCTCCCGTAAGCCTCGGCGACGCGCAGCGCCGTCGGATCGAGCTTGTAGGCCGCCTCGTAACGCTTGCCGGCAAGCTTCTGATTGCCGGCAAACTCCATGATCAGGCCGGCGTGCAGGTCCTTGAAGATCGCGTACCAGTCGGGACCGGCGAGACGGTCGATCGCGGCCACCGCGCCCTTGGCGTCGCCCGCGCCCGCCATGCTCCAGCCTTGCAGCAGCGTCGCGGTGAGATCGGTGATCGGCCCGCGCACCGACTGCGCCAGGTCCTTGCGCGCCTGCGCGTACTGGCCTTTCTTGAGCGCGTGCACGCCGAGCACCAGCCGCGCGACGCGGTCGTTCTTGTCGGTCTGCGCGATATGTTCGGCGTAGCGGACGGACTCCTCGATGTTGCCGTCGACCAGAAACGACAGGAACGCGCGGTCGAGCAATTCGCCGTTTGACGGATCGCGCTTGAGCGCGGCGCGATAAAAAGCAGCGGCGGCGGCGGCATCACGCTGCTGGCCGGCGTGACGGGCGGCAAGGTAGCTGCCGGTCGCGGTCAGCCCGGCGAGATCCTGCGCGCTCGGAGCCTGCGCCGACGTCGCAATGGGCAGGCTGACAAATACGGCAAGCGCGGTGCCGGCAAGGCACCGTGTGAAACGTGAAGGGGTCAACGGGCGGCGCTCCAGTGAAGGCGGGAGGCTTCGCGGATGTCGCGCGTCCCGCCGTGGGTTGAGCCGAGAATGGCCTTTTTGCGCGACGCCCGCAAGAACAGCAGCGGCGGCGCCGCGCGGATAAGGTTGAAAACCCCGATGTGGCGGTATCGTGGCCGCGTTGCCGGGCGCGTTCACATATTCGGATAATTCGGCCCGCCGCCGCCTTCCGGCGGCACCCACGTGATGTTCTGATTCGGGTCCTTGATGTCGCAGGTTTTGCAGTGAACGCAGTTCTGCGCGTTGATGACGAATTTGGCGGAACCCGCCTCCTCCACCCATTCATAGACACCGGCCGGGCAGTAGCGCGCCGATGGGCCACCGAACACGTCGTGTTCCGAAGTCTTTTCCAGAGTCATGTCGGCGACGCGCAGGTGCACCGGCTGGTCTTCCTCGTGATTGGTGTTGGACAAAAATACCGATGACAGGCGGTCGAATGTGAGCTTGCCGTCGGGCCGCGGATAGGAAATCGGGGTGCATTCGGCGGCAGGTTTGAGGGCTGCGTAATCGGGTTTGCCGTGCGAAAGCGTGCCGAAAAGCGAGAATCCAAACGTATTCGTCCACATATCGAGACCGCCCAGCGCAATGCCGAGCATGGTTCCGTATTTCGACCATAACGGTTTGGCGTTGCGGACCTTTTTCAGGTCCCGGCCGATCGGCGAGGAGCGCCATCCGGCCTCGTAAGCGGCCAATACATCGGCGCTATGGCCGGCCGACAACGCGGTTGCGACGGCTTCGGCGGCCATGATCCCGGACAACATCGCGTTATGGCTGCCCTTGATCCGCGGCACGTTCATGAAGCCGGCATCGCAGCCGATCAATGCCCCGCCGGGAAAGGCAAGCTTCGGCACCGACTGGAAACCGCCCTCGGTCAACGCGCGCGCGCCATAGACGAGGCGCTTTCCTCCGGCGAAGGTGTCGCGCACCAGCGGATGCGTCTTGAAGCGCTGGAATTCCTCGAATGGGGAGAGATACGGGTTGGCGTAGTTCAGGTGCAAGACGAAACCGACCGACACCAGATTGTCGCCGAGGTGATAGAGGAACGATCCGCCGCCGGTTGCGCCGTCGAGCGGCCAGCCGAAGGTGTGCTGCACCAGCCCTTTGCGATGGCGGTCGGGCGCGACCTGCCACAGCTCTTTCAGGCCGAGGCCGAATTTCTGCGGCTCGCTGTTTTCGGCGAGATTGAATTTCGCGATCAGCTGCTTGCCGAGATTGCCGCGCGCGCCTTCGCCGAACAGCGTGTATTTGCCGCGCAGCTCCATGCCGCGCGTGAAGGACGCCTTCGGCTCGCCGTTTTTGCCGACGCCCATGTCGCCGGTGGCGATGCCGGCGACCGCGCCGTTGGCGTCGTAGAGAACCTCGGCCGCGGCAAAGCCCGGATAGATTTCGACGCCGAGCGCCTCGGCCTTGGTCGCGAGCCAGCGGCAGACATCGCCGAGCGAGACGATGAAGTTGCCGTGATTGCTCATCAACGGCGGCATCATGAAGTTCGGCAGCCGCAGCGCGCCGGAGGCGGTGAGATAATAGAAGCGGTCGTCGGTCACCGCGGTCTTGATCGGCGTGTCCTCGGACCGCCAGTCCGGCAGCAGCCGGTCGAGCCCGACCGGATCGATCACCGCGCCGGAAAGGATGTGGGCGCCAACCTCGGAGCCCTTTTCCACCACCACGACGGAAATATCGGGGCTGATCTGCTTGAGCCTGATCGCCGCGGCAAGGCCGGCGGGACCGGCGCCGACAACGACAACGTCGAATTCCATCGCCTCGCGGGCAGGCAGTTCGGCCATATCCATCTCCCAAGCGGCCCAGTATTATCGGAGCGGCCATGACCCGCCTAGCTGCTTTTGCCGCGTTCGCCCTGCTGGTTGCGGGCGCCGCCAGTTTTGCCCAGGAATCTCCGGGCCGCCGTGCGCCGCTCGTCCTCGGCAACGACACGGTTTCCATCGTGCACGGCGATCAGCCGGCGACGCTGCTGCTGCCGAAGGGCAAACCGCCCTTCCCCGCCGTGATTCTCATGCATGGTTGCGGCGGCGTGACCGCCAATATGTACATCTGGGCCGTCCGACTGGCATCGTGGGGTTACGCGGCGCTGGTGCTGGACAGTTTCGGCCCGCGCGGCATCGACACGGTTTGCGGCCACCGCAGCCGGTTCCTGCCGCGCGAACGCGCCGCCGACGCCTTTGCCGCCGCCGCCTGGCTGCGCCAGCGCCCGGACATCGATGGGGCGCACCTCGGCCTGATCGGATTTTCGCACGGTGCATCGACCGCGCTCGCAGCTTCGGTCGAACGGCGCATCGCAGCCCTCGGCGTCGAGCCGTTCAAGGCCGTGGTCGCCTATTACCCCTATTGTCCGGGCATCGCGCCAGACCTCGCAAACGATGTGCAAATCCTGATCGGCTCCGACGACGACTGGACGCCGGCGCAGCGCTGCACCGATTGGCTGCCGATGTATGCCGACGGCAGCCCGCATAAACCGCTGTTGAAAATCTATCCCGGCGCGCTGCATGTATTCGACGCCAATGCGCCGCGGCGCGTATATTTCGGACACCATCTTGCCTACGACGCCGCGGCCGCCGCGGATTCGTTCAGGATGACGCGACATTTCCTCGACAGCCATCTCAAGCCGGCGTCCCCGCATGAATGACGAGAATGCAGCCCGCGCGTTGCTGACGTTCTACGCCGAAGCCGGCGTCGACGCTTCCATCGGCGAGGAGCCGGTCAACCGCTTTGCCGCGGCCGAGCCTGCGCCCGCACCGTCCGCGCGAAGCGAGGCTTCGCTTAAATCCCTGGACAGGAGACTTAAGGAATACGTCCCGCCGCCGCTGGCGCCGCCGGCCGCTCCCGATCTTGCCGCGCTCGAGGCGCGCGAGGCGGCCAAGAATGCGAAGACGCTGGACGAGCTGCGCGCCATCCTGGAAAAGTTCGACGGCTGCGCGCTGAAGACGACGGCCACCAAGCTCGTTTTTGCCGACGGCAACCCGCAAGCCAAACTGATGCTGGTCGGCGAAGCGCCCGGCCGCGACGAGGACATCGAGGGGCTTCCCTTCGTCGGCCGCTCCGGCAAGCTGCTCGACCGCATGCTCGCCGCCATCGGCCGCGACCGCACCGGCGTTTACATCGCCAACATCGTGCCGTGGCGGCCGCCCGGCAATCGCACGCCGACACCGCAGGAATCGGCGATCTGCCTGCCGTTCATCCTGCGGCAGATCGAGCTTGCCGATCCCGACATCCTCGTCTGTCTTGGCGGGCCGTCGGCGCAGACGCTGCTCGGCGTCAAGGACGGCATCACCAAAATCCGCGGACGCTGGTTTCCCTTCGACACGGGCAAACGCGAAATCCGCGCCATGCCGACCTTCCATCCGGCATTCCTGCTGCGCAGCCCGCTGCAAAAGCGTTTTGCCTGGCGCGATTTTCTCGCCATCCAGCAGGCGCTGACGAGCTGAGGCAACGACCGCCTCACGGCGGCCGCGCCGGAACCGATTTTGCCGGGCGTTACGCCGCGCGGGCTGCCGATTTTTTCCTGCTGCGCCAGCCGAGCACGCTCAACGCGCCGAGACCGCCGGCGAAAAGCGGAAGCGCGGCAGGAAGAGGTGTTGCTGCGTTCGTTGCGCCGTTCCCGATGCCATCGCTGAAAAATATTTGATATTGGTCGGCATCAATGAGAGGCAGGTCAATCGTGAACATCGGATCCAGGGCTGCGGTCGCATTTTCTGCCGAGGTCGTGGACCCATCGGCGCCCGCAATCACCTGAACGTTCATCGTCACATCGTAAATGTAATTCGTGCCGACCAGGACATTGAGGTCTTGATTAAGCGAAAACCCGGCAGGGCTGCTTGTACTCATCAGCAGAGAGGGCCCGGTTATCAGCCCTGGCTTGAGTTGGACGATCAAACCCTCGGTCGCCGTTCCAACGGGGCTCCCGATCCCGGAGGGCCCAACGGAGCCTCCCACACTGGCCGTCGCCGTGGCTATGACATTGAGGGGAATAGTTGCGCCGGTGTTGGCGCCGGGGCCGTCAATGTAGAAAAAATAATCCAGGCTAAAATTCACATTGGCGAAGGCTGAAGATCCTGGATTTGCAGACACGATCGCCGTGGCCGTGACCGACGGGAGCGGCGCCAAAGACGACGAAAAAGTAGCCGACGAGGATGCACTGCTACTCGTACCCCCCGAGTTGCCAGACGGGCCCCCTATAAGACCGCTGTCAGGAACGGTGCCAGTCGCGTTGGTGGTAAAACTTCCACTATAGGAAACCGGGTCAACCGGGTTTGCGATCGCCTGCGAGGCGCCCGAAGCCAATACCAGAGTTGCAAAGAATGCAGCGCGGTCGAAGTTCATCGCGCGCCCCCGCGTTTCTGAACAATGCCACGACTTATCTAAGCATGGCCTCGTCAAATATTTGGTCAGTTAGGCTGACCCTTTGCGGATGAACGACGGTCGCTTCTGCCGTCCGGTAATTTTATACTTTCTTTATAGACGGCCGCTTGTCGCTGTTTTCTCCTCGAAATTCGCGGGGATTTTCTGGGGAAAGATTTCCGATCGTGTCGTTGCAAGCACCTGCAATTGCCGATGCGCGCGTAACGCACGGCGCGAACGCATCGAAGCTTTTGCTGTGGCTGCGCGGCATCGGCGTGCGGCAGCTACGGCTCGCCTGCGGCCTGGTGATGTTTGCCTATATTTTCTCGCATTTTTTCAATCACGCATTAGGCAACGTCTCGTTCACGCTGATGGAATGGTGGCGGGTGAACGTCCACGTCT
>Ga0134125_10008642_pt1 | contig 11495 bp, 6 predicted proteins | sample KB31751_FD_96464 | JGI IMG/M metagenome (GOLD analysis project Ga0134125, IMG submission 96464) | Terrestrial soil microbial communities with excess Nitrogen fertilizer from Kellogg Biological Station, Michigan, USA - KB3-175-1 | ecosystem: Environmental > Terrestrial > Soil > Unclassified ... | reverse complement strand
TTTTCCGATGCGGCAGGAAGATGCAGATCCGCGGAGATGCCCGGCGGAATATCCAGGCTCAAGCGAAATACATCGCCGTCAACACGCCAGTTGACAGATACCGGACCACGGAACGTGTCCCACGACGCAGTCACCGATTGCAAATCGCCCACAGGCGCGGGATCGATTACGATATGCCGTAGACCGGGGATGTTTGGATCGGGACGAATGCCGGCAAGCCCACCATAGAACCACTCTTCGATATGGCCGAGCATTAAATGATTCTGCGAGCTGTCCGGATTCGCATCCCAAGCTTCCGTCAGGGAGGTGGCGCCGGCGGCGATTTGGGCGGCATAGCTGGGAGGCGTTTTTTCCGTCGCCATGTCGAAGATGACATCGCTTCGCCCTGCGTTCATAAGCGCCTCGATGACATATCGATAGCCGACGTCTCCGGCAGTCGTATGATTGCCAGCGGCGCGGATGCTTTCCACAAGCTTCTCTAACAGGGCGCTCCGGCTAGATTGCGGAACGAGACCGATGACCAGCGGCATGGCTAGAGAAGTCTGGCTGCCGGTCGCGCAGTTTTCGGCCTCGGGCTGATAGAAGGCCTTTTGAAAAGCAGCCGTCTCTCCCGCCGCTTGGGCCACGAAGGACTTCGTATCCGCTTCACGGTCGAGCAGGCGCGCCGTCTTTCGCATCACGTTGACGTCCTCCACATACGTCGCCGTCGCAGTCACGCCTTGCGGGGTCAATTTCGACCGCCCCGGAGGACCGGGCGCAATGTCGTACCAATCGCCCAACCCATACGTCAGCAGGCCATCGTTCGTCCGTGATTGCAGATAGTCTACGTATCGCCGCATGGTTCGATACGCGTCGGTGAGGGGCTGCTTATCTCCATACCACTGCCAGGCAAACCATGGCAGCATAATGCCGGCGCTCCCCCACTCAGGCGAATCGCGAAAGCCGGCGGAGAATTCGACGTACTCCGGCGCGATATCGGGTATCAATCCGGAAGTAGTTTGCGCTTCGCGTATGTCGCGAATCACCTTAGGAAGAAAGTTACGAAGATCCCAATCGTAAAGAAGCGACGGACCCATCAAGTACGACACTTCCAGCCATCCCAGCTTCTCGCGATGAGGGCAATCCGTAAGCACATGCTGAAGGTTACTCTTGGCGGCCACGTCAATCAGACGATGAATTTCATTGAGAGTCTTGTTCGAGGAGGAAAACCGGCCTGTTTGTTCGACATCTAGATATAAAAACTGGCCACGAAGGCTGTGGAGCACTGGAATGCCCGTCCGCTTCGCGGACTCGGGAGCGGCGCCATCCACTTGTACATACCGGAATCCGTAATAAGAAAAACGAGGCGACCACTTTTCCGTTCCGGAGCCTCGAAGAATATAAGTGAAGTAAGTCGGCCCTCCGCCGGAAGGTCGCTGACTTACCATGCCCGACGAATCGACCAACTCTCCCGGAGTTAATCGAACACTTGCGCCCGCGGGTCCGGACACTACGATCTCCGGCCATCCCGCGAAATTCTGGCCCAGGTCGTAAACGAAAACTCCCGGTTTCGGCTCACTCACGCGCACGGGGTCGAACGTTTCGCGCACTCTTGCAGGCGGACTAAAGTCAGCCGTCAGAAGGCCGCCCGGAGCCTCGGTATTTCCAGCTTTGGCCCATCCGGAATCGTCAAATCCCGGACGATCCCATCCTTGCGGTTCCCGGCGCGCGTCGAAGTCTTCTCCACCGTACGTGTCGGAAAACATGATCGGACCGTCATGAACCTTCCACGACAAATTGGTGGCTATATCGGTCGAGCTACCGTCGTTGAATTCCAGGTGTACTTGCAACCACAAGCGGGGCGCTCCGAACGATCCTGTATATTTCGCGTAGCGCCCGCCCACTACGTTGTAGAAGCCATTTCCAAGCATCACTCCAATCGCGTTGGCGCCGGGCCTGAGCAACTTTGTAACATCGTAAGATTCGTAATAGACGGTCTCGCGGAAATTAGTCCAAGCGGGCGCCAAAACATCATTTCCTACCTTCGCGCCATCGATTCGAAGCTCATCGAACCCCAGGCCCGAAACGAAAGCAAGCGCGCGCCGCAACGGCCGATTAACAACAAATTCATGCCGAAACAACGGCATTGGGCCGGAGCGAAGCACATTGGTTGGAGTCGAGATCCATCCGCCTTTCCGGTCGCGCACGTCCGTGATGCCCATCGTCCATTCAGCAGGTTCGGTCCATGCCGAAGCGCCGCCGAGCGCCGACCACACACGCACTTTCCACCAGCAGTGCTGAAACGAGCGCAGCGGCGCGCCCGCGTATGGAACCCATGCAGTTTCGGAGGAAGCAACTCGTCCGGAACCCCACAGATCGCCGACGCCCGACCGGAGTTTCGCGGCGCTGCCGGCAACCAGGATTTCATAGGCTGTCTGCGAATCGCCACGGTTGTCTGAATTCAGCTTCCAGCTAAGACGTGGATTGGCAGCCTCGACGCCAACGGGATCGCGCCGAGCGCCGCATTCCAATTGATAGGCGGTCAGTCCCGCGGCCCATGCGCTCCCAAAAGACAGCGCCGTGGCGGCGATGAACCATCTTGCAACCATCAACGGTCCTGGCCCCCCGCGCCGGTTCGGAATCAAGCTCCTGCCTGGTTACTTCCGAGGGCGGCAATAAGTCCTGGCGGCTTGCTTTTTCCGCCCGTAACCGCCGGAAAGCCGCAAGGGCCTTCTCCTGATCCGCCACGTTGCCGAGTGCCTTATAAGCTTGGGACAACCGATAGTAAGTAACTTCGTTGTTCGGGTTCAATGCGCTGGCGCGTTGCAACTCAGGAAGCGCGCCGCCGGGCTTTCCGGAGGCGAGCAGAACCGCCGCGATTCCTAAGCGAGCTTCCTCGAAATCGGGATAGTACTTCAGAGCTTGATCGAAGAATGTTTGCGCTTTGTCGAGTTGTCCCGATTTACGATAGATTTCAGCCACCTCATAAGCCGCATTGGCATTCGTAGGATCAAATTCGAGTTCTTGTTCGAATTCCTTCAGGGCTTGTTGCGTATCGTCCACGTTCTGCTTCTGGCCGCGCCGGAGGAGCGCCCGGCCGAGGCGAAAGTGAATGCCCGGGCGATCCGGAGCAAGTTTCAGCACTTGCCGGTATTCCGTGAGCGCGAGGTTATAGTCGCCCTGGCTCTCGTAGGCTTCGCCGGCAGCCTCATGCCGCCAAACCGAATCTGGCGCAACTTGCTTCAGCTTCACCAGAGTCAGGTAAGCGAAATTGGCGTAAATGCGAGAGGTCTCATAAAGAACTTCGGGATCTTTTGGATAGAGTTTGTTCAACTCCAGAGCGACTTCCATCGCCTGGCGATCGCGATGCAAGCCGGTATAGGCTCTCTGCAATTGCAGACCACTCAAACGCCTTAACACCGAATCCATAGGTTTCCTAAACCCCTTTTCGAGGCCCGGCAACGCTTCGCTGTAGTGGCCCAGTTCGGCGAGACACATCGCCAGCAGAACATCCGTGTTCGGGAGGCTCGGCTTCAACTTCATGGCTTGACGAAGAGCCGGAACGGCTTTGTCGAACTTGCGTTCCTGAAAGTAAACGAGACCCAGGCGGCCATACACTTCCGCTGTTCCGGGAGACAACTGCTCCAACTTCTCATAGGCCCGTTCCGCATCGGGGTAACGGTGCTCGGAAAGGGCTCGTTCGCCTATTTCGTAATCACGCTGAAGTTCCGCGTTACCGTTCTGCGAATAGAGGCGTGAGGAACCAAGCGCAAAAAACAGGAAGGCTGCTGCTGGTCGCACGGCTCTCGTAATCATATCTCCCGCATGAGGCCGTCCGGTGCAGGGCGGCCTTCACATGAGATTGGATCACCAGGTAAATTTCGCTCCAAGCTGATTGATGCGACCGGGGTTCGCGCTCGTGATCTGGCCGAATTGAGGAGAACTCGCGTCGTAGGTCGGAGTGCCCCACTGCGTATGATTGAACGTATTGAAGGATTCCAGACGCAGTTGTAAATTCATCCGCTCTTTGACGGGGAAATTCTTGAAGAGCGATAGATCCCAGTTGTTTATGCCTGGGGCCCTCAGAATATTGCGGCCGGCGCTGCCGAAGACTCCTGGGGGCGCCTGAATGAACGCAGCGGTATTGAACCATTCGGCAATACTCTGGTGAAATCCACTAGGGTACGGATTGCCGACGGTCATGGCCCGGTTTCCGCCGGATGCATCGAGCAGTCCGCCGGCATCAGGCGAAGTGATGGAGTACGGGAATCCTCGCTGGAACGTCAGGATTCCGTTTAGCTGCCAGTTGCCGAGAGCAATATCCACAACCTTCGGCGTGCTGCTGAGGAAGCGCTTGCCGCGGCCGAACGGCAAATCGTACACAAAGCTGCCGACGACGCGGTGGTCGACGTCGAAATCCGCCAGCCCACGATCGAGCCTCGTATTGTGATTGTCGATGGTCCCCTGATAGCCGCCGCCCGTGTTGCCAATGCCGGCCGCGGCCGATTTCTCGTCAATTGCCTTCGCCCAGGTATACACAGCAGTCATTGCGAGCGATCCGGTACGATGCTCAACCTTGACGTTGCCTGAATTGTAATTTGAATTTCCAGACCAGTCGCTGTCGATATAGGTAACGAAATTCGGGTAAGGCCTTCGAGCCAACACCGGAGTTGGATTCGCTGGATCGGCAGGCGGAAAAGCCTGCGCAATATTGCGGCGCATCAAGAGGTGCGTTCCCTTGTTCCCGATATAGTTGACCTCAAGCGTCGTGTTCGGGCCGAGCTGCCGCTGCACCGAAAGGGACCACTGCTGGACATAAGGATTGCGGGGGTGCTCCGAGATGATCACCGCGATAAATGTGTTGTCGGCGGGGACCGCTGGTCCTTGCACGATGGGCGGGAACAACGAATCCGTGGTCAAAAGAGGCGTGGTCTGGCCCGCGCTCTGCTTATAGTCTCCGCGGCTGACATAAGGATAGAGATCCGACGAACCGTCGGTCTCGCGCCCCTCGGCCGAATCCCAAAAGATGCCATACCCACCGCGAATTACTGTCTTGTCGCCGCCAAATGGGCGCCATGCAAATCCGACGCGAGGAGCGAACGGAGTCAGGGAAGAGTCCGCCGGACTGTTTCTGCCGCAATACCGGTAGTAATTGCCGTCGATGATTCCCTTCGCGACGAGCGACTGGTCCGCCATGCACAGACCACCTGCCGGATTCGTGACGTCCAGCCAGCCCATTCGATTGTGCGCTTCGTAAGGCACGCTGCGCCAATCCCATCGAAGGCCGAGATTCAACGTGAGGCTGGGGGTCACCTTCCAGTCGTCCTCAAAGTACGGCGCGAAGTATTTCAGCTTGAACTGGCGCGGATTGCCAGCTTGGCCGCCGACGCCGAATCCTCCCGGCTGGAACACCGCCGCATCGTTGTAATAGCCGAGCAGCATGTCGGCTATTGGATTGCCAGTCACAAAACCGTTGAAGCTAAAATTGCCGAGGAAATTGTCGGCGAGGTCCCGATTGAGGCTCCATTGGCGGTACTCCACCCCCATCCCCAGCGTGTGATTCCCCCGAACGATCGTCAGAGAGTCCGCAAACTCCCACATCGGTTGATTGCTGGCGGTGTAGGCATTGACAGCGCCGCCGACGCCTGAATACCCGCCGGTCATGCCGATGCTGGGATAAACTCGCTGCGCCGGACTCAGATCGGTGAAGACACCCGTCAAGCCGAGTGATGAGATATCCGCCGGATCGGCCGGGTAACCACCCTGGTCAGCAGTAGCTTCCAGATATCCGAAGCGAAACTGGTTTACGATATTCGGCCCGAAGGTGATGGTATGGGAAACGGCCCAGTTTGTCGTATCCTCAACGAAGAAGTTATTGCCAATCGGCACGTTCACACTGCCCGAATTCTGAGAACTATAGTCCGATACCGTTCCACGGCCAAAGATCGTCCCGAACTTACCCAAATTTTGATCGATCCGGTAGGTTTGCTGATTCACGTCGTTCGGAAGCGACGTTGTCTGCCGGTAGTTTCCCTCCGCGAGATCAACGTTCGGAGCCGGGAAGAACTTCTGTACTCCAAGCCTCGCGAGACGGGAATAACGATCCTGAGGAACCGTGTTATTCGGAAAGTTCAGCCCTGTTGTCGGATCGAGAATAGGCGTTGTGAAGTGGCCGGATAGTTCGGTGGGAGTGGGAACCAAATTCAGATTGTCGATTCCCTGACGAATTCTTGTTCCTTCGAAATTCGCCATGAAGAAAGTCTTATTTCTGCCGTCGTAGAGCTTTGGAATGTATATCGGCCCGTCGATCACAAACCCAAACTGGTTTTGTCGCAAAGGCGGAATACCCGCCTGAAAATAACTCCGCGCATCGAAGAAATTATTCCGATCGAACTCAAACAGCGCTCCGTGGAAATCGTTTGTGCCGCCCTTGCTGATGATGTTGATCTGGTTGGCGCTGTAGCCGTACTCGGCCGAGTACGTCGCGGTCTGTTCTTTAAACTCCTGAATGGCATCCACGGATAGCACGACAGCCGGCGTGTTGAGAGAGGTATCGGTATTTACCATACCGTCTAACAGGTAATTATTTGAGGTGGGCCGCGAACCGTTGATGCTGATGGCATCGCCTTCTCCCTGCCGCATCGAGCCCTGCTCGCCGCTGGTCTGGACCGCTCCCGCTCCGAGAAACAGCAGTTGCAGGAAGTTTCTCCCGTTCAGCGGCAATTGTGTCACTTGCCGCTGCGTCACAACCTGACCGACGCTGGACGTTTCGGTTTCTACTGCAACTGTCGAGGCCTTGACGTCGATGGTCTCAGTAGTCGACCCGGCGGCAAGTTGCAGATCGATGCGAGCCACCTGCGCCACGTTCAATTGAATCCCGGACCGCTTCGCGGTTTGGAAGCCCGGCTGTGCCGCGCTGACCGAATAAACGCCGACAGGCAATAAAGTGAAGGAGTAATCACCAGAACCATTCGATACGCTATCGCGAGTTAATCCTGTTTGTTCACTCGTGACCGTAACTTTGGCTCCAGGCACGACGGCTCCAGTGGCATCTTTGATCGTACCCGTAATCTGGCCTGTTGCCGTCTGCGCATTCACCCCTATTGCCGCGCTAAGCAGGATGGAAATCAGGGCGCAGGTTAACAATGCTCTTTTCATGCTGTATCTCCGCTGATCGCTCAGGCATTCTTCGACGTGGTAGTCTCCGGTTTTGAGTGACGATGAGCCGCCGGGATTACATCACGGGCAGAGTGTGCCGGTAAGCTCCCGGAGTTGTTCATGAAAGCCACCCCTGTTGAAAATGAATCAGGCGACACCTTCACCCGACTCAATTAGCTGACCCAGTACGTTGATGGGATGCTAGCACCGGCGCGGTGGTTCAACAAGCAAAATGCGAGATTCAACACACGTTTCGCACCTCAAAATAGGTTTAATTGGCAAAAATACAGCTTAAGTGGCGTAGTCTGAATAACTTAGATTGCGCCATCGCATTGCCGCCAAGGTTAAGTGGTTGTTCTTGTGGATCCCGCCTTTTTTGCATTGCAAAACGCGGAATCACCCCGCGAGTTTCGATCGGTGGCCTAGAGCCGCCGGAGCAGCATTACGGCGGCGACAATCACCACCACTGCAACGCCCCGGCGCCACGAAAATGCTTCGTGCAGCAAGGTCACACCGAATATCACGGCTGCGACAGCTTCAAGACCAAGCACCGCAACGTAGACAACACTCATATCGGCGCGCCGCATGGCACGCGCCTGCAGCAGGGCGCCGGCAACAAATAGAAACAGAAATGCCACTGTCGGCGCAAGACGCGTGGCGCCGGACGATGCTTTCATAAACAGCCCGCCTGCCGCAAAACACAACGCCGCCGTTACTAGGTAAACAATGTTCATCGCCGGTCTAGTATTGTAGTAACCCTTACAGCTTGCACATGCCCGAACATCACATGCCCAAACACAGGGATTTGTTCTATCCGTATCCGAAATCGCCGCCGTACGCGTCTCCTAGATGGGGGATGGACGCGCGCGGTTGCGCGTCGGATATGCGAAACATATCGAGATTGGTTTGGGCAGTGGTGATTGTTTTCATCGCGATTAGCTGCCCCGCAAGCGCAAGTACAACTGAAAGCGCCATGGCTCCGACGCCCGAAGCAGCGCTGAACCGGCTTTATAACTTTGATTTCAAGGGCGCTCACAACGAACTAAGCCAGTGGGATGCAGCCCATCCCGGAGATCCGCTCGGGCCCGCTCTGCAAGCCGCCACGTATATGTTTACCGAGTTTGCGCGTTTGCAAATCCTCGAAGGCGAATTCTTTGAAGACGACAAGGAGATTGCAAGCAAGAAGAAGCTGCAGGCAGACCCTACGATCAAGGCCGAATTCTATAAAAGTGTGAACGCCGCGCAAAAGCTTGCCCAGGCCGCGCTCAAGAAGAATCCCAACGATCAGAACGCGCTGTTCGCCTACTCTATTGCGACGGGCGTTCAAACCGACTATGTCTCGTTGGTCGAGAAGCGTGGGTTGACGAGCCTCGGCTATGCCAAACAGGCTCAGGAATATACGCACCGGCTGTTGCAACTGAACCCTAAGTTCGTCGATGCCTATCTTACGAAAGGCTTTAGCCAATACCTGCTTAGCAGCTTGCCGTTCTTTGTGCGCTGGTTCGTGCATTTCGATGGAGTTGAGCCCGACAAGCAGGCCGGCATCCAAAATCTGTCGAAAGTGGCCAATCACGGCCACTATTTCAAGGCATATGCCAAAATTCTGCTGGCGATTATCTATCTCCGCGAAAAACAGCCGGAGCACTCAGCTCAACTTCTGACTGAGTTGAGCAAAGAATATCCCGAAAATCCGTTGCTGCGCAAGGAGTTGAGCAAAATTGAGGAAGCTATGGTGCGCGGCGACTTTGGGCGGCCAGGGACGACCTAAAATCACGCTCCGTCCGGTCTAGAAACGCGCGGTAGCCGTCAGGATCGACAAATGGGTTGGCCATCGTGCTTCCCAGGCGTTTCCGCTTTCCGGTCAAATCGAAAAACGAGCCGTGCGATGCAAGGAAAATGTCGCAGGGCAAGCCGCGCAGGATCTTAAACGTGTGCTCGTAATCCTGGGCGATCTGTGGATATTTCCTATTGCCAGCCAGCTTGTAACCAGGCGCAGACGTGCTGCAAACGAACACAACGTTGTACATTTGGCCGTGGTCGGTGACCGTCGTGGTCCATGTGGTGCATCCTTTCGTGTGTCCCGGCGTGACATGCGCTGTCATTGTCACATTTCCGAGCGTGACCTGACCGCCATCATTAGCGATGCGGTCCACCTTCACGGGCGGGAATGTCAGTCTGTTGCCCCAGGCGAAATCGTCCCGATCGCCTGTCTCCAGGGAGGGCGCGTCACCCCGACTTGCGACAAGCTGAGCGCCTGAGATTCGTTTCAACTCGGCCAACCCGCCCGCGTGGTCCATGTGAGCGTGGCTGTTCAGGAGAATCTTGACATTTGTCATTCGAAAGCCCAACGCCGCGACGTTGCGCTCGATCTGGGGAGCCGTTTCGCGAAGTCCGCCATCGAGCAGAATGTCTCCTTTCAGCGTGGTGATCAGGAACGACGTCAGATCGGAAGCGCCGACGTAATACAAGTTATCCGCGATGCGAAACGGTTTCACCGGCTGGTTCCAGTTCCTCGAACTCGGAACAGCCGGCAGCGCAAAGAACAACGGGAAGAGTGTGAGTACGGGCAGGCTCAGGCGAAGACACATGACAATGCGGCGAGGATAACACGCGGTTGAACGAGACGGACCAACGCGTTCCCTAAAATGGTTACGTATGTCTAAATTGTCGATTCGCGATCTGAACCTGAAAGGCAAGACGGTCTTCATTCGCGTTGATTTCAACGTGCCGCTTGCGCCAGGAGGCCGGGAGATTACCAGCGATAAGCGGATTCGCGCGTCGCTTCCAACCATTCAACACGCGCTCGACCAGGGCGCGGCGGTTATCCTCGCCAGCCATCTCGGTCGTCCAAAAGGCAAGCCGAATGCGGAGATGAGTCTCGCTCCGGTGGCGCAGCGTCTGAGCGAACTGCTGGGCAAACCAGTAAAGATGGCCCCCGATTGCGTAGGCAACGCGATCGCAGTACTGAAGCCGAAACCTGGCGAGGTTCTGCTCCTCGAAAACCTGCGGTTCCATAAGCAGGAAGAAGAGAACGAGCCGGAGTTTAGCAGGAGCCTCGCCTCGCTCGCGGACGTTTATGTGAACGATGCGTTCGGCTCCGCGCACCGCGCACATGCGTCGACGGTCGGGATGATTGCGCACGTGCCGCAAGCGGCCGCCGGCCTGTTGATGGATAAAGAAATTGAGTGGCTGACGAAGGCGACGAAGAATCCCGACCGGCCGTGCGTATCGCTGCTCGGCGGAGCAAAGGTGTCAGATAAGATCGAGGTGATCGAAAATCTCATGAAGGTGGTCGATACACTTCTGATTGGCGGCGCGATGGCCTATACATTCCTGCGCGCGCAAGGGCTGCCGACCGGTAAATCACTCGTCGAGGCAGACAAAATCGATCTCGCGAAGCAGCTCTTGCAAAAAGCGAAGGGAAAACTGCTGCTTCCTCTCGATCACGTGGTGGTGCGCGAAGTAAAACCGGGAGCGGCTTACGAAATCGTGGAAACCATTGGGGCGGACCAGATCGCCGTCGATATCGGGCCAAAGACGACCGAGCAGTATTCGAAGGTAATAGCGGGATCGAAAACGATTATCTGGAACGGGCCGATGGGCATCTTTGAAATGCCGCCGTTCGATAAAGGCACAGTGGAGCTGGCGAAAGCCGTAGCGAACTCGGGGGCCGTTTCCGTTGTCGGCGGCGGCGATTCGGAGAAAGCCATTAAATCGGCGGGACTTACGGGCAAGATCACACATGTCTCGACGGGCGGCGGCGCTTCATTGGAATTTCTGGCGGGAATCGAACTGCCGGGAGTGGCGGCGCTACACGAGAAGACGGCCCTCGCGAATTAAATCGAAACCGCTTCCTTGGGGCGCGGCTCAGTTATGAGGACGAGGCATGCCCCGGCCATCCCGCCGAGTGATTATTGGCCGTGGCTGGTGGGATGCGCTGCCTGGCCAGTGCAGACGAAGTTTGTGTAGTCGTTCGTGTCGCCGCTTCCCTTGTATTTTGCGATTTCGGGATAAGCGCAAAGCGGGCGCGTCATCTGAGCCCCTTTTCCAGGATCGCCGTCGAAGTATTTCGTCGCGATGATTTCGCGCGGAGCATCGCCCTTTTCGACCCAGTCTTCGAGAGCGGTGTACACGCCTTGCTCCGGCCCCTTCGCCGTGGTTGTGCCGAGTTGCCCGAAGAAGCTCGGGCCCGGACCGCCGATGCAGTGCTGCATTCCAGGAACCATGTACAGGCGGACGAACTTAGCTGCCTCGGCCGCGCCCATGGCGGCAAGCACGCTGTTGTAGTAATTGATCGTATTGAGCGGCGAGATAGCCGGATCGTTCCAGCCATGATAGAGAATCAGCTTGCCCCCGCG
>Ga0134125_10008641_pt1 | contig 11495 bp, 10 predicted proteins | sample KB31751_FD_96464 | JGI IMG/M metagenome (GOLD analysis project Ga0134125, IMG submission 96464) | Terrestrial soil microbial communities with excess Nitrogen fertilizer from Kellogg Biological Station, Michigan, USA - KB3-175-1 | ecosystem: Environmental > Terrestrial > Soil > Unclassified ... | reverse complement strand
GCGGTGATCACGTCGCTGGGCGACTGGAAGTGCGTGCCATCATCGCCGCGCTGGCCGGGGGTGCCCAAGGTCATCAGCACTTTGCCGGCCGGCGACAGCTTGGTGACCGTGAGGCCCTTGCTGCCATCCTTGCTGACGGCGCCATCGGTGACCCACACATTGCCGGCACGATCCACATGCAGCCCATGCGGGAAGACGAACAGGCCGGCGCCGATCGCCTTGATCGGCTTGCCCGTGTTCATGTCCAGCTCAACGATCGGCGCCTTGTCTGAGCCATCGCAGCTGTTGGCGCCGCAGCGATCGATCGCCCAGATCTCGCCATGCGGGCCGCGCTCGATGCCGGCGGTCGAGCCCCATTGGCCCGACGGCGGCGAGGCCCATTGATGTTCCGGCGCGCCATAAGGACTGGGCAGGCCTTCCTGCGCCGCGGCGCTACCAACAGCTGCGGCGAATGGCAGGCAGACCAACGCGAATGCGAAAGCAAACTTCAACGCTATTCCCTCCCCCGGCGGGCCGGATTTCCGGCCCAAGCGGAGGGACGCTAGACCCGCCCCGATGGCGCGTCAAAGGACGGCTGGCCGCGCCCACAGCTCAAATAATTGCCATTTTACGCTGCGCCGCAGCATCGCTTGCCGGACGACCGGCATAAGCTATGGTCCGGCCCGGTAAAACGGGGAAGACAATGAAAATTCTGGTAACCGGATCGGGCGGCATGATCGGCAGGAAACTGGTCGAGCGCCTTGTCCAGGACAAAACACTGGGCGGGGTACCGATCGAAGGCCTGAGTTTGGTGGATGTGGTGGATTCGCCCATTCCATCCGGCGCGCCCAAGAACACCAAGCCGATCACCGCGGACTTTTCGGAAAAGGGCGTCGCCAACACCCTGATCCAGGACCGGCCCGATGTGATCTTCCATCTGGCGGCCATCGTCTCCGGCGATGCCGAAGCCAATTTCGAAAAAGGCTATCACATCAATTTCAACGGCACCTGGGCGCTGCTGGAAGCCATCCGCCAAGAAGGAGAGAAGCAAGGCGAGAAATCGCCCTACAAGCCGCGCTTCGTCTTCGCCTCGACCTTGGCGGTGTTCGGCCCGCCCTTCCCGGATGCCATTCCGGACAGCTTTGCGCCGACGCCCAGCACCAGCTATGGCACCCAGAAGGCGATGACCGAGCTGCTGCTGGCCGACTATAGCCGAAAGGGCTATCTCGACGGTGTCGGCGTGCGGTTGCCAACCATCTGCATCCGTCCCGGCAAGCCCAACAAGGCGGCGTCCAGCTTCTTCTCCGGCATCCTGCGCGAGCCGCTCAACGGCCAGGAAGCGCCGCTGCCGGTGCGTGACGATGTGCGCCACTGGTTCGCCTCCCCGCGTGCCGCCGTCGGCTTCTTCATCACCGCCGCGACCATCGATACCTCTTCGCTGGGCGTGCGCCGCTCCATGACCATGCCGGGCGTTTCCGCCACCGTGGGTGAGGAGATCGACGCCCTGCGCAAGGCCGCCGGTGACAAGGCCGTCGCCCTGATCAAGCGGGTGGACGATCCCTTCGTGGCCAAGATCGTGGAAGGCTGGGCCGGCCGCTTCGACCCGAAACTGGCCACCAGCATGGGTTTTCGCGCCGAAAAGAATTTCGATGAGATCATCAAGGTCTATCAGCAAGACGAGATGAGCCAATGACCTTGACGCGCCGCCGCAGCTTTCTGGGTTTTCCGGCTGTCCTGCCCGCGCTGGCGGCGTTGACCGGCCGCGCGGCGGCCCAGCCGGCGGCCAAGGATGACGACGAGGATCCGCCCATGACCATCAAGCTGGTGGTGCTGGACATCGGCGGTACCCTCATCGCCGATCACGGCGAGGTGCCCGCGGCCATGCTGGGCGCCTTCTCCCGCCATGGCATCACGGTCACGCCGCAGGAATTCAGCGAATGGCGTGGCGCCTCCAAGCGCGAGATGGTTCGCCATTTCGTCAGCCGCGAGCACAAGAGCGAGGCGCTGATCGAGCCCATCTATGCCGACTTCATGGCCGCCGCCAGCAAAGCCTATGAGAAAGTCCAGCCCATTGCCGGTGCCGAACAGGCGATGAAGGAACTGGCGGCGATGAAGCTGCTGCTGGCCACCACCACCGGCTTCGATCATGTGCTGACCACCGCGATACTCTCGCATCTGGGCTGGCAGCATTATTTCGTCGCCAGCATCAGCAGCGACCAGGTGCGCGAAGGCCGGCCGGCGCCCTACATGCTGTTCCACGCCATGGAAGCGGCCGGCGTCTATGATCCCGCACAGGTGATCGCGGTAGGCGACACCCCGCTCGACCTGCAAGCCGCCACCAATGGCGGCATGGGCGCGGCGATCGGCGTCTATTCCGGCGCTGCGACAGAAGAGCGCTTGCGGAAGGAACGAAACAGCGGCGTCTTACCCAGTGTGGCGGCGCTGCCGGATCTGATCCGGCGCGGCCTGCCCTTGTCGCATTGCCGCGTCTGATTTCCGAAGGAACGTTCATGAAAAAGCTGCTTGCCGTCCTGATGGTCACTGCCTTGGGAGGGGCGGCGCTGGCAGCGCCATCGGCGGGCGACTGGCCCTATTATGGCCGTGACCCCAGCGGCGGCCGCTTCTCGCCGTTGAGCCAGATCACACCGGCGAATGTCGGCAAGCTTCAGGTTGCCTGGACCTATCACATGAATCCGGCGCCGGGCGCCGGCGGCCGGGTGGCAACCTCCACCACCACGCCGCTGGTCGTGAAGAACGTGCTTTATCTGGGCACACCCTATGGCCGGGTGGTGGCCTTGGACGCCACGACCGGCAAGCAGATCTGGGCCTATCAACTGCCGGGCAGCGATGAGCCGCCCTTTCGCGGCGTCTCCTACTGGCCGGGCGACGGCAAGCTGGCCCCGCGCATCATCTTCGGCAGCGCGCAAGGCCGGCTGATCGCGCTCGACGCCAAAACCGGTGAACCGGCAAAGGGCTTCGGCACCGACGGCGTGGTGGATACCAAGACGCCCGAGATCATGAACGGGCTGCCCAACGCCTATTACAGCTATTCCTCACCGCCCAATATCTACAAGAATCTCGCCATCATCGGCAGCCGCGTGCAGGAAGCCCCGTCCAAGGGCGCAGCCGGTGACGTGCGCGCCTGGGACATCCGCACCGGCAAGCTGGTCTGGACCTTCCATTCCATTCCGCGGCCGGGCGAGAAATTCCACGACAGCTGGGAAGGCGATAGCTGGCAGCAGCGTTCGGGCGTCAATGTCTGGAACATGCTGACGATCGACGAGAAGCGCGGCATCGCCTATCTGCCCTTCGGCGCGCCGACCTTTGATCGCTATGGCGGCGATCACAAAGGCAACAACCTGTTCAGCGACAGCCTGGTGGCGGTGGAAGCGGCGACCGGAAAATATCTCTGGCACTTCCAGGTCGTGCATCACGACATCTGGGACTATGACCTGGACACGCCGCCGGTTCTTCTGGAAGTCAACAAGGACGGCAAGCACATTCCCGCCATCGCGGTGATGAACAAGGATGCACTGCTCTATATCCTGAACCGCGTCACCGGCGAGCCGATCTTCGGCGTGAATGAAGAGCCGGTGCCGCCTTCGCCTGTCGCCAGCGAAACCGCCTCACCCACCCAGCCCATTCCCGTAAGGCCGCCGCAGTTGGCGCGCTCCAGCTTCTCGCTGGACGAAGTGGCCAATCTGACGCCCGAACAGCATGCCGCCTGCCAGGCCATGATCGACAAGGATCATCTGACCGGCTCCAAGCGTTTTGATCCCATTCCACTTGATCACGCCATCATCCGCTTCCCCGGCGGCGAGGGCGGACCGGAATGGGCCGGCGGCGCTTTCGATCCCAAGCTGGGGCTCTTCATCGTCAACACCAACAATTTCGGCTACATTGAAAAGTTGGTGCAGCAGCCGAACGGTGAATGGAACATGACCAGCGGCCGCTTCGTCGACCGCAAGAGCGGGCTTTACTGCCAGAACCCGCCTTGGGGCCTGCTCAGCGCCATCAACGTCAATACCGGCGACATTGCCTGGCAGGTGCGGCTGGGGATCTCAGACGGCCTGCCCGAGGGCAAGAAGGACACCGGCCGGCCCAGCAATGGCGGACCGATCGTGACCGCCAGCGGTGTCACCTTCATCGGCGGTACCGACGATCAGCGCTTCCGCGCCTTCGACTCCAGGACCGGCAAGGAGCTGTGGACCTATCACCTCGACTATTCCGCCCATGCCACGCCTATCACCTACAAGGGCAAGGATGGCCGGCAATATGTGGCGGTGGTGGCGACCGGCGGTTCTTATCTGGCCAGCCCGTCCGGCGGCGACAGCCTGATCGCGTTCGCGCTGCCGAAATAGCCTAACGATAGGTGGCGTCGTCCACCCGGCCGAGATCGGTGTTCAGCACGCCGAGGGTGACCACCGCGAAGGTCAGGACTTCGGTGCCCTTCTCCAGATGGCCGGAGACGGTGGTGCCCTTGTTGTCGCCCAGCGCCAGGACGACATGGGCATGGATGATGCCGTTGTTGACATAGCCGTTCATGGCGATGAAGTCGGCGGGGGTGTTGGGGGCACTGAAGAACATGTCGGGCACCGGATAATCGCGCCCCGCGACATTGTGAAGACGATAGCCGCGCACCGAGCCGATGCCCGACAGGATCACCGCGTTCTTGATGTTCTGCGCCTTTACCTGCTTTTCCATTTCCGTCAGCAGGTCGGTCTTGTTCTTGGCGCGCAGCACCAGGATGCGGTCGAAGCGCCCGCTCAGGACATAGGAATCCGGCACCTTGGGATCGTTGGGCCGCGCATCTTCCTTGGTGGCGGGATGGCGCACGACCTGGGCGGCAGCGGGCAAAGTCAGCGCCAGCAGCGACGCTGCGAGAATTGCGGAAAGCTTCATGGGTCCCCTCCTGTTTGGACAGGAGGCTAGACCGGAACAAAGCCTTCAGAAAGCGCCAGAAAAAGATCAGGAAAAGAGCTGGACCAGGCCGTAAAAGGCGCCGAACAGGAGGGCGACAAAGCCCACCACGATGACCACGGACACCCAGAAGGGAAAAGCGCCGCCGCCATTGGCCAGCTTGGTTTCTTCCCGGCCCTGAACTTCGTCCGACATCGCCAAAACTCCTTTGCGGGGCGTCTTTTAAGCCCGGCACGGCGTTTGTCAAATGACAGCGTTAAACAGCGATTGGCGCCTTGATCCCGGCATGGGCCTGGTAATTTTCCAGGGTGAAATCCCCGTACTGGAAGGCGAAAATATCCTGCACGGCCGGATTCAGCCGCATGATCGGCAGTGGATAAGGCTTGCGCTTCAACTGCTCGTCTGCCTGTTCCAGATGGTTCAGATAGAGATGGGCATCGCCGAAACTGTGCACGAAGTCGCCCGGCTTGAGGCCGGTCACCTGCGCCACCATCATGGTCAGCAGGGCATAAGAAGCGATGTTGAACGGTACGCCCAGGAAAATGTCGGCGGAGCGCTGATAGAGTTGGCAGGACAGCCGTCCCTCCGCGACATAGAACTGGAACAGGCAGTGGCACGGCGGCAGCGCCATCTTCGGCACGTCCGCCGGATTCCAGGCGGTGACGATCAGCCGCCGTGAATCGGGATTGGCCTTGATGTCGCGGATCAGGTTCGAGATCTGGTCGATGGTGCCGTCGGTGCGGGTGGGCCAGCTGCGCCACTGATAGCCATAGACCGGCCCCAACTCACCATTCACATCCGCCCATTCGTCCCAGATGGTGACGCCATGTTCCTGCAGCCAATGGACGTTGGTCTCGCCGCGCAGGAACCACAGCAGTTCATAGATGATGGATTTCAGATGCACCTTCTTGGTGGTGACCAGCGGAAAGCCATCGGCCAGGTCGAAGCGCATCTGGTGTCCGAAGATGGAGCGCGTGCCCGTGCCGGTGCGGTCACGTTTCTCCACGCCCGTATCGCGGACAAGCCTGAGCAGGTCGAGATATTGCTGCATGGGGCAATCTTAAGGGATTCGGACGCCCACTTCGACTCCGACAAGCCCCTCAGAATGGCAGGGCTTTAAGGTCCGGTTCCTGCCACTGCCGCCGCGCCTTGACCGACATCAAAAGATCGCGCGACCAGTATTCCAGCAGCCAGTTGGGATTGCCCAGGTTGGACGCCATCAGGGCGTTGACGATCCGGTAGACGGGCATATCGGCGGGATTTGCATCAAGCACACCGCGGAGCGCGCGCAGCGAAGCCTGGGTGATGGTCTCGTGATAGCCGCCATTGTCGTCATTCACCCGGCCGACGGATTCGTTATAGGCACGGATCATGCGCGGCATCTCGCGGCCCGCGTCCATATCCGTCCGGTAGCGCATCAGCCACAGGGCGGCGGCAAAATGCGCGGCATGGATCCATTCCCCGCGCGGCAGGGTGCAGGCTGAAAATCCCTCCCCGATGCGGATGATATCAGCTTCATTGGCGTAAATTTCTCTCATTTCCCAAGACTTTGCGCAGGCCTTCAAATCTTAAGGTTCAGTCCTTATATTCAAGGGGTTGGCTTGCCAACTATGGCGATAAACGACTGTGTAATAAGCGGCCCGGACCCGGGGGCGGTACCCGGCGCCTCCACCACAAGCCCTCTTGCGAGAGGGTTTCTGTGGGGGCGAAACAGGATCGACGGACGTGTAAAGACTGTTCTTTCGCCCGGTATGGTTCCGCCGTTATCGGGCTAATCGTACAAGTGCCAACGATAATGAAATGGTGCTCGCTGCCTAATTAATTAGGTAAGCGCGGTTTCGGGGGATGCACCGAGCAACAGAAGCATCCCCCACTTTGCACCGAGCACGCCTAGCTTTTCTTATGAGCGGAGCGAATTAGAAAAGCTGGCGCAAGCGAGCCGCGAAGCGGCGAGACGACAGAATCAACTGCCACTTATTTCCCGTCCCAAGCTCCCATCCTCACCCCGAGCTTGTCGAAGGGTGAGAGACAGAGACGCTCCTCATGCTTCGACAGGCTCAGCATGAGGAGAGTGCTACTGCGTAATGCGGATCGACACATCGCCCTTGCGCGAGACGATCGCGACTTCCGTGTCGGCGCCGCGGCGGCGCAGGCGCAGATTCACGGAGGCATCACCCAGCTCCAGGCCGTGGATGTGCATCTCCTCCATGAAGCGGGGCAGTTGCGGGTTGTGGAAACGGATCTCGCCCTTGTCGAAGCACAGCTCCATGCCGAGATTGGCCTGGAGCAACGCGAACGGCACCACGCTCGCCCAGGCCTGCGGCGCGCAGGCCACCGGATATAGCACCGGCGCCATGCCGCGCCGGCGCGGGAAGCCGCAGAACAGCTCCGGCAAACGCATCAGGTCCATATGGGTGGCGGCGTCGAACAGCCCTTCGAAAATGGCCAAGGCCGGCCGTTTGAGGCCATAGCGCGACAGGCCCATCGCAATCAGCGCATTGTCGTGCGGCCAGACCGAGCCATTGTGATAGGACATGGGATTGAAGCGCGGCGCATCGGCCGACAAGGTGCGCACGCCCCAGCCCGAGAACATTTCCGGCATCATCAGGGTCGCGGCCACGGCTTGCGCCCGTTCCGGCGCCGCGATGCCGGAGGCCAGCACCTGTCCGGCATTGGAGCTTCTGACCTTGCAGGGCCGCTTGTCGCCGTCCAGCGCCAGAGCGTAGGTGCCCAACTCTTCGATCCAGAAAGCCTCTTCAAAGCGCTGGCGCAACCTCTCTGCCGCATCCGTCAAGGTCGTGGCGCGATCCCGCCGGCCCAGCGCCTTCGCCATCATCGCCGCGCCGTGCTGCGCGGCATAGACGTAACCCTGCACCTCGCACAAGGCGATCGAGCCGGGCGCAAGTTGGCCGTCGGCATGCATGATGGAGTCCGCGGAATCCTTCCAGCCCTGATTGGTCAGGCCGTTGTCACTGACCCGGTAATATTCGACGAAGCCGTCGCCATCGCGGTCGCCATACTTGTCGATCCAGGTGAGCGCCGCTTCGATGTTGGGCCACAAGGTCCGGATGGTTTCTGCGTCGCCCGTGCGCTCGAAATAGCGCGCCGCCAGCCAGACGAAAAGCGGCGTGGAATCCACGCTGCCGTAGTAATGGCCGAACGGCACCTCACCCAGAATGGCCATCTCGCACGCCCTTGTCTCGTGCAGGATCTTGCCGGGCTCGGCATCGTTGCGTTCGTCCACGATATGGGCCTGATGCGCCGCCAGATAGCGCAGCACGCCTCGGGCCAGGGCGGGATCGAGCCAGAGCATCTCCAGCGCCGTGATCAGGCCGTCGCGGCCAAACGGGGTAGAGAACCAGGGCGTGCCGGCATAGGGGTAGGGACCCTGCGGCGTTTCGGTCACCAGCATGGAAAGATCGGCGCCGGCCCGATGCAGCATGCGATTGGCCAGTTCGTTGCTGGAGGTGACGCTGCCGCCAAGGCTCGACGCACGTTCGGCGCCGCGCCGCGCTGCGCGATAAGGTTCGGAGAAGACTTCGGCCGCGGGCTCGCGCGGCGCGGCGCTGTCGGTGCAGCGGACCGTCATGGTCATGGCAAAATGATCGCCGGGCTGAAGCTGCAACGCGTACAGAGCCTGGCTTTTTGACAATTGCCGTGGCGGTGGATCGAAAGCGATCTCGCAACGGCGCTCGATCTTGTCCAGGCCCATATAGCGGAAGATGGTCTTGGTGCCGCCAATCACGGCCGAGGTGATTTCGCCGCGGCGGGCCCGCTGCATGCCCCGCACCTCGAACAGATCGGCGAAATCGGCCGCGAAGTTGATGGTCAGCCAGCACGCCCTGGGATGAACATCGAAATTGTGGATGGCGATCCTTTCATAACAGGCGCCCTGCCAGAGGAATTTGGAGCGCCGCACATGCAGCGATTCCCGCGGCAGCACGATGTTGCCGTTCTGATAGATGTCGGGATTGGAAAGATCCACCGTCAGGACGACATTGTCGTTTTCCACCGCGCTGGACAGCAGCAGCGGCCGCTGGCCGTCAATCAGCAGCTGGACGCCGGACAGATAGCGCGTGTCATTGTGGAAAAGACCGCCAGGCGTCAATCCCGGCGCCACGCAATCGCCCAGCGCATCGAACATGGCGAAGGTATCGCCCTGCTTGAGGGTGCGCGGCCAGCGCTCCTGAATGGATTCCGTCGCCTGAATATGAAAAGTCGAAATATCTTCAGGCGAGTCCGGGAGGGGTTTAGCCTCCATCTTATCCTCGCTAATGCTTATTCCGCCGCCACCGCGACCGCGCCCTCCGAGGCGGTCAGCTGTTCGTAGATCCGCAGGTAATCCCGCGCCATGGCCCCGGCGCTGAAACGCTCCTCGAAACGCGAGCGGATGGTGGGCCGGAACAGCCGGTCGACCCTGCTCACCGCCGCCACCGCGCCCTCGATGTCGCTCACCACAAAGCCGGTAAGGCCGTCTTCCATCACTTCCGGCACCGAGCCGCTGTTGAACGCCACGACCGGCGTGCCGCAGGCCATGGCTTCGATCATCACCAGGCCAAAGGGCTCCGGCCAGGAGATGGGGAACAGCAGCGCCTTGGCCCTGCCAAGGAAATCCGGCTTCCTGGCATCATCGATTTCGCCGATGAATTCCACATGGGGGTTTTGCGCCAGAACGGGGCGGACCTCTTCCTGGAAATATCTGCGGTCGGCAGGATCCACCTTGGCCGCGACCTTGAGAGGCAGCCCGGCACGGCGGGAAATCTCGATCGCGGGCAGAATGCCCTTGTCGGCGCAGATGCGGCCCAGAAAGGCCAGATAGCCGCCCTCGCCGCCGCCTTCCCTCAGAATATTTTCCGGCATGCCGTGATAGACCGTCCCCATCCAGTTCACCGGCGGCAAGGGCCGGCGCTGGTGATCGGAGATGGAAACCAGGGGCATATGCGGAAAGGCACGATAGACATCCGACAGACCCGGCAGGTCCTGCCGGCCATGCAGGGTTGTGATCGTCTTGTGCGCCAGCCGGCGGAACAGCGGGTAGTGGAAAAAGTCAATGTGGAAATGCACGATATCGAACTGACGCTGGCATGCCGCCACCTTGTCCAGCATGTTGATATTGTAGGGCGTGCAATCGGGAACGCCAGCCAGGCGCAAGGCGCGCGGCGTCATCGGCTCCAGCTTCGCCCGGGTCACGGAATCCCCGGAGGCGAAGAGTGTCACATCGTGACCCATCGCGACCAGCTCCTCGGTCAGCCAGGACACGACCCGCTCGGTTCCTCCGTAGAGCGTTGGTGGGACGCTTTCCACCAAGGGGGCGATTTGCGCAATTCTCATAAGGGAAACCTTCGGCCGGGCCTTATGCACAACGAGATTTCAAGGCTTTGGGTTCCGATTTTCTTCGCATTTGCGTTAAATGGGCCGGGGAGCGGCCTTCCCTGCGATTGACTTGGCAGGCGCCGCGCTTAGTCTCCGGCCCATATGGCGAAGGATTTTATCGGCTATCAGGCTCTGACGGACTCGGCGCTGCGCGGCGTGGTGCGGGACGCGTTGCGCCGCATCGAAAAATCCGGCCTGATCGGGGCACATCATTTCTATTTGACCTTCAAGACCCATGCCGAAGGCGTGGACATTCCCGATTTCCTGAAGGAGCAGTATCCCGACGAAATGACCATCATCATCCAGCACCAGTATTGGGCGCTGAAGGTGAAGGACGATTATTTCGAGGTCACGCTGACCTTCAAGAAGCTGCCGGCGCCGCTGCACATTCCTTTCAGCGCCCTGACCGCCTTCTTTGATCCGGGTGTGCAGTTCGGCCTGCAATTCCGCACCGATGCGGAAGGCCAGCAGCAAAAGCCGGCTCCCGCGCCGGTTGTGGTGCCGCCCAGTCCGCCCGGCAGCGATGCCGAAGCGCCGGAGCCCGTGGGCCCCAAACCCGCCCCCGCCGGCGACAAGGCCGGCCCCGGCGAGGTGGTCAGTCTGGATTCCTTCCGCAAGAAGTAATAATCCGGCTGTCGTTTCCGACGCCTTTTCGAAAGCCTCCAGCCATGCCCACGCGCACCGAAACCGATACGTTCGGACCTATCGAGGTCGACTCCAGCCGTTACTGGGGCGCCCAGGCCCAGCGCAGCTTGGGCAATTTCAAGATCGGCTGGGAAAAACAGCCCCAGCCCATCATCCGCGCCTTGGGCATCGTCAAGCGCGCCGCCGCCGAGACCAATATGGCGCTGGGGGGGCTGGACAAGAAGATCGGCGAGACCATCGTCGCCGCCGCGCAGGAAGTGATTGACGGCAAGCTGGACGATCATTTTCCGCTGGTGGTCTGGCAGACCGGCTCGGGCACCCAGTCCAATATGAACGCCAATGAGGTGATCTCCAACCGCGCCATCCAGATGCTGGGCGGGCAGATGGGCTCCAAGAAGCCGGTCCATCCCAACGATCACGTCAATATGAGCCAGTCCTCCAACGACACCTATCCGACGGCGATGCATATCGCCTGTGCCGAGGAGATTGTGCGCCGGCTCCTGCCATCCTTGCGTCATCTGCACCAGGCGTTGGAGGCGAAGGTCCGCGCCTGGGCCGACATCATCAAGATCGGCCGC
>Ga0134125_10008640_pt1 | contig 11496 bp, 11 predicted proteins | sample KB31751_FD_96464 | JGI IMG/M metagenome (GOLD analysis project Ga0134125, IMG submission 96464) | Terrestrial soil microbial communities with excess Nitrogen fertilizer from Kellogg Biological Station, Michigan, USA - KB3-175-1 | ecosystem: Environmental > Terrestrial > Soil > Unclassified ... | reverse complement strand
GATTACGCCCACAACACCATCAAGAGCAACATCCCCATGATCAAGGTGGGCAACAAGCCGGAAGGCACCTATCTGATGTGGCTGGATGTCGCCCAAGTGGCCGACAAGATCGGCGCCAAGAAGTTGGCGGATGCCGCCAATGCCAAGCAGCCGCTGCCGAAAAATCCCTTCACGGGTGAGCCGGTCATGACCTCGCAGGCCGACATCGTGAGCCACTGGTTCGCGAAGAATGCCTACGTCTTCCTGGAATCGGGCACCGGCTTCGGCCTGGGCGGCGAGAACCATCTGCGCATGAACATCGCCACCAATCGCAAGACCCTGAAAGCGGCCCTGGACAGCGTGGCGGGGACACTCAAAAATCTCGCTTGAACGGCTTTTGAGAGAACAAAGGCCCGGGTTTCGCCCGGGCCTTTTTCTTTTCAGGCGGGCGCATTTCTCCGCGCGCTGTCGTCAGCCGTCGGCCGTGCTAGGTTCGTTCAGCTTGAATTTTGTGAGCCGCTTCTTTGCACCAAACCGACAAAACAGAGAATAAGCCTTTACCCCAGCGATCGCCGAAGAACGCGCCGTTGCTGGCGGCGCTGGATTTGGGCACCAACAACTGCCGGCTTCTGATCGCGCGGCCCACTCCGCCCGACGGTTTCACGGTGGTGGATTCCTTTTCCCGCATCGTGCGGCTGGGTGAGGGGGTGGGAGAAAGCGGGCAGCTGTCGCAGGCCGCCATCGCCCGCACCATTGCCGCCCTCAAAATCTGCGCCGAGCGCATCGCCCATCATCAGGTCCATCATGTCTTCGCCATCGTCACCCAGGCCGCGCGCCAGGCGGACAACGCCGATCTCCTGATCGCGCGGGCCCGCGACGAGGCAGGCATTGCGCTGCAAGTGATCTCGGCGGAGACCGAAGCCGATCTCGCCGCCCTGGGCTGCGCGCCCCTGATCGGGGCCAAATATCGGGGCGCGTTGATCTTCGATATCGGCGGCGGCTCGACGGAAATCGTCTGGCAGCACAGACACGGAGACGAATTGAAAAAGTGTTTTTCAGCCTCGCTGCCGGTGGGCGTGGTCAATCTGGCGGAAGCCTATGGAGAAAAGGCGCAAAGTCAGGCGGGCTTCGAAGCCATGCGGGACGCCATGTTGGCCCGCTTCGCCCCGCTCAGAGAAGAAACCGGGACGTTCGATCCTGCTGAGGAGCATCTGCTTGGCACGTCGGGCACCGTCACGACCTTGGCGGCGCTGGCGCTTAAGCTGCCGCGCTATAACCGCACCAGGGTGGATGGCAGTTGGCACCAGACCAGCCGGCTGCTGGACCTGGTGGCGCGCCTTTCCCGGCTGGACACCGCGGCGCTGGCGAGCATGGGCGCGGTCGGGCCCGAGCGTGCCGATTTGATGCTGGCAGGCTCGGCGATTTTCACCGCCATCTGCACATTCTGGCCAAGCCCGATGCTGCGGGTGGCCGACCGCGGCTTGCGCGAAGGCATGTTGCGGCAAATGCGCGATGCGCTTATGAGCAGCCCGGCATGAAAACCGGATCGCGTGGGCCAGGATCGCGTGGATCAGTCCGCGCCAAAATCAAGAAAAGCGGATTGAAGGCCTCGTCGCGCCAATGGCTCAGCCGCCAGCTCAACGATCCTTACGTCCACGCGGCCAAGCGCGAAGGTTATCGCAGCCGGGCCGCTTTCAAGCTTCTGGAACTGGATGGCAAATTCCATTTTCTCAAGAAAGGCGCGCGGGTGCTGGATCTGGGTTCGGCGCCCGGCGGCTGGAGCCAGGTGGCGGCGGCCAAAGGCGCGCAAGTGGTGGCTGCCGATGTGCTTCCCATGGAAGCCATTCCCGGCGTCGATTTTTTCCAGGCCGACCTCACCGACCCCGAGGTGCCCAACATGCTGATCGAGGCACTGGGTGGGCCTGCCGATCTGGTGCTGACCGACATGGCCGCGCCCACCACCGGCCATCGCGCCACCGATCACTTACGCACCAGCGCGCTGGCCGAGATCGCGCTTGAGGTGGCCGAGGATTGTCTTCGCCCCGGCGGGGTCTTCGTCGCCAAGGTCTTCCAGGGCGGAGCGGCGCAGGACCTGTTGGATCGGATCAAAAAAAGCTTTCACAGCACCAAACATGTGAAGCCGCCGGCCTCGCGCGCGGATTCCGTGGAGCTTTATCTGGTGGCGGCGGGGTTCAAAGCGACCCGCGGTTGCGGGGCAAATCGGTCCGGTGGATCGATTTGAGCTTTGAACGCCCCGAGCTTGGGCGAGGGGCCGGGCTAGAAAAAACCTCCGGCGGATGACCGCCGGAGGTTTCGTCAAAACAGGACAGGTCTTATGGCGCGGACTTCAGGCTGATCGAGCCGATGCCAGCCGCCACATTCAGACCCTTGCTGCCCGAAATGCTGAGCGGCTGAAGGGCAATGGACTTGTCGAGCCCACCCACCAGCACATTGGCGCCCAGGCCCAGGCCCACGGTGGCCTGTGCGCTGACGCCGGCATAATCGCCCTGCAGCGCGCCTTCACGCATGTCGGAGGTGGGTGCGAACACGCCCCACACCAGCACTTCGCCGCCGGTATAGCCGATATCGACGCCGAATTTGGAGATCGAGCCGGTGTAATGCTCATGATGACCATTGCCGCGGAACGTGCAGTGCAGGTCCTTGGAGGAGCCGAAGATAAAGCCCCAGCCGCTCTCCACGTTGCAGGTGAGGTCGCCCACCCGTACGCCATGAGGCGCCGCCTGGGCCGCGCTTGCGATCATGAGACCTGCCGCCGCAAGACCAGCGCTCATCAATAAACGAAATGACTTTTTCATATCCTTACTCCTTGGGGACTATTCGGAAGGGGTTGGCCCCTTTGCCGACCCGTTCCTCAAAAACGAACACCCGGCGCTTCCGTTCCGGGGGAGTTCCGCCGGGGAACCGGCGAATTTTGGCGGAAATTGGGCTAAATTGGCCTTTCCGGCGCCCTCTTGCGGAATCAGGGAACCGCTGATACAGGCTCGGCGCTCCAAGACGGAGCCTCGATATGCCCCCAGAGACCATCCGCGAAGCGCTCACCTTCGATGATGTTCTCCTGGTGCCCGGCTCCTCCGACATACTGCCTGGAACCGCCGACACCCGTACCCGCCTCACCAAGAGCGTGGAGCTGGGCATACCCCTGATTTCCGCCGCCATGGACACGGTGACCGAGGCGGGCCTCGCCATCGCCATGGCCCAATCCGGCGGCATGGGGGTGATCCATAAGAATCTCACCATGGAGGAGCAGGCCGAGCAGGTCCGCCGGGTGAAGCGCTACGAAAGCGGCATGGTGGTGAACCCGGTCACGATCGGACCGGAGGCCAGCCTGGCCGACGCCCTGAAGTTGATGGAGCGCCACCGCATCTCGGGCGTGCCGGTGGTGGAATCGCCCGACAGCAAGGGCCCAAATTCAAAGATGATTGGCAAGCTGGTGGGTATCCTCACCAACCGCGACGTCCGCTTCGCCGCCGATCCGCGCCAGAAAGTGGCCGAGCTGATGACCACCGAGCTGGTCACGGCGCCGGAAGGGGTGAGGCCCGACGAGGCCAAGCGGCTTTTGCACCAGCACCGCATCGAGAAGATTCTGGTGGTGGACGGTTCTTATCGCTGCGTCGGCCTGATCACCGTCAAGGACATCGAGAAGGCGCAGAAATATCCCCATGCCTGCAAGGACGAGCGGGGACGGCTGCGGGTGGCTGCTGCCACCGGGGTGGGCGAAGATGGTTACGCCCGCGCCATGGCCCTGATCGAGGCGGAATGCGACGTGATCGTGGTCGATACCGCCCATGGCCATTCCAAGGGCGTGCTGGAGACGGTGGCCCGGATAAAGAAAGCCTCAAACTATACCCAGGTGGCGGGCGGCAATGTCGCCACCGCCGACGGCACCAAGGCCTTGATCGACGCCGGCGCCGACGCAGTGAAAGTGGGCATCGGCCCAGGCTCGATCTGCACCACCCGCATTGTCGCGGGCGTGGGCGTGCCGCAGCTCACCGCGATCATGGATTCGGTGGATGCGGCGCGCAAATCGGGCACACCGGTGATCGCCGATGGCGGGATCAAATATTCCGGCGACCTGGCCAAGGCACTGGCCGCCGGCGCCAGCGTGGCGATGGTGGGCTCGCTTCTGGCGGGCACCGAGGAAAGCCCCGGCGAAGTGTTTCTCTATCAGGGCCGCTCCTACAAAGGCTATCGCGGCATGGGCAGCGTGGGGGCGATGGCGCGAGGCTCCGCCGACCGCTATTTCCAGGCCGAAGTGCGCGACGCGCTGAAGCTGGTGCCCGAAGGCGTTGAGGGACAGGTGCCTTACAAGGGTCCGGTGGGCGGCGTGGTGCACCAGATCATCGGCGGCCTGCGCGCGGCGATGGGCTATACCGGCTGCCGCACCATCGATGAATTCCACACCAAGGCGAAGTTCGTGCGCATCACCGGCGCGGGCCTGCGCGAAAGTCACGTGCACGATATTACCGTGACCCGCGAAGCCCCCAATTATCCGGGCGGGCAATAACGCTCGGCGCTATAAGGCGCCCATGACCCCAGCCGCGCGGCTTCAGGCCGTGATCGACATTCTCAGCACCGCCGCCACGCAGCCTTTGGAGCGCCAGCTTAAGGCCTGGTTCCGCGGTCATCGCTTTGCCGGTTCGGGCGATCGCCGCGCGATCACCGAGCGCGTCTATGCGATCTTCCGCCACCGCGCCCATTTCATGCACCGCATGGGAAGCGGCAATGCGCGGGCACTCGCCATCGCCTCACTTCTGGCGGAAAACGAAGATCCGGAGAATTATTTTTCCGGCGGTTATGGGCCGGCGCCGCTGAGCGATGCCGAGCGCGTCGCCATCGCCGCTGCGCCGGGGTCGCTCTCTTCCTGGGTGGAAGGCGAATATCCCGAATGGCTGGAACCGGAATTGCGCCGCAGCTTTGGCGAGCGCCTGCCCGAAGAAATGCGTGGTTTCCAGCAGCGCGCGCCCGTCGATCTTCGGGTCAACACGCTCAAGGCGGATCGCGCCAACGTGCTCGCGACCCTCAAGCATGACGGCTTTGCCGCCACCGCGCTCGATTTGCCCGACGCCATACGCTGCGAGCCGGCCACGCCGCTCTCCGCCCATCCGCTTTATGAATCAGGCGCGTTCGAGATTCAGGATTGGGCCGCGCAAAAGTCGGTGGCGCTGGCCGAAGCCAAGCCCGGCATGCGCGTGTTGGACCTGGCAGCCGGTGCGGGTGGCAAATCCTTAGGCTTAGCCGCCGCCATGCAGAACCAGGGAAGCCTGCTCGCCTTCGACGACAAGCCGGAGCGGCTGAAGCCTCTGCCGGAACGGGCAATGCGGGCGGGTGTCGGCATCATCACCGTGGCGGAAAAGCGTGGCGGACCGCTCTGGGGTGATGGCCGATTCGACCTGGTATTTCTGGATGCCCCGTGCAGCGGGACGGGTACCTGGCGCCGGCATCCCGAACTCAAATGGCACCTGACACAAGCACGGCTCGAGGGGCTTGAGGCGGTCCAGGATCGGCTCCTGGCCGATGCCGCGCGCCACACCAGGCCGGGTGGCCGGCTGGTCTATGCCACCTGTTCCATTCTGATGTGCGAGAACCAGGACCGGGTGGCGGCTTTCCTGGGCGCGCATCCTGACTTTTCCCGTGCGGGCGCGGATTTCCATGCCTCGCCAGCCACCACCGCCAGCGACGGCTTCTTTATGGCCACGCTCGAGCGTGCCTGACGATCATTGGACGCATGGCTCAGGGCCCGGGATTTGACTAAGGTGGTTCCATGACCCGCTCCCTCCTGATTTTCGCGCCGATTTTGGCCTTGGCCATTCTGGCCACGCCCGCCATGGCCGCACCCCGCACTCTTCCGGCCAAACCGGCGGCGGCCTCGGCCGTTGCCAGCGCCGACGACCTGATGCGCCAGGCCCAGGCGGCCAGCGCCAAGGGCGACAAGGACCTGGCGCTGCGCCTGGCACAGGCCGCCATCGTCGCCGACCCGGCCAAGCCCGCCACCTATGACCTTCTGGGGAACCTTTACGCCCAGGAGGGGCAGGGCGATTTCGCCAGCTTCTATTACAGCGAGGCGCTGGGCATCGATCCCGGCGATCCGGCTGCGACCCGGGGAACGGCCCAACTGGGCCGCAGCAACGACCAGCGGGCCGCAGAGGCTACTCCCTCCGCAAAATGAGCGTCCTGGTCCTCGATTTCGGCAGCCAGGTGACTCAGCTGATCGCGCGGCGCGTGCGCGAAGCCGGCGTCTATTGCGAGATCGTGCCCTACAACAAGGCGGACGAGGCGCTTGCCAAACGGCCGCGCGCCATCATCCTCTCCGGCGGTCCCGCCTCGGTTACCGAAAGTGACACCCCGCGTGCGCCCCAAGCCGTGTTCGAGCAGGGCGTGCCGGTCTTGGGCATTTGCTATGGCGAGATGACCATGGCGGCCCAGTTGGGTGGCCGCGTCGAGGCCGGTCACAACCGTGAATTCGGCCGCGCCGACATCCATGTGAAACATGCGACGCCCTTGCTGGAAGGCCTGGCGGAAACCGGCAGCGAGCCGGTGTGGATGAGCCATGGCGACAAGATCGTGGCGATCCCGCAAGGCTTCTCGGTGATGGCGACGTCGGAATCCTCGCCCTTCGCAGTGATCGCGGACGAGAAGCGCCGCTTTTACGGCGTGCAATTCCATCCCGAAGTGGCGCACACGCCGCGCGGCAGCACCATTCTGGCCAATTTCGTGCGCAACATCGCCGGCATCGCGCCGGAATGGAACATGCACGCTTTCCGCGCCGCCGCGATCGCGCGCATCAGGAAACAGGTCGGCAAAGCCAAAGTGATCTGTGGCCTGTCGGGGGGTGTCGATTCCTCCGTCGCCGCGGTATTGATCCATGAAGCGATCGGCGACCAGCTTACCTGCATCTTCGTCGATACCGGCCTGATGCGGGCGGGCGAGGCGGACGAGGTGGTGGGCCTGTTCCGCGACCACTACAACATTCCCCTGATCCACGCCGAGGCGGCGGACCTGTTCCTGAGCCGGCTGGCGGGTGTGAGCGATCCGGAGAAGAAGCGCAAGATCATCGGCGCCGCCTTCATCGACGTGTTCGACAAGGAAAGCCAGAAAGTGGGCGGCGCCGAATTCCTGGCCCAGGGCACGCTCTATCCCGACGTGATCGAAAGCATCTCGGCCACCGGCGGGCCTTCGGTCACGATCAAGTCGCATCACAATGTGGGCGGGCTGCCCGATTACATGAAGATGAAGCTGGTCGAGCCCTTGCGCGAATTGTTCAAGGACGAAGTGCGCGCGCTGGGCCGCGAGTTGGGCCTGCCGCCCGCTTTCGTGGGCCGCCACCCTTTTCCGGGGCCGGGCCTCGCCATCCGCATCCCCGGCGAAATCACGGAGGAAAAGCTCGACATATTGCGCAAGGCCGATGTGATCTATCTGGACGAGATTCGCAAAGCCGGGCTCTACGACAAGATCTGGCAGGCTTTCGCGGTGCTGTTGCCAGTGCGTACGGTGGGCGTGATGGGCGACGGGCGTACTTACGACCATGTCTGCGCGCTCCGCGCCGTCACCTCCTCCGACGGCATGACGGCGGATTATTATCCCTTCGAGCATAGCTTCCTGGCCCGCACCGCCACCCGCATCGTCAACGAGGTGAAGGGCATCAACCGCGTGGTCTATGACGTGACCAGCAAGCCACCAGGGACGATCGAGTGGGAGTGAGCAGTGAGCAGCGAACGCGCCGAGCAGGAGCGAGGCCAGCGACCGGCGACGCTTTCAGACCTGAAAATATCCCGGCCGGCTGACATCGGCGATCATGCCGATCTCGACGGGCTTCCATCCCAACCATTGTTGCGTCAATGCGCTGGAAGCGGCGCCATCCATGGCGGCAAACATCGCCATCATGCCGAAATGCGTGGGCGCATCATCCGGCGAGATGGACGCCACCGACATGTTCAAATGGCGGCCGATGATCTCGGCAATGTCGCGCGCAGTGACGCCTTCATCCGCGACGGCGTGATAACTGGTGCCGGCCGAACCCTTCTCCAGCGCCAGACGGTAGAGTCTTGCGACATCCAGCCGATGCGCGCCGGACCAGCGATTTGTGCCATCGCCGATATAACCGGCAACACCTTTCTCGCGCGCGATGGCCAAAAGCCAATTGACCAGGCCGCATTTCCCGTCTCCGCCATGGACCTGCGGCAGCCGCACCGCCATGGCACGCACGCGGCGCGCGGCAAAAGCCAGGCCCGCTTCTTCGGAGACGCGAGGCAGACCAGGCCGCGCCGGATCTTTCTCGGTGGCAAGCCGTCCCGGCGCGACCAGCAATGTGCCGGAGGTAACGATGAAAGGCTTACCCGTGTCTGCCAGCGCTTCGCCCATGGCTTCGATGGCCCGCTTGTCGATCTGCCCGTTCTCCGCGAATTTGGAGAAATCATGAATGAAGGCGAGATGGATCGTGCCGTCAGCCTCCCTGGCGCCTTGGCGCAAGCTGTCCAGGTCTTCCAGCGAACCGCGATGGACTTTCGCGCCCAGTTTTGCCAGCGCTTGGGCATTGGCATCGGAGCGGGCAAGGCCCACGACCTGATGGCCGTTCGCGATCAATTCCTGGGTGACGGCGGTGCCGATGAAGCCGGCCGCGCCGGTGACGAATACGCGCATGAAAGACTCTCCTGTTCGGACCGGCAGGATATCGCTACGCTCTTCATGCGGGTAAAGTAGTGAGATTATACAGGTATAATGGCTAACAGGATGCCGGGCATGAGCCAACTCGGAGCCTATCTAAAGGATCGCCGCGCCAAGCTCGATCCCACCGCCTTTGGTTTATCCTTGGCGCGGCGGCGAACACCGGGACTGAGGCGCGAGGAAGTTGCGCAACGCGCCAATGTGAGTGCCACCTGGTACACCTGGCTGGAGCAGGGACGCGGCGGGGCGCCATCGGCGGATGTGCTGGACCGCATTGCCCGCGCCATGCTGCTGACCGATGTCGAACGCGAGCATCTGTTCCTTTTGGGACTGGGCAGGCCGCCCGAAGTGCGCTATCGGGCGCCCGAAGGCATCACCCCCCGCTTGCAGCGCGTGCTCGATACGCTGGGCCACAGCCCCGCTTTCATCCGTACGGCGACCTGGGATGTGATCGCCTGGAACAAGGCCGCGGCGGCGGTGCTCACCGATTACAGCAGCCTGCCGGACGGACAGCGCAATGTGCTGCGCATGATATTCCGGGACTCGCGGGCGCGTGCGGCGCAGTCCAATTGGCAGAGCGTCGCGCGACATGTGGTGGCATCGTTCCGGGCGGATGTGGCGCGGGCCGGGGCAGCGCGCGAGGTTCAATCGCTTGTCGACGAGCTACGCGCGACCAGCCCTGAATTCGCAGCGATGTGGCGCGACAACGATGTCCAGACCCACGGCGACGGCCTGAAAATCCTGCACCATCCGGCCGCCGGGAAACTCTCGATGGAGTTTTCGGCGTTCGCGGTCGATGGCCGTCCCGACCTCACCATGGTGATCTACAATCCCGCGACAAAAGAGGATGTGGACAAGATTCGTGTCCTGCTCAAACCGCCGCCAAGGCAGAGGCGGCAATCCAAACGGCGAGCGTTTAGCGGTCCGGAAGGGACAGCTGCACCTTGATCCATTCGACGGCGCCGCGCCCATCGTCCGATCCGGGGAACGTCTCCCGCGAAAGCAATTCGTAGGCAAGGGTGGAGAGGCCATCGGCTTTCCTGGGCTTGCCGCTCTTCCATTTTCTTAAAAAAATGGCGCGATTGAAGCCGGCGTCCTTGTTCAAGCTGCCGTCGGCTTCATAGCCATGGGAATCATGCGCGAGCGGCGTGAAGGCGCCCGGCCGCCGTAAACAGGAAATGCCCGCCACGTTGAAGCGCGCCAAGAGATCGGTGTCTTCATAGCCCCAACCCCAATAATCGTTGGAATAGCCGTCAACCTGACGGGACAGCGCATCTGGAATCATCACGACGGCGCCAAAGAAATTCGCCATGTCCAGCCGTATGGGCTGCGATGGGCCTTCGACTCTGACGGGAAGATCATTGGCGCCTTTCAGCACCAGGCAGGCCGGGTTGTCCGTCCAGCTGTAATCGGCGTTGAGCGGCAGATAATCGACATCGTGAAAGCAGGTATAGTCGGATGCTCCGCCCAGAAGAAAGCCCGCATTCTTCATGGCACCGCGATTGAACGGCAGGCCCGGCGCCTGCTCGGCGATCACGATGTGATAGGGGATGCCGCTGTCGTCCATGTAATCCTGGAGGTGGGGCAGGAAATGCCGCAGATGCTCCTCGCGATCGCGATAGGGCACGACGATCTTCAGGCGCTTTTTCATTGCCCCGTTGGCTATGAGCGGTCCAAGAAGCAGGAGAGGAGGGACTGGAGGCGGCTCTGTCAAGGACGCCACACTCGGACCGGTGCGGTTGAAGCCTTGGGAAGCGGGGTTTAAACAGTTTACCCATGTCCGACGCCGCCAGACATTATGAGACACTGTTGGCCCGCCATTATTCCTGGATGGTGGGGACCGAGTTCGATGCCAAAATGGCCGAACAACAAGCGCTGCTGCAGGAACTCGGTGTGCATGGCAGCGGGCTGGCCATCGATTTGGGGTGTGGGCCGGGTTATCAGGCGGTGGCGCTGGCGAAGCTGGGATTCTCGCCCGTCATGGCGGTGGATGGAAGCCAGATACTGCTGGACGAGCTTCAATCCCACACCAAATCTTTGCCCATCAAGCCTGTCCGCGCCGACATCCGTGATCTGAAGCAATTCGCCACACCGGAGTCCGCCTCGGCCATCATCTGCATGGGCGACACGCTTACCCATCTCTCAAACCTTGAGAATGTCTCCAGGCTTCTGACTGGCGCGCACCGCGCCCTCAAGCCCGGCGGCGTTCTGGCACTCACCTTCCGCGATCTCTCCGTCGCGCGTGAGGGGCTGGACCGCTTCCTGCCCATCCGCGCCGACGACGACCGCATCATGACCTGCGTCCTGGAATTCGAGACGGATCATGTGGTGATCAACGACCTGATCTATGTCCGCGAAGGCGAAAGCTGGTCGCTCCACAAAAGCAGTTTCCGCAAGATCCGCCTGGGCGTGGCAGACGTGCTGGCCGATCTGCGGCTGTTGGGGTTCAAGGTCCTGGTGAACAAGACGCTGGCAAATGGCATGCAGGCCATAGCAGCCATGAAATAGCGCGGGCTTTTGTTCGCGCCGGTCGGTGCTATCGTGGCCGGACTTTCTGGGATGATCCATGTCGCTATCGGTCTATCTCGCCTTTTTGCTCGCCACTGTGGTCGTCGTGGTGGTGCCGGGTCCAAGCAACACCCTGGTGGTGGCCAACAGCGTCAAGCATGGCCGCCGCGCCGGTCTGCTCAACGTGGCGGGCATGCAGGTGGGTCTTGCGGCGACGGTGGCGCTGGTGCTGTTGGGCCTCACTTCGCTGATCGCGGCGATGGGCCAATGGTTCGATTGGGTGCGGTTGGCCGGCGCGGCCTATCTGGTCTGGCTTGGCTGGAAGCT
>Ga0134125_10008639_pt1 | contig 11496 bp, 11 predicted proteins | sample KB31751_FD_96464 | JGI IMG/M metagenome (GOLD analysis project Ga0134125, IMG submission 96464) | Terrestrial soil microbial communities with excess Nitrogen fertilizer from Kellogg Biological Station, Michigan, USA - KB3-175-1 | ecosystem: Environmental > Terrestrial > Soil > Unclassified ... | reverse complement strand
TGCGCGTGCGGCACGAGCGGCCTCATCTGCAGCTTCCCCGACGTCTGCTGCAACGGCTCGGCGTGCGTCGACACCAAGAGCGACAACGCCAACTGCGGCGCTTGCAACCACACCTGCGCGGCGCCGCTCGCCTGCGCCAACGGCGCCTGCGCCTGCAACGGCGCCATCTGCTCGGCGGGCGACACCTGCTGCAACAGCGGCTGCGCCAACACCGACACCGATCCGCAGAACTGCGGCATGTGCGGCAAGCGCTGCCGCGCCGGCGAAGTCTGCTCGGGCGGCCAGTGCCTGTGCGGCGGCGCCACCTGCAACCAGAACCAGCTCTGCTGCAACGCGACTTGCACGCCGCAGAACGGCGGCAACTGCGGCGCCTGCGGCCACATGTGCAAGCCCGGCGAGACCTGCGCCAACAACAGCTGCTCGTGCAACGGCGACGGCGCCTGCACCGGCAACCAGAGCTGCTGCCCCGCCGGCGCCACCACCGGCGGCGGAGGCTGCTTCGATCTCGCCACCGATCCCAACCACTGCGGCGACTGCAACACGCACTGCACGCCGGGCGACGCCTGCGTCAGCGGCCACTGCATGGCCACGCCGTGCAATCCGCCGTGCATGAACGGCAACACCTGCGTCGGCGGCCAGTGCCGCTGCAACGGCTCGGGCGCCTGCGGCGACAACAAGACCTGCTGCGCTGACGGCTGCCAGGATCTCGCGAACGATCCGCAGAACTGCAACGCGTGCGGCAAGAAGTGCGCGGCCGGCAGCTACTGCTGCGACGGCACCTGCACGCCGCCCGACAACAGCAACTGCACCGGCTGCGGCAAGGCGTGCACCGGCGCAAACAAGTGCTGCGTGTGCAACGGATCGGCCAGCTGCACCGGCCTCTGCGTCTGCCTCTAGCGCGACGCTAGGGCTGCATCAACAAGCGGCGCAGATAGCTGATGTGCAGCGCCTGGTCGAGCTTGTCGACGAGCCGATCGAGCTCTTTTTTGTGGCGCAGGATGTTGAGCGTGGCGTCGAGCCCGACCACGGCACCGACGGCGCGCTTGCCGATGCGCACCGGCAGGATCACGCCGAGCCCCTCGCGCGCGGCGCCGAGCGGCTTGGCCAGCTCGCCGAGCTCGGCGGCGTAGAGCCGCCCCACCCATGCCTGCCCGGTCTGCAGCGTGCGCGCGATCGCCGGCGCCTCCTCGAGCCCGACGTTGAGCTGACGCAGCATCGCGTTGTCGATGCCGCTGCCACGCCAGCCGCCGAGGAGCCCGTTGCGCAAGAGGAACACCGCCATGCGTCCCACGTCCTGCTCGACGTAGCGCATGGCCACGTCGAAGATGGCGTCGTCGGTCTGCGCCGCCACCAGCATCGCCGACACCTTGTCCATCGGGATGCGACCGGTGTCGACGGGCGCCGCCTCGGGCGCGTCGTCGAGATAGCCGGCCATGGAGTCGACGTCGACCTTGAGCGGCCCCGAGCCGAAGCCGGTGTAGACCGGCGCCTCCGACGAGGCGTCCTCCGGCGGAGGCGGCGGCAGCTTGGCGCCGAGCGGCAGCGACGAAGCCACCTTCGCCGTCGGCTCCTCGATGTGCAACAGATCCGAGCCGGCGGTCTTGACCTGCACGACGCGCGGCTTGCGCTTGACCTTGTAGTAGCGCTCGAGCGCGTACTGCACGAGCAGCTCCGGAGCCACCATCGGGCGCACCTGCTTGCCCGAGGCCTTCGACAGCTCGCCGAGCGCCTGCTTGTCGGTGGGATCGGCCATCACCACCCAGAGCTTGTCGCCGTCCTGCCGGATCGGCACCGCGCGCAGCCGCTCGGCCATCGGCGCCGACACCAGCTTGAGGGCGAACGCCTCGCACTTTTCGAGCTGCGCCGCCGTCGCCGACGGGATGTTGAGCTGCTTGGCCAGCGTCGACGCCAGCGTGCGCTCGTCGACGAGCCCGAGCTCGACCAGGCAGGTGCCGAGCCGCCCGCCGTGCGTGCGTTGATGCGTCAGCGCGTCGGAGAGCTGCGGACGCGAGATGATGCCCGTATCGACGAGCAGCTCACCGAGCTTCTGCAGCGGAGGCATTACGCCAGGGCGCGCAGACCTTCGCGGTCGGCGAGGATGACCTTGCGTCCCTCGGTCTGAATCAGCCCGCGCCGCTTGAACTGCGACAGCGTCAGCGACACCGTCTCACGCGTCGAGCCGATGAGGTTCGCCATCTCCTGGTGCGTGATCTTGAGCGACACCAGCGTGCCGCGGCTGTCGTCGACGCCGTACTCCGCCGCCAGGCGCAGGAGCAGCTCGGCCAGCTTGGCGTTCACGTCCTTGAAGATGAGCTGCTCGATCTTGTTTTCCACGTCACGGCGGCGCTGCGAGACGATCTTGGTGAGGCGGAAGCCGATGATGCCTTCCTTCTGCACGATCTTCTCGAACTCGGCGCGGTCGATCTCGGTGATGAGCGCGTTCTCCATCGCCTCGGCCATCTCTTCGCGAGGGCCGCCGTCGATCATGACCAGCTCGCCGAAGATCTCGCCCGGGCCGCGATACGCGAGCGTCAGCTCCTTGCCGTCGCGCGTGACCTTGGAGATCTTGACGCGGCCGCCGTTGACGAAGTAGACCGCCTGTCCGGGGTCGCCCGGAAGGTAGACGACCTGGCGCCGCCGCACTTCCTTGAGCTCGACGCACTGCACGAGCTTGTGGATCGTGTCGTGGGAGACGTCCTGGAACAGCGGGATTTTCTTGATGTACCAGAGCGCCCGCTTCTCATCCTGCGCCATAATGTAGTTAGCCTAACAAAGTGGCGGTGCCTGCGCAAACAGTATTGTCGGCAACGGATCGGCGCCGAATGTTAAGGGCCACAACTCGCTGCACGTTCGCGGTTGTAGATCTCGATGGCGAGGGCGCGCTCCTTCTTGGAGCGGTGGAACAGGACCGCGCCGGCGACGATGCCTGCGGCGCCCGTGACGCCGAGGATCGTTCCACCGGCGATCGAGCCGTCCTGCGAGCGGGCCACGCCGTAGCTGAACACCGCAACGCCGGGCAGAAAGAGCACGGGCCCGAGCACGAGCGAGCCGATGCCGAGCCAGGCGTCGAGCTGCGACTTGGACGCGAACATGCGCGCGTCGTTGACGTCGGCGGTGGCGGCGATGAGGTCGTCGTCGGGGACCCGGCGGTGCGCCTTGTAGAGCTGATACTCACCGCCGATCTGATGCGGACGGCCGATCTCGTAGAGGCAGTCGTGCTCGTTGCGCAGGTCGGGATCCATCTCGGCGGCGCAGCCGGCGAAGAGCGCGGCGGCGACGAGGACGCAGCAGAGCTGGAGGCGGCTCACGCCCGTGATCGTACCACGAGCGTCAAGCCCGCGGCCGCGGCCAGCGCCGCGACGACGAGGTAGAGCGCGCGCGCCGGCGGCGTCGACCAGCCGGCGTGCAGCGACAGGACCACGGCGGCGTTGTTGGCGAAGTGGAACGCCAGCGCCGGCCACAGCGAGCCCGACGCCGCACGCACGCCGCCGAGGAGAAGCCCGGCGAAGGCGGCCGGTAGGAAGCGATAGACCGAGCCGTGATAGAGCCCGAAGGCGATGGCGGTGGCGAGCACGGTCCAGACCACGCCGATGCGCGGGCGCAGCGCGCCGAAGAGCACGCCGCGGAACAAGAGCTCCTCGGCCGCCGCGGGCACCAGCGCGAACGCCGCCAGATCGATCAGCAGCGGCCGCGCGCCCGACGCCGGCACCACCATGCGCTCGAGCGCGCGGCGCACCTCGGGCGGCGTCGGCCACACGCGCTCGATCCAGGCGTGCAGCCCGACGGCGAGGAGGTAGAACACCGCCGCGCCGAAGAGCGCTCCGCCGACGATGGCGCCGGGCGGCGCGCGATCGAGGCCGAGCGCCGTGGCGGAGATGCGCCGCGCGGCGATGAAGCCGACGGTCGGCGCCACGACGAGCAGGAGCTCGCCGAGGACGATGCCGCCGAGCCCATGCCCGGCCATCCACGGACCCGCGGTCATGAGCGCGCAGAAGCTCAGCCCCACCAGGGCCGCCGCCTCCCACGCCGAGATGTCCGCGCGATCCACGCCCGAAGACTAGCCGAGCGGCGCGAGCAGCGTCAGCAAGAACGACAGCCAACCGGCGAACCAGAGGCCGACCAGCGCCGGCGCCGCCAGGCGATCGCGCCGCTGCTCCTGGAGGAGGTGCCACATGACGCTCTCGAATCCGGTGCGATGCATGATCTTCTCCTAACCATCAAACTTCAACTTCAATGGTTAGAATAATAGCGTTGCCTTCTAACCTGTCAATGGCTATTTTGACGGTTATGCGAATCGACTTGAGCTGGGCGGACTTGATTGGCGGGCGGCTCGCGCTCGACTTCATCAACACCAAGGGCGATCGCCTGAGCGACGCGCCGGACGAGCACCTCGCCGACTACCCCACGCTCGTCGCCTGGGCGCAGCACGCCGGCGGCCTCGATGCGGCGCAGGCGCGCCGCCTGACCCACAAGGGCGCGGCCTCCCCGCGGGCCGCCGCCGCAGCCGTCGCCGAGGCGGTGGCGCTACGCGAGGCGGTCTACCGCATGTTGCAGGCGCGCGAGCGGGCGCCCGAGGCGGCCGACATGGCGCTGCTCAACGCCGCCTTCGCGCGCGCGTCGGCCGATCCACACGTCGTCTTCGCCGGCGGGCAGTACCACGTCGGCTGGCGCTGCTCCGACGATCTGACCGCGCCGCTCGACGCCATCGCCCGCGACGCGGTGGCGCTGCTCTCCAGCGGCGACGACGTCGCGCGCGTGCGCCAGTGCGAATCGGAGGGCGGCTGCGGCTGGGTCTTCCTCGACACCACCAAGGGCCGCACGCGCCGCTGGTGCGACATGAAGATCTGCGGCAACCGCGCCAAGGCGCGAAGGCATTACGCCCGCAAGAAAGCCGAGTCCTGACCTCTGTTCCGTTTCAACAAGCGAGGCCACCTCGCACACCGCCCATCGAGGATGCCTGAAGCTACCGAGCGGACGGCTGCGAGAGGCTGTTTCGCGGGCGTCGAGGAGCGCTCGCCCTCGCTTTTGGGGGCGATGCCAGCGACGCAGCCGAGGGCGCGGACGTGCCGCGCGCAGGGCGGAGCGCGCGGCGCGTAGCCCGAGCACGGCGTAGCGCGCCCGTCCCGCGAAACAGCCTCTCGCGGCCGTCCGCGGCCGCGCCCCCGCTACAAGACCTTTTTCAGGTACGCGCCGGTGTGCGAGGCGGCGGAGCGCGCGACGTCGTCGGGCGATCCCTGGGCGACGATGTTGCCGCCGCCGTCGCCACCTTCGGGGCCGAGATCGATCACGTAGTCGGCGGTCTTGATGACGTCGAGGTTGTGCTCGATCACGATGACGGTGTTGCCCTGCTCGACCAGCTCGTTGAGCACCGTGAGCAGCTGCTTGATGTCGTCGAAGTGCAGGCCGGTCGTCGGCTCGTCGAGGATATAGATCGTCCGCCCCGTGCCCTTCTTGGCCAGCTCCTTCGACAGCTTGATGCGCTGCGCCTCGCCGCCCGACAACGTCGTCGCCGCCTGGCCGAGCCCGATGTAGCCGAGCCCGACGTCGCGCAGCGTCTCCAGCTTCTGACGGATCTTCGGCACGTGCTGCAGGAACTCCGCCGCCTGCGTCACGGTCATGTCGAGCACGTCGGCGATCGACGCGCCCTTGTATTTGACCTCGAGCGTCTCGCGGTTGTAGCGGCGCCCGTTGCACGCTTCGCACTCGACGTAGATGTCGGGCAGAAAGTGCATCTCGATGCGCAGGATGCCGTCGCCCTGGCACGCCTCGCAGCGCCCGCCCTTGACGTTGAACGAGTAGCGCCCCGCCTTGTAGCCGCGCGCCTTCGACTCGGGCAGCGCCGCGAACAGATCGCGAATGTGCGTGAACACGCCCGTGTACGTCGCCGGGTTCGAGCGCGGCGTGCGCCCGATCGGCGACTGGTCGATGTCGACGACCTTGTCGGCGTGATGCAGCCCTTCGATGGCGTCGTGCTCGCCCGGCTGCAGCTTGGCGTGATGCAGCCGCTGCTTGAGCGCCGGCAGGAGCGTGTCGATCACCAGCGACGACTTGCCCGAGCCCGACACGCCGGTCACGCACGTGAACACACCGATGGGGAAGCGCACCGTCAGGTTGCGCAGGTTGTGCGCCTTGGCGCCCTTGATCGAGATGTACTTGTTGCCCGACTGCCGGCGCGTCCGCGGCGTGTCGATGCGCTTGCGCCCCGACAGATAGGCGCCGGTCAACGACGCCGTCGAGCTCTTGATGTCCTCGGGCGTGCCCGAGGCGACGATGCGCCCGCCGTGCACGCCCGCGCGCGGCCCCATGTCGACCACATGGTCGGCCGCCATGATCGTCTCCTCGTCGTGCTCGACGACGAGGACGGTGTTGCCGAGATCGCGCAGCTTCTGCAGCGTATCCAAGAGGCGCGCGTTGTCGCGCTGGTGCAGGCCGATCGACGGCTCGTCGAGGATGTAGAGCACGCCGACCAGCGACGATCCGATCTGCGTGGCCAGGCGGATGCGCTGCGCCTCGCCGCCCGACAGCGTCGCCGAGGTGCGATCGAGCGTCAGGTACTGCAACCCGACGTTGACGAGGAAGTTCAGCCGCTCGGTGATCTCGCGCAGGATACGCTCGGCGATCGCCTTCTCCCGCTGCGTGAGCACGAGCTTGGCGAAGAACGCGTGCGCGTCGCGAATCGGCAGATTGGTGAGCTCGTTGACCGGCATCTCGCCGACCTTGACGAAGCGCGCCTCCTTGCGCAGTCGCGTCCCGCCGCACTCCTCGCACGGCGAGCGGTTCATGTAGCGGTGGAACTCTTCGTAGGCCGCCTCGAAGCCGTCCTCGCCGCCGCGGTTCCCCTCTTCGCGCCGCCGCCGCTCGTACTCGTGCAGCCGCCGCTCGAGGTTGGCGAGGACACCTTCGAACTCTTTTTTGAACTTGTGCCGCGTGCCGCCCTTCTCGAAGAAGAAGTCGACCTCTTCGTTCCCCGAGCCCTCCATGATGATCTTCCGGTGCTCGGGCGGCAGCTTCGACCACGGCTGCAACATGTCGATCTTGTAGTGCGCCGCGACGGCGTCGAGGATCTGCTGGAAGAAGGGCGCGTTGCGCTTCTCCCATGGATCGATCGCGCCCTCGCGCAGCGACACCTCTTCGTTGGGCACGATGAGGTCGGGATCGAAGAAGAGCTTGGCGCCGATGCCGTCGCAGTTGGGGCACGCGCCCTGCGGGTTGTTGAACGAGAACATGCGCGGCGTGATCTCGGGATACGAGATGCCGCACTGGATGCAGGCGAACTTCTCCGAGAAGAGCATGTCGTCCATGTCCTTCCCGTCGTCGTCGAGCGCGACGGGAGAGACCTTGACGATGCCCTCGGCGAGCTTGAGGCCGAGCTCGATCGAGTCGGTCAGGCGCTGGCGGATGTCGGGCTTGACCGCCAGGCGATCGACGTAGACCTCGATGGTGTGCTTCTTGTTCTTGTCGAGCTTGATCTGCTCCGACAGGTCGTGCAGCTCACCGTCGATGTTGACGCGTACGAAGCCCTGCTTCTTGAGCGACTCGAGCTCTTTTTTGTACTCACCCTTGCGATCGCGCACCATCGGCGCGAGCACGCTGAAGCGCGTGCCTTCGGGCAGCTCGAGCACGCGATCGACCATCTGCTGCACCGTCTGCGAGGCGATGCGCTGCCCGCAGTTGTAGCAATGCACGATGCCAATGCGCGCGTAGAGCAGGCGCAGGTAGTCGTAGATCTCGGTGACCGTGCCCACGGTCGAGCGCGGGTTCTTGCTCGTCGACTTCTGCTCGATCGAGATGGCCGGCGACAGCCCTTCGATCGAGTCGATGTCCGGCTTGCCCATCTGCTCGAGGAACTGCCGGGCATAGGCGCTCAAGGATTCGACGTAACGGCGCTGACCCTCGGCGTAGATGGTGTCGAAGGCGAGGGACGACTTACCGGAGCCCGAAAGCCCAGTGATGACGATGAGCTTGTCGCGCGGAAGCTCGACGTCGATGTTCTTGAGATTGTGCTCGCGGGCGCCTTTGACGACGATCTTGTCCATATCCGGCCCCCAGCACAGTGCTCATGCGCAATGGGGCGGAACATCATACCACGGCCGAATACGCGAATTCGAGAGGGAAATCGCCCGCGGCTCAGTAGCCGTAGTTCCCGATGGCCACGTGGACGAGCACTCCGGCGCGGAACGAGAGCATGCGGATGAGCTCGGAGGGGCCGCGGTTGTAGACCCAGTGATCGATGGTGCGGGCGATCGTGCCGTAGTCGGTCTCGCTGTACTCCACCGAGGTGTAGGTCTCCGTGGGTGGGCCGCACTTGCAGCGGACCTCGCCGGCCGTGGCGCCGACGCCGACGAGCCATTCCCCGCAGCGCATGCCGTCGTCGGCGCGGGCGCGGCCCGCGACGAGCCAGAGGAGCGCGCAGGCGAGGCCACATCGCGCCAGGGTCCGCATGCGACTGGGACGCGCGACGCTACTCCTTATTCATGGGGCGGCTGGCGCGCGAGGATCTGGCGCGCCAGCCGGAGCGCGGCGGCGAACGAGGTCGGGCGCGCGCGGCGCTTGCCGGCGATGTCGTGGGCGACGCCGTGATCGGGCGAGGTGCGGACGATCGGCAGGCCGAGCGTGACGTTCACCGCCTCCTCGAAGTCCACGAGCTTGACGGGGATGAGCCCCTGGTCGTGATACATGGCGACGACCGCGTCGAAGCGACCGTCGAGGTGATCGCGGAAGACGGCGTCGGGGACGCGCGGGCCGTCGAGCGTGGCGTCGATCCCCGCCGCGGCGAGGCGCGTGCGCGCGACGTCGATGGCGGGCGCGATCACGCGCCGCTCGTCGTCGCCGAAATGGCCCTGCTCGCCGGCGTGCGGGTTGAGCCCGGCGACGGCGATGCGCGGCGCGACGATGCCGAAGTCGGCGACGAGCGCCTCGGCGGTCTGCGCGATGGCGACGGCGATCGCTTCGGCCGACAGGACGCGCGGCACGTCGGCGAGCGCGTGATGGATCGTCGCCAGCGACACGCGCATGCGCGGGCCGGCGAACATCATGGTGACGGCGCCGGCGCCGAGGCGCGCCTGCAGGAACTCGGTGTGGCCGGGGAAGGCGAAGCCGGCGGCGAGGCACGAGGCCTTGTGGATCGGCGCGGTCACCAGCGCGTCGAGCTTGCCGGCGCGCGCGTCGGCGACGGCGGTCTCGAGGTACGCGACCTGCGCGCGGCCGGTCGCGTCGGTGGGCGTGCCGGGAACGAGGCCGTCGAGCGAGGTGACCGGCACGAGCTCGGCGGCGACGCCGGCGCACAAGATCGCGTCGCCGTAGACGACGAGATCGTCGCCGCCGTCGCAGGCCGCGCGCACGATCTCGGGCCCGATGCCCGAGGGATCGCCGAGGGTGATTCCGATTCGCGCCACGACGACAGCATACTTGAAACCGCGCGGGGTTCGCGCAGTCTTAGGGGATGCGCGCGCTCGTGTACGTGATTGCGCTGACCGCCGCTTCGGTGGCGGCGCCGGCGTACGCGATGCATCCGGGCGCGCGGCCGGGCGAGGCGTTCACCTTCAAGTTCTCGCTCGGGCCGATCGAGGGCGGGCGCGCGCGCATGTCGGTGGGCAAGCCGGCGGCGCGGCACGGGCGGCACGTCATCGCCGTGCACGGGCAGGCCGAGACGACGGCGTTCGTGAAGGTGCTGGCGCGCATCGAGGACGACTACACGCTCGTGTTCGACACGGGGAACCTCTTGCCCGTGACCGTCGCCGAGACCGAGCGCGGCGTGCGCGAGCGGCGCATCAACGTCGCGCATCTCGACGGGCGCACCGCGGAAGTCGACTACTGGTCGCCGGAAAAGCAGCAAAAGAAGCGGCGCCTGTTGCCGCGCATCGTGCGCGATCCGTTGAGCGGCTTCTTCGCGCTGCGCGCGCTGCCGCTCGCCGACGGGCAGAAGATCGATCTCGACGTGCTCGACGGCGCCGCCTTGTGGCGCGTGGCGATGACCGCCCATCGCAACGTGCGCGTGCGCCTCGACAGCGACGGGCAGTCGCGCGCGGCCATCCGCATCGACGGGATCGCGCATCGCATCGAGGACAGCGGACGGCCGCGCCCCGGCGTGGCGCCGCGCAACATGACCGTCTGGCTCTCGGATGACGACGACCGCGTTCTGTTGCGCATGGAGGCCGAGACCGACCTCGGGCGCTGCGCGCTCGAGCTCACATCGTACGTGCCACCGACGGCGCGGGCGGCCAACGAGCGCACACCGGACTTGCCGGGCATCGAGACGCGCTAAGCTTGGGCCATGGCGAAGCGCGCGTTCTTCGTGATGGTGCTTCTTCTGGCGGCGTGCAGCGGTCCCGGGCACGTGCAATACGACAACGAACGCTGCCTCATCGACGGGCAGGCGGTGACGCTCGGCGAGGTCGAGACGCGGCAGGCCGCGGTGGCAGCGCGCATCCAGGCGCACCAGCCGTGGTTCGCAGTGGTCACGATCGTGATCGTGCTCGTCGCGGGCGCGTCGAACGCGGGCAAGGCGATGGTGCTGTTGCGCGCGCGCAAGGAGGGCGACGGCAAGCCGCTGTCGGAGCGCATCCGCGCCGCGCTCGAGCGACATCGCGAGAGCCCGCTGCGGTTCGGCGCGATCGTGGGAACGACGCTCGGGCTCTTGCTGGTCGCCGGCGGTTTCTACATCTATCTCGACGTCGACAAGCGGGCCTCGGAGCGCGCGCTCGGGATGCTGCAGTTCTGCCATCTGGCGCTCAAGACCAACGAGGAGCAGGGCGCGCTCGTCGAGCAGCGCAAGAACCTGACGGCGATCCAGTCGACGGCGGGCGACATCCGCGCGCTCGTCGACAAGCTGCCGCCGGAGGAGAAGCAGAAGGCGCGCCAGATCGTGGCGCAGATGAACTCCGCGCTCGAGCGGCAGGGCAAGATCGTGGGCGACTACCTGTCGAAGTCCGACGAGGAGCAGAAGGCGCTCAAGGAGCACACGGCGCTGGTCGAGAAGGGCTTGTCGTCGCTGTCGACGGACCTCGGGGCGCTGAAGACGCTGCCGGGGACGCTGAAGGACATCGGCGAGGGCGTGCGGCGCGTCGACGCGAAGGTGGCGAGCGAGGACGGCGACGTCAAGGCGCTGCAGACGGCGCTCGCGGATCTCGACGGCAAGGTCAAGCAGCTCCTGGCGCGGCCCGCGTGCGACGCGCCCAAGCCGGCGGTGGCCGCGGTGACGCCGTCGGCGAAGGCGAAGGAGCCGAAGGAACCCAAAGAGCCGAAGGAACCCAAGGAAACGAAGGACCCCAAGGAGCCCGCCGTCGTCGCCTCGAAGCCGGTTGACCTCGGCACCGGCAAGCCCTGATCGGCAGATTGCTCTCGATTGAGCATCCTTCGGTACTTCCGGGGGGCGAGGCCGCAGCTCCGGAGGCAGATCGCGGCGCACGCCCGGAGCGCCCGAGGGAGCGGGCTCCGGCCCGTGACCGAGGAAGCGAGGACGTACGCCGCGAGATGCCCCGGAGCTGCGGCCGCAGC
>Ga0134125_10008638_pt1 | contig 11498 bp, 10 predicted proteins | sample KB31751_FD_96464 | JGI IMG/M metagenome (GOLD analysis project Ga0134125, IMG submission 96464) | Terrestrial soil microbial communities with excess Nitrogen fertilizer from Kellogg Biological Station, Michigan, USA - KB3-175-1 | ecosystem: Environmental > Terrestrial > Soil > Unclassified ... | reverse complement strand
GGGCTGCTGCTCGGGATGTTCTTCCTCACCGCCGGCGCGACGCTCGACGTCGACGGCGTCGTCCGCCAGCCCGGCCTCGTGGCCGGGGCGCTGCTGGGCGTCATCATCGCCAAGATCGCCGTGATCTACGGCCTGGCGCGCCTCATGCGGGTGGACGGCCGCCGCGCCGCCGAGGCCGCGCTGCCGCTGGCGCCGCCCGGAGAGTTCGCGCTGGTGCTGATCACCCAGGCCGCCGCGTCGGGCCTGATCGGCCGGGCGGCGGCCGGGCCGATGCTGGCCGCCGCCGACCTCGGGATGTTCCTGGTGCCCGCGCTCGCCTGGGCGGGCGCGCGGATCGGGGCGACCGCCCGCCCGCGCGCCCCGGCCGAGCCGCCGCCCGACGCCATCCCGGCCGGGGCCGGACCGGCGGAGGCCGGCGTGCTGATCATCGGCTACGGCCGGGTGGGACGGCTGGTCGGCGAGATGCTGGAGGCGCACGGGCGCGCCTTCACCGCTGTCGACGCCGATCCGGACGTGGTGCGGGCCGCACGCGAGGCCGGCGCAAAAGTCTACTTCGGCGACGCCGCGCGCGAACCCTTCCTGAGGGCCTGCGGGGTGGAGTCCGCCGCGGCGCTGGTGGTCACCATGGACGCGCCCGCCAAGGTCGACGAGGTGGTGAAGACGGCCCGCGCGCTGCGGCCGGACCTCACGCTGATCGCGCGCGCCAGGGACGCGGGCCACGCCGCGCGGCTCTATCGCCTGGGCGTCACCGACGCGGTGCCCGAGGCGATCGAGGCCAGCCTACAGCTGGCCGAGAACACCCTTGTCGACCTCGGCGTGCCGATGGGCCTCGTCATCGCCTCGATCCACGAGAAGCGCGATGCGATCCGCAAGGGGCTTAGCGACGGCGCGGCCCGCGAGCGACCGGTTCGCGCGATCCGCCGCTCGACGCGCGCGACGAGGGCCTGAGCGTCCGTCGACGATCGGGGCTGCTGCGCCGCGCCGCGTTGGGCTAGGGTGGCTGGCGGCGACATCGGAGGTGACCATGGCTGACGGGCGCCAGGCGGCCGAGGCCCTGGACAGAGCCGCGATCGAGGCGCTGTTCGACCGCGCGACCGGCGTGCTCGACCGCCGCGTGCTCTGCGACGAAGCGATTTACCGGCTCGAGCTGGAGCGCATCTTCGCCCGTGGCTGGAACTTCATGTGCCACGACTCCCAGCTGCGGGCCGTCGGCGACTATCTCGTCAGCTGGATCGGCGAGGACCAGGTGATCGTGGTCCGCGGCGACGACGGCGAGGTCAACGTGCTGCTCAACACCTGCCGTCACCGCGGCAATGCGCTGTGCCGCGCCGAGCAGGGCCGCGCCAGGTCGTTCGTGTGCAGCTATCACGGCTGGAACTATGGGCTCGACGGGCGCCTGCTCGGAGCGCCGGGCGCGTCGACCTACTACCACGGCGAGCTCGACAAGAGCCGGCTCGGGCTCGTCCGTCTTCGGACGGAAAGCTACCTGGGCTTCCATTTCGCGACGCTCGCCGACGACGCGCCCTCGCTCTTCGACTACCTCGGCGAGGTGGGCCGCACCGGCCTCGGCATGGCCTGCGCGCACGGCGAGATCGAGGTGGTCGCCGGCGTGCAGAAGAACATCGTCGGCTGCAACTGGAAGATCGCCGTCGACAACCTGTTCGACTGGTACCACGTCCCCTACAGCCACGCGTCGGCCGACGCCGCCGGCTTCGTCGACGTCGGCCGCATCCTGCACCCGAAGGAGCAGCTGGTGATGCTGGGCGAGTGGGGCCATGCGATCGGCGGCCCGGGCATGCCCGCCGAGCGCCAGGCCGAGCTCGACGCCATGAGCGACGAGGCGCGCGAGGCCGCCTCGCGCGCCCAGCCGGCGAACTCCGACCGCCTCAGGCCCCGCGCGGCGGCCGAGCTGATGGGACCGGTGGGCGTGCGCAGCTACGGCCACCCGAACATCTTCCCCAACCTCTGGATCACCCTCAGCGGCCTGCAGATGTGCCTGCGGCTGCCGCGCGGGCCATCGGCGACGGAGCTCTGGTGGTTCACCCTCGCGCCGAAGGACGCCCATCCACAGCTGAAGCGCCGCATGGTGCAGATGGCCAGCCACATCTTCGGCCCGGCCGGCCTGCTGGAGCAGGACGATGGCGACAACTGGCGCCAGGCGACGCGCTCGGCGCGCGGCGCCGCCAGCCGCAAGGTCGGGCACTTCATCGGCATGGGGCTCGGCCACGGCGAGACCAGGGACGCCGGCGGCGGGGCCCGCTATATCGAGGGCCAAATCAGCGAGCACGGCCAGCGCTGGCTCTACCAGGCCTGGACCGAGTGGATGGCGGCGCGCGACTGGGCGGAGCTGGCCGCCAACCACTCGCAGCCGCCGACCGGCGCGATCTGATGAGCGCGCTCGAAACCACCGCGGCCGCCGGCGACGACTGGCCCGCGACGAGCCTCGGCGAGCGCGCGCTCGTGCAATACGAGGTCGAGCAGTTCCTCTACGCCGAGGCGGCGCTGCTGGATGCGCGCGACTGGCGCGCCTGGCTGGCCCTGATCGCCGACGACGTCCACTACTGGATGCCGATCCGCCGCACTGTGACGATCGCCGACCTGGACCTGGAGTTCACCCGCCCCGGCGAGATGGCCTACTTCGACGACGACCGCGCCATGCTGGAGATGCGGGTCAAGAAGCTGGAGGCCGGCTCGGCCTGGTCGGAGGATCCGCCGTCGCGCACGCGCCATTTCGTCTCCAACGTGCGGATCCTCGGGCTCCGTGCGGGCGAGATCACCGTCGAGGCGGCCTTTCACCTCTACCGCTCGCGGCTGAACACCGAGCAGGACAGCTGGTTCGGCCGCCGCGTCGACGTGCTGCGCCGCGCCAAGGGCGGATCAGGCCATGGCTTCCAGATCGTCCAGCGCCATCTCTTCCTCGACCAGACGGTGATCCTGGCCGCCAACATGAGCACGATCTTCTGACCGGCATGGGCGCGCTCGAGGCAGAAGCGGTGCTGATCACCGGCGGCGCGTCGGGGCTGGGGCGCGCCATCGTGGAACGCTTCCTGGAGGAGGGCGCGCGCGTCGCGGTGCTCGACCGCTCTCCCGAGCGGCTCGGCGAGCTCGCAGCCAGGGTCGAGGCGATCGGCGGCGACGTGCGCTCGCTCGCCGACAACCAGCGCGCGGTCGCGGCGGCCGTCGCCCGCTTCGGCAGGCTCGACTGCGCGATCGGCAACGCCGGCATCTGGGACTACTCGGTCTCGCTCGACGCGCTCGCCCCCGACCAGCTCGACGCGGCGTTCGACGAGGTGTTCCACATCAACGTCAAGGGCTGCCTGAACCTCGCGAAGGCCGCGCTGCCGGCGCTGGTGCGCTCGGCCGGCTCGCTGATCTTCACGGTCTCGAACGCGGGCTTCACCCCGAACGGCGGCGGGCCGCTCTACACCGCCTCGAAGCACGCGGTGGTCGGCCTGATCCGCGAGCTGGCCTACGAGCTGGCGCCGGCCGTGCGCGTGAACGGCGTCGCGCCCGGCCCGATCGAGACCGACCTACGCGGCCCGAGCGCGCTCGGCATGGCCGAGCGCTCGATCTCCAGCGTGAAGCTCTCGGAGGTCGCCGCGCCCAACGTGCCGCTCGGCAAGGTGCCGGCCACCGCCGACTACGCCGGCGGCTACGTGTTCCTGGCCTCGCGCCGCGACGCCAGGCCGGCGACCGGCGCGGTGCTCAACCTCGATTCCGGCATCGGCGTGCGCGGCATCGGCCGCGCCGCCGGCGGCGGCCGCCTCGCCGCGAAGTACGGCGTCGCCTGATCGCCGCCCGGGCTCACGTCGGGGCGAACGCGGCGGCGAACTGGAAGAGCTCGATGACGTTCCCGGACGGGTCTTGCAGCAGGATCTGCTTGCCGCCCGCGCCGTCGAGGATGTCGTTGCGGAACCGGGCGCCGGCCGCTTTCAGGCGGGCGACCTCGGCCTCGATGTCGTCGACGATGAAGTGGATGCGGTTCCAGCCGCCCGGCCCAGGCTTCTCGCCGTCCGGCATCGGCCGGCCGGCCGAGCTCGCAGGTCCCGCGAGCAGCAGCCGCAGGTTGCCGCGCGCGACATCGGCGAAGGCCGGGTAGCTGTGCAGGACCTCGAAGCCGAGCATCCGGGTGTAGAAGTCGACCGCCTGGGCGACGTCGTCGACCATGTAGCGGACGCTCACCATCTCGCGGGGGTCAGTCATGGGCTTCTCCTTGCGTTTTCGGGCGGCTCGGCCAGCCGCGCGAGCAGGTAGTCGATCCGCACGGCGAGCTCGGCCGCCGTCTTCTCGAACAGCGGATAGGTGACCTCGTCGGGATCGCCGGTCGCCGGATTGGCGATGCTCCAGTGGACGGTCTCGGGATGCTCCGGGAATTCGGGGCAGACCTCGCGAACCCGGTCGCAGAGGCTGATCACCCAGTCGAAACGCTGACCGGCGAGCGCGTCGAGCCGCTGGCCGGCGTGGTCCGAGACGTCGAGTCCATAACGCTCGCGCATCACCCTCACCGCGTTGGGGTGGATCGGGCGCGGATCGCTGCCGGCGCTGACCGCTTCCACCGCGCCGCCCGAGCGCAGCCGCGCAATCGCCTCGGCCATCGGGGACCTGGCGCTGTTGCCCGTGCAGAGGAAGAGGACCCTCGCCCGCCGCAGCCGCCCGCCCTCGCCCAGCGGCGGCCCGAGCCGAAGAGCCGGATGGAGGGCGCCGCCAGCCGCCGACAAGAGGCCGCCGACACGCGGCAGATCGACCCCGTAGTAGGTGTCGCGGCGATCGGCGGAGCTGCGCCGCGCCGATACCAGCGCGCCGTCGCGCAGCTTGCCCAGATGGTAAGAGACCAGGTTCTGCGGCTCGCCGACGAGCGCCGTCAGCTCGCTGACGACGCGGTCGCTGCGGGCGAGCTCGCGCAGCAGGCGCCAACGCACGGGATGCCCGGCCAGCTGCAGAAAGTCCGGCGGCGCGATCTCGGAGCGTGTTGGCTCGGGGCTCATGCCGCCTTTTACATCGATCCGAATTGATACATCAAGGCAAATTGATGTATCCCGCGCCCCCTGGCCCGCGCCGGCGAAGGGCGTTAAGCCGGGCTGTCGCCAAGACGGGAGGATGCGGGACCATGTCCGAGCTGGTGAAGACGGCCGACGCCGGCCACGTGCGCACGATCACGCTGAACCGGCCGGAGAAGAAGAACGCGCTCTCCAACGCGCTCGCCTGGGGCGTCGTGGAGGCGATCGACGCGGCGGCGCGCGACGACAACGTCTGGGTCGTGGCGCTGACCGGCAGCGGCGATGCGTTCTGCGCGGGCCTCGACCTTTCGCCCGGCGCCGAGCGCTATCATCCGTCGTCGCCGATGTCCGCGCAGCTGGACGACCTCGGCTGGGTGTCGAACTTCCTGCTGGCGATCCGCAAGCGCTGCGACAAGCCCGTGGTCGGCGGCATCAACGGCGTGGCGGTGGGCGCAGGCCTCGGCCTGGCCATGGCCGCCGACGTGCGGATCGTCGCGCGCGGCGCGCGGCTGATGGCCGGCTACACGCGGATCGGCGGCTCGCCGGACGCCGGGCTCACCATCACCCTGCCGCAGGCGATGGGCTACGAGCGGGCGCTGCGCTTCATGATGGAGAACCGCACCGCGGGCGGCGAGGAGGCGGTGGCCTGGGGCATGGCCGGCGAGGTGGTCGACGACGACAAGCTCGCCGAGCGGCTGGCGGCCTACTGCGCCCAGCTCTGCGAATGGTCGCCGATCACCCTGCGGCTGCTCAAGCGCGGCATGGCCCGCTCGCTGGAAAGCACGGACATGGAGCAGCAGCTGCGCTACGAGCTCACCAACATCCGCATGGCGTTCGCCAGCGACGACGCCAAGGAGGCGCGACAGGCCTTCTTCGAAAAGCGCAAGCCGGTGTTCGCCGGGCGGTGACGCGACGGCCGCGCTTGCGCCGGCCGGGCCCGACCGGCGCCGGATGAGCGGATCGTTCTTCCCGCTCGCCAAGCTCGGCTGGACGATCCTCGCGCCCAGCCATCTGCTGCTTTGGCTGACGCTGGCCACCGCCGCGGCGCTGATGGCCGGACGCGCGCGGCTCGGCCGCTGGCTGGCCGTCGTCGCGGCGCTGCTGTTCGTCGTCTTCGGCGTGTTGCCGACCGGCGACTGGCTGGCGCGTCGCCTGGAGAACCAGTATCCGCGTCCGGCCGCGCTGCCGCCCCACGTCGACGGCATCCTCGACCTCGGCGGCGGGCTGGGCGACGGCATCCTGGCTGCGCGTCACGCACCGGCCACGTCGCTCAGCGAGGCGCGGCTGGTCTCCACCTTCGAGCTGGCGCGGCGCTATCCGGACGCGCGCGTGGTGTTCTCCGGCGGCTGGGGCCCTCATCCGGACGCGCAGGCGGCGGCCTATGTGTTCGCCCAGATGGGGCTCGACCCGAAGCGGCTGACGCTGGAGAGCCGCTCGCGCGACACCTTCGAGAACCTGCTCTTCACGCGCCGGCTGGTGCGGCCCCGGTCGGGCGAGGTGTGGGTGCTGGCGACGTCGGCGATCCAGATGCCGCGCGCCATGCTGGTCGCGCGACGGCTCGGCTGGCCGATGATCCCGTGGCCGACCGACTATCTGACAGGCCCCGCCGGCGGGCGGATACGTCCCCTGGCCGAGTACCTCGACGTGGCCGGCGCGCTCGCCCGCTCGGACGCCGCGGCGCATGAGCAGCTGGGCCTCATCGCCTATCAGCTGCGCGGCCAGCGCGGATTGGCGGGCCAATCGCCGGCGAGGGCAGGCAACGCTATGCGGCCGCAAGCGGTTTCCAACGGGCCGAAGGAGGCGCCCGCGCCGTGAAGCAGCTGCCGAACGCCCTGACCATCCTGCGCCTCGTGCTGTCGCTGTTCGTGTTCTTCGCGCTCGCCGTCGCCGGGCAGGTTCCCGGCCTCGACCTGGGCGCGCGCCTGGGCCTGGCGCGCTGGGCGTTCATCGCGTTCGTGATCGCCGCCGTGAGCGACTTCTTCGACGGCTGGCTGGCGCGGCGCTACAACGTCGTCAGCATCACCGGCGCGATCCTGGATCCGATCGCCGACAAGGTGCTGATCTGCGCGACCATCCTCGGCCTGTTGGCGCTGACCCAGGCGCCGGCGTTCCTGATCCCGGCGGCGCTGATCCTGTTCCGCGAGTTCGCCGTCAGCGCGCTGCGCGAAGTCGCGGCGGGGCGCAACGTCAAGCTGCCGGTGACCGTGCTGGCGAAATGGAAGACCACGCTGCAGCTGGTCGGGCTGGCGGCGCTGATGGTCGCCGGGGCCTGGCCCGCGTTCGGCCTGGCGACCAACACCCGCCTTTGGGTCGAGGCGCTGCTGGCCGCCTACGCGATCTTCTGGATCGCCTGCGTGGTGACGCTGATCACCGGCGCGCAATACGGCGCGCAGGCCTGGCGCGCGCTGGCGCGCCGCGGCTAACCGGCGAGGCGTTCCTCGACCGACGGCGGCAGTCGCGAAGGGCGGGCGAGCAGCGACAGCCACTGCGGGTCGCTGATCTTGGCGACGAACTTGTCGGCCGGCAGCGGCCGGGCGAAGAAGAAGCCCTGGAACAGCGAGCAGCCCAGCACGCGCAGGGCCTCGACCTCCTCCGGCGTCTCGACGCCTTCGGCCAGCACCGCGATGTCGAGTCGGCGGCCGAGCTCGATCAGCGCCGCGCACACCGCCTGGCTGTCGTGCCGGTTGCCGACGTCGGTGACGAACTTGCGGTCGATCTTCAGCTTGGAGAAGGCCAGCGACTGGAAGTTGGCCAGGCTGGAGGCGCCAGCGCCGAAATCGTCGATGGCGACCGCGACGCCGATCGCCGCCAGCGTCTCGAGCGTCTTGCGGGTGTGGGCGAGGTCGCGCATCAGCGACAGCTCGGTGAGCTCGAGCTCCAGCCTCGATGGCTTCAGCTCGGAGCCGCGCAGCACGTCGGCGATGGTCTCGGCCAGGTCCGGATCGCGGAACTGCCTTGGCGAGAGGTTGACGCCCACCTTGAAGCCGGGCAGGCCAAGCCCCTCGAACGCGCGCGCATCGCGGCAGGCCTGCTCGAGCACCCAGCGGCCAACCTCGCCGATCAGGCCCGACTGCTCCATCACCGGCAGGAACTTGGCGGGCGGGATCGACCCCAGCTGCGGGTGCCGCCAGCGCAGCAGCGCCTCGGCGCCCGCCACGCGGGCGGCGCTGAGGTCGATCACCGGCTGGTAGAAGAGCGCCAGCTCCTTCCTGAAGATCGCCTGTCGCAGCGCCTGCTCCATGGCGTGGCGCGCCTCGGCGTCGGCCGAGCTCTCCTCGGAGAAGTAGGCGAGCCGGTCGCCGGCCGCGCGGCCCGCCTTGCCGCAGGCGGCGATGGCGCGCGACAGCAGCGTCGGCCCGCTCAGCCCGTCGTCGGGGTAGATGGCCGCCCCGACCCGCACATCTGGGATGATGGCCAGCTCGCCCTCGCCGAGCGGCCGCGCCAGCTGGGCGGCGAGCGTCTGCAGCGCTTCGCGGGCGACCCGCGGGCCGTCGGTGTCGGAGAACCACACGGCGAAGGAGTCGCGGTCGACCTGGGCGAACGCTCGGCGCGTCCCCACGCAATCCACCAGCCGCGCGGCGAACGCCTGCAGCGCCTTCTCGGCGCCGGACTTGTCGACCGCGATCAGCCGTTCCAGCTGGGCGAAGCGCAGCACGCCGAGCAGCGTCGGCGGGCAGTTCTCGCGCGCCACGTCGCGGGCGATCGCCGCCAGCAGCGGCTCGCGGGTGGAGACGCCGGTGACGGGATGGCGATTGGCCAGGCGATGGCGCACCGATTCCAGCCGCGCCGCCACGGCGTGCACGTCGCGCATCGCGCCCAGCATCTCGTCGGTCGGCTTGCTGTCGGCCTGGGCGCTGGCGAGACGGGCGTTGAGGCGGACGCCCTCGGCGACGACGCTGACCGCGACCAGCAGCGTGCGCAGCGCCAGCAGCGACAACACGCTGACGGCGCCGGCGGCGATGACCAGCGACGGGGCGGCCCAGTGCAGCGCGAAGAATCGCGGCTGGGTGACGAGCAGGGTCGACACCATGAACGGGACCGCCGCCGCCAGCACGCCCAGGCACAGGGCCTTGGCGCGGAACGACAGGCCGGGCAGCTCGAGCAGCGCGCGTGACGAGGAGGATAGTTCCATGGCGCCGCCAGTTTGCGCGGCGGCAGCCTTCCATCGCGTGAAAGTTCTTGGTGAAACCGGCATTTACCCTGCTCGCCGCCGGATCGGCTTGCCTTTCGCGCCTGCGGCGGCCTTCATGGTTCGAGGCAAAGCTTCTCGAGGGCCGGGCGTGACTGAGCGGGTGGCGGTGATCGGAGCTGGGATGGCGGGGCTGTTCGCCGCGCTGGCGCTCGCGCCGACCGACCGCGAGATCACCCTCTACGAGCGCGATCCGCCGCCGCCGGAGGGCGGCCCGGAGGCGGCGTTCGAGCACTGGGCGCGCCGCGGCGTCGGCCACCTTCGCCACAGCCACGGCTTCCTGGCGCGGCTCGAGGGCCTGCTCGCCAAGGAGCACCCGCAGCTGCTGACCGAGCTGACGGCGGCCGGGGTGCGCGAGATCAGCCTGGCGCAATCGCTGCCGGCCGCGCTGCGCGAATGCTATCGTCCGCAGCCGGGCGACGAGGCGCTGACCTGCTTCGTCAGCCGCCGCACCACCGTCGAGCTGGTCATGCGACGGCATGTCGAGGCGCTGCCGAACGTGACGCTGCAGACGGGCGCCTTCGTCCGCGCCCCGATCTTCGAGCAACGGCCGGCCGGACTCGCCGCCGTTGGGCTGTGGCTCGAGGATGGCGGCGGTCGGCGCGAGGTCGCCGCCGACCTGGTGATCGACGCCGGCGGCAAGGCTTCCGACGCCATCGACGCGCTGGCGGACGCCGGCGTCTCGGTTCCCGAGGAGGACGAGCCCTGCGCCATCCTCTACTACACGCGCTTTTATCGGCTGCGGCCTGGACAGGCCGAGCCCAGGCCGGGGGCGGTCGGCGCGACCGGCGACCTCGGCTATCTGAAGTTCGGCGTCTTCCGCGCCGACGCCGGGACGTTCTCGGTGACGCTGGCCGCGCCCGAGGTGGAAGAGACCCTGCGCACGGTGATCGTGCGGCCCGAGGCTTACGAGCGCATCTGCGAGCTGTTGCCGGGCATCGCCGCCTGGACCGACCCGGAGCGCGCCGAGCCGATCACCAACGTGCTCGGCATGGGCGACCTGACCAGCCGCTGGCGCGAGTTCGCGCCTGGCGGCAAGGCGGCCGTGCTGAGCTACTTCCCGGTCGGCGACGCGCTGGTGCGCACCAATCCGCTCTATGGGCGCGGCTGCACCTTCGCGGCAATCGAGGCGCACCTCTTGCGTGACGCGCTCGCCGAGACCACCGATCCGGCCGAGCGCCTCGCGCGCTACAGCGCCAAGGTGCGTGCGGCGCTGCGCCCTTATTTCGACGACATGGCCGCACAGGACCGGCGGGCGGCGGCGCGCGCGATCAACGGCCTCAACCCCGACTATCGCCCCTCGCGCCGCGGCCGGCTGGCCGCCAGCTTCGCGCGCGAGGGGATCGCGGCGGCGGTGCGCGAGGACCCGGAGCTGATGCGCCAGGCGCTGCGGGCGTTCCACATGCTAGATCCGCCCGGCCGCTGGGCCAAGCGGCCGTCTGCGCTCGGCAAGGCGGCGCGCACCTGGATTCGCCGCAAGCTGACGCGCGCGTCGCCGATCGCGCTCGCCGCCGGTCCGCGCCGCGGCGAGATGTTCACCCGCCTTGGCCTCTCCGTGCGCGCCGACTACGACCGCCGCACCTGGGGCGACACGTGAGCGGCGCGGCGCCGGCGGCGGCGAGCCAGGGGAACGTTCCGAAGAACGTCATCGTCGTCCTGCTGGACAGCCTCAACCGCCACATGCTGGGCGCCTATGGCGGCGCCGAGTTCGAGACGCCGAACCTCGACCGCTTCTCCGCGGCGTCTGTGCGCTTCAACCGACACTACACCGGCTCGCTGCCCTGCATGCCGGCCAGGCACGACATCCTCTGCGGCGCGCTCGACTTCCTCTGGAAGCCGTGGGGCTCGGTGGAGATCTGGGAGGACGCCATCACCTACGCGCTGCGCGAGGCGGGCGTCACCACCCAGCTGATCAGCGACCATCCGCACCTTTTCGAGACCGGCGGCGAGAACTACCACGTCGACTTCACCGGCTGGGACTACGTGCGCGGTCACGAGGGCGACGCCTGGAAGACGCGGCCCGATCCCAGCTGGGCCGGCGCGCCGACGTTCGGCCGCGGCCACATGCCCTACGACGACAGCCGCGGCTGGTTCCGCTCGGAGGCCGACTTCCCTGGCCCGAAGACCATGTCGGCGGCGGCCCGCTGGATCGAGGAGAACGCCGGCCACCACGACCGCTTCTTCCTCTTCGTCGACGAGTTCGACCCGCACGAGCCGTTCGACACGCCGGAGCCCTGGGCCTCCAAGTACGACGCGGACTGGGAAGGCCCGCACCTGATCTGGCCGCCGTACGCGGTGGGCGCGCAGCGGCG
>Ga0134125_10008636_pt1 | contig 11499 bp, 11 predicted proteins | sample KB31751_FD_96464 | JGI IMG/M metagenome (GOLD analysis project Ga0134125, IMG submission 96464) | Terrestrial soil microbial communities with excess Nitrogen fertilizer from Kellogg Biological Station, Michigan, USA - KB3-175-1 | ecosystem: Environmental > Terrestrial > Soil > Unclassified ... | reverse complement strand
CCGTGCGGCACGCCGTCCTGACGGAGCGAATCCGGCCCGAGCCGGTATTGGGAATCCGGATTCGGCGCACTTGGGTTCTTGGCCGGTTGAGCCAGGACCGATGCGGCAATGCCAAAGCTGATGCCGAAGCTAATAGCCGATTTCATTGCGATGTCTCCGTTGAATCGCGTCTGATCTCGAACGATTCGCGGCGAGGCAGAGTCCGCGGAACATTAAACGATTAGCCGCGAGGCGCAGTCCGCGGAGCCCGAACGTTTAGCCGCAAGGCCAAGTCCGCGAAGCCCGAACGATTAGCCGCGAGGCGGAGTCCGCGAAGCCGAGCGCGGTTCCGAGGTTAGGCAGAAGGGCCCGGTGTCTTCGTTCTGCTCTATCTCGACCGCCGCGCTTGTGCCAGAAGCTTCCGCAGATTGCGAGCAGCATCCACCGCCAGCAGCACGAGGGCCGCCTGAAAAAGGATGGCGCAGATGGCTACCGCCAAACAAGGGAGGTAAACAACGATAATGGTTATGAGTGTGATCCCACCGATGCGCCCTCCACCATCAAACTTGTCCAAAGCCATCATCGCCGCAAACAATGAGATAAGGAAAACTCCCACGACACAGATTATCCCCAGCCACATCACGAAGCGGGTGTAGCGATCCAGGAACCCGTAGTACCAGGGTTCAGTACCTTCCAAGAACCGCTCGGGCGATGGCTCGAACGCGAATTCCTCAGGACCTGCGGGCGGTTGCCCTTGCGGAACAAGCGCAGGCAACTGCACAGGTTGGCTACAGGCAACGCACCGGACGACCTGCCCCGATTGGCCCGGATGATAGATGAATTGTTGTCGGCAGTGCGGACAGATCGCGGAGTACGAGGGCATAGCTGGCGCTCCTCCATCGCCTAACGGCGTTCGAGTTCGAGCGTACATATCATCCCTAACCTCTCACTTTTTGCAAGCAGTCACTTGTCTTTCGACGGATTCGCAAACACAAACGCCAGCGGCTCTCATCCTAGTCATCTCAGTTGACACTCACTCACAGGAAGTTACGCTTCATGCGGCCCAAATCGCATCCTCCGCAGTCGGAGCATCATCATGGCACCCAGCTTCCCGAAGGCCGTTTCATGGCCCCTGGCGGCCAAGTACCGAGAAATCGCAAGCGCCCCTGCCATCGCTTGTTGCGTCAAGACGGAAACCACTGCTTGGCCACTTGGCCTCTTGCCGAGCCATCCCGAAACGGCGCGAACACCCCATAAATCATGGCACTTGGCGAGCATGCGCTCTGCGGCAGAAAAAAATAAAGCGGCCGCGACTTCTCAAAGGCCCGCAATTCATTGCGAATCCGCCGCTCCACTTGGCTGGCTTGGCCAGTTCGGATTGCCCGCCTCCCTTCGAAAACGGTATGGTTTTGGCCTCGGAACCCACGTCCACGGATGGATTCTCCCCATGACCGACCCCGCCTGGGATCTGGCAGTCGCCCGCCGCCGCATCGAGCAACTCGAGACCGCACTCATGCGGCGAACCGAACTGCTCGAACAGAAGCAAGCGGAAGTGGCGGCGATCCGGTCGTCGAAGGCGTTCCGGGCCGCGTCGCTCGCCAACAAACTGCTCGACCGGCTCTTCCCGCTGCACACACGTCGCCGCACCTGGTTGAAAGCGACGACCCGCCGGCTCGGCAGCGTGCCCGCGGCCATCTGGTCGAAGCGGAATTCGAAGAACGGCCCGCCGCCAGACGAACGCCACCTCAGCGAATGCACCCCGCCGGACGAGTATCGCCGCTGGATCGCCAAGCACGAGCCGAACGATGCGGAACTGAAGCGGCAGCGATCGCATCGCTGGTCGCGGTCGCCGAAGTTCAGCGTCGTGGTGCCGGTGTTCAATCCGCCGGCCGCGTTCCTCGAAGCGATGATTGTCTCCGTCCGCGAACAGACGTATCCGCACTGGGAATTGTGCCTGGCGGATGCGAGCACGGCGGATTATGTGCGGCCGATCCTGGAACGGGCCGCGGCGAGCGATCCGCGGATTCGCGTCGAGTTCCTCGCTTCCAACGGCGGCATCGTCGGCAACTCGAACGCCGCGGCCAGTCTTGCAACCGGCGACTTCCTCGGCCTGCTCGATCACGACGACGTGCTTGCCCCGTTCGCCCTGTACGAAATCGCGGCCGCACACAATGACCACCCAGACGCCGACTTCCTCTATTCCGATGAAGACAAGCTCGACACGCGCGGCGACCGCGTCGAGCCGAACTTCAAGCCGGACTGGTCGCCGGAAACGCTTCGCAGCCGGAATTACATTTGCCACTTCACGGTGTTGAAGCGAGAACTATTCCAGCGAGTCGGCGGCTTCCGACCCGGCTTCGACGGTTCGCAAGATTACGATCTCGTGCTGCGAGCATCGGAACGAGCGCGGCAGATCGTTCACGTGCCGCGGGTACTCTACCACTGGCGCATGCATGCTCAATCGACGGCGTTCGCCAAGGGAACCAAGAACTACGCCTACGATGCAGGGAAGCGGGCCGTCGGCGAACATCTCGCTCGCCTTGGCATCGACGGTTCCGTTCACGATGGCCCGATCCTCGGCACGTATCAGGTGATTCACCACCTTCGCACGCAGCCACTGGTCAGCATCATCATTCCCAACAAGGATCAGGCGGCGTTGTTGTCGCGGTGCATCGAATCGCTGGCGAAATCGAGCTATGCGAATTACGAAGTGGTGATCGTGGAGAACGGCAGCCAGCTCCCGGAGACGCACGCGTATTATCGGGAGTTGGCCAAGCAACCGCACGTTCGCATCATCGAATGGACGCGGCCGTTCAACTATGCCGCGGTGAACAACTTCGCGGCGGCGCAGGCCCGCGGCGAACTGCTTCTCTTCCTCAATAACGACACCGAGGCGATCAACCCGGATTGGCTCGAGGCGATGGTGAAGCAGGCGGTGCAGCCGGGCGTCGGCGTGGTCGGAGCGAAACTCTACTACGCGGACGACACGATCCAGCATGCGGGAATTGTGCTGGGAATGGGCGGCGTCGCCGGGCATTCGCACTTGTTCTACCCGCGGCAAGCGGCGGGATACATGCAGCGATTGCGGATCACGCAGAACGTCGCCGCCGTGACCGGGGCGTGTTTGCTGATGCCGCGAACGGTGTTTGAAAAGGTCGGCGGTTTCGACGAGGGATTCGTCCTGGCCTTCAACGATGTCGATCTCTGCTTGTCGGTGTTGCAGGCCGGTTACCGCGTAGTATGGACGCCGGACGCCGAGTTGTACCATCTGGAATCGAAGACGCGCGGCTACGAGGATACCAGCGAGAAGCAGGCCCGCTTCAAACGCGAATACGACCTGTTCCATTTGAAATGGGCGGCGGTGCTGAAATCGGGCGACCCGTATTTCAGCCCGCACTTCCGCCTCGACCGCCCGGACTTCGCGCTGCGAGCGGCGTGAGGAATTACTCGAGGGCAATCTCGCCCAGGCCGACATTGAGTTTCATGCCGGTGTAGCTGTAAGACTCCAGCAATTCGCCGACGGTGGAACCGGGGGGCGGAGCATCGTACGATTCGAAGCGCATCGGCAGCTTCGTCTCCTTATCGACGTAAACCAGCATTCGGTAGGCGTAGCGATGGACATGGGCGCGGTGGGCGAAGATTTCATAACGGGTCGCGACCTTGCCGGCGAAGTTGAAATCGGAGGTGAAGACTTCGAGCGGGTTGCCGAGTGCCTTTTCGCGAGCCGCGATCGAGGCGAGTAAGTCGAGCGTGGGGCCGACACCAAAGGCCGTAACCGGGTGCCGATTCTCGGCCATGATCTTGGAATCGTCCGGTTTGAGGGACTGGAAACCGCTGATCCCCTTGGCGCCGGCGGCGCGGAAGCGCATCTTGCCGGACTTGGTCAGGGCGGTGTGGCGGAATTCCATGCCGGCGGCGGCGTCTGGCTTCGCAAAGCGAATGGCCACGCTGGCCGGCTTCACGCGCACCTTCATCTCGGCCACTTGCTCGGCGCCGAGCACGCCCTGGAGCCGCTCTTGCCGCGTGAATACACAGGAATAATCGCGAACCTTGGCGTACGAAGCGCGCGCATCCGAAAGCATGGCGCCAAGGGGATCGGCGGCCCGGGCGGCTTCCACCCGCGCGGCCGGCACGACGCCCTTTTCTGGCGGCGCCGCGGCCGCGAGGCCCATCGACATCGCGCCCGCCGCCAGGCCCAATGCCCACTTCCGATTCGCAAGCGCCATGATTCCCTCCCCGGTACGAGTGCCGCGTGGAGATAGCGACCCCGGCAAGCTGGGGGAAGAGCAATTTCGCAGAGTTTATACGCGCGGGTCGGCCTGGTCGAGGACGTCCTGGGTTTGCTTCGCGCGATAGGCCTTGAGCGATTCGCGGATCGATGGGTATTTTGCGGCAAGGACCGCGGCCGCGAACAGGCCTGCGTTCTTCGCCCCGGCCTTGCCGATCGCCATCGTCGCCACCGGTACGCCGCCGGGCATCTGCACGATGGATAGCAGCGAATCGATGCCTTTAAGTACGGCCGATTCGACGGGGACGCCGATGACAGGCAGGGCCGTCTTCGAGGCGCACATGCCGGGCAAATGCGCGGCCCCGCCCGCCCCGGCGATGACGACCTCCAGGCCGCGTTCTTCCGCTTGCTCCGCGTAATCGAAGAGCCGGTCCGGCGTGCGATGCGCCGAGACGACTTGCGGCTCGAACGGGATGCCGAGTTCTTGAAGCACCGCCGCCGCGTGCTGCATCGTCTCCCAGTCGGAGCGGGAACCCATAATGATTCCGACCAGCGGTGGCGGCATGGTAACGACCGGACGGAAGGGCCTGTGTGAGGTATAACCATTCATTACGGAACCGGTACGCCAGGACAAGAATTGAGACGGCTAAGTCACAATCGGGATGAAGAGCGAAGGCGGTTGCCGGGGCTCGGTATCGCGGTCTGTTACGCGATGGTTGCCGCGGCAATCGCGTTGACGGGATTCAAAGCGAGCGGCCCAATTTGGCCCGATTCGCCTCGCTATGCCAACGCCGCGGCCATGATCCACGACTGGATGCTTGCCGACGGGTGGCCGGCGCCGATTCCCTTCGCCGAAGCGAATTACGCCCATCTGCCCGGCTTCAGCGTGCCTTACCACCCGCCCGGTTATCCGGCGGCCCTTGGGGTGTGGTTTCTGGTCACTGGCGTCTCGTACGCCTCGGCGCGCGTCTTCATCGCCGGTTGCTGGGCCCTCGCCGGCTGGCTCTTTTACCGGATCAATCGCGAACTGATGGTCGGCCGCGGGCCGGCATTCGCCGCGGGTTTATTGCTGCTGACCACGCCGCAAATGGCGCTCTGGGCGCGCGACGCCATGTCCGAGGTTCCGAGCCTCGTTCCACTTTTCGCAGCGGCGCTCTTCTGGTTGCGGTGGCTGCGGACTGGCCGTCCCCGCGATGGCCTGTTCGCCTTGGCACTGGCCGAGGCCGCGTTCTTCTTCCGAGTCACGACGGCGGGCGTGTTGCCGGGGTTGGTTCTCTTCGGGGCGATGAACAGTCAGTGGGATCGGCGCCGCGTGTCGTGGATCGCCGCGGCCGGGGCGGCTTATCTGCTCGTCAACGCGGCCTGGGTCGCTTTTGCCGCGCAGTATTCGATCCACGAGATCGCGGCGGATGGCAAAGGAAAACTCTGGGGGGCGCAGGTCTGGGAGTACTTCTCGGCCAACCTGCCGGGAATCGCAGCGAGCGGCACGGCCGCCCTGGCGGCGATCGGTCTTGCACGCGGAGCGGCGGATTCAGCGTGCCGCCGGGCGATCGGTTTTTGGCTGGCGTGGCTGGCGAGTTTCACCGCCTTCAAGGCCATCGTGCCGACAACGTTGGAAGCCCGGCATTTCTTCACGGCGTTTCCCGCCTTCGCCGGCCTCGCCGCGGCGGCATTCTCGTGGGAATCGGCGCGGCAGCGAGTCGCAGCAGGACTGCTGTACACCGCTGCCATCGCCGTGAACCTCATTCTTTTGGCCGATTGTCCGAAGGGAATCACCGGTTACCAGGCTGCCGGGGATGCCCTGGCACGATGTCGGGAACCTGGGAACGTGCTGCTGGCGTGCTGGGAGGATCAAGACTTGATCTTCCGCTATCGGTCGGCGAATCCGCTCTGCGAACGCTACTTACTCCGCAGTGATCGCACGCTGGCCATTCGCCTATCGCATTACGCCAAGGCCGAAGCCGTCGTGACTTCACGGACGGATGCGGATGTGCTGGAATTGCTCCGGGCTGGCCGCATCAAGTATGTCGTCTGCTGTTCCCCGAGGCTCGAGTCGAGCGATACCCGACCGGAAGAAATGCACCTGGTCGAAGGGACGATTCGCGCCCATCCCGAACTGTTTCGGCAACTCGGCGATTTCGAGGTCAACGTCGACTACGTCGATGGGATTCACTCGGGTTCCCGCGGCGACGTTTGCCTCTGGGAGTTCACGGAGTATGTCGAAAGCGGCCCGCCGAACTTGACGATTCCCATACCGACGGCCGGGCTGGAACTTCGGCCGTGAGTGAAGAACCTACTTCTCACGGCTGAAATGCCGCGCCCCGATTACAATAATTCGATACGACCTCAATCGACGGAAAATCTTTTCGCGAAGTGCGAACTTTCGCGGCCCAATCGGCGACAAACGGATGCACGCCGAATATCCCCTGTATCGTATCGCCGCCGGCGGCCCGTCGTTTTGATTCCGCGAGCGGCTTCTGCACCCATGGCGGATCTGGCTGAACTTGGCGCGATTCTCGTCAGCACTCGAGTCGTCTCGAGGAGCCAGTGGGATCGCGCCGCCACGAAGGCGAAATCCGCGGGCGCGGGGACGGCGATCGACGCGCTCTTGGCGGCCCTGGCGGCGCTCGGGGCCGAACCGCCGTACTGGTGGGACAACAAGTCGCCGACGCCGCGCGGCCTCACCGAATACCAACAAGCCGTCATCCGTTCCCGCTTCGTCGACGACGAACTGGAACACCTTCGCCGCGACCTGGCCCTCAATCAGTTCTTGCTGCTCGGCAAGCTCGGCCAGGGCGGGCAAGGAGAAGTCTTCCGATCGCGGCAACTCAACCCGCCCCGATACGCCGCGGTCAAAACGCTCATCCGCGATACGGACGTCCGCCGCCGCCGCTTCGAACACGAAGCGCGGGCCATGATGAAGATCCAGCACCCCGCCGTGGCCCGCTTCTACCTCTATGAGCGGGTCCGCGATTCTCAGGGCGCACCCACCGACGAATACCTGATCGCCATGGAATTCGTCAGCGGCATCGTGCTACACCGGTTGGTGCACCGCATCGGCGCGATCCCGTGGAAATTCGCCGTCCACTGGTGCATCGGTCTTCTCGGCGGGCTGGATGTGATTCACCAGAACGGCTTCGTGCACGGCGACGTGAAGCCGGAGAACGTGATGGTGATGGGCCCGGTGCCGGCGGCGAATGTGAAAGTGGAGGCGACCGCGGCGAAGTTGCTCGACTTCGGCGCCGCCAAGCGGGTCGACCGCGCCGACGACGACGAGACTCAGAAGCGCACCTTCGTCGGCACGCCGCAATATGCCCCACCCGAACAGTGGAAAGCCGAGGTCGTGCCCGCCTCGGACCTGTACGCGCTCGGCGGCTCGATGTTCTACATGCTCACCGGCCGGTTCCCGTACCAGAAGGATCGCCGCGACCCGCAGGCTTATCGCGATTCGCACATTAACGATCCGGTGTTGGAGGTCCGCGATTTCAACGACAGCGTGCCGGCGGAGGTGAGCGCGGTGATGCGGCAGATGATGGCCAAGAAGGCGGACGAGCGGGGAACCGCCGAGGAACTGATCGCGGCCTTGAAGGCCACCTTGCCGAAGGACGCTTTCAGTACGCCGGTGCCGTCGACGCGGCCGCCGCATTCCTCCGGCTCGAAGGCGCGGCCGGCCATTCCGCCGGCCCCGGCCGCCGCCCCCATTAACGCCGAACCCGAAGCGATCCCCAACCCGATCTATCGCGGCGTCGATGGTCTTTTGGCCCTGTTCGAACAGCTCTTCATTCCCGCGTTCTACCGGCCGCCGCGCGGCGAAGAAGCCTCCATTCCGGAACGTATTGCATCGCTATTGCGGCGGCCGATGGTGCTGGTCTTATTGCTGATCGTATTGGCCGTTGCCATCGCCGGAATCGTGATCGCGTCGTGAAGTTCGCGCTCGTCTCCGCGGACTCCGCCGCGCGGCTAAACGACTCGGATTTCCACTTCCTCGATGAATGCGCGGCCCGATTTCTTGAACGGCCGCGGCATTGGTTGCGCTTGCCCCTTGGCGTCGATGGCGCGGCATCGCAATGTGTAATCTCCCGCAGGAACGCCGGGCGCGAGTGCCGCCCAGTGCGCCTTGCCCAGCCGCAGCGGCCACGCCTTCGGTTTGCCGGTGTCGTCAAAGCCGAGCACATTCTTCGGGAACTCGCCATTGGGGAAGTCGCCGCCCCAGTCCTTCGGCGGCGGCAAAATCGTGGCGTCGCTCCACGGCGCCCGGGTAAAGTGCGGATCATCGGCGGGCCACGCCGGTCCCTTCGCCGCCAACCACACCTGCACCTTGGCGAGGCCGGAGATGCCGACCTGGGCATATCCCGTAATCGGAATCGCGGCGTTCGCCTTGATGTTGCCGGGGATGCCAAGCGTCGCGGCGAAGGTTTTCAGCGGGCTATCGACGTCGTTGTTGCCGCCGATGTACGTATCGTTCGCCGATGCCAGGTTCGACAAGGTAATTTGCGTCAGCCATTTGATCGACTTGAAGCCGTAGTGCTCGGGAACGACAACGCGGACCGGGCCGCCGCGCTCGGGTTCCAGCCAACGGCCGTTCAACTTGTAGCAGAGAAGCACCGGCGGCAGGTCGTCGTAATCCTCCAGGATGCGGCCGACGGGCAGCGAACTGCGGAAGAGTTGCTTCGGGTCGTCGTTGTGGTAGCCGTGATAGGTTACCCGGCGAAGGTTCTGCTTCGGCTGGGCAAGCCAGAGAATGTCGCGGAGCGGCACTCCTTCCCAGATGCCCATGCCGAGCGGGCAGCCGATGTTCAGGCAGGTCATGACCTTGGCGAAGCGAACCGAGCGCTTCTCGCCGAGGGCCAGGAGATCCTTGAAGGTAAGGACGGCGCCGTTCTTCTTCGTGAGCGGTTTGCCGAGCGTCGCGGGATGCTCGGGGTCGGAAACCACTTCGAGCGCCCATGTGTCGCGAGTGAGGCCGACTTCGCGGCGCTTGGCTTCGGGCAATCGATGCGGGACGGGGTTGCCGCGCGACACGTCCTGGAACTTGGACGGCGCCGTGAAGAACGGTTCGAGCTTGGCGATGGCCGGAAGAAGTTGATCGGGAAGCGGCTCGCCGGCGCGAAGGGCGAACGAACCGTTGGCGGCCAACGCCGCGCTGCCGAGAAACAGCCGCCGACTTACATCGGGGGTTGGCATGGAGTGTCTACCGCTTCATTTCGTTAGGTGGAAGTCTTTGGTCTGGACGCCCGGCGCAACATCGTAAGTCAATTCGGTGTCGTGGTGATACTTGTCCGGGAGGATTTCAGCGGAGGCTTGCACGAGCGGCGCGGCGGGATCGTCGTACATGCGCTTCGTGCCGATCGATTTTACCCCCGAGATGCTAACCTTGGCCTGTCCGACCGGTACGTTCTTGGCGGTGTAAGTTCCATTGACGATCGTAGCGCCGGCAGTCGGCTTGTTGCCGTCGGCCGGAATAAAGGTGATCGAGCCTCCCTCGATCGGCTCCCCGCCATAGGTGACGGCGCCGGACACTTCGCCATTGCTCCCGCCGCCGGAGCAGCCGACAACGAGGCCGGTGCCGAGAACGAAAAGCGCGGTTCGAATGGCGGGCATGGTGTTATCTCATTTGTTTAGCCGCGACCCAACGGGGAGCGCGAGCGCTGCGATTAGTTCCATACGCGCACGACCCCGTCAGAGTCGAAAATGGTATCGCTGCTAACGACCGAGATCCCTTCGACCAGGGCCTGCGCCGCGAGCATTCGATCGAACGGGTCCCGATGGTGGAACGGCAACGCGATCTGCCGCTCGATGTATCGAATATCGACTGGCAATTCGAGAAGCCGAAAGTTCTGAATCGCCAGGCTCACCCAGCTGTGATATGGCAAGGACAGCGTCAGTTTTCTGATTGCTATCTTGTTTCCGATTTCCCAGATGGTTGCCACACTCACGTATACCGTCGCGTTTGAAGTTCCTAATAGAGGGATGACCGCTGGACCCAGTTTCGTCGGTTCGTCCTGAGCCCAGATCAATGCCTGGGTATCGATCAGATACCTCACTCCATATACTCCTTGAAATCCTCCAACGGCGCATTGAAGTCCGGCGCCATGTACAGTACCGTTCCCTTCAAAGTTCCGAACCGGCGCTCTCGCAGCGGTTCCGCTGGCGGCGTCGCGATGAGTTTGGCGATGGCAGTCTCGTTCTCCACGATCACGACTTCCTCCCCGGGATTGAGGCCGTGAACCAATTCCCCGAGACGCACCTGGGCTTCTTGCAACGTGATCGTCATGTTTCTATTCTCCCGGATCTCTCGATCTCATTCTAATCCACATTGGCAGGCGTCTAAAAGTTCGGGATGGTTTCGTTGCCGTTCATGGTGCCCATGAATTGCCAGGCGTTGAGCGGCGTGGCGTTCGTGAAGAAGCGGACGCTGCCGTCGCCCATGCTGGCGTTGACGCCGTTGACGTGCTTACTGCGGGCCGCATTCTGGGCATTACCGGATGGCGCCGACGGCATCCACGGGATCGTTTGAGCGGTGTAGAACACGAGTTGATCCGGGGCGCTCGAGTTCGGCGTGTTGATGGTCATGAAGCTGAAGCAGCCGCGGTCGTTGTTAATGATGTCGCCGCGAATGTCGAACATCGTGTCGGGCGCCATAATCACTTCCGACATCAGCAGCGTGTTCGAGGTGCCATCGGTCATGTCCGTGATGCGCGTCGTTCGCGGCGTGCTCGAACCGTCCTGGTAGCCGAAGGGGGCGTAAGCATTCTGTTGAGCCGGGCCGGGGTCGGTGACGTTGCCCCAATTGACGACGTAGTTGCCGCGCGAGCGGTAGTAAGGATCGCCCTTCCAGTAAGCGGGTTGGCCGCGATCGGCCGGGCAGAAGTAGCTCGGCACCTGGGAGGCGACCAGATTATTGGTGGAACTGGTGGGGCCGCCGTTCGGGGCTTGCCAGAAGCCGACCTGGTAGTTGTACATGCCGCCGATTGCGGTCGCTTCCACGAACGGCCAGCACGGGCTCACCCACGACGTGCGCGGGGCCCAGGTGCTTCCCCAGGGGAAGCGGTTGTTCGTGTCGTTGTGATTGTGCATCGCCAGAGCCCACTGCTTCAAGTTGTTGCTGCACTTGGAACGGTTGGCCGCTTCGCGCACTTTCTGCACGGCCGGCAGCAACAGACCGATCAGAATCGCGATGATCGCAATGACGACCAGGAGTTCGATGAGCGTGAAGCCGCGCCGCGTTGCCGTGGGCTGAGGCATGATGGGGACCCCCCTAATAAATGAGAACAGCGAGTCGAACGGGAAAT
>Ga0134125_10008635_pt1 | contig 11501 bp, 11 predicted proteins | sample KB31751_FD_96464 | JGI IMG/M metagenome (GOLD analysis project Ga0134125, IMG submission 96464) | Terrestrial soil microbial communities with excess Nitrogen fertilizer from Kellogg Biological Station, Michigan, USA - KB3-175-1 | ecosystem: Environmental > Terrestrial > Soil > Unclassified ... | reverse complement strand
AGGGCGGTCAGCCGCCGCTCGTGAGACCCGCGATGAGGTTGATCGTGGTGGCGAGGATGATCGAGCCGAACAGAAACGACAGCAGCGCGTGCCGCAGCGCCGTGACGCGCTCGTTGAAGGTCGTGAGGTTCGTGTCGGAGACCTGGTAGGTCATGCCGATGGTGAAGGACAGGTAGGCGAAGTCGAGGTAGCGCGGCGGTTCATCCTGGTTGAAGTTCACGCCCTTTCCTCCGTCGGTGTAGAAGATTCGGGCGTAGTGGAGCGTGAACAGCGTGTGTAGCAGCACCCAGGAGAACGCGACGTTGCCGAGCGCGATTGCGGCGAGGATGCTCTTGATCGGGCCGTGCGCATTGCTCGCCTGCACGAGGGTGATCATCACCGTGGAGAGACTCGCGACGCTGAGCAGCACGATGAGGAGATCGGAGATGCCGCGGGTGGGATCCTCGCGGCTGGCCAGGCGTTTCGTCTTCGCCGCGTCGAGGGGCCCGATGATGATCCAGATCCAGCCGGAGTACACGAGGGAGGCGGCAACCCACCCGATTGCCGCGGCATACTGCCACTCCCAGGCGAAGCCCGTGGCGATGGCGACGGCGACGCCGACCAACAGCATCACGACCAGTCGAGTGCTCGCGTTTCGACGCCTGGGTGCCGACTGTGTGTCTGTCTTCTGGGTCACGATCCGATTGAAACACTCGCGCACCGCGCGTCAACTCGCGGCGCGCCGCGGCGTTCTAGTCGCTCGCGCCCGCGATCAGGCGCTCGCGCACCACGCGACGCAGCGTCTTTCCGATGAGCGACTTCGGCAGTTCCTCCACCTTCACCACGCGGCGCGGCACCTTATAGGCGGTGAGTCCCTCGCGGGCGAAGTCGCGAATGGCGGCCTCATCGAACGCGACGCCGGGCTCCATGACGACCGCGGCGGCGACATCCTCACCGCTGTGGGTGCTCGGCAGCCCCACCACGGCGACGTCGACGACGCCGGGGAACACCCGCAGCGCCTCTTCGACCTCGGACGGCGAGACGTTGAAGCCACCGGTGATGATGAGCTCCTTGATGCGATCGACGACCCGCACAAAGCCCTCGGGGTCGATCGTGACGATGTCGCCCGTGCGGAACCACGGTGCCCCGCCGACCGGGTCTGCGACGAAGACAGCCTCCGTCTCCTCGGCCTTCTTCCAGTAGCCGCCGAACACCTGCGGGCCGCGCACGACGAGTTCGCCCTCGTCGCCGCTCGCTCGATCGACGGTGGGGTTCTCGGGGTCGACCACCCGCGCCTCCGTGCTCGGCAGTGGCAGACCCACCGTGCCGGCACGACGCGTGGGTGCGACGGGATTGGCCATGAGCACCGGCGAGGTCTCGGAGAGGCCGTAGCCCTCCACGAGATACCCGCCGCTGCGCTGCTCCCAGGGCTCCACGAGCGACTGCGCGAGCGGCATCGCGCCCGAGATGGCGATCTGGATGCCCGCGAGGGAGATGCCGCTGGCGTCGGCGGCCGCCATGAGCCGCTCGTAGATCGGCGGCACGGCGGGTAGGAAGGTCGGCGGACGCTTGCGGAGCACCTTGAGCACGAGCTTCGGGTCGAACTTGGGGAAGAGCACGAGGCGTGCGCCCATGCTGATCGCGAAGGTGAGGCAGAGTGTGAGCCCGTACGCGTGGAACATCGGCAATACGGCATAGACCACGGCGGTTCCGCGCTCGATGGTCGGCACCCACGCGCGAGCCTGCGCGGCGTTCGTGCTGAGGTTGAGGTGGGTGAGGGTCGCTCCCTTGGGGCTGCCGGTCGTGCCGCTCGTGTACTGGATGACGGCGACATCCGTGGAGGCGGGGCGGGCGACATCCGCAGCAATTGGCGCGCTCTTCAGCAGGCTCGCCCAGCGCACCGTGCCGGTGACCCGAGTGGTGAGGGTGGCGCGTGCCTCGCGCGACTTCGCTAGGGGCAGGCGCAGCGCGAGTCGCGTGATCGGGGGCATCGACCGTGTGACGTCCACCGAGACGATCGTCCCGACGGCGACATCCGCGGGGAAGGCCTTGATCGTATCGACGACCTTGTTCCAGGCGATGACGATCTTCGCGCCGTGGTCTTCGAACTGGTGGCGGAGTTCGCGCGGTGTGTAGAGCGGGTTGTGCTCGATGACGATTGCGCCGAGGCGCAGCACCGCATAGAAGGCGACGATGTGCTGGGGCGCATTCGGCAGCACGATCGCCACGGTGTCTCCGGCCTTGACGCCGAGAGCGCGGAGGCCCTCGGCCGCCCGGGACACCTGATCGCCCAGTTCGCGATACGTGGTGGTGGAGCCGAAGAACTCGAGGGCGATGTGGTCGGGGTACAAGGCCACCGAGGTCTCAAGCAGGTCGAACAGTGATCCCGTCGGTAGTTCTATGTCGTGCGGAACGCCGGGCGCATAGCTGGCGAGCCAGGGGCGGGGAGTGTCGATGCTCACCCGCCCCACTCTACGTCGCGATCGCGTCGCTTCTCAGTTCGCGCGCTTGCGCGGCTTCTGCAGTTCTGCGCTGACCATCCAGGCGAACTGTTCGAGCATCTCGATGATGGTGTGCAGGATGTCTGCGCTCGTCGGGTCTGCCTCGTCGACCTCGTCGTGAACACGGCGACATGTGGCGGACGCGGCGAGCAGGCGCTCGGTGATGAGTGCCACGACATCGGCGGTGTCGATCTGGTCGGGCGGAAGCTTCGGAAGTGTCGTCGTCTTGGTCACGACCTCGGAGCGGCCGTCGGGAAGAGCCTCGAGGGCGCGCATCCTCTCGGCCACCTCGTCGGACGCGGTGCGGGCAGCCGCGATGATCTCGTCGAGCTGCAGGTGCATGTCACGGAAGTTCTTGCCCACGACGTTCCAGTGTGCCTGCTTGCCCTGGATCGCCAACTCGATCAGGTCGACCAGTACGGCCTGCAAATTGTCGGATAGCTTCTTGTCTGCCTTCACGGGGTCTCCTTTGAGGATGCTGAGGTGTAGATGTCTCCACAGTACGCTCGCATGGCCCCCAAACAGGTGACACTCATGCGTCGCTCAGCCCGCTCTCAGCGCTTTTGAGGGTGTACGGTCTCGCCGCGCTCCAGCATCGCGACGAAGTCGGCGATCCTGGCCGCTCGCGTCTGCGCCCGCTTCACGGACCCGATGCGGAACAGGATGGCGAAACGATTCTGCGCGCTGAGCGTGGCGAAGAACGCCGCGGCCGTGGGGTTCGCGTCGAGGGCGAGCCGCAGGTCTTCCGGCACCTCCTGCGTCGACTGTCGGTACGCCGCCTCCCAGCGGCCATCCGCCTTGGCCGCCTCGACCGCCGCGATTCCGGCGGACTGCATTCGACCCTCCTCCGTCAGCCGCGCAACGTGATCGCGATTGACCTGTGACCACACGCTGCGCGCCCGTCGAGGGGTGAAGACCCGGATGTGGAAGTCCTCGTCGAGCGCGCTGCTCTGGCCGTCGATCCAGCCGAAGCAGAGGGCGACGTCGAGCGCCTCGGCGTAGTCGATGCCCGGCTGCGAGCCACCCTTGCGTCGCAGCTTGAGGCGCACCCCCTCGGTGTGCTCGGGGTTGGCTGCGAGCCACTGGTGCCACTGCGATTGCGTGGTGAAGTGCAGCAGTTGCTTCTCGCTGTTGGCGCCCATCCGACCACGGTAGTGCCGACGAGCGACATGCAGTCGCGTCTCAGATGGGAGTCAGCGGCGGTCGTCGCGCCCGGTCATCGCGAGGAGCCTCGACTGCAGCGGGGCGTCATCCGCAAGCTCCACCGGGCTCGCGTACAGCCCGCTCGCCACGAGAGTCTCCTTCTGTGGCTCGAACACCGTCCAGACCGCCTCGACCAGGAGTGGGTCGAGCGTCTCGTCTGCACCGGTGGCGCGCGCGAGATCCCAGGCATGGATGGCGACATCGCTCGTCTGCTCGCGCAGGTACTCCGCGACCGGCACGGTGTCGTAGGACAGCGCGACGAGGGTGTCGGGCTTGGCCGCGTCCCACGCGGCCGTCGCGGCGAGGGAGTAGAGGCGCCATTCGGCGCGGAGGTCATCGCCGAGTCGGGCGAGTTGCCTCTTGGCCTGCGGGATCGTGAGTCCAGCGAGCAACTGCGGCACCCACTGCTGTTCCTGCACGACGTGGCGCACGAGGTCGCGCACGTTCCACTCGTCGTCCGGCGTCGGCGCGTCCCAGTCGGTGATCGCGGCGACGGCGCGCCCGAACTCGCGGTGTGCCTGCTTCTGCAGCGCCAGCCAGTCGTAGCCGTCTTCGGTGTCTACCATCCTGCTCCCATTCTGCCCCGATGAGATCAAGCGGCGGGAGGGGCAAATGATTCCGCTGCGACTGGCCCGCGTGTCCCCAGGGTGAGAATGGTGCTCGTTACCAACTGCTCGGATTGCTGGCCGGGGCGCTTCCGACTTCCTAGAGTGGAGGCAAGAGGGAGCGATGAGCACACAGCAGCACGGGCACGATCACGGCGCGGGGCTTGCCGGCCGTAGACGGCTCGGCATCGCCATCGGCATCATCGGCGCGGTTCTCCTCGTCGAGGTCGTCGGTGCCGTGCTCTCGGGTTCGCTCGCCCTGTTCGCGGACGCCGGGCACATGCTCTCCGATCTCACTGGCCTCTTCGTCGCGCTCGCCGCAACCATCATGGCGGCGCGGCCGGCGAACGACCGCAGCACCTTCGGCCATCGCCGCGCCGAGGTGCTCGGCGCGATGATCAACGGTGTCATTCTCGTCGTCGTCGTGATCGCCATCGTCGTCGAGGCGGTGCAGCGTCTCGTCGAACCCTCCGTCAGCGTGCAGGGCAGTCTCATGCTCGGTGTCGCGATCGTGGGCGCCGTCGCCAACGTCGCCGCCCTGCTGGTGCTCCGCGATGGCGCCAGGGAATCGATCAATCTGCGCGGCGCCTACCTGGAGGTGCTCGGCGACCTCGTCGGCTCGGTGGCCGTCGCGATCGCGGCGGTCATCATCCTCGTGACGGGATTCGACCGGGCGGATGCGATCGCCTCGCTCGCGATCGCGGCGCTCATCCTCCCACGGGCTCTCCTGCTGCTGCGCGATGTTCTGCGCGTGCTGGCACAGGGAACGCCGAAGGGAACGGATGTCGACCTCATCCGTTCACACGTCCTCAGCAAGCAGGGGGTCGTCTCCATTCACGACGTGCACGTCTGGTCGATCACGCCCGGCTCCAACGTCTTCTCGGCGCACGTCGTGGTCGAACCCGCCGTCTTCGGTGAGAACCGCACCGACGAGCTGCTCGATTCCCTCTGCACGTGTCTGGCCGAGCACTTCGACGTCGCGCACTCGACCTTCCAACTCGAGCCGCGCGAGCACGCGGATCACGAGGTGGAACAGCACCGCTGACGCGGCTGGCACCCGAAGCAGACACAGAGAAGAGGCGGGCCCGCGATGTCGCGGACCCGCCCAGCCGGCTCGGAACGGTGCTACTTCTGCAGCACGACCTGGAGGTCGAGGTTGATCGTCACGTCGTCGCCGAGAGTGAAGCCACCGGCCTCGAGCGCGGCGTTCCAACTGACACCGAAGTCGTGGCGGTTGATCTTCGTCGACGCTGTCGCGCCCGCCTTGGTCTGGCCATAGCCATCCGTCACGACGCCGCCGAACTCGCCCTTGAGCGATACCGGCTGGGTGACGCCACGCAGGGTGAGGTCTCCGTCGACGGTGAAGTCGTCACCGTCCGTCTCGATCGCGGTCGAACGGAAGGTCAGCTGCGGGTGCTCTTCCGCGAGGAAGAAGTCGCTCGTGCGGAGGTGGTTGTCGCGGGCCTCCTGGCCGGTGTTGACGGATGCCACGTCGATGACGGCCTCGATGGTGCTGTCTTTCGGGTCTTCGCCGGTCACGATGGTCGCGTCGACCTTCTCGAACCTGCCGCGCACCTTGCTGATCTTCATGTGCTTCACGGTGAAGGACACCTCGGAGTGGGCGGGGTCGAGCTTCCAGGTGCCGGCTTTGTAGTCGGGATGAGTGTCAATGAGGTTTGTCATGTGCATGTAAACGCATGGAGATCCGCGCTATTCCCGGATGCCGCGGATTCGCGAACATCTAGTCTCCACTCTCCGGTCGGTAGCCGAGTCGACCGCGAGTGGTTGCGAGCAGCACCATCGCGATGATCGTCGAGCCGATCATGAGCGCGAGCTGGGTCATCTCTGCGCCGAGCGTGGGGAAGATGTCTGACCAGGCGATCGAGATGAAGTTGTTGACGCTCACGTGCAGCAGCATGGCCACCGGCAGGCTCTGCCCGGTGCGGTTGAACACCCAGGTCATGATGATGCTGAAGGCCATGCAGAACACCGTGAAGGTGAGCGGCCGCGTCCAGTCCGCGTGCGGCCATCCGCCCCATTCGGTGAGAAACAGCGGGAAGTGCCAGAGTGCCCAGAGCGGACCGAGGATGAACGCACCGGCGAGTGCGCCGTACCGAGCCTGCAGTCGCGGCACGGCGAAGTCTCGCCAGCCCGGCTCCTCTGCGATGCCGGTTGTGAGGAGCTGCAGCAGAAGCCCGGGCACGAGTGCGGTGAGCACGAGAAGCGAGGGAGCCTGGGCGTTGCCGCCGGAGAAGCTGAGGCCGAGCACGACGAGAGTGGCGGGCACACCGAGGATCGCGAGCGCATACCAGCGCCAGTTGACGCGCCACTTCCACAGCCGCCTGCCCCACTCCCGTAGTCCGGCTCGACCGCTCGCGATGGCGGTGACGATGAGCGCCGACGTGATGGGGCCGAGATAGGCACCCGGCAGCATGCCGAACAGTTGCGAGGTGCCGAGGACGCTGGGGAACGTGTAGTCCCACACCCCCAGTCCATTGCGCGACAGGATGTACGGCGTCCAGGCGAGCCAGCTCAGCAGGTTCGCGAGCACGAAATAGCTCGTGAGCGGGCGGCGCTGGATGAGGCCCCACACGCCCCGTTGCCGGGTAGGAGCATCGAGCGTAGTGCGTTCGTCGACGGTCATGGTCGTGTCCTTTCGAGTGAATTCTTGGGTCACCACCAGCCCAGCAGCGACCGCAGCCGGCGTCATTACCGCTGACACCCCGGGCGAGGTAGAGCTGGCTGCACCTTTCTGTTCTCGCCCACGACCGGCTCGGGTAACCTCGTGCCATGAAACACGTGGCGCTCCTGCGCGGAATCAACGTGGGCACGGCGAAGTCCGTCGCGATGGCGGAGCTCGCCGAGGTGTTCCGCGGCCTCGGGTTCTCTGAGGTGAAGACCCTGCTGCGCAGCGGAAACGTGATCTTCGAGGCTGGCGCAGCGTTGCCGGCGACCGCGGCATCCGACATCGAAGAGGCCGTGTTCGAGGCGACCGGCGTGCGCGCGAGCGTGCTCGTGCTCGACCGCGATCGCTTTCTCGCCGTCGCGGCCGCCGATCCGCTCGGCGAGGTGGCCACCGACGGCTCGAAGTCGTTCGTGACGTTCCTCGGCGCCACGCCCGGCGACATCGACCTTCCGGATGCCGACGCGCTGCTGCCCGAGGTGCTGCGGCTTGGCGACGGGGCGATCTACCAGTGGTTTCCCGACGGCAGTCTGCAGTCGAAGGTGCCGAAATCGTTCTGGAAACAGTTCACCGCACCGGTCACCGCGCGCAATGCGAACACGGTGGCGAAGATCGTGGCGCTGCTGGAGTGAGCGCGCGCTCAGCTAATCCGAAGCTTCATGGTCTTGGGTGGACGCAGAGAAACAAGGCGATAGCTGTGTCCCGGGTGCGTTGATTCCGCCGGCTGGGTAGTCGATCGTCCTCAGTGCTCCGCCACGGTCGGGGTGCCACATCCCAGCTCACAGGCGCGGCGGCTCAGATTCGAGCCCACCCGAACGACGTGCGTTGTGCCGTCATGCGGCCGCCGGGATGTGCGTGACAGACATCGGAGATTTCGGCCCTTGCCCCAGACGACCCCTGACGTGCTCTCGCGCGTCGCAGCCACCCTGCCTGCGCTGAGCGGGCGCAGCATTCGCAACCTGTACCACGTGAGCACCCTGCGGTCCATGCGCCGCAACGTCGCCCTCGCCGCGGCCCTCGCGGCGCTGCTGCTGGGCGGCGGCTACGCCGCTCCGGCCTACGCGCAGGAGACGACGACAACGAGAACCCTCGCCTCCCAGACGCTCAGAGTGCCCGCGGTCGCCGCAGCGAGCGCGCTCACCCGCGACATGTATTCGGTCACCGCGGCACCGGGTCTGCAGTGGCCGGTGAACCCCTCCAGCCGCATCGCCGATGGCTTCGGCCCGCGGGTCGCCCCGTGCTCCGGATGTTCCAGCTACCACGAGGGAGTCGACTTCGATGCCGGCTACGGCGCGCAGGTACACGCCATCGCCGCGGGCGTCGTGGTCGAGACCAACAGCCCGGGCTACAGCGCGCTCGGCGTGCACGTCAGGATCCAGCACATCATCAACGGCCAGGCCGTGACGAGCGTGTACGGGCACATGCAGACGGGCTCCATGCGCCTGCACGTCGGCGACGCCGTGGCCGCAGGCCAGGTGCTCGGCCTCGTCGGCAGCACGGGAGCGAGCACCGGTGCGCACCTCCACTTCGAGATCCGGCTCGGCGGCGACCGCGCGGTCGACCCGCTCGCCTGGATGCACTCAAAGCTCGGCTGAAATCCCGCACCCGAGGTCGGTGCGGCGGGTTAGCCTCGATCCATGGGCAGACAGGATGGCAGCCAGCGGCAGGTGAGCGCGGCTTCCGTCGACAGCAGCTCGGCAACCATCCTCCATGTCGATCTGGACGCGTTCTTCGCCTCGGTCGAACTGCTCGACCGGCCGGAGCTCGTGGACGTGCCGGTGGTCGTTGCAGGCAGATCCGCTCGTTCCGTCGTGACCGCCGCCAACTATCCGGCCCGCAAATTCGGCGTGCGATCGGCGATCCCGCTGTCGCGAGCGATGCGCCTGTGTCCGCAGGCTATCGTGCTCGAACCGCACTTCGAGAAGTATCGTCACTACTCGAATCAGGTGATGTCGATCTTCGACGACATGACGCCGCTCGTGGAGCGGCTCGGCATCGATGAGGCCTTCCTCGACGTCGCGGGCGCCCGGAGCCTGCTCGGCTCGCCCGCCGAGATCGGCGAACTGCTGCGTCGTCGCGTGCGCGAGGAGACCAGGCTCAACTGCTCCGTGGGCGCGGCCGCCACCAAGTTCGTGGCGAAGCTCGCCTCGGGCAGGGCCAAGCCCGACGGCATGCTCGTGGTGCCGAAGGAGGACACCCTCGCGTTCCTGCACCCGCTGCCGGTGGGCGCGCTGTGGGGCGTCGGTGCGGCGATGGAGGAGGCGCTGACCAGGCGGGGCCTGCGCACCGTGGGCGAGATCGCGGCGACACCGCTCGCGGTGCTGCAGCGCGCAGTCGGCGAGGCATCCGGTCGCAAGCTGCACGAACTCGCGAACGGAATCGACCCGCGTCGCGTGACGACGGACGTCATCGAGAAGAGCGTGGGTCACGAGGTGACCTTCGAGGTCGACGAGAGCGACGGCGAACGACTGCGCAGGGAGCTGCTGCGCCAGGCGAATGCCGTGGCAGTGCGCCTGCGCACGGCAGGCTGGGTGGGTCGCACTGTCGTGCTCAAGGTGCGCTTTTCCGACTTCCGCACGATCACCCGCTCTCGCACCCTCGCCGAGCCCACCGATCTGGGTCGGCGCATCTACGAGGAGGCGAGCGCGATCTACCAGGCGCTCGGCTCCGACGAGCCGATCCGCCTGATCGGGGTGCGCATGGAACAGCTCGGGCCGGCGGGCGGTCTGCAGCTCGGGCTGTGGGAGACCGACGAGGGCTGGCGCGAGGCTGAAGACACGATGGATGCGGTCAGCGCCCGCTTCGGTCGCGGCTCGCTCGGCCCCGCATCACTGCTCAAGGCGAAGGCGCCCCGCGGCGACGCCCAGAACGCGCACCGCATCGACTACTAGGCCGTGTTCCCTGAGCCTGTCGACGGGCGCTTCGACAGGCTCAGCGACCGGACTCGAGAATGGCGGCCGAGTGCGCGGGCATCGTGACGGTGGCCTCCTCGACCGCGACCCCGGCATCCGTCACCAGCAGGATCGCGCCGGAGCAGGCGACGACCGCCGGCTCGTCGCCGAGGTTCACGACGATCGAGACGGCGCCTCGGCGCAGCACGAGCCACCGGGCGTTCTCATCGAACTCGACGGAGTTGTGACTGAAGCGCGGGTCGGTGAGTTCCGGCCGGATGCGACGCAGCTGCGCGAGCGCGCGGTACAGCACCAACAGCTTCGCGTGAGCGTCGGCCTCCAGTTCCGACCAGTCGAGCTTCGACCGCTCGAAGGTTGCCGGATCCTGCGGATCGGGCACGACCGCGGGATCCCACCCCATCTTCTCGAACTCCGCGATGCGCCCGTCGGCGGTCGCCTCGCCGAGCTCCTTCTCGGGGTGCGACGTGAAGAACTGCCAGGGGCTTGAGGCCCCCCATTCCTCGCCCATGAAGAGCATCGGAGTGAACGGTCCGGCGAGCGTCAGCACCGCGGCGATCGCGAGGCGACCGTAGTCTAGGGACGTGGTGAGCCTGTCGCCGGCGGCGCGATTGCCGATCTGGTCGTGATTCTGGTTCGCGACGACGAGCCGCCACGACGGCATATTCTCGGTGTCGATCGGAGAGCCGTGCTCGCGCTCGCGGAAGCTCGACCAGGTGCCGTCGTGGAAGAAACCGCGGGTGAGCACCTTCTCGAGCGAGGAGAGAGCGGCGAAGTCGGCGTAGTAGCCACTCGTCTCTCCCGTCACCGCGACGTGCACGGCGTGGTGGAAGTCGTCGCTCCACTGCGCGGTGAGTCCGTAACCGCCGGCCTCTCGCGGAGTGATCAGCTTCGGGTCGTTGAGGTCTGATTCGGCGATCAGGCTGAGCGGGCGCCCCAGGAAGGCGCTCAGCGCATCCGTCTCCTCGGCGAGTTCCTGCAGGATGTGCTTCGGGCTCTCATCGACGAGCGCGTGCACCGCATCCAGCCGCAGACCGTCGACGTGGTAGTCGCGCATCCACATCAGCGCGTTGTCGAGGATGTAGCGACGCACCTCGGGCGAGTCGAGATTGACCGAGGAGCCCCAGGTGTTCGATCCCTGCTCGCGCAGATACGGACCGAACTGCGGCAGATAGTTGCCGCTCGGACCGAGGTGGTTGTACACGACGTCCTGGATGACGGCGAGACCGCGCGCGTGGCATGCATCGACGAAGCGCTGGTAGGCCTCGGGTCCGCCGTAGTTCTCCTGCACCGCGAACCAGAGCACCCCGTCGTAGCCCCAGTTGTGGGTGCCGTTGAAGGCGTTCACCGGCAGGAGCTCGACGAAGTCGACACCGAGCTTCACGAGGTGGTCGAGCTTCTCGATCGCCGAGTCGAGCGTGCCCTGCGGAGTGAAGGTGCCGAGGTGCAGCTCGTAGATCACCCCACCCGCGAGCTGCCGGCCGGTCCAGCCGCCGTCGCTCCAGCGGAAGGCCGAAGGATCGAAGACGCGCGAGAGGCCGTGAACGGATTCAGGCTGGCGCCGAGATCGCGGGTCGGGCACGGGCTGCTCGGCGTCATCGAGCAGAAAGCCGTAGTCGGT
>Ga0134125_10008634_pt1 | contig 11501 bp, 10 predicted proteins | sample KB31751_FD_96464 | JGI IMG/M metagenome (GOLD analysis project Ga0134125, IMG submission 96464) | Terrestrial soil microbial communities with excess Nitrogen fertilizer from Kellogg Biological Station, Michigan, USA - KB3-175-1 | ecosystem: Environmental > Terrestrial > Soil > Unclassified ... | reverse complement strand
CCGCTTCCGCCTCGCGGGCGAAACGCGCCAGGACGTTCGCGTTGCCGCCGGTGCGGATCACTTTCAAGGCGACCGGCTTCTCGTCCTTCAAGCGGACCGCGGCGTAGACCGCGCCCATGCCTCCCTCTCCGAGCATCTGTTCGATGCGATAGCGCTGCGCCATCACCGTACCGGGCACGAGCGCGTGCTTCTGCGGCAGGCCCGACGCCAGTGTCGCCAGCATCTGCGAAAGCCGGTGCGAGCGTTCACCGATCTGCCGCTGCAGCTCTTCGTTGAGCACGGTCATTTCGCGGGTCTGCACTGCGAGGTTGCGCGCGGTGAGCTCGGCGTGCCGACGCGCGCGCTGGTTGTTCACGGCGATCAACAGCGACTGAACGACCAGGAAGAACGTCAGGCCATAGTGAACGACGTACGGCGTGTGGAAGGTCGAATGCAGGATGTCGTTGACCACCGTTACCGCGAGGACCACGAAGCTGGCCAGGACCAGCCACGGCAGACGGTCGGAGCCGCGGCGTGCCGCACGGACCAGCATGGCCAGCACCCAGACGATGATGCCCAGGGTGATTTTTTGAAAGTACGGCAGCGTCTCCGAGTACACCCATACCGGCGTGAGCAGTACGGACGCGGCGAACGCGAGGCAGAGAATCACGTAGCCGCGGATCACCCGGGGCGAGAAATCGCGGGGGAACGCGTTCCGCATGAACAAGGCGAACGTCGGCGTCGCCAGGTAGAACGTGAGGTATTCGATCCGGTCGAGCGTTGCCCACCACTCACGCGCGTGCTGCTCGCTGATGAAACGGGCCGTCACCAGGGTTCGAATGGCGATGAGGAACGTGAAGACGAACAGGTACAGCGGTCCACGTTCGCTGCGATACAGGACGAAGATGCCGAGGTGGTGGAGCGCCATGAGCAGGAGCACGCCGAAGATCAGGAACTGCGTGTCGCGGTTGCGCTGCACCTCCTTCAAGATGACGTCGGCGTCGGCGAGCAGCGGGAGCGAGAAGATTCCCCCCGTGCGCAGCGAGAAGTTGCTCACCTCGATGGTGATGTAGAAGTCCTCGCGGGCAACGAACGTGGCATGCAGATGGGTATAAGAGGAGCGATGCGTTTTCTCGTCGGCGCCGACGACGCCCGCTCCCATCGGCGTGATGAGCGGGTGCCCGCTCACATCCGTGATCGAGATGCGGCAGGCCGTGTCGACCGGCTCGATCGAGATGGCGAGCGGTGTCGCGCCGCTCTTGGCGGCGTCGGGAAGAAGGACCTTGAGCCGATAGGTCGCCCACCCGAAGCCGGGGAGCTTGCGACCGTCGGTGAGCTGCAGGCCGCGCCAATGGCCGGGGAGCACACTCGCGTCGGGGCGACCGTTCGCCGCGCGCTCCCAGTAGAAGTCCCAGTCGCCAAAGAGCTGCAGAGGTGCACTGCGAAGATCGGCAGCTCGAAGGTCCATCACGCCGTTCTTGGCGGAGACGTTCGCATGACAACCCGCCAGCAAGAGCACGAAGAGAAGCCTTCGCACAGCAACCACCCCAGGACGAGTATATCACGTTCGAACCTCACCATTGCGCGCAACGTGCGCCGCGCGCGCACTGGCGATCATTGTCTTCGTCGGTGTGCAGCCGTCGTAAGGGGCACGCCCGCCTCGCCGCTTCCAATGATCAGCACATCGACAGTCATCGCGCGCGTCGGAGTCGCCGCGTCGCGGCCGCCGACGTGCCGATAGCGAGCAGGTCACCGCTGATCGCAGCGACGAGCGCCGGCACACGTCGCGCCGCTTCGGCGCGCGCGCGACGGAACAAGAATGTGCTGGCGAGCGCAGCCACCGCGCCCGTCGACGCACCCAGCGCGATCGAGGCATCCAGCACGCGTGCGGCAACGCCGCCAGCAATCGCGCCCGACACGATCCGCGCAGTCAGCGAGATGGGCTCGGTGCGCGCGCCTGCTTGCGGCAGCTTGTCGTAGACGAGCTCTCCCGCCGATGCCAGCGCGAGTGGCGCGCCGTACAGCCGCCGGCGAGGCAGCGTCAGGCCCAACGCGGCGAGTGGAACAGTCGATCGAATTCCGGCGGCAATCCCGAGGGCGGCCGCCTCTGCGACGCCATGCATGTCCATGAAAGGGAACGTAGCGCGTGACGGTCCGGAGCCAAGGGTTGCGCCGCGTAGCGTTGTCTCGACGGAGATCTCGAAAGCGACTTCTCTGCCCACGTTCGTGGGGAGGGATGGCACCCGTTCGAGCGTCGCGAGGTGTATGGCGCTTGGAGAGAGAAACCTATCGTTGTCCGTCATGGAAGAGACGATGCAATCGGTCCGCGCTCACACACGCGGCGGCCCTGAGGTTCTGATGGTGGAGCGCGCACCGCGACCGGCGGCCGCGCCGGGCGAAGCGCTGGTCCAAGTGGAGGCGGCGTCCATCACGCCGACTGAGCTGAGCTGGGACGAAACGTATGTCGACGCCTCAGGCCGGCCGCGAACGCCGACCATTCCATCGCACGAGGTGGCCGGCCGCGTTTTTGCGATCGGCGCCGGCGTCGACGATCTCGCGGTCGGCCAAGCGGTGTTCGGCCTGGTCGACTTCGACCGCAATGGCGCGGCTGCCGAGTTCGTCAGCGTGCCGGCGCGCGCGCTGGCGCCGGCCCCGCGAACGGTTGACGCACTGACCGCCGCCGCCGTTCCGCTCGCGGGGCTGAGCGCGTGGCAGGCTCTGTTCACGCACGGGGGGCTCCGCTCGGGGCAGCGCGTGCTCGTCCACGGCGGCGCCGGGGGCGTTGGCATGTTCGTCGTACAGCTGGCGCATGATGCCGGCGCTCACGTCTCGACGACGGTTCGCGCCCGCGACGCAGAGTTCGTTCGCGACCTCGGGGCTGACGACGTGCTCGATCGCGACGCCGTTCGCTTTGAAGAGGTGATTGCGCCGGTCGACCTGGTGATCGACCTCGCCGGCGGCGACGCGCTGACGCGGTCGTTTGGGATGATCGTCCCCGGCGGAGCCCTCGTGTCGCTGGTCGAGCCGCCGTCCCCTGCGTTGGCACGCCAGCACGAGCTTCGCGTCGCCCGCTACTTCATCGTCGAGCCCGACCGCGAGCAGCTCGCGGAGTTGGCTCATCGCATCGACGCCGGTCGACTGCGCGTCGTGATCGACCGCGTCTTCCCGCTCGCTGAGACGCGCAGCGCGTTCGAGTACGCGCGCAGTGCCCATCACCGGGGGAAGATCGTGCTCGAAGTGCAGCACCTCAACTGAATCGTAGACCAATGCAACGACGTCGAGCGCTTCAGCGAGCTCCTCGCCGAAGACTTCATCGCGCAGACTCCGGGCGTCACCCGGAATCGTGCCGAGCTCCTCGATTCACATGAATATCGATAGCGCCGCCGTCAACGATTGCTGGCCAGCTGCAAGACGCGCATACCGCGCATATCGAGCCAGTAGCATCCTTTGATCACGGCAACGCGGACGAGGGCTGTGTCGCACGAGGGGCAGCGCAGGATCGTGCCCATTCCGTGCTTGTAGCAGGCCGTGGCTCCGATCGCGCGCCGCGCGCCGCAACCCGCGCACGTGCCTTCGGCCGTCGTCATCTCGAACGCAAAGATCGACTCCAGAATGCCGCCTGCCACGTTGCCGTCCAGTTTGTTTTCCATCATCGATCTCCTGTGGGTCCGAACCGCTCCGTCTTGATGCGGCTGGCTTCGTGGCCCAGCATGACGAGGCTGGAGGCGACGGTCTCGACCAGCGAAGTGGGCCCGCAGACGAAGCTCTGCGGATGCCGATCGGTCGGCCACGCCACCTCGCGCAGCATCTCGACGTCGATGCGGCGGCGATAGCCGCTCCAGCCGGCTGGCTGCGATCGGGTCAGCGTGTGGATCGTCTCGAGCCCGGTTCCATCCGCCGTCAGTCGCGCTAGCTCGTCGCGATAGATCACTTCCTCGGGCGAACGCGACGAGTAGAGCAGCCGCGTCGGCACGGCGCTCCGCACGGCGGCGCGATGACGAATCATCGCCATGAGCGGAACGATCCCTGATCCGCCGGCGATCAAGAGGAGCGGTCCGCCCATCGGCGCTTCCCACACGAAGTAGCCGCCGATCGGGCCGCGCAGCTCCACTCTGTCGCCGACGCGCAGCTCGTCGACCAGATACGGAGAGACCTCTCCGTCTTCGAGGCGCTCCACCGTGAGCGTGACGCGCGTCCCCGCCTCCGAGGGCGAAGCGATCGAGTAGCTGCGTTCCGCCTGATAGCCGTCCGCGGCGGTCAGGCGCACGTCGACGTGCTGTCCCGGCCGATGACCCGGCCAGGAATGCATCTCGAGGGTGATGCTGCGCGTTCTCGGCGTCTCGGTGTGGGTGGCCACGACCTCGCCGAGTTGCCACGTCAGTCGCCCGAGTAGCGCTGTTCCTGCCATGGATCACCGCGGTTGTGATAGCCGAGCGACTCCCAGAAGCCGGGCTCGTCCTTCTCGATGATGCGCAGCCCGCGGACCCACTTGGCACTCTTCCAGAAGTAGAGATGCGGGACCAGCAAGCGGACGGGGCCGCCGTGCTCGGGCGCGAGCGGTCGGCCCTCATAGATGTCGACGATCCAGGCTTTGCCACCGCGCACGTCGTCGAGCGGTAGGTTCGTGGTGTAGCCGCCGTCGCAGAACGCGATCAGGTAGTCGCCTCGGACGCCGACCTCTGCGAGCAGCGTATCCACCGCGACGCCTTCCCAGTGCGTGTCGAGCTTCGTCCACTTGGTCACGCAGTGGATGTCCTTCGTTACCGGCTGGCGGGGCAGGGCGCGGAACTCGTTCCAGGTCCAGCGCCGAGGGCGTTCGACCTTGCCTTCGACGGAGAAATCCCAGCGATCGAGCGGCATGTGAGGCGTTGGCCCCGCCGATAACACGGGGAACCCACTCTCTACGTACTGCCCCGGCGGGACCCGTCCGGTCGCTTCGCCCGGCTGGCGGCGACCCCGAAATCCACGAGAGACGAATCGATCGCTCATGACGACGCCTCGGGCTGCACGGTCCGAGCCGGAGTGAACGAGTTGAACAGCTCGAGGCGCGAGCGAACGACCTGCTTCACGGCATCGAGGACCGGCGACAGAATCTGATAGGGCACCACTTGTTGCGGCTCGTCGGCAAGCGCGGCTTCCAGAGAGCGCCTCCAGGCGACGCGCAACTCGGTATTGATGTGGATGATGTTGATTCCCGCGGCGATGGCATCGCGCAAGTCGGTGTCATCCGTTTGCGATGCGCCGTGAAGGGTCAGAAAGACTCCAGCCGCCCTCTTGATTGCGGCAATCCTGGCAATATCGAGGTGCTTCTTTCCCTGTCCCCGCGCCATTTCCCGAGACAGGCCGTGCATGTTGCCAACCGCGGGAGCGAGGACGTCGATGCCGGTCGCCTCGACGAACTGTCTCGCTTCCTCGGGTGTGCTCAGGCGTCTCGTCCGGGTCGGGGCTGCTTCGTGGATCTGAGAGCCCGTGCCGATGTCCCCGATCTCGCCCTCGGCGACGATGGCAGGGTGGATGGCCTTGATCGCCTCGACGACTTCGCGCGTGCGGCGGACATTCTCATCGAACGCCTCGGCAGAAAAATCGATGACGACCGCGTCAAAACCTGCTTTCGCGGCCTCGACTGCGCTCGCGAGCGAGTGCGTGTGGTCGGCGTTGAGAAAGATCGGCGCCTTGGATTCTTCGCGCAGGCTCTGGATGACCGCGGCGAGCTGGCGGGTCCCAAAGAAGCGCCGCTCGCCTTCCGACGCTCCAATCAACACCGGAACCGTCAGCTCGCCGGCGGCTGCAAGAACGGCCTGTAGCAAGACCATGTCGGCGACATTGAAGTGGCCGAGGGCTACGCGCTCTCGATCCAATCGCGCCAAGAGCCGTGGTAGGGCATCCATCGTCTGCACCCTCCTAACGCCGAAATCCCAAGCTGCGCCACCGATAGGCGCGCCACGCCAGAGGCATAGTCGCCGTGGTGTGCGCGTCCATCGGGATCACGAGAGCAATCGCCAGGCCGCACGACTGAATCAGGCTTGGACCTGGGGTCGCGCTCTGTCGAAGACGGCGAGCAGCTGTCGGCAAGCCTGCTCACAGGCATGGCACGACTGCTCGCAAATCCTGCAATGCTCGTGATGCCTGTGTCGCGCGCACTCTTCGGCGCACGTTCGGCAGGCAAGCTCGCACACCTCGATTGTGCGCCGCAGAAGCTCCAGGTCCGGTTGCTCTTGCCGCGAAAGCAGGCGCCCCGTGGTCTCGCACACGTCTGAGCAATCGAGATCCAGCCGGATACATCGAGCGAGCAACTTGACGTCGTCCTCGCCGAGACACGCGTCTGCGCACGCGATGCAGGTCTGCGCGCAGCCGACGCATGCGTCGATGCACCTCGCAAGCGCGTCTTCCTGAATGAACGGCCCCCTCGGGGTGGTCCGCAGCATTTCCGTCACGGTCTCGGGCATCGTCAGCCTCCGTGGGGCGATGGCCCCTCTTCGAAAGCTGGATCTGCATGCGTCGACGGCAATGCTGGCAATACTGCACCCCGTTCAGTGAGCAGCACCTGCGACGTTCCAGAGGCCGAGCAGCGGGCTGAGGTGGATGGAGGGCAGGCGAACGGTCGCGTCGTCGGACGGCGAGGACACCGGAAGCTGTGGCTGATGGCGATCCCGTCAGTCGCTCGCCGGGTGACTTCGGAGAGCGGACGGCTCCTCGTGCGCACTATTTCGCAGACGGGCACTATGGATGGGCACCAGGCTGCTCACTGACCGTGAGCACCCAGCTATCGCGAGTCGACTTGTTGATCACGGAGGCTGGGACGACGGGCATCCTGACGCCCAACGCATTGAACGCCGTTCGGATGCGGGCGGCGTGGATGGCCTCGACGTTCGCAATTCCAGCGGTCAGGGCCATGAGCGAGTGGGACTTGAGATCCATGGTATCGCCGACGTATCCGACGGCAGCGTCGGTCTCGAGCGCCAGCGCGAGCTTCGCGAGATTGACGTCGCTGTCGATGTCGCCTTCTCGCCTCTTCAGATATTCCGACAAGTCATACTGCTTCTCCGCCTGAACGGGCGTACCGCCGAGGTCATGAATGGCGCTGATCAGGAGCTCCTGATGTTTCTTGTGATCTGCCTGATTCTCTAGCGCGAGCGCGAGCACTGCCTTGCCGACGTTGGTCTGGCTCAATTTCGTCGCCGCGAAGTCGTAAGCCCAGACGCCCTGGTTCTCGAAAAAGAGCGATCGGTTCAACACGTCGACGTCATGACGCTTGTCCTCTTTAGACATGCCGATGAGAGTCATCTCGTATTCCTCCGAGAGTGATGGCCTGGCGCGATGCGCCGGCCGTTGCCTGCCGACACATCCGCCGCGACCCCAGGTGCAGCGCGTGGGGATCTCCGCAGGCAACCCGGCACGTCAACCTCCGGGGACACGGCATTTCGGCATACCGAAGCTGCCGGTGTATACGGCCGCGGCTGTGCGCCCGACGAGAAGCAAGCAGCCGCACGATTGATCCGCCTCTACCCAAACGAGCTCATTTCCGTCAGCGAGGGTTTCTCTCTCGTGCAGGTCGACTCCTTGGCCGTTCGCGAGCGTAGAAGCACGCACGGCATGCACGTTGCTCCCCAGATTGGGCAACGACCGATAGCGGGGGCAGACATGCGGGCGACGGAAAGGCTGCACAGTGAGGGACAGAGCCTCTGGCTCGACAACATCACACGCAAGATGATCGACTCGGGCCAGCTCGCTCGCTACGTCGAGCAGTACTCGGTGACCGGGCTGACATCGAACCCATCGATATTCGACAAAGCGATTGCGTCCGGTGACTACGACGCCGAGATTCGCGACAAGGCTGCACGCGGCATCACGGGCGAGACGCTGTTCTTCGATCTCGCAATCGAAGACTTGCAACGCGCGGCGGATCTGTTCCTGCCGGTCTGGCAGCGCACCGACGGTGTCGACGGGTGGGTGTCGCTCGAGGTGTCGCCGCTGCTCGCCTACGATGCCACGAGCACGATCACGGCGGCCAAGGAGCTCCACGCACGCGCGCTCCGGCCAAACGTGCTCATCAAGATTCCGGGCACGCGACAAGGGCTCATTGCGATCGAGGAGAGCATTGCCGCCGGCGTTCCGATCAACGTGACGCTCTTGTTCACCGTCGCTCAATATCGCGCCGCCGCCGAAGCGTACCTGCGCGGCATCGAGCGGCGCGTCGCGGCGGGGCTCGACCCGCGGATCGGTTCGGTCGCGTCGGTCTTCATGTCGCGCTGGGACAAGGCTGCCAACAAGCGCGTTCCACCGGACTTGAGAGATCAGCTCGGCCTCGCCGTTGGCCGCGACATCTATCGCGCGTATCGGCAGGTCATGGATTCGGAGCGCTGGCAGCGGCTCGCGAACAGCGGTGCGCGCATGCAGCGGCTCTTGTGGGCGAGCACCAGCACCAAGGATCCGAGCGAGCCCGACACCTTCTATGTCCATGGGCTCGCGGCGCCTTTCACCGTCGACACGATGCCGGACAAGACGCTCATGGCGTTCTATGAGCACGGCGAGGTCGGCGAGAGCATGCCCGCCGACGGTGGCGACTGTGATGTCGTCCTGGCACGCTTTGCCAAGGCGGGTCTCGATGTCGCCGCGCTCGGGGACGAGCTGCAGCGCGAAGGCGCTGAAGCGTTCGATCACTCGTGGAAGGAGCTCCTCGGTCGCATCGACGAGCAGGTGCGCGTGGCGCCGATGGTCCGTGTCCAACCGCGCAAGCCGAGCGTGCCGCTGAGGGAGCGCCCGGCCTGGCAGGCCCTCGAGCGGCATCACGCCGAGATCGCCTCGGTGCATCTGCGCGAGCTGTTCGCGCAGGATCCGACGAGGGGCGAGCGTTTCGCCGTCGAGGTCGAGGGGCTGTACCTCGATTACTCGAAGAACCGCATCACCGACGAGACACTGCGGCTGCTCCTGCAGCTCGCGGAACAGAGCGGACTACGCCAGCGGATCGACGCCATGTTTCGCGGCGAGCGCATCAATGTCTCGGAGAACCGTCCTGTCTTGCACGTCGCGCTCCGCATGCCCAAAGGACAGTCACTGCTGGTCGACGGGATCGACGTCGTCAAACAAGTACATGAGGGCCTCGATCGTATGCGCGCGTTCAGCGAGCGCGTGCGCTCGGGCGAATGGAAGGGCCACACGGGCAAGCGGATCCGCAACGTCATCAACATCGGCATCGGCGGCTCGGACCTCGGACCGGTCATGGCGTACGAGGCGCTGCGCCACTACGCACGGCGCGATCTCACCTTCCGCTTCGTCTCCAATGTCGACTCGACCGACCTCGTCGAGGCCACGCGCGACCTCGAGCCGGAGGAGACGCTCTTCATCGTCTCCTCGAAGACCTTCGGCACGCTCGAGACCATGACCAACGCGCACTCCGCGCGACAGTGGGCGATGGCAAAGCTCGGCAGTGAAGCCGCCATCTCCAAGCACTTCGTCGCCGTCTCGACCAACGCTCAGCGCGTTCGCCAGTTCGGCATCGATCCCGCCAACATGTTCGAGCTCTGGGACTGGGTCGGCGGCCGCTACTCGATGGACTCGGCGATCGGCCTGTCGACGATGCTCGCCATCGGCGCGGACGCGTTCGACGAGATGCTCGCGGGCTTTCACGCCATCGACGAGCACTTTCGCGCGACGCCGTTCGAACGGAACCTGCCGGTGCTGATGGGCCTGCTCGCCGTCTGGTACGGCGACTTCTTCGACGCGCAAACCTTCGGCGTCATGCCCTACGAGCAGTACCTCGAGCGCTTCCCGGCCTATCTGCAGCAGCTCACGATGGAGTCGAACGGCAAGCACGTCACCGTCGACGGCGGCGTCGTCGATTATCAGACCGGCGGGATCTACTGGGGCGAGCCGGGCACCAACGGTCAGCACAGCTTCTACCAGCTCATTCATCAGGGCACCAAGCTCATCCCGCTCGATCTCATCGGCTGCGGCAAGTCGCTCAACCCGCGCGGCGAGCACCACGATCTGCTGATGTCGAACGTGTTCGCGCAGGCCGAGGCGTTGGCGTTCGGCAAGACCGAGGCGGAGGTGCGCGCGGAGGGAGCGCCGCCGCAGATTGCACCGCATCGTGTGATGCAGGGGAACCGGCCGACGAACGTGCTCCTCGTTGAGAAGCTGACACCGCGAACGCTCGGTATGCTGGTCGCGCTGTATGAGCACAGCGTCTTCACGCAGGGGACCATCTGGGGCATCGACTCGTTCGATCAGTGGGGCGTGGAGCTCGGCAAGGCGCTGGCGAAGCGAATCGCGCCGGAGCTCGACAGCGCGGCCGAGCCGGCGCTCGCGCACGACTCGTCGACGAACGCGTTGATCCGCAGATATCGGAGCCTCAAGCGGTAGGCGAAGGCATGAGACACGTCGGTGTGAGGGAGGAGGCGGCGATGAAGATTGCAATGATGGGGCTCGGCCGAATGGGCGCAAACATGTCGTCACGTCTGTTACGCGGCGGCCACGAGGTCGTCGCGTTCGATCGGAATGCCGAGAGGGTGCAAGCGCTGGTCGACGAAGGTGGCATCGGCGCCGCGAGTGTAGAAGAGCTGGTGCACAAGCTCGAGACGCCGCGGGCGATCTGGCTGATGCTGCCGGCGGCGGCCGTGGAGAGCACGCTCGCGACGCTGGCGCCGATGTTGGCGCGCGGCGACATCGTCATCGACGGCGGCAACTCCTACTACAAAGACGACCTTCGCCGGGCGAAGTCGCTGAGCTCGGCGGGAATCCACTACGTCGACGTCGGCACCTCGGGCGGCGTCTGGGGCAAGGAGCGGGGCTATTGCCTCATGATCGGCGGCGACGCCGAAGTCGTCACGCGACTCGACCCGATCTTCGCGGCACTCGCACCGCCCGTCGACGCCGCGCCGCGCACGCCCGGCCGCAGTGGCGCGCCGACGACGGCCGAGCACGGGTACCTGCGCTGCGGACCGAACGGCGCAGGCCACTTCGTCAAGATGGTGCACAACGGGATCGAGTACGGGCTCATGGCCGCCTACGCCGAGGGCCTCAACATCCTGCGCCACGCCAACGTCGGCAACCGGCGTCGCGCTGTCGACGCGGAGACAGCGCCGCTCGACGACCCGGCGCTCTATCAGTACGACCTCGACCTCGGCGCTGTCGCCGAGGTGTGGCGCCGCGGCAGCGTGATCGCATCGTGGCTGCTCGATCTCACCGCGGCCGCGTTGGTGGCCAATCCCGATCTCAGCGAGTTCAGGGGCCGTATCTCCGACTCCGGCGAGGGACGGTGGACGCTCAAAGCGGCCATCGACGAGAGCGTGCCCGCGCCCATTCTCTCGACGGCCATCGGGGAGCGATTCGCCTCGCGCGGCGAAGCGGATTTCGCCGACCGCATCATCTCCGCCATGCGCTTCGAGTTCGGCGGTCACGAGGAGAAAGGGTCCTGAGCATGCGATGGGCGCGGCCGTGAACGGGCTCGTGTCCTCGTTTTCGCGGATTAATGCGACCGCCGATTCGGCTGTCCGCGATCGCGCAGCTGCGCTCGATCTGGG
>Ga0134125_10008633_pt1 | contig 11502 bp, 5 predicted proteins | sample KB31751_FD_96464 | JGI IMG/M metagenome (GOLD analysis project Ga0134125, IMG submission 96464) | Terrestrial soil microbial communities with excess Nitrogen fertilizer from Kellogg Biological Station, Michigan, USA - KB3-175-1 | ecosystem: Environmental > Terrestrial > Soil > Unclassified ... | reverse complement strand
CCTGCTCGCCCGTCGTGAGCGTGTCGGTCGACACGAGTTACCATCCCGTGCCGGTGACTTCGGCGCGCGCACACGTGGCCGCTTCGTCGCTCGCCAACTCGTGCGTCGTCGTAAGCGGCGGTGGTCTTGAGGACACCGTCCAGGTCACGACGATGCCGGTCACCTTCAACGGTACGATCTCTACGACGACTCCGATCATCGGGGATACGCTGATCCTGACATCGAGCACGACCCTCCGGTTCGATACCGATAGCGCCAATGTCGAGTTCGAGGATGGTATCCGGGGCGAGGTGCTCTCCGTCACCCAAGACTCGCTTGTGATTCGAGTGCCCCAGCCGGACGTGAACCAGCCTGCCGTCGTCTTGGTCAAGGGGATCAGGCCGCGGTACGCGCCGACGCTGCTGGTCGATCTGCCGAGCGCGAGCGCGCTCGACGTGCAGCCCATTGGAGATCGGGAGACTCCGGGGTCGGTCATTATCACGCCACCGGCGAGTGGCGGGGCCGATCTTGTTTTCTACGACGGCTTCAAAACGGGTGCCAATGCCGGTACGCCGCCCGGAGCGACGGTCTTCGACTACTACTATCAGTTCACATTGACGACGACCGATACGCTGACGTTCACGCTGGACTGGGATACCGGCGCGGATCTCGACATGGTCAACCTGCGCTCGAACTTCTCGCTAATCGGCGGACTCGGGGCCGCATCGGCCAGCCAGCCCGAGACGTATAGCGTTGTGTTCCCGGCCGGAACGTACCATCTGCTGATTGAATCATTCGATGATCACGGCGAGCCGGCCCACCTGTTCAAGGTCACGATTCACAATCCGTAATCAAGGAGCGGCGTCGATTCGCGGCCCCGGGGACGTCCTCGGGGCCGCTTCTTTTTCGGAAGGTGCTATCGCACCCAGGACGGCGGCCGACCACACCGCCGTCCCAATCGCGACATGCGCCGCCTGCAGGCCGCTCGGCAGGCCCAGGAGCACCACAGCGGCGCCAATCGTGATCTGCAGCACGATCAGACCGAGCACGATCTTCGGCGTGCGGCCGGGCGTGCGCAGGGCCCACACGAGCGCGACCATGGCAAGCGAGTAGGCGAGCAGGCGGTGAATCCATTGAATCCACGCGAGCGGACCCGCGCTCATCCAGATCTCGCCATTACAGAGCGGGAACCCGTGGCAGGCGGCGGCCGCGCCGAGATTCGCCGTGAGCGCGCCGAAGAGGACTGTGACGAACGCCAGCACCATCACTGGAGAGAGTGCAGGCGATCGCGCCCGGGCGGCGGAGAGCAATGTCGCAAGCAGTAACATCGCCGTGCCCAGATGCAGCACGATGCTCCACGCGGGCAGCTCGAGCTTCACGGTAATTGCCCCGAGCAGCACCTGAATCACCAGGAGCGAGACCGCGACGTACGCGGCCGTAGGTTTTCCAACCCCGGGCGCAAGCCCGGGGTCTCGAGGAAGGCGGCGGGACAGGAGCCATCCGTAGAACGCCAATGCTAGAACCAGGATCGACACCAGCGCGGCAACGAGCCGGTGGCTCCACTCGATCACCGTGCCGATGTCGTTGAGCGGCGGAAACAGATGGCCGTTGCACAGCGGCCAGTGATCGCCGCAGCCCAATCCCGATCCCGTGATGCGCACGACGGCGCCGAGCACGATGAGGAGATAGGTGCAGACCGCGGCGGACCAGGCGAGACTCGAAAAACGTCGCGTCATAGGCGGCGAAATGTATATTCCCGGACCCCATGTCCACACCTCTGATGCCCGCCGATCGCTGGGGCGAACGACTCATCCGGCGCCTCGGCCTGTGGAGCGCGGTCGCGGTGCTGGTGGGCTCGACGATCGGCAGCGGCATCTTCCGCACCCCCGCGGGGGTCGCGCAGCGCATCGACGATGTGCCGCTGTTTCTGCTTGCGTGGGTGCTCGGCGCGCTGGTCGTGCTGTGCGGCGCGCTCACGTACTCGGAGCTCGCCGCCGCGTTCCCGCGCTCGGGCGGCGTGTACGTGTTCGTGCGCGAGTCGTTCGGCCCGCTGCCCGCGTTTCTGTTCGCCTGGGCCGAGCTGTGGATCATCCGGCCCGGCGCGTTCGGCGCGATCGGCATCACCGCGTCCGCCTACACTCTCCGCACCCTCGGCGCCGATCCCGCCGCGGTCGCCGCCGTGATCGGACCGGTCGAGATCCGCGCGGAGCAGCTGCTCGGCGCGGGATACATCCTGCTCGTCGGCGCCGTCAACTATTTCGGGATTCACCGCGGCGCCATTCTCCAGAACCTGAGCACCGTGTTCAAGGTCGGCGCGCTGGCGCTGCTCGTGCTGGTCGGATTTGCGCTCGGCAAGCCCGCCGAGCCGATCAGCGGTGGGATTCTGGCGCAGCGCGCGCACGTCGGGCTGTCGCCGTTCCTGCTGGCGATGGTGGCGATTCTGTGGGCCTACGACGGCTGGGCCGACCTCGCCTTCGTCGGCGGGGAAGTGCAGCGCCCCCAAAAGAACCTGCCGCGCGCGCTGCTGATCGGGACGTCGATCGTGGTCGTGCTCTACCTGACCGCGAACCTGGTGTACCTGCACCTGCTGCCGATTCAGCAGATGAAGCACGCCGAGCTGGTGGCGGCCGACGTGGCGCGGCTCACGATCGGCACGGTGGGCGTGGTGATCGTGTCGGCCGCGATCGCCGTGAGCACGTTCGGCACGCTCAACGGCTCGATGATGACCGCGCCGCGCATCTTTTTCGCGGCCGCCGAGGACGGGTTGTTTCCGAACGCGATCGCGCGCGTCGATCCGCGCACGTCCTCGCCCGTGGGAGCGATCGTGCTGATGACCGTGATGGGCATGATCTTCATCCTGGTGCGCACGTTCACGGCGCTGGCCGATCAGTTCATCATCGGGATCTGGCCGTTCTATGCGCTCGCGGTGGCGGGGGTGTTCGTGCTGCGGCGCACGCGGCCGCGGCTCGAGCGGCCCTACAGGACGTGGGGCTATCCGTTCGTGCCACTCGTGTTCCTCGCGGGCGCGCTGCTCCTGCTCGGCAACTATCTCGTGTCTGAGACCACGGCCTTCGCGGTGGATATCGGCATCATTCTCAGCGGCATCCCCGCGTATCTGCTCTGGAAACGCGCGCAGCGGGTCCGGCCCCCGATAACCCCCATACGCCCATAAAAAACGAGGGCGCGGTTCTCCCGCGCCCTCGTTTTACTAGTCCCTTCGCTGCGCTCAGGGCAAGCCTAGAACGCGTACCGCAACGTCAGCTGAATCTGATAGTTGCTCGAGAACAGCGCCCGGCCGGCGAACGGCTTGGGCGCGCCTGTGGTCGCGTCGTACAGCCGCGAGTCGAACGTGAACGTCGGGATCGACGTCGCGAGCGAGCCCGGGTTGCGGCCCGTCTGAATCAGCGCCGACTGGTTGTTGAACGTCGGGCTCAGCGTGGGCAGCTTGATCTGGCCCCAGTCGTGATTGATCAGGTTCAGGAAGTTGAAGATGTCGAGCTGGATCAGGAACTGCTGCCCGCGCACCGACGGAATCCCCTGGCGGATCGAGAGGTCCATGCGCTCCTGGAACGGCGAGCGGCAGCTGTTGCGCTCCATGATCCGGCCGCGCTGCCGGTCGAGGCACGGCTGCGAGCTGATGAACCGCTCGAACGCCTGCGCCGCGGCGGCGTTCTGCACGAACGACGAGCCGGTTCCCGTGCCGATCTGCACCTCGCTCGGATCGGTGGCCCTGCGCGGGATGTAAATCGGGTCGTTGCCGTTCACGAGATCGCCGTTCAAGTCCCCGTTCGTCACGTACACGAACGGCACGCCCGATGACCCCTCGAAATACAGCGTGATGTCGGTCCGGCTGGGCAGCGTATACGTGCCGTAGGCGACGAGCCGGTGCGGCCGCGAGAAGATCGACGTGGTCGCCTGGACGTCCTCGTGGGCGTTCGACAACTGGCGGCCGTTGCGGAAGTTCGAGATCGCGCGGTCCGACGTGAGGCTCTGCACGTCCATCGACTTGAGATACGTGTAGGCGATCGTGCCCTCGAACGCGTTCGAGAACCGGCGGTGCAGCTGCGTGGACACCGAGTAGTTGTAGTCCTTCGACTGGTTGGTGACCTCGATGATGCCCTCGCTGAATGCCACACCGCGCATCGACGTCAGCCAGCGCTGCCGGTTGTTCGTGACGGCGCCCCCGGCGCTGATGGTGTCGGCATACATCACGCGCCCGTCGCGGTCGGTGTAGAGGGTGCCATTCGCGGTGTCGGCGAGCCGCGGGCCCTTGAAGTTGGCGTCGCGCACCAGGACGCCGTTGATCGCCTTGCGGTACATCCCCTCGATGGTCAGGATGAACCCGTGCGGCAGCTCCTTATCGAAGCCGCCCGAGAGCGCGAAGTACTGCGGATACTTGAAATTCGGGTCCGTTATGTTGACCCCGATTGTCCCAGCCTGACCTGCTCCAGGCGCGGGTTGACCGCTACACGCCGTCGGCAGGCTGCCGACGTCCATCGTGAATACGGGCGCCTGAGTAGTCGCTGACGAATTGTTGCAGGACAACCGCACGAGGCCGAGTCCCGTGTTGGCGTAGGCGTTCCCCAGCATGATGTACGGCGGTGGGCCGGTGTATACGCCGACGTTGCCGCGAATCTGATTGCGGCTCGAGCCGCCCAGATTGTAGTTGAAGCCGATGCGCGGCGAGAACAGCACGGAGGACTTGGGCTTCGCGCTCGTGCTCACCGTGAACGCGCCCCCCGACGCCGAGTCGAGCTTCACGCGCAGCGAGTCGTTCTCGGGCGGCGTATCGGGCAGCGACGGAGCGTCAGCGCGCAGCCCGGCCGTAATCGTGAGCTTGTCGTTCACCGCCCACTGATCCTGCCCGTAGAAGCTGTACACCTTCACGTGGAAGTCGGCCGGAATGTCGGCCGCGTTCTGGCTGTTCGCGTACCCCACCGCGTAGCCCGCGGCCCGTCCAGCCACGAGACTGTCGGTGTTGAAGAACTTGTATACGCCGAACGAGCCTTGCGCGAAGTTGTTGAAGATGTGCGTGAAGTCGAGCCGGCCGCCCAGCGTGAACGTATGCGGGCCCTTCGGAATCGTGACGTTGTCGACCAGCTCGAACACCTTCTGATCCAGCAGGTTGCCCGGCGAGAACTGCTCGGTGCCGAACGTGACCGAGCGGCGCGTGCCGCCCGCCAGCACGCCGATGGTGACCTCGGGCGCCTGCTGCGGCACGATCCGCTCGTCCTTGATCGTGTTGTAGCCGACGAGCAATTCGTTCGACATCCCGTTGGCGAAGTTCGAATACAGCTGCCCTGTGGACGACGTGTTCTTGGCGTCCCGCTCGAACGCGTTCGTGCTGTAGCGGAATCCGGAATTCTGGACCGTCGGATCGGCGTTGAAGTTGTTGACGTTGCGGAAGAAGTCGTCCTGCACGTCGTGATTGATGATCTGCCGGAACACGAACCGGTGCACCGATGAAATCTGGAAGTCGATCCGGCCGAACAGGTTCGTGAGCGGCGTCTCCTTCTGCACGGGCTCCATCGAGCCGACGTTGAACCCGTACTGCGTCTGCATGATCTGCGTGATGCGGTTCAGGCTGTCGATCGAGACCGCCGGATCATCGGGCGCCGGGGACGGCAGCCCGTTCAGGTAGTACGGCCCCGCCGCCGGATCCTGGCGCTGCTGCCACTCGGGCGCGACGAAGAAATGCAGCCGGTCCTTGATGATCGGGCCGCCCAGGTTGAAGCCGTACTGCGACACGTCGAACGACGGCGTGCGGATCGGCGCGCCGACGAGCTCCACGCCCGCGAGATCGTCGCTGTTGCGGTAGGTGTAGAGCGCGCCGCCGTGCCACTCGTTCGTGCCCTGCTTGCTGACGGCGTTCACGAGCATGCCGGCGAAGCTGCCCTGGCGCACGTCGGTGGGCGTGAACATCACGCGGAATTCCTTGATCGCGTCGAGCGACACGATCTTGCCGCCCGCGCTGCCGCCGGGCACGCCGCCCGTGGCGCTCAGGTTGAAGCGCTCGCTCTGGTTCGCGCCGTCGATCGTGATCGTGTTGTAGCGGTTGTACGCGCCGGCACCCGACGCTGCCCCGGTCGCCGGGTAGGTGACCTGCGGCGTGAGCTTGAGCTGATCGATGAAATCGCGGCTGAAGGTGGGGATGCGCTGCACCAGCGTGTCGGAGATCTGGGTCGCGATGCCGGTGCGGGTCGGCGTAAAGTCGGCGGTGGCGGGCGCGGCGATCTGCACGGCCGACAGCTCGACCGCCTGCGCGATGAGCTGCGCGTTCACCTTGGTCGCTTCGGACAGGTTCACGTCGACGTTGTCGCGCGTGTATTGCTCGAAGCCGATCGCGCGGATCGTGACGCTGTAGGGCCCGCCGACTTCGAGGCCCTGGACCAGGTACTGGCCGTTATCGCGCGTCCGGACCGCGGTGGTATAACCCGTGCGGCGGTGCGTGATCTGCACCGCGGCCTGGGCGACCGGCTGGCCCTGCGGATCGGTGACCTTCCCCGAAATCGCGCCCGTCGTCACACCCTGGGCGAGTGCCGTCCCCGCCGCAAACACCGAAAACAGCGCCGCCGCCACGAGGGCGTGGCTGCCACGAACGATCCAACGCATGGATGAACCTCTCCTGGGAGGAGGCGAATGCAGGGTTTGGGGACTCATTGCGACCGGGAAAAAAGTGTTCCCGGGTTGGGGTAACGTCAAGGACGCTACGTAGGCGCTTTACGCAGCAGGTACACCGATGCGACACCAACGAGAATATTGGGCGCCCACGCGGCCAGCAGCGGCGGCATCACCCCGCCCGCGCCGATCGCCTTGGCCAGCTGAAACATCAGCAGCACGATGAAGGTCGTGGCGAGACTCGCGGCGACCCCCCACGCCGCGCCGCTCTTCGGCGTCGAGATCGCGAGGGGCGCGCCAAACAGCGCAATCAGCAGACAAATGAAGGGAATCGCGATCTTCAGCGCGAGCTCGACCTGCAGCTTCTTCGCGTTCGAGCCGCTGCGCATCAACGCGTCGACATAGCGCCGCAGCTCGGCATAGCGCATCTCGTCCGGCGATTTGGGCTCGGCCAGCAGATCGACGGGGCGCTCCTGCAGGGTGCGCGAGCGCAGGGAATCGAACTCGAACGCGATCTCGCCCTCGGGCTTGCTGCCGGGCAGGTAGCGCAGCGTGCCGCGCTGCAGCGACCAGCGGGCCGCGTCGCGCTTGGCGGCGTTGCCGGTGTCGGCATAGACCGCGCGCTGCGCGGCGAGAATGATCGTCGGATAGTCGGGCCCCGTGCCCTCGCGCTCGAGCAGCACGTCGCTCATCTCCCGCGTGCGCAGGTCCAGCGATCGAATCGCATACACCCAGCCGCGATCGGCCCGGTATACGAAGTTGTAGCGCGAGGTGGTCGAGCGGATCGCTTTCTCACCCAGCATCTCGAGCCGGTGGGACGTCGCGACGGGCGCGATTTCGCCGAGCAACAAGCCCGCGATGAACGCGAGGCCGGCGGCCACGAACAGCGGCCGCACCAGGCGATGAAATGAGATGCCCGACGCCTTCGCCGCCGTCAGCTCGGAATGGCGCCCCAGCGCGCCCACGGTGAAGACCGTCGCGAACAGCACGGCCACCGGCAGCACCAAGAACATCTTCTCGGGGAGATCGAAGAAGTACGACAGCGCCACCTGGCCGCGGGACACGCCGCGGCTCAGATACTGATCCAGCTTGTCGGTGAGATCGATGACGATCACGAGGATCGGAAAGCCGATCAGCGTGATGAGAAAGACGCGCAGCCATTCACGCAGCAGATACCGGTCGAGGGTGCTGCCCAGCTTGATGCGCGGCAGTCGCAGGCCGGGGAGTTTCATGGGAGCCGAATTCGGAGCTTTTTCGTCCACCCGAACAGCCACTCCTTCACCTCGTCCCAGTCGCCGCCGTGCTGCGTACTGCCGGCGCGCCGCACCGCCCACATCAGCGGCAGCGATACCGCGAGAAAGATCAGGTTGGGCGTCCACATCGCGAAGAACGGTGGAACGATGAGCCGGTCGCCCAGCTCTTCGCCGCCGATCAGGCCGACGTAGTAGACCGAGAATACCGCGAGACTCGTGCCGATCACGAGGCCGACGCCGCCGCGCGGGAATCGGACGGCGAGCGGCAGGCCGAGCAGCGCGAAGATCACGCACGCGGCGGAGATCGCGAGCTTCTTTTGGATCTCGACCTCGTAGATCGCGGCCCGCTGGCGCGCGGCCCGCAGTCGCTGCTGGTACGCCGAATTGCCGGCCAGCCCGCCCTGCGGCGTGGCCGGCGTGGTGTTGATGCGCGGCGGCTGCCGGACCGGCGCTTGCCGGGCCGGCGTTTGCGCGGCCTGGGCGCTGTCGGGCAACAGCAGGCGTTTGAGCGCGCCCGCCAGCCGGCAGTAGGCGCTGACCCTGGGCGGCGTCGAGTCCATCGTGAAGGGCGGCAGCGGGTCGAGCCGCGCCAGGCGCCGCAGCTCGGCCCGGACCCCGGCCTCGGATTCGCGCCGGACCCGCTCCATGTCCTGCCGGGCGCGCGACACCACGCCCTGCATGGCGCAGATCGTCATTTCCCGGTCGCCCCGGTATTCGTCGTTCTCGGTCTGCTCGAACTTGTTCGCGACGCCCGCTACCTTGATGCGATTCGTAACGTAGAAGGTGCGATTGAACTGGTGCGGCTCCGCGCGCTTCACTTCGTGCACCTCGCCGTCGCGCAGCGTGAGGTATAAATCAGTGCCGCCGGGGGTATACGCCATGCGACCCGAGTCGGCGCTGATGATGCGGCGACGCTCGGGGTCCTCCAGGTCGTAAATCGTCACATCATTCAGGGCGTTCGTGGCGGGGTCGATCCGGGCGGCGCGCAGGAAGAATTGCCCCGGCACGACCTCGTTGATCACCTGTTCTTTCAACGAAAAAACCGGCTTCTTCCTTTGTATGTCGACGAGGAGCGTCCGTAGCTCGTGATTGGAGCGCGGCAGGACCTGGTCGTTCCAGACCAGCGAGATCAGTGCCACGACCAGCGCTCCGCCGATGACCGGGCTGAGCAGCCGGCCGATGCTGATGCCGCCCGCGCGCATCGCGGTGATCTCGTTGTCCGCCGCGAGATGACTGAACGTGTAGAGCACGGCGACGAGCACCGCCATGGGCAGCGTCATCGCGACGATGAACGGGATGGACAGCGTGAACACTTCGAGGATGACGGTCCACGGCAGGCCCTTGCCGACGAAGTTGCCGAACTGTTTTGCGATTTGATTGACCAACATCGCGAACGTGAGCGCCGCGAGCGCGTAGCCGAGCGGGGGGAGGTGTTGCCGCAGGATGTAACGGCTGAGGATGCGCACGATTGGTCGCGCCATTATATTCGGAACCCCAAGTCTCTACAAGGGATGCGGCGTCTCTCCCTGTTAGTCGCCAGTCTGGTCACGCTCGTCGTACCCCGGCTTCACGCGCAGGCTCCTGCGTATACGTTCGGCGCTCCGCCGCTCGTGGCGCCGAGCAACGCCGCGCTACTGCCCGGCGGCCGGCTGGGCGCGCGGGTGCCGCCCGCGCTCGTCGCGCGGGCCTGGGCCGATGCCGTTCAAGCGGGCCGGCTGCCGCTCTGGGCGGACGTCACTCCGGTCATCGCGGCTCCCATCCCCCCCGCGGCTCCGCCGCCGGTGACGTTCGAGGGGGTCCAGCCCAATCGCGGCGTCCTCGGCTATGCCGACATCGGGATGCAGCTCAATCTGCGCTTCGAGCTGAAAGCCGATCGCTTCCGCAACCTCGCGTGCACGTCGCAAGAACGGCAGGTCGCGCTGTCCGGCTGCTCGGGCGGATTTCCCACGATCACTCCCAACCCGCAATACGCGATCCGCACGGCCGGGGTGGTGGGGCAGCGGCTGCATCTCGACGTCGACTTCGACTCGCAGCGCGAGTTCGACGCCAACAACAACCTGCACGTCTGGTACGAGGGACTCGAGGACGAAATCCTGCGCCGTGTCGAGGCGGGCAACGTCACGTTCTCGGCGCCGCCGTCGCGTTTCATCACGGCCGCCGTGCCCGCGAACAACTTCGGCGTGCAGGCGATTGCGCAGCTCGGCGCGCTGGAATTCCGCGGAATCGTGGCGCAGCAGAAGGGCAACGTGGTGAAGGACCGGTTCTATTCGGTCGGCGAGGTGACGCGCCAACCGATCGATCGCGAGGCCCGCGACCTCGATTACGAGCCGGGGCGGTTCTTCTTCGTCATCGACCCCGCCGCGCTCCCGGGGTATCCTGCGATCGACATCCTGCAGCTCGACCGGTCCGTGCGGCCCGATTCACTCACCGTGGGGGCGCTGCGCGTGTTCCGGCGGCGCGCGATCGCCCCCGGGTCGCCCAGCAACCAGAACGTCGGCGGCGTGCGGGCCGTTGCGTGCGGGGCCGGCGCGACCGCGATCGATTGCGCCACGCAGCGCGAAGGCCCGTTCGAGTGGGAGATCCTGCAGGAGGGGAAGGACTACTACGTCGATCCCAGCGGCACCTGGTTCGCGCTCGCCAACCGGCTGGATCAGGCCGACTATCTGGCCGTTTCCTACATCACGGCCAGCCAGGCCGACACGATCGGCACGTTCCCGATCGACGCGAGCCCCGACAGCTTGGTGGTCGATACGCTGCGGCTCGTCTACGATCCCAAGCCCGCCGTGAATTTCTCCTCCCCCTCGTTCCGGTTCGAGATCCGCAGCGCCTATCGTGTGGGGGGGCGGGAGATCGAGCGCAGCAGCGTGGACCTGACGCTCACCGTGAACCAGCGCGAACAGTCCACCGCGGGCGACACCTATCTCGAGCGTCTCGGTCTCGCCCTGCAGAACGATCCCACGCGCTTCGACCAGTACAACCGCCTGTTTCCCCGCGATCGCGATCCCAACCAGGGCGATCCGGTGCGCGATCTGTTCGTGGTATTCCCGCATCTCGCGCCGTTCGGCGACAGCGCCAGGCTCGTCGCCGTCGAGCGCAACGATTCGCTGTACCGCACCCCGCGCGCGTATCTCGCCACGCTGGCGCCGCCGTCGGTCTTCGCGCTGCTCATGCACGTCGAGGCGACGGCGTCCGCCGACCGGTCGCTCCTGTCGTTGAACAGCTTCCAGATTCGCGAGGGCAGCGAGCACATCTACGTGCGGAACACGCTGCTGCTGCGCGACATCGACTACACGATCGACTACACGACGGGGCAGGTGCAATTCAAGAACCCCGACGCGCTGTTCCAGGGGACGGCGCAGGTGCGCGCGCAATTCGAGGAGCGCGCCGCCTTCTCGCTCGCCCCCACGACGACCTACGGCCTCGCCGCGCGCTACGACCTCGGCGCCAAGGGCCAGGTCAACCTGATGGGGATCTTCCAGAACGAGCAGAGCAGCTTCACCCGGCCCCCGCTCGGATTCGAGCCGTCATCGGGATTCGTGGGCGGCATCTCGACGCAGCTGCGGTTTGAGCCCGACTGGATCACGCGCGTGATGGACTGGCTTCCCGGCGTCCGCACGACCGCGCCGTCCGCGCTGAGCGTGAACGCCGAGCT
>Ga0134125_10008632_pt1 | contig 11503 bp, 11 predicted proteins | sample KB31751_FD_96464 | JGI IMG/M metagenome (GOLD analysis project Ga0134125, IMG submission 96464) | Terrestrial soil microbial communities with excess Nitrogen fertilizer from Kellogg Biological Station, Michigan, USA - KB3-175-1 | ecosystem: Environmental > Terrestrial > Soil > Unclassified ... | reverse complement strand
GGTTGAGTATCGAGGACTGGCGCGACCGCGCGCTGCGCGCCGAGGCCGAGCTGGCCCAATTACAGGAGGCAGCGCGCAACGGTTGATTTCGGTTGCCGCACCTTCGGCGCCTGCTATGACGCGAGCCGGGGCCTGTAGCTCAATGGTTAGAGCCGACCGCTCATAACGGTCTGGTTGCAGGTTCGAGTCCTGCCGGGCCCACCATTCTCCTTTCTGTACGGCATCCGTGAGCGTCCCGCCGGACGCAGGGCAGGCATCACCCCATTCACGTTGTATTACATCGTGGCACGATATATCAGGCGACCACCTTTCCTCCTGCACGATTCCGAGTATGCCCAAGACCCATGCCCGCCTGTCGCCCCGCGAACTGGGCGATTTCACCACCGATCGCCGTGTGCTGCTGCTCGTCGCCATGGCGGTGGTCGTCGGGACCGGCGGTGCGTTCGCCGCCTGGGTGCTGCTGCGCCTGATCGCGCTCGTCACCAACCTGATCTGGATGGGCCGTATCAGCGCCGATACCGTCAGCCTCGCGGGCGTACATCCATCGTGGTGGATGGTAGCGGCGCCGGCGCTCGGCGGCCTCGTCATCGGGCTGATGGCGCGTTTTGGCAGCGAGGCGATCCGCGGGCATGGTATCCCCGAGGCGATCGAAGCCATCCTCATCGGCGGCAGCCGCATGCAGCTCAAGGTAGCCATCCTGAAGCCGATCTCGTCGGCCATCTCGATCGGCAGCGGCGGTCCGTTCGGTGCGGAGGGCCCGATCATCATGACCGGCGGGGCCATCGGCTCGCTGTTTGCCCAGTGCTTCAGCCTGAGCGCCGCCGAGCGCAAGACGCTGCTCGTTGCCGGCGCCAGCGCCGGCATGACGGCGGTGTTCGGCACGCCCATCGCCGCGATTCTGCTCGCCGTCGAGCTGCTGCTGTTCGAGTGGAAGCCGCGCAGCCTGATCCCGGTAATCGCCGCGGCGGTTGTCGCCACGGCCTGGCGGCCGCTCCTGATCGGCAGCGGCGCCCTGTTCCCGCTTGCCGCAACCACGGCGATGCCCTGGTGGGGGCTCATCGCCTGCGTCGGCATTGGTCTGATCTCCGGCCTGCAGTCGGGGCTGATGACCAAGCTGCTCTATGCGATCGAGGACTTTTTCGAACGACTGCCCATCCATTGGATGTGGTGGCCGGCGATCGGCGGGCTCGTGGTTGGGCTCGGTGGGCTCGCCGATCCAGCGGCCCTCGGCGTCGGCTACGACGTGATCGGGCAATTGCTCTCCGACCACATCACGCTGACCGCGGTGGTCATGCTGCTGGTCGTGAAGTCGGTGATCTGGCTGGTGTCGCTGTCGTCCGGCACGTCCGGCGGGGTGCTGGCGCCGCTGCTGATCCTGGGCGGCTGCGCCGGCTGGCTGATCGGCCACCTGCTGCCGGGTGAACCGGCATTCTGGGCCCTGCTCGGCATGGCCGGGATGATGGGCGGCACGATGCGCGCGCCGCTCACCGGCGTGATGTTCGCCGTCGAGCTTTCGGGCGCGCCCGACATGCTGCTGCCGCTGATCGCTACGACCGGCACCGCCTATGCCGTGACGGTGCTGCTGCTCAAGCGGTCGATCCTCACCGAAAAGATCGCACGTCGCGGCCGCCACCTGACCCGCGAATATGCGACCGACCCGTTCGAGACGGTCACCGCCGCCGAGGTGATGGTCACCAAGGTCGACAGCCTGCCTGCCAAGATGACGGTCGACGAAGCAGTGGCGTTTTTCACCGCCGATGCGCCGCGCCACAAATCCTATCCCATCGTCGATGCCGGGGGACGGCTCGTCGGCCTCGCCGCGCGCGCCGACGTCCTGCGCTGGCGGACCGAGGCCCCCAAGGGCGACGCCACGCTCTACGACGTCGCCTCGGACGAAGACACGGCCTTTGCTTACCCATCTGATCTCGTGGGCCAGGTCGCCGACCTGATGGTGGCCCGCTCGGTGGGCCGCGTTCCGATCGTCGAGCGCGACGGGCATCGCCTGCTGGGCCTCGTGGCCCGCAAGGACATCCTGCACATGCAGCGTGGCCGCGTGCAGCAGGAGAACCGCCGCACGTCGGTCTGGACCGAGCTGCAGGCGCCGGCAAAGCCGCAGGCGACATGATGGCTCCGTTTGCGCCGATCAGCTTTGGGGGAAGGCGGCCTTGAGCGAGAGCCGCGTCACCCCTGAACAATACATGGCGCTCGCGGATTTCCGTTACGCGATCCGGCAGTTCGCGGCCCGAAGCTCGGAACGGGCGCGCGCGGAAGGGATACCGCCGCAGCAGCATCAGGCGCTGCTGGTGATTGCGGCCAGCGCCGAGGTCCGGCCGACCGTGGGCTTTCTGGCGGCGCGGCTGCTGATTGCGCCGAATGCCGCCGCGGAACTGGTGAAGCGGCTGGTCGACGCTGGCTATATCTCGGTCACGCGCGACGTCGAGGATCGACGCCGCCGCGTCCTCGCGCTGACCGCGGCCGGCCAGACCCTGCTGGATCGGCTGAGCGAAGCGCACCTGGCCGAGATCGGCGAGTTCGCGCCGCGGCTCGTCCGCGCCCTGCGCACCATTGCCTCGCGCACACTGGAGTAACGGTTATCCGCCGCTGACATCTGCTCCGATCAGCACGACCTCGCGCAGGACGGTTACGAGCTCCGCGATCCGCCGATTTCCGAGCCTGGCGCGAAAGCGCGCCTCGTGCGCCGTGACCCGGGCGCGCGCCTCATCGAGCAGCCGCCGGCCCGCCGCACTCAACGAAAGTTCCTGCCGTCGACCGTCGCGCCGCGATTTGCGGCGGAGGACAAGACCTCGATCGTCGAGGCGGTCGACGACCGCCATCATGGTGGCGCGATCGGTCCCGAGCGCCTGGGCGAGATCGACCTGCGACAGATGCGGATTGGCGGCGACGAGCTCGAGCACGGCGAACTGCTTCTGCGTCACATCGAGCCCACTCATCGCCACCGCGAAATCGCGGGCGACGGCAGCGCTTGCCATGCGCAGATGAAACCCCAGCAGATCTTCGAGACTGCCGAAGTCCAGGCGGCTCGCCAAGGTCCGGTCGTCGTTCATCAGCCGCTTGTGCGTCGCTCCGAAGATTTGTATGTGTTACATACAATTTTGATGCGGGCAATGGCGGAGGAGCCGTTGGCAGCAGACCTCAGCACCGATCCCCTCGCCTATTCGGCACTGGCCAGGCCGCAAAAGACCGCGGTCGTCGACCTCGCAACAGGCGAACATACGCCCTTCGCTGCGCTGGATTTGCTGGCTGATCGCGCCGCCGCCTGGTTGACGGAGGAACTCGGGCCGGGTGTTGGCGAACGCGTCGCCTATCTCGGCCGCAATGGGCTGGAGCTGCTGGTGCTCGCGCTCGGCGCCGAGCGTAGCGGCCATATCTTCGTGCCGGTCAACTGGCGGCTGACTGCACCCGAGGTGGCGACGCTCCTTGCAGACTGCACACCCCGGCTCATCGTGGCGCAGGACGAATTTCTCCCGGTCGCCGGGGCCAAAGCCCGTGCCGGCGTCCTTGGCGCGATTGCAGCGGTCGCGCCGCTGGCCCGCCGCAGCCGGCCGCCGGAACGCCCGATCATCTTGCTCTATACGTCTGGGACCACGGGCACACCCAAGGGCGTGATCATCACCGCGCACAACGCCTTCGCCGCGGCGCTCAACTTCATCGCCGTCGGCGAGGTCGGCGCCAACTCAGTGACGTTGTCCGACCTGCCGATGTTCCACACGATCGGCCTGATCGCTGTCGCGCGCTCGACGCTCATGGCCGGCGGCACGCTGGTGCTGACCGATCGTTTCATGCCGGGGCGGACGCTGGCGGCGCTCGCCGATCCGACGCTGGGCGCCACACATTATTTCGCGGTCCCCGTCATGGCCGAGACGCTGGCGCGCGATCCGAGCTTTTCAGCGGCAGCGCTGTCGCGTCTCCACGCGATCTTCCTCGGCGGCGCACCTCTGTCGCCGGAGCTGGTCGAGCGCTTCCTCGGCTTCGGCGTTCCGCTCGTCAACGGCTACGGCATGAGCGAAGTCGGGACGGCCATCCATGTCCCGATCGACCGCGAAATCGTGCGGCAAAGCGCCGGCGCGGTTGGCCTCCCTGCCCCGCATCTGTCGGTTCGGCTGGTGCGCGACGGCGCTGATGTTGGGCTCGGCGACGTCGGCGAGATCTGGCTCAGGGGCCCATCCGTCACACCCGGCTACTGGAACCGGCCGGCCGAAACGGCCGCCGCCTTCAGCGACGGCTGGTTCCGCACCGGCGACCTGGCGCGCCGTGAGCCCGGCGGGATCTACCGCATCGTCGACCGGCTGAAGGACATGTATGTGTCGGGCGGCGAGAACGTCTTTCCAGCGGAGGTCGAAACGGTGCTGGCCGCACACCCGCACGTGCGAGACGTGGCGGTGCTCGGCATGCCCGATCCGCGCTGGGGGGAGTCGGGCGTTGCCTTCGTCGTGGCAGCCGACGGCCCGGACTTCGATGCAACCACCCTGCTCGCGCACTGCGCCGAGCGTCTCGCCAAATACAAGTGCCCGGCGCGAATCATCCGCGTCGACGTCATCCCGCGGAGCGCCGCGGGCAAGATCCTGAAGCCCGTATTGCGGGCCCGGTACAACACTGGAGAGTTCTCATGAGCGACGACGTCGTCCGTGTCGAGGTGGCCGACCGCATCGCCACCGTCACCTTCAACCGGCCGCAGAAACGCAACGCCATGAACCCCGCGCTCAACGTGCGCATGCTGGAGGTCCTCGACGAGATCGAAGGACACGACGACGTCGGCGTGCTGGTACTCACCGGCGCCGGCGACTCCTGGTCGGCCGGCATGGACCTCAAGGAGTACTTCCGCGACAACGACGACAAGGGGCGCAGTGCCACCCTCAAAGCGCGCCGCCAGTCGGGGGGCTGGTGGCAGCGGCTCATGTACTTCGAAAAGCCGACCATCGCGATGGTCAACGGCTGGTGCTTCGGCGGCGCCTTCACGCCGCTGGTCGCCTGCGACCTCGCGATTGCGGCCAACGAGGCCAAGTTCGGCCTCAGCGAGATCAACTGGGGCATCCTGCCGGGCGGCAATGTCACCCGCGCCGTCGCCGAGGTGATGCGCCACCGCGATGCGCTCTATTACATCATGACCGGCGAAGTGTTCGACGGTCGCAAGGCAGCCGAGATGGGACTGGTCAATGAAGCGGTACCGCTGGCGGAACTGCGGGCGCGGGTTGACGCCATCGCCAAGGTGCTGCTCGACAAGAACCCGGTAACGATGAAGGCCGCCAAGGACACCTTCAAGCGCGTGCGCAACATGCCGTGGGACGCATCCGACGACTACATATACGCCAAGCTCGAGCAGATGTTGCTGCTCGACAAGACGAACGGACGAGAGCAGGGCCTGAAGCAGTTCCTCGATGACAAGACCTATAAGCCGGGGCTCGGCGCCTACAAGCGCGACTAGAGTCCCAGCTCCCGCACCGTTTCCTGCAGGCAGTGTGCAAGCAGCACGCTGCCCGGGGTGTCGGGGATGCCGGCACGCACGGTGAGCCCCACGGCGCCGCGCGTTTCGCCGGTATCGATCGGCAGCACGCCGATCTCGCCGCCCTCGATCTCCGGCGCCACCACACCTTCCGAAATCACCCAGATGGCGTCCGATCGCCGGATCATCGCGCGTCCGAACGAGTCCGATATCGTCTCGATCTCGACCGGCAGGTCGCCTATGCCGTGGCTGATCAGGAAGCGCTCGACGAACGGCCGGATCACCGAGCCCTGCGTCGGCATCAGCACGGTGTAGTCGCGGATGCGGGCGAAATCGAAGCCGCGCGCGGCGAGCAGCGGATGGCCGCGCCGGACCGCAAACACCACCGGCTCCGTATAGAGGTGCGAGAAGCTCAGGCCGGTCATCAGTTCGGGGGCGGCAAGCCGGCCGACCACGAGATCGAGCTGGTCGAGCCGCAACTGCTCGAGCAGAACGACGTTTTCGCCGGATACGACCTTGACCGGACTGCCGGTCCTGAGAGCGAGGAATTTTTCGAGCGCCGCCGGCATGATGCGCGCCGAAACCGTCGGCAATGCCCCGACGCGCAGCGGCTGGCCGGCGTTGGCCCGTTCGCGCGCCACGCTGTCGATGCCGCGCTGGATGGCCGCAAGGCTCGCGCCGGCATGCTGCAGGAACACCTCGCCGAAGCGGGTGATGCGGATGCCCCGCCCGTCGCGCTCGATCAGCGTCGCACCGATCGCCGTTTCGAGCTCACGCAGGGTCTTGGTCACGGCCGGCTGGCTGACATGCAGCACCTCGGCCGCCCGCCCGACGCTCTTTTGCCGCGACACCTCGATCAAGGTGCGAAGATGCCGGAATTTTACCGGAATATCGGTCAATTCGATAACCTCCAAGTTATGAGTAGCGCAAAACTTCTCATTTTACCAAACCAAACCGGTGTTGGATGGTAGCGTCGGGAAACAAGCGGCGAGAGCGCCGTACAGGGAGGATGATATGAGTCAGAACCGGAACGAGCTGAGCCGCCGGACCTTCATCGCATCGACCGCCGCGGCTGCCGGCGCCATGGCACTCGGCGCCACCGTCCCGGCCCGCGCGGCCGACGGCACGATCAAAGTCGGTTTCATCAGCCCGCGCTCCGGTCCGCTCGGCGGCTTCGGCGAAGGCGATGGCTATATTCTCGATACCCCCGCAAGGCGATCGCCAACGGCTTCAAGGTTGGCGACAAGAGCTTCACCGTCACCATCATCGACCAGGATACGCAGTCCGACCCGGCGCGTGCCGGGCAGCTCGCCAAGGACCTGATCAACAACCAGGGCATCGACATGATGCTCACCACCTCGACTCCCGAAGTGGTGAACCCGGTGGCCGACGCCTGTGAGGCGGCCGGCGTGCCCTGCCTCAGCACCATCCTGCCGTGGGAGTCGTTCTACTTCGGTCGAGGCGCCAAGCCGGGCCAACCCTCGCCGTTCAAGTGGACCTACTGCTTCAGCTTCGGCACCGCGGTGTTCGCGCAGACCTACCTGTCGATGTGGAGTCAGATTCCGACGAACAAGAAGATCGGCGTGATGTATCCCAACGATGCCGACGGCAACGCCGTGCGCGAAGCGCTCGGTCCGCTGCTCCAAAAGGGCGGCTACACGCTGGTCGATCCCGGCCCGTACGAGGATGGCACCACCGACTATTCGGCGCAGATCCAGATGTTCAAGGATCAGGGCGTCGAGATGTTCAACACCTTCCCCATCCCGCCCGACTTCGCCGCCTTCTGGCACCAGGCGGCGCAGCAGGGCCTGACCAAGCAGATCAAGATCGCGCAGATCGCCAAGACCGGCCTTTTCCCGTCCGACATCGAGGCAGTGGGCGACCTGGGCGACAAGCTCGCCACCGCCGCCTACTGGCACTGGACGTTCCCTTACAAGTCATCGCTCACCGGCGTCAGCGGCATGGAGCTCGCCGAGGGCTACGAGTCGACCGCCGGCAAGCAGCGCCAGCAGCAGCTCGGTGCCTCGATGGCTCTGCTCGACGGCGGCTTCGCGGCGCTCGCTGCGTCCGGCAATCCCAATGACAAGGCCTCGGTCGCCAAGGCGCTCTCGACCCTCAACACCACCACCATGGTGGGCAAGGTCGACTTCACCTCCGGCCCGGTGCCGAACGTCTCGGTCGCGCCGATCATCGGCGCGCAGTGGGTCAAGTCGAAAGAGGGCAGCAAATACCCGTTCGACCTGGTCATCGTCGACAATGCGCCCGACCCGAATGTTCCGGTCGCTGCGAAGCTCCTGCCCTATAATGGCTGACGCTCACGGATAGAGAGTCAGGTCCTGCCATGCCGGCCGATACGCCGATCCTCGTTGCCGAAGGGCTGCACAAGCGCTTCGGGGCGCTTGTGGTGCTCGACGGGGTCGGCCTGAGCATTGCCCAGGGCGAGGCGCTCGGCATTGTCGGCCCCAACGGGGCCGGCAAGACCACCCTGCTCTCGGTGCTGGCCGGCGCGCAGGCGCCGAACGCCGGCAGGATCCACTTCAGGGGCGACGATGTGACGACGCTCGCCGCCCCTGCCCGCAGTCGCCGCGGACTTGCCCGCACACACCAGATCCCGCGGCCCTTCTCCGGCATGACCGTGTTCGAGAACGTCTATGTCGCGGCGAGCCAGGCCGGCGGTGCCACCGGCGCCGAGGCGTACGATGTCGCAACCGACGCGCTCGCGCTGTGCGGCATGCTCAAGGTGGCCAACCGTCCGGCCGAGACGCTGGGGCTGCTCGACCGCAAGCGGCTGGAGCTGGCACGGGCCTTGGCAACACGACCGACTGTCCTGCTTCTCGACGAGATCGGGGGCGGCTTGACGAACGCGGAAGCCGACGAGTTGGTCGCGGCTATCCGGGAATTGCGCGGACGCGGGATTTCGATCGTTTGGATCGAGCACATTGTGCACGTGCTGCTGCAGGTCGCCGAGCGGCTCATCTGTATGGACGCCGGCAAGATCATTGCCGACGGCGAGCCACGTGCTGTGCTCGCCGATGCCGAGGTGGTGGCCGCCTATCTCGGGGGCACACCGGCATGAGCCTTCTTGCCGTCACGTCCCTCAACCTCCACCACGGCCTCTTGCATGCCGTGCGCGACCTCTCGCTCGACGTCTCGGAGGGCGAAATCGTCGCTTTGGTCGGGGCAAATGGAGCCGGCAAGACCACCCTCCTGCGCGCCATCGCCGGTGCGCATCGGCCTAGCTCCGGCAGCATCAGCTTCGGCGGGGTCGACATCACCCGCCTGCCGGCGCATCGGCGGGTCAACATGGGCATCGCGCTCGTCCCCGAAGGTCGACGGCTGTTCACGCAGATGACAGTCGAGGAGAACCTGCTGCTCGGGCGGATGTCCGGCCGGATCGGAAACTGGACGGTCGACAAGGTGCTCGAAACCTTTCCCAATCTTGCGGCCCGCCGCAGCGCGCGCGCCGGTACACTGTCGGGCGGCGAGCAACAGGCCACCGCAATCGGGCGCGCCTTGATGAGCAACCCATCGCTGCTGCTGCTCGACGAGCTGTCGTTGGGCCTGTCTCCGATTGCCGTGGACCGCCTTTACGAGTCCCTGCGCACGCTGATGCAGTCCGGCACCACGATTGTCCTGGTTGAGCAGGACCTCGGCCGCGCCATGCAGGTCGCGACCCGCATCGTCTGCATGCTTGAAGGGCGCGTGGTGCTCGAAGCACCGGCCGCCAACCTCGCCCGCGAGCAGGTGACCGAAGCGTATTTCGGACTCGCCCCGCATCGGGTGCCGGCATGATCAACACCATTGTCCAGGGCCTCCTGCTCGGCGGCTACTACGCCCTGATCGCTGCTGGCCTCAGCTTCATGTTCTCGGTCATGCGCATCATCAACCTCGCGCATGGCAGCCTCGCGGTCCTTGCCGCCTATCTGCTCCTGGTGCTGGCGCAAAACTACCACCTCTCGCCCTTCGTCGGCCTGATCATCGTTCTACCACTGATGGCGGTGATCGGCTTCCTGCTGCAACGCTTCATCCTCGACCGTGCGATGCAGGCCGGACAGCTCGTGCCCATCCTTGCAACCTTCGGGCTCGCTATTGTCATCGACAACGTTCTGTTCGAACTGTTCGGCGCCAACACCCGCTCGCTGAGCAATTTCATCGGCTCCCTGAGCTACGACTCGATCGCGCTGCCCGGTGACATCTATGTCGGCGAGCTCGCCGTCGGCACCTTCGTCCTCGCCATCGTCGTGCTCGGTGGCCTGCAGCTCTTCCTGAGCTTCACGCGCTATGGCCGCGCCATCCGGGCCACCGCGGAAGACCCCGACACCGCCGGACTCGTCGGCATCAACCCGCGCATGGCGACGGCCGTTGCGTCGGCAATCGCTCTGTTCACAGTCGGCCTCGCCGGCGCCGCCCTCGGCATGCGTGGCACCTTCGACGCCTATGCCGGCGCGTCGCAATTGCTCTTCGCCTTCGAGGCCGCGGTGATCGGCGGCGCCGGCTCGGTGTGGGGCACGCTGATCGGTGGGATCGTGCTGGCACTGGCGCAGACCTTCGGCGCAAAGGTGTCGCCGCTGGGCTTCCTGCTCGCCGGCCACGGGGTCTTTCTCGTCGTACTGTTCGTGCGTGTCTGGCTTGCCGGAGGTGTCCGCGCCTTCCTCAGGAGGCCGGCATGAACGCGCAGACGACTTTCCGCGTCGAACGGTGGACCGCCGCCTCGCGCACGGCCATCGCTGTGGTCATCGCGCTCGCCGTGATCGCGGCGATTGCGCCATTCTGGCTCGGGCCAGGCGCGATGGACCGGCTGACGATCCTTTTCGTCTACATCATCCTTGCCGTGATGTGGAACGCGCTCGCGGGCTACGCTGGCCTCGTCAGTGTCGGCCAGCAGCTCTTTGTTGGACTTGGCGCCTACTTCACCATCAAGCTCGCCGATTGGGGCGTGAACCCGTTCGTGGGCATGGTCGGCGCCGCGATCATCGTCGGCGTGATTGCCGTACCTCTTAGCTTTCCGATGCTGCGGCTCAGGGGCGGCGAGTTTGCCATCGGCATGTGGGTGGTCTCCGAGATGGCCCATCTGCTGGTCAACCTCGACCCGCTGGTGAGGGGCGAAACCGGCACCTCGCTGATTTCGCTCAATGCGTTCGACGCGCCGCTCCGTCGCAATCTCATCTACTGGCTGGCGCTCGCTGCGCTGCTCGTCCTCCTGGGTGGCCTGTTCATGTTGCTGCGCAGCCGCGTGGGCGCGGCCATCCAGGCAATCCGGGACAACGAGGAGGCGGCGGCCTCGGTCGGCGTGCGTGTCACTTCAACCAAGCGGATGATCTTCATTTTTACTGCCGTCGGCGTCGCGATGGCGGGTGCGCTGTGGCTTGCGACCGCGCTGACCTTCCAGCCCAAGGCGTATTTCTCGGTGCAGTGGACCGCGTACATGATCTTCATGGTGCTGGTCGGCGGCATCGGCACGTTCGAGGGCGCCATCCTGGGCGCGGTGATCTTCTTCGCCATCGAAACCTGGTTCGGGGCGACTGGCGTCTGGTACCTCGTCGGGCTGGGCGCTACCGCGCTGATCTTTGCGCTGCTCCTTCCGCGCGGCATCTGGGGCGAAATCGAACGCCGCACCGGCCTGCGATTGCTGCCGGTCGGCTATCGCCTCGAGTTCAAACTGCCGGGTGCAGAACCATGATCTTGCTGGGCAAAACCATCGTTGTGACCGGCAGCGCCTCGGGCATCGGCGCCCGCACGGCGGAGCTGTGCAGCCAACTGGGGGCCGAGGTCATCGGTGTCGACCGCAAAGAGGGCGGTCCCGCGCTGAGCGGTTTCATCCGCGGCGACCTGTCGAGCCAGGCCGGCATCGACGCCATCGTCGCGCAATTCCCACAACGAATTGATGCGCTCTGCAACGTCGCGGGCCTCTCCGGCGCACCCGGCGCCGCGCCGACCGTCGCGGTGAACTTCTACGGCCTGCGTGCACTGAGCGAAGCGGCCGCGGCTTGCGTCCGGCCGGGCGGCGCCATCGTCAATGTGGCCTCGATCGCGGGCTACGGC
>Ga0134125_10008630_pt1 | contig 11504 bp, 11 predicted proteins | sample KB31751_FD_96464 | JGI IMG/M metagenome (GOLD analysis project Ga0134125, IMG submission 96464) | Terrestrial soil microbial communities with excess Nitrogen fertilizer from Kellogg Biological Station, Michigan, USA - KB3-175-1 | ecosystem: Environmental > Terrestrial > Soil > Unclassified ... | reverse complement strand
CCATGTTGGTAAGGAATATGGTTGTCTTTACCACCTTGTCGAGGCTTGAGCCTGCTTGCTCTAAAATGCCTTTAACATTGCTCATTACCATTTTGGTTTCGTTCTCTATGGTGTCTTTAACAATGTTGCCGCTTACAGGGTCTTTACCAACCTGGCCCGATACAAATACAAAGCCATTGGCAGTTACACCCTGGCTATATGGCCCAATAGGGTTGGGAGCGTTTTTTGTTGTTGTTATCTTTTTCATGATGATTAAATTTTGTCAAATGTAAGTAAGAAATATACTACCTGCTAATCGTCCTGTTCCTGAATATGCCTACAATGGTGTAGAGCAGAAGTACAGCAGTTAGCCAGCACATAAAGCGGCCTATGTAGTCGCCATGCTCAACATAAAAGGTAAGGTTGCTATGTGGTGTAAGCGAGGCCTTGATTACCGCAGGCTGCCACCAGGCAGTGGGCTGGCTAATGTCGCCCATTTCATTTATAAATGCCGATGTACCTGTATTGGCAGAACGAGCTATGCAACGGCGGGTTTCAATGGCCCTTAAACGGGCATAACAAAGGTGCTGCCTGTAACCGGGTGTATCTTCCCACCAGCCATCGTTAGTGATGATGAAAATAAGCTGTGCTCCCTTCTGTACATATTGCCCTATATACTCCCCGTAAATTGACTCATAACATATGGCGGTACCTACAGTTGTTTTGCTATCGGGTGAGTAGAAAACCGAGGGCTCTTTTTGGGTGCCTAAGGTGCCTGATGTGCCCCCTAAAGCGAAGGCCCATTTTGCCAGCGGAGCAAGCAGTTTATAGAAGGGCATTGTCTCAACTCCGGGTACTAATTTGCACTTATGGTAAACCTGTAAGTGGAAGTTGTTATTTATCTGAATAGCAGTATTATATTCATCGTAATATCCGCCACCCCCGGTAAACTCTCTTGCGGTCTCAGGTACAGTTTCTCCGGGCTCATATTGCCTTGCTGAAGCTACCCCTGTTACAAGGCTAAGATGAGGGTGGTTTTTTAAGTAATCTTTCAAACGCGGTATACTGTTATTATGGTCCCAATTATTTTCCCAAATATCTTCTTCGGTAAGGGCTGTTTCGGGGAAGATTAAATAGTCGGTAGTGGAGTCAACTTTCTGGTCTGCTAAATCCAGCATTTTGGTGAGCTGAGTTTTAGTATCACCATTGAATTTTTCGTTGTACGGATCTATGTTGGGTTGTACTACAACAATGTTAATTCTTTTGCCCTTTTCAACGAAAGGATATTTAAGCCATACCAGTACTGAAAGTATCAAAGGCAGAATAACTACCGAAAAGCTTGCCAGTATGCTTATTCTTGACTTCTTCCCATCTGCTGCTTCTTTATTCAACCAGAGGTTTTTCAGCATATTGAATATTACCACATTGCTCACCAATATCCACAGCGAGCCACCTAATGCGCCCGTATATTCATACCACTGCACGCAGCCTGCATAATTGGCAAAGCCATTACCCAGTGTAAGCCAGGGCCAGCTACCGCTCCAGTTCAGGTGGAAGTATTCAAAGGCTATCCAAAGTATTGGCAGGGCCGCATAACCCGTGCGGCTGTTAGTTTTCATGCGCACATAGTGGAAGGCTACCAATACAAAAGCCATAAACAGGCTGTTGAGCACAATGGCCAGTATTGCCCCTACAAGGGTTGAATTTATGATCCACCAGGTGGTTAAAAGGTTCCAGCTTAAGGCTGTTATGTATGCAAAGCGGAATACAGAAAATGCCCTGAAATAAGCCCGTTCACGGTAATAATGTTCTTCAATAATAAGAAAGGGTATGAAAGCAATAAGAAGCAGGAACGGAAAACCATGCGCCGGCCAGCCTGCCCATAGCAGTATTCCCGACAATAGGGCGAATAAGTAATGCTGGCCTTTGGAAAACACTTTCATAGTGCAAAATAAGCAATAAATAGTCGACTGTTATTATAGGTATATGATTAAAAACCATGTTACCAATACGCACAATAGCATGGCTTTTATGCTGCTTACGACAATAATCATATTCAGTCGCTGATTTCCATCATTTCATTCGGGGGCCTTTACGCTGAATTTTGTTCTCGGATAGGAACAATTAACCTGAAGAATTATGAAAAAGATAGCGTTACTACTGACAACAGCTTTAATACCAGCATTTATGCAAGCCCAGGTCGATTTGGCGTACCCGGTTGGCGATGCAAGGGGAGGAGCTGTTATGGGCATTGCAACAGGCTGGGAAGCTATAGGCATTAACCCATCGAACCTTGGCTGGGCTGAAAACCACGCCGTAACCATATCGCTTTTTAACCTTGGTGTAAATGCACAATCAACGGGGTTGAGCATGAAAACCATTAATAATTTAATGCGCAACAGGAACGATAGCAGCAGCGGAAGTGTATACGTACAAAACATTTTAGGGGCTGAAAAAGGAATGAATCTTTTTGCCGATGTAAACTGGCTTGCAGGCTCGTTCAGGGTAAATCCTCTTGGCGGCACATTTGCCGTGAACATTAGGGACAGACTTGTATCGAATACGCAGGCAGGCCCGCAGGCTGAGCAGGTATTTAATAACAATAACGACCTTACCGATGCGCAAGTGCTGAACCTGCTTAACGGTTCAAACTTTACAGTTTATCATTACCGTGAATACAATCTCTCTTTCGGGCGTGAGCTGTTTGTATGGAATAAGGATAGCAAGCTAACTTATACACCCAACACAGTGCAGAGCAAAGACAATAAGAACGATTCCGGTACGGTGAAAATATTTGGCGGGTTAGGAGTTAGGTATATTACGGGCCTTGCTTACGCCAATGCACAAATAATGAATCAATCGCTTTATGGCAATTATTGTATTTCAAGTTCTTATACTGCAGCACCCTTTCCTCGTGCACCGGGCCATGGCTTTGGTACCGATATTGGCCTCAGCGCCTTTTACCTGAAATGGAAATTCGGAATATCGGTTACAGATATAGGATTCATTAAATGGAAACAGAACTATGCCACAGTGGGCGATACCAGCCTTTCTCAACTGGGTAACGACTTTAACAGTTTTATAAATAATACGCAACCTAACTTTGCAAAAGGAAACGATTTCACCATTGCACTTCCTGCAAAACTAAGAATGGGCGCAAACTATACCATTAACAAGCATTTCTCAGCATCTGCCGATGCAGCCATTCCGCTTAACAATGTTGTGGCTAACCTGCCCGGCCCATATATAGCATTGGCAGGCCAGGTAAACCTGAACAGCATATTGGTTTTTGATTTGGGTTTTGCCGAAGCGCAAGAGTACGGATTAGCAATGCCTGTAAGCATGCAACTTGGCTTTGGTAAAAGGGTACACATGGCTTTAGGCACTAACGACCTGCTTACTTTGCTTGGCGGGGTTCATAATCCATCCATGTCGTTTGCATTTGGCTTGGTAAGGGTAGATATTAAGTAAACAAACAACTATATAAGTACAACATCATGAAGAAGATAGTCACAGTGGTTGCTGTTTTTTTAGCACTGAACGCATTTTGCACTCCAAATGCTTCGCCTTCAATGGCCGATAATTCTGTCAGTCAATCTGCCACCAAACAACCGGATGTAAAAAGTATGGCTGGACATGGCAATATGTTGGCTGATTCAACAAAACAAGCCAAAAAGGATACAGTACAACATTCTCAGGTCAATCAGACAGAGTCGTCAGCACCTGGCGGTGTGCAAACCCCTGCCGAAAACAACATGTGGCTATATGTTGCAGTAGTATTAGCTTTAGTTGGCGGAGCGTATTTTGCATTTGCCAGGTTACGGAAGAAGTAGTTTTTTTGTTTCCGGTTAAAGGTAGGTTAGTTTACATTGTTAATACGTATCTTTGTACAATGAAAACAGTAGCGTTCATATTATCATTCTTCATATTATTCCTTGCTATTGAGCCAGGGGTAAGCGCTATGTTTTCCCACGAATTTTCTAAAACTGAATGCTGTTGCTGTAAGAGCCATTGCGATAAGCCTCTTTCACAAAAGAAAGATGGCAAGAAAAAAGGCTGTTGCGATGAATCAAGCTGTAACCCTTTTGCGCTTTGCCAATGCTGTGTAGGATTTATTGTGGCCTCGTCTCAATCAGATATTCTGCCTGTTAATTCAGTATGTGAACAAACAGTTTTAATTGAGAGCAATTTATATTCCCAGTTCCAAACTGAGTTCTGGCAGCCGCCCAAGATTAGTTAATTGAACTTTAAATACAGCCGCATGGTTTTTGCGGTTGAACGTTCATGTGTTAACTAATTACATATTCCAAATGAAAACAAGATATTTCAGCGTATTGGCATTTCTGCTATGCATTGCATTTAGCGGAAGGCTATCGGCGCAAACAACAAAGGACACCACCATTACTATTAAAGTGGGCGGTATAATATGCGGTATGGATTTGCCCATTATTTGCGACAGGGTGAAAAAAGAAAACGGAGTGATAGATTGCAAGGCCAACGGAAAAGCGGCAGCCGTTACTAAGTTCGATATTACATACGACCCGAGTAAAATTACATACCAGCAATTGGTAAACGCCGTGCAGGATGCACCGAGTTGCGAAGACCCTAATGCGAAACCATACAAGGTAAAGAAGAACAAATAAACTAACCTATGAGAACTATTTTTGTAATGGTTGGTGTGATTCTTCTACCTGTGTTTGGCATTGCACAAACTTTAAACGGGAAAGTAAAAAATGAAAAGAACCAGCCTGTTGTCGGGGCAAGCGTTTATTGGCTCGATACTGCACTTGTTGCCAATACAGATACTAAGGGCGATTTTCAGATTCAAGTTCCCCAAAAGGCGGTTAAGAAACTGGCTGTAACCATGACCGGTTATGCAGCAGATACTGTAACCATAACCAATGAAACTAGTGTAACGGTAACCCTGCGCAGCACACAGGAACTTAAAGCGGTAACCGTGCAAGGTAGTAAGCCGGGGCAATACATATCAAGTATAAGCCCTGCCAAAATTGAGGTTATTACTACTACTGAGTTAAAGAAAGGCGCATGTTGTGATATGGCAGGTTGTTTTAACACCAATGCATCGGTGCAAACGGTAACTACCAATATTGTAACCAATGCAAAAGAGTTGAGGATATTGGGGCTTAATGGCGTATATAACCAGGTATTGATAGACGGTTTCCCGATGATTCAGGGGCTTACCTTTACGTATGGCGTAAGTAGTATTCCCGGCCCTCTTATTGAAACCATTTATATATCGAAGGGTGCCAATTCTGTTTTGCAGGGATGGGAAAGCATGAGCGGTGAAATAAATGTGCTTACCAAAGACCCTGCTAGTGCCGATAAGTTCTATTTCAATGCCTATATGAACTCTTTCCTTGAAAAGCAGTTTAATGCCTACTTTACTTTTAAAAAGCCAAGGTTCAGTAACATACTCTTTCTGCATACTACCCAACCTGCCATAAAAATCGATAATGATAATGACACTTTTCTTGACTTGCCATTACTTACAAGGTACGAGGCGTTTGATAAGTTTAAATATGGAAAAGAACAGGATTTTGGTTGGTATAGCCAGACAGAAGCGAGGTTTGTAAGTGAGCAAAGAATAGGGGGGCAGACCTTCTTTAACCCTTCAACAGATAAAGGTACAACCAATGCATATGGGCAAGTTGTTAACTACACCCAGCCTGAGTTTATAACCAAAACAGCATACCGCTTTAGCGAGAGTAATCGCATTGTTCTGTTTGCTTCGGCCTATAATCAAAACCAAAACTCGTGGTTTGGGCTAACCAGCTACAAGGGCAATCAGAATACGTTAAACGCTACCATGCAATACGAATGGGTTTACAATGATGAAAGCAATATTAAAGCGGGAATAAGTTACCGCTACATGAACTTGAATGAGAACATTGCCTTCACACAAAACCCGTTTAACCATACCTACGGTGGTAATTACGATAAACTGGAAAACATACCCGGGGTATTTGCTGAGAACACTCTCTATTTCATGAAAGACAAGTTTACTTGGATTGCCGGAATTCGTGCAGATCATCACAACCTGTTCGGGTATTACTATACGCCAAGGACATTGTTGAAATACTCTATTTCAGAAAAAGCCTCGTTAAGGGGCTCAATAGGCTATGGCTGGCGAACAGTAAATATATTCAGCGAGAATGCTTACCTGCTTGCCAGCAACCGCGATATAATATTTGCGGAGCCTTTAAAGCCTGAAAGTTCTGTAAACTATGGGGGCAACTTTACGCAGCAGTTTGGCAAGAATAACTTTACAGGAACCCTTGCTGCTGATTTTTACAGAACACAATTCCTTAACCAGATATTCCCCGACTACAATACCGATCCTACTAAAGCATTCATTAGCAACTTTACCGGTACTTCTGTTAGCAATGCTTTTCAGGGAGGAATTTCATTCACCTTTTACAAGCGTGCTGATTTGGGGATAACCTATAATTATCTTGACGTATACCGCATAGATAATGGAGCCACCTATGTACTGCCTTTTATTCCGCAGAATACTTTATTAGTGACACTTGGCTATAAGCCAACGAATAATAAATGGCATATAGACGTCAATATTCACTGGTACGGACAGGAGCAATTGCCTAATACAGGCGATAACCCTGTGGTATACCAAAGGTCGAGTTTGTCGCAGCCTTATACAACCACAAATATGCAGTTCACCTATTCGCTAAAGAAAGTAGAACTGTATGGAGGATGCGAGAATGTTTTTGATTTCAGGCAAAGCCAGCCTATTATCAGCTGGCAAAATCCTTTCGGGCAATATTTCGATACATCATCGGCATGGGGGCCAACAATGGGAAGGGAGTTATACATTGGCTTGAGAGTGGATATTAAGTAGAGGTGTGGTTTAGTTCTGCCGTTGCAGTTCAATAATTTTATCGAACACGGTCTTTACATCATCTATAAGTTCAAGGCAAGGTGTCTGCTGAACACCTGGCCATGCCATTCCTTGCAGGCGTGCATAACGTGGGTCAACAGGGCCGAGTAAAATGGTGCCGCTGCCATCGGCTTTCTGGCTAAACGTAATATCTGACAATGTTTTAATGTTAAGCGATTTAATATTTGAACCCCTTCCACTTGTTTTGATAAGTATGCGCTGGTCGGTTATGCCGTAAATAGTATTGGCCCGTTTGCGTGCGTCAATAAAAAAGCGACCCAATGTTAAGTATAGGCCCATTACCACAAAGGGTATGCCAAACAGTAAAAAGAATGTCGGGGCGCCACTACGAGCGGCAGATGTTTCCCAAAAAATAACGAAACCCATCCAGAAAAGGCTAAAGGGAATTAAAAAAATATCGTTGGAGCGCAGCAAAACTCCTTTACGTGGCCTTCCGGTCCACAACAGTTTTTCGCCGGGGCTTAAGTTTGAGCTTAGTTCGTTTTGTATGTCGAAGTCAATCATTCAAGCGGGTTTAGTAAAACAAATATAGCTAAATAGGTTGGCTGATATAATTGCACTGTAGGGTTATTTCCTACATTTACTGCTATATATTCATAGTTCTATGAAGAGGATAATCACTCTGGGTGTCGTTTTAGTTTTGTTTGTCACAAAAGCATTCCCATGCCTTAATTACTACTATGCCACAACCAAAGAAGGCAAAGCCATTTCGTTGGGCGATGACTGGAAGGTGCCCTATAACAAGAATTTTAACCCTGAACGGAACGAAAGCAAATTAAAAAAACTAGAGGCCCAGTTAAAGAAGGAGCATAATTACATGCTGTTGTCTGATTACGGAGTATGCCTTTTAAAACTTGGTAAAACGCAAGAAGCACTTGAAATATTCGTGGAGCTTTATAAGCATTATCCTAATGAGTATAAGATTGCGGCCAACCTAGGTACAGCCTATGAGCTAAGCGGACAGGTGGACAGCGCGTTGAAGTATATAAAGCGCGATATGGAACTTAATCCCAACGACCATGATGGAAGTGAATGGGTGCATGTAAAAGTATTGGAAGCAAAACAGCAACTGGCAAAAAATCCCGATTACCTTAAAGACCATACTGTATTGGGGCTGACAGAAAAACAGAAGAACGATACAATGGTGCTGAAGCAGCTTTCAATACAGTTGCAGGAGCGTATGCCCTTTTCACCCGAAGGTAAAAATGAAATAATGGCAAGCCTGTTTACCGATTTGGGCGATATATGCTACAACATACAGGCTATTGAATATGCACTTACATATTATGATATAGCTGAAGAATATTATCATGGCGATTTTTCTGCACTGGGGGAAAAAATGAAACGGGTGAAAAAACTTAAGGCTAAATATGCGAAAGTTCAACCACCATCAATGAGTGACAGTATTGAAGGCGATGCAAATATGGTTGGCTATATACCCTATAGCATGATTGTTGAAGATAATGATGCAGGGCATTATAAAGTTGATTGGAGCAAGATAAATATCAATGTAGCTTCTCTGCTCGCTATGGTTGATTTTGCAAATGCTCCGCAAACACCCGCAACAATGGCAGGTGATAAATCAGATACTTTATCTAAGCATAATGGGCCATATCAAGTAGAGGGTGCGCCTGCACAACCGGCTCCAAAGAATTATAGCTGGTTTTATGTAGGTGGCTTGCTTGCGTTAGTTGTGGTGGGCTATTTGGTGTTCAGTAAAATGAAAAGGAAGTAATTCGTCTAAAGACATTTCAGATTATAGGAATTGTGCTGTTATCTGTTGCAGCAATTTCTTTCATGGATGTTAGGGGTATGAAAAAGAAAATTGCCGGCCATTGGGTCACCAACGATTTTATGGGTATGTATGAAGAAGGCGATACGCTTGGCCGTGGCGATACTATCACTTTCACCAAAGCTAAATACGATGATAAGCTATATCATTGGGGTGGAGGAGTTATGTCTGGGGTACAGTTTAAGGGCGATTCAGGATTTACGCAGTTTCAAAATGTAAATTGTTCTGATGAAACTGATACACGGATTGCCGGAGGAGATGAGCGGTATTTCTTTTTAAGCGATAGCGTGGTCGAGGTGAGGTCGATATTGAGGGAATTTAAATTCAGGATTCTGAAGGTGGATTCTAAAACACTTTCTATAAAGATTTTGAGATAAGCGATGCTTTGAGATTCTTCTCTGTCGTTAGGTGTATTCAATGGTGAACTGTAGTCACCCTGAACTTGTTTCAGGGTCACAAAAATGAGAAGGTGACAACATTATAATGCGACCCCAAATAAATTCGGGGTGACAATGATGACAAATGTGGAATATCTGTGTGAATTTTGTATGATTCAATGGGGCAATAAAAAAGGGGCTTTGCAGCCCCTTTTTCTGTTAAAGCAAAATGCTTTTATTGCTTAATAACTTTAGTTACAGTAACTGAATTACCACTATAGGTTTTTACAAAGTAAATACCTGCAGGTTGTGCGGTAAGGTCGAGGTTAAATTGTGGGTTGAAGAAAGAAAGCTGGCTCTTTTCAAGGCCATAAACTTTTTCTCCAAGCACATTATATACTTCAACCATAGCTATTCCGTTGCTCTTGCCGTTAAGCTCAACAGTAAACCTGCCATTGCTTGGGTTAGGGTAAACTGTAACACCTTTAGGCTCGGTAATTTGTTTTACGCCCAGTGGGTATGAACCGAAGTGCAGGTGATCTATTTTAAAATCTGCACCTATACATGAATCAGGAGTAACATAAAATCCCTGTGCAGTATCAAATACGCTTATGCTTGATGATTCTAATTGAACAAGAACACTATCAGGCGCTGAACCTAACGTGAAAGGAAGGCTCATGTGTGTGTAAGCAGCAGCAGGGCCAAGTTTCCAATTTCTGCCATTTACAATAGATGAGCTTTTCTTAAAAGTAATATTAATTTGAGCGCTGTCGGTTATTGCAGTATTCGTGTACTTATAATCGAATACAATAGAATCATTTATCTGTGAATAGGGGTAGCCGCCAATTGTGCTATCGCGGTGAGGACCAATCTGTACATTCATACCATCATCAGCATAACCGCTTTGTGTATTGTTATTGTGCTGGTTAGGGCCCATAGTCATTAATTCAAGCGCATAGTTACCAGAAGCCGCATCGGTAGTGCGTGCATAAGGCATGCTTGTTTCCCATTGGTTAGGCATTACATTTGAATCGGGAAGCCAGTTTTCAAAATCGCCGTTCAATTGAGCAGGCTGACTGCTAAGGCCTAAAAAGTTTACGCTGTCAGCTATTAAAACACTGCCCGGTATTCCACCACCATTATTCACAATACGTGTTGAACTTGCTAAAGCAAATACCACTGTATCAGGTGTCATGCTTAATGCAGGAGTAAATGTTCCATTGAAAAGTGTGTAGGTGCTGGTTGAATCAAGCTTAAACAAATAAACAGCTAATAAGCTGTCGTGTACCTTGAACCATACAATACAAGCTCCGGTGTCGGCAGAAGTGCATGAGAACTTGTAGTGCAGGCTAATGCCTGTTGGGGCCTGGCTTATCGGAATACCACCTGAAGGAGCTCCGTTGCCGCCTGGGTTACCGTCAACCACATAAGCGCCAATGGTATCCGGGCCTACTTGTACGCAGCTAAGTTTAATTGCATATGTACCATGAAATGCATCGGTGGTACGTGTAGCGTTAATAGTAGTAATTTGGTTCTTTTGCTGGTCGTTCGAGGTCTGGAAATAAGTAGGATCTATCCAGTTTGTGGTAGTCCAGCTTTCAAAGTCTCCGTTTGGTATCGACTGTGCCTTTGTATTCACCGAAGTGAGGGTAAAGGCCAGCGCCATAACAAGTGAGGAACTGAATTTAATAAATGAGTAATTTTTAGTCATCTTTCGTAGGGTTTAATGTTTGTGATTAATGAACAAGGGCAAATATAATAAATGGATTTAATGTGTTTTGGTAACATATTGACGTAATATTAACAGAAAAATCACCTTGAATTAGCAAAAATTGCTATCTTTGGCATCGCCTTTTTAAACAAAACACTATTCCTATGGCTAAAAACGTAATGGAAGACGCATCGCTGGTGAACCAGATAAAGGCCGGCACCCACATTGAGGGAGAAGTAAAATCGACTGGCGACATGCGCATCGATGGCACCCTTAAAGGCAAAATTCAAACCCAGGGCAAGCTTGTGGTGGGCCCTACCGGTAAAATAGATGGCGATATTTCGTGCCAAAATGCTGAAATACACGGTGTTATAAACGGTAAAATAACCGTTACCGAATTACTTTCATTAAAGGCGACTTCAAAACTTTTAGGCGATATAGTAATCGGCAAGCTCTCAATTGAGCCCGGTGCCCAGTTCAGCGGTTCGTGCGTTATGGGTAATGCTGTAAAAGGCTTATATAACGGCAATGGACAAGCAGAAACAGAAAGGGCAGGAAGAAAAGCAGAAACAGTCGCTTAACGCTTTTGCCCGTTACTCGGGCATGGCATTTCAAATAGCAGGCGCTATTATAGCAGGTGTTTTACTGGGTGGCTGGTTAGACAAAAAGTTCGATACCGGCAAATCACACATTTATACAATAATACTT
>Ga0134125_10008628_pt1 | contig 11505 bp, 9 predicted proteins | sample KB31751_FD_96464 | JGI IMG/M metagenome (GOLD analysis project Ga0134125, IMG submission 96464) | Terrestrial soil microbial communities with excess Nitrogen fertilizer from Kellogg Biological Station, Michigan, USA - KB3-175-1 | ecosystem: Environmental > Terrestrial > Soil > Unclassified ... | reverse complement strand
ATGGATTGAACCGTCGGGATCACCCAGTCATGGGAGGCGATCCATACACTGGCTGGCGTCGCCGCCAGCCAGCTCGTAAACGCAGTCACTTAGAAGGTCGCGCCCCCGAGGATTTCCGCGCCGTCGACCGAGTCGCAGTTCTTGCCCGCGGCCGGGAACTTGCCCTTCGGGCACTTGGCGATCGCGCCGACGCGGCTGCCGAAGTTGCCGCCGTCACGCAGCGGGTTCAGATGGACGCTGAACACGGTGCCCGCCGGAAAGCTCTGCACGGTGATGCCCTGCTGCGCGACCGCGGCCGCACCGGCCATCTCGACGCCCCAACTGAGCGGCTTGCCGTCCTTGTCGCGCAGCGCCTTGCCGTCGGGGCCGAGCGGCACGAAATGGAGCTCGGCGTGATTCGCCTGCGCGACGAACTGCGTCGCCACGCCGGTCCACGTAATCGTCTTGGTCTGATCGAACATCGCGAACGAATGATGCGCGAGCGCCGGCACGGCCAGCGCGACAACTGCGACTATGGCTAACAAACCCTTACGCATGGCTCTCCTTACTCTATTTCCGTTTGTCCAGCTGTTCGAGCACATCCAGCACGTCCTTCGGCAGATCGTCGTTGGGCTTGTCCCATCCGACTTCGAAGAACTTCTCCCAGTTCTGCGCCCAGGGACGGCCGTAGTAGTCGATGAACCGCGGATCGGCCGCGGTCAGCTGCGTCGGGCGTCCGTTCGTGTTGCGCAGGTTGCTGAGGCACTCGATGTAGGTGTAGCGGCGATTCGGATCGTCCATCTTCGCCACGCGGTTGTAATGCATCAGGTCGTAGAGCGGCTGCACGAACGCTTCGGGATCGTAGAACCACGTCTCGCCCGTCAGGCCGATGAAGTTGCCCTGCGCGTCGCGGCGCGGCACGTAGGTCTCGATCGTCTCGATCTGTCCCGAAAACTCGAACATCGAATGCGAGATCGTCCACGCCTGGACGTTCGCCGTCCAGACGACGAGCTTGTCCTTGTCCCAGAAGGCGATCGACTCGCCGTACCACTGCGGCACTTTCTGCACGTGCTGGCGGCCGACGAGGAACTGGCGGAAGAAATTGGCCGCGACGCCCGACATCAGCTGGACTTCGGTCGGCGACGTGATCAGCTGGAAGTTGCCGCCGCCCGACGCCTGGGTCCACCAGCGCAGGTAGCCCTCCGGATAGCAGAACGAGGCTTCCCACTGCGGCGCGTTGTCCACGCCTTCGTGGTAGTTCATCTGCACCATGCGCTTCTGATACTCGGGCGTGAGCAGCGACAGGATGGTCGGCACCTGGTTGATCGTGCCCCACATCCACTGCGAGCTCGCATCCGCGGGGTCGCGCTGGTACCAGCCGTCCCAGTCGGGCGGCATGTTGGTGCGCGAGTACTGCGTCGGCCCGCCGTTCTTCTTCGCCTCCGCCATCAGCGCGTCCCAGTGTTCCTTCGCCGTCTTGTACGGCAGATGGCCGACGATCTTGTCGCGCGGGTAATCCTCGTCGCATGCGCCCCATGACGCCGAGTTCGGCGGGTTGTCGCCGATGCGGCGCGACGTCCAGATGTCGGTGATCTGCCGCGGCGTGTTGCAGCGGAAGTAGCGCTTGTCGGACCACAGCGCGCGGTCCTTGTAGAAGTTCTTCGAGTTGAACAGATCCAGCGGCAGCTTTTCCATGCCTGCCGGCGGTCCCGGGAACGTCGGGGTGTTGGCGCGGCCGAAACCGCGACGGCCCTGTTGCCCCGCGGGCGCCTGCTGTCCCTGTCCTGCCTGAGCGGGGGCACCTTGCTGCGCGACCGTACCGGCCTGAAACATCAGCGCAATCGACGCTGCCGCCGCGAATGCGACGACCATCCTTTTCATGGGTTAACTCCTGCCGCTGGAATAATACGACACTCGGCCTTGCGACATTTATATATGAGCAGGCCTGAAGGCCTGCTTTCACCGATGAGATACCGGACGATGAAGGCCTGCTCTCGCCGGCATACCTCGTCGTCGGGTATATTCCGCGCATGAAATTGACGCTCCTTGCTTCTGCCGTCGCCATTGGAACGGCGTCGCTCGTCGCGCAAGCTCCGCCGCCGAAACCCAGGCACATCAATCGGGCGATCGAGCTCCTCGAAGCCGGACAGCCGATCTATTACACCGGGTCGCACAACGGGACCGAAGGGACGTTCGAGGCCGGCAAGGCCGACGCGCAGACCTACGCGGACTACATCAGCTACGACATGGAGCACGCGCCGTACGACGTCAAAGGCCTGGCGGAGTACATGAAAGGCCTCGCCGCGGGCGGGCCGACCAAGAGCGGCCATCGCACGCCGGCCGTGATCGTCAACGTGCCGGTGAACGGCGTCGATGAGGCCGCCGTCCGCGCGAACGCGTGGATGTTCAGCCAGGTGCTCGCGACCGGCGTCCACGGCATCATGCTGACGCACGCCGACACGCCCGGCGCGATCCGCGCGTTCGTCGAGATGTCGCGGCTGCCGATTCACCAGCAGGGCGTGGGCAAAGGACTGTCGGAAGGCCGCCGCGGCGCGCACGGCTCGCCGACGGCCGCGCAGATCTGGGGCGTCAGCGTCCAGGAATACGAAGACAAGGCCGATGTGTGGCCGCTCAACCCGAACGGCGAGCTGCTGTTCGGCGTGAAGCTCGAAGACAAGTACGCCCTGGCGAACGCCGAAGAAAATCTCAAGGTCCCCGGCATCGGCTTCGCCGAGTGGGGTCCGGGCGACATGGCGCTGTCGCTCGGCGTCCGCGGTCCCAACGCGGATCGCGATCCGAAGATGCAGGCCGCGCGCGCGAAGGTCTTCGCCGCGTGCAAGGCCAACAGAATCTTCTTCCTCAACGCCATGAACCCGAACAACGTCGTCGACATGATCAAGGAAGGCGTCATGGTCGGCCCCGCGAGCCAGCGCGCGGCCGAGATCGGACGTCAGTACACGAAACGAACGATGCCCTGGTGAGGACAGCCCATGATTAAAGTCAGCGTGCTCTATCCGGCCGGCGCGGGCAAGAAGTTCGACATGTCGTACTACCTGACGTCGCACATGCCGATGGTCGGCAGGAAACTCGGCGCCGCGATGAAGGGCATGTCGGTGGATGAAGGCATCGGGACGGCGCCGCCGGGAACGCAGGCGCCGTTTGTCGCCGTCGCGCACCTCATGTTCGACTCGCTCGAGGCGTACGGCGCCGCGTTTGCGCAGCACGGCGCCGACATCATGGCCGATGTCCCGAATTACACGGACATCCAGCCGGTCGTGCAGATCAGCCAGATCCGGATGTAGCGTCTTACGACGCCGATCGCTCGAACACCTGCGTGCTCTTGAACGGCACGCCGTTGTTCGTGCCTTCCTGCTTCACCGTCAGCGTCCTGCCATCCGGCGAGACCGTGTACGTCTCGGTCTGTACGACCTGGCCTTTCACCTTGCCGAGGCGCTCGACGTTGTTCGTGTCGATCCGTTTGATCGACACGGTGTCGAACGCCGACGCGACGTCCGCGGGATAGTCCTTCCCGTCGAACTTCGCGGTGTAGACCAGCTTGTAGGTCAGCGACCCGTTGCCCGATGTCGTCGTCGTGATGGTCTCACTGAGGCCGTTCGGCACGGCGCTGAACATCATCGAACGGCTCGCCGGCGCCGCGGCGGCGGTGAACGTCGACTTCGCGAGATCGAGGTGCCAGTTGCCGAGCAGCAGATCCTTCTTCTGCGCGTGCGCCTGGGCGGCGGTGGCGATGACGGCGGCTCCGAGGACGGCGACGAGAACGGCGTGGCGTGAAGTGGTGATGTGCATGAGATGAGCGTACGCCGCTCGAACGAATATTTCCAGATCGCCGAACGTGCAGCCGAGCTGTACGTTGCACGGAACGTCGATTTGTTCGCGTCTCCTGATTGATCTAAGACAACCGTAAGCGTAGGGTCTCGGCTTGAGGAGGCCCTTCGCATGAGACGACTCCGGTCCGCGTCGATCCTCGCCGCTCTCCTTCTGCTCTCTCCCTCCGCTGCATTCGCCCAGGCCACGCTCGCCGGCGTCGTCCGGGACGCGTCTGACGCCGTACTGCCCGGCGTGACCGTCGAAGCTTCGAGTCCGACGCTGATCGAGAAAGTCCGCAGCGCCGTCACCGACGGCACGGGACAGTTCCGCATCACCGAGCTCGCGCCCGGCACCTACACGCTGACGTTCTCGCTGACCGGATTCAGCACCGTGAAGCGCGAAGGCGTCAGCGTCGGCGGCGTGGGCGTCATCACGATCAACGCCGACCTGAAGGTCGGCGCCGTCGAGGAAACCATCACGGTCAGCGGCGAGACGCCGGTCGTCGACACGCAGAGCGCGCGGCATCAGGCCGTGCTGAGCAACGACACCATCGCGGCGCTGCCGGCCACGCGCACCTACGGCGCGCTGCTGTCCGCGCTGCCGGGGCTGCAGGTGCAGGGCAACGGCCCCGCGGCGGTGACGCCGTTCATGGCGATGTTCACGGCCAACGGCGGCCGCGCGAACGAAGGCCGCATGATGATCGACGGCCTGCCGGTCGCGGCGTCGTTCAACGGCGGCGGCGTGTCCACGTTCATCTACGACACGCCCAACGCCGAGGAACTGCAGGTGCTCGTCTCCGGCGCGCTCGGCGAAGCCGAGAACGGCGGCCCGCAGGTCAACCTCGTGCCTCGATCCGGCGGCAACACGTTCAAGGGCACCGGCTTCTACAGCGGCGCCGGAAAATGGTCGACCGGCAACAACCTGAACGACACGTTGATCTCGTACGGCCTGCTGCAGCCGGCCGGCGTCACGAGCTCGTGGGACATCAGCGGCTCGGGCGGCGGTCCGATCAGGCGGGACCGGCTGTGGTTCTTCGTCAACCTGCGCAAGTACTCCACCATCGCGCCCGTCCAGGGCGCGTCCGCGAATCTCTACGCCGGCGACGCGACGAAATGGACGTGGGCGCGCGATCCGAACGTCGAGGTCCGCAGCGCCGACGCGCGGTCGATCGAATCGATCCGCCTCACCAGCCAGCTCACGCAGCGCAATCGCGTGACGTTCTCGCACGAACACCAGCACCGCTGTTCCGGGTCGACGATCACGACGAGCGGCGACGGCTGCCGGACGCGCGGGAGCGACTGGATCGGCGTCGGCACGACGACCTCGTCGCCGGAATCGTTTCCCGGCTACCACGACCTGCCGTACAACGTGACGCAGGCGACGTGGACGTCCCCGGTGACGAGCCGCTTCCTGCTCGAAGCCGGCTACTCGCGCTTCCAGTATCTGTGGGCAGGCTTCGGCGAAGTGCCGCCGGACGGCTTGAGCAGCCTGATTCCCGTGACCGAGGCGTCGACGATCTACGGGCAGGCGAACTACTCCTATCGCGGCCTCTACGATCCGCTGGGCTTCGCGTTCGCGGACAACGACGCGAGCCCGACGACATGGCGTGTCGCGGCGTCGTACGTCACGGGCGCGCACAGCGTGAAGGTCGGCTATCAGGGCTCGTATCAGAAATCGCTGCAGGGCCGCGTCGCCAACTCCACGCAGCTCCGCTATCTCTTCAACAACGGCGTGCCGAACGGGTTCGGGTACTACCTCGCGCCGAGGTGGGAGCAGAACGACCGCACGGAAACGCAATCGCTCTTCGCGCAGGATCAGTGGACGCGCGGACGGCTGACGCTGCAGGCGGCGGTCAGATACGACCGCGCCTGGAGCTGGGCGCCGGCCGAACACAACGGCACCACGCTGACGTCGCGCTTCAACCCGCAGCCAATCAGCTTCGCGGAAACGCCCAGTGTCGCCGGCTACAACGACATCACGCCGCGCATCGGCGTCGCCTACGACGTCCGCGGCAACGGCAAGACGTCGCTGCGCGTCAACGTCGGCAAGTACCTGCAGGCCGCGACCAACGACGAAAACTACTGGGCCAACAACCGCGCGCTCCGCACGGTCACCTCCGTCGCCAACCGCGGCTGGGTCGACGGCAACGGCAACTACATCGTCGACTGCAACATCCTGAACCCTGCGGCGCAGAACAACCTCGCGACCGGAGGAGACAGCTGCGCGGCGCTGACCGGCAACAACGTGAACTTCGGCAACCTGAACCCCACGCTCTCGACGGTGAACCCGGCGATTCTCCAGGGCTGGGGCGTGCGGCCGTACGACTGGCAGTTCGGCGCGTCGGTCCAGCAGGAGCTGATGCCGCGCGTCTCGCTCGAAGTCGGCTACAACCGGCGGTGGTTCGGCAACTTCTTCGTCACCGACAACCTGCTGACGAAGGCCGCCGATTACGACAGGTGGACGATCACCGCGCCGCAGAGCGCCGCGCTGCCGTCGAGCGGCCAGGCGCTCTCCTACGAGCTGGTGTCGCAGGCCGCCGGCCTTCGCGGAGCGAATCTGTATCAGACGTTCGAAACCGATTACGCGCCGGCGCGCACCCAGTACTGGCACGGCGTCACGACGAACCTGTCGGCGCGCCTGCGGAACGGCCTCACGATCCAGGGCGGCACGACCACGGGCCGCGGCGTCTCGAACACCTGCGCGTTGTACGCGGCGCTGCCGGAGTTGCTGGTCGTCGCCGGCGTGAATCAGCCCGTCAGCTCCTGCGACATCACGGAGCCGTTCGCGACGCTCGTCCGCGGCCTGGCGGCGTACACGGTCCCGAAAATCGACGTGCTGGTCAGCACCAACCTCCGCTCGGTCCCGAACGCGAACATCGGCATGGGATCGAACTCGGCCACCAACGGCGCGTCGCGCAACGCGACGTACAACGTCCCCAACTCGGTCGTGCTGACGACGCTCGGCCGCCTGCCGTCCGGCGGCCTCGCCAACGGCATCACCAACGTGAACCTGCTGACGACCGGGCAGCTGTACGGCGATCGCATCACGCAGGTGGACATGCGGTTCGCCAAAGTGCTGAAATTCGGCACGCGCCGCGCCGACATCGGCATCGATCTCTACAACCTGTTCAACACCAACACGGGCAACACGTACCAGGAAGCGTACGACTTCGCGACCAACGGCGCGACCTACATGCGGCCGACGAGCGTCATCGCGCCGCGCTTCGCGCGCATCAACGTGACGGTGAACTTCTAGGGGCGACTGGCCCCTAGATGAGCGGCGTGATGTTCGGCTCGACGCCGAGCAGCGCCTTGCCGTAGATCTCGAGGTTGACCTGCCACTCGGTGATGGCGTGACGGCTCGCGACGTGGACGTCACGCCACAACCGCTGCAGCCGGTTCGCGTCCGCCATGCTCGACGTGCCGTGCGCGGAGACGAGCACTTCCACCGCCTCACGGCAGTACTTCGCGACGAGCGCCGTGTCGGCGCGCACGCGCGCGCGTTCGACCAGATCCGGATGCCGGCCGGCCGCGGCCGCGCGATCGAGATCGTCGGCCGCGCGGTACGCGTGGAGCCGCGCCGTCTCGATCTTCATCGCCGCGTCGCCGAGCAGGATCTGGAAGCCCGTCGACTCGCGCTGCTTCGCGTAGTTGGTGTGCGTCACGGGCCGCTGCCCCGCCTTCTCGATGACGAGATCGAGCGCCGCCTGCGACATGCCGAGCTGCGAGCCGACGAGGATGAGAATCGTGACCGGCACGAGCGCCACGCGGTAGACGATCTCGTCGGTGAACTCCGTGCGATACGTGCCGCCGAACGCCCCGGGGTACGGCAGGAAGCGATGCTCGGGCACGAAGACGTCCGTGGCGACGATCGTGTTGCTGCCGGTGCCCTTCATGCCGGCCATGAACCACGTGTCTTCGATCGCCAGTTCCGACATCGGCATCAGCGAGAGGCCGAAGTTGATCGTCTGGCCGTTCGCGTCGTTCATGTGGATGCCGCACGCCGCCCATTGCGCGTGCATGCAGCCCGACGCCCACATCCAGCGTCCCGTCACGCGCCACCCGCCGTCGACGGCGACGGCGTTGCCGTGCGGCGCCAGCGAGCCGGCGATCCAGGCGTCGCGGTTGCCGCCCCACACGTCCTGCTGCGCGCGCTCGGGAAACAGGCTCGCGAGCCAGCAGCAGACGTTGATCAGGCTCGCGACCCACGAAGTCGATCCGCAGCCGCGGCCGAGCGCCTCCATCACCTCTATATATGTGTGGATGTCCGTCTGATGGCCGCCGAACCGCTTCGGCACCATCAGCCGGCACAATCCGGCGTCCTTGAGCGCCTGCACGTTCGCGTCGGGCAGATGGCGCAGGCGATCGGTTTCAGCGGCGTTGGCTTCGAGCAGCGGACGGAGCGCGAGCGCGCGTTCGGTGAGCGGATGCATCGGGCGGAATCCTATCAAGAACCCGTGCTAGGATGCGCGGCATGAAATTGAAGATGCTCCTCGTCGCCGGCGTCGTCGCGGCGTCCTCCACGCTGGTCCTCGCGCAATGGGAGAAGCACGCCGACCCCGGCGTGCCGCGACTGCCGAATGGACAGGTGAATCTCGACGCGCCGACGCCGCGTACGGCCGACGGCCATCCGGATCTCTCAGGTCTGTGGACGCGCGCGCCCGGCGATGGCCGCGGACGCGGCCGCGGCGCGAACGCGACGCCGCCTCCCCCGCCGCCGCCCGGCACGCCGCCGACCGCGACGTTCGGCAACCTCGGCACGAACATGGAGGGCGGCCTGCCGCTCACGCCGTGGGCCGATGCGCTGCTCAAGCAGCGTGACGGCGCGAAGAGCAAGGACAACCCCGACGCCAACTGCATGCCGATGGGCTTCACGCAGTTCCATCAGCAGCCGCAGCCGCGCGAGATCGTCCAGCTCAAGAACAAGCTGCTCATCATGTACGAGGCGAACTACGGCCTGCGGCAGATTTACACCGACGGCCGCGTGCTGCCGAAGCAGGGCGATCCCCAGCCGCAGTGGTACGGCTACTCCGTCGGCCGCTGGGACGGCGATACGCTCGTCGTCGAGAGCAACAACCTGCGCGGCGCCGAAGACGGCCCGTTCGACGGCTGGCTCGACGTCCGCGGCGATCCTTACTCGCACGATGCAAAATTTACCGAACGGTTCACGCGCCCGAGCTTCGGCCGCCTGACGATCGACGTCACGCTCGACGACCCGAAGGCGTACACGAAACCGTTCACGGTCCGCATTAATCAGCAGATCATGGCCGATACCGAGCTGATCGAGTTCGTCTGCAACGAGAACCAGCAGTTCAGGCGGCGCGTGAAGATCGATTAGCACAATCCTTGCTCTGCCTCCCGCGCGTGGGTCGAGATCTGCGAATCGACTGGCTCCGGGGACTGGCGATGGTCTGCGTCATCGTCAATCACTCGAAGCGCTCGTCCGTGCTCAGCTGGTTCAGCTACGAGCGCTTCTGGACCGTCACGGCCGCTGAAGTCTTCGTCGTCCTTTCCGGCATCGTCGTCGGCATGGTGTACGGGAAGAAGCTGAAGCGCGGCGACTGGCACGGTGTCGTCGCCGGCCTCACGCGCCGCACGATCGTGCTCTACTTCTCCTTCATCGCGGTCGCGCTGTCGGTCGCGCTGCTCGAACGCCACGGCGTCGATATCCCCGAGATCCTGCTGATGCGATCGGGACCGTGGTCGTTCGAGATCATCGGCATGTATGTCTGGCTCGTCGCCGCCGCGGTGCCGTGCCTGCTCGGCCTGCGCTATGCCGGCGTCATCCCCGTGCTCGGCGCCAGCTGGGCGCTGTTTCTCTGGTACCGGATCTCGCCGCACTCGCTGACCGGCGCGGAATTCGAGACGTCGTTTCCCCTGCTGGCGTGGCAGATCCTCTTCGTCCACGCGCTGGCGATCGGCTATCACCGCGATCGCGTGGCTGCGTTCATCGACGCGCGCGTGAAGCCGCTGACGATCGCGGCAATGGCTGCGACCGCGGGCTTCGTCACGTTCGCGCTCTGCAATCCCTGGACGGACGGGCCGGCCCTCGTCCACGTCACGTCGCTCGACCCGGACTACTTCGCCGAGCTGTACGCGCGCTACTTCGGCCTCGAAGAGTTGGGAGTCGGACGGCTCCTGAACCTGCTCGTCGCGCTGCCGCTCGCTTACGCTCTGCTTACGGCCGGGTGGAAGATCGCCGCGCCGCTCGGCAAGCTCTTCGTCACGCTGGGACAGCGGTCGCTCGGCGCGTTCGTCCTCCACGTCTACGCGATCATGCTGATCGCGCATACCTCGCCCGGCGAAGGCCTCTGGCGGAACACGCTGCTCCAGATCGCCGTGATTCTGGCGATTGCTGCCGTGCTGAACGCCATGCAACGGTGGTCAATCCGGCGGGCCCGCCCGGCGCCCGCGACCCGGCCGCTGGCCGCCTGACGCGCTACAATAACGCCCGAGGAACGGGCGATTTGAGAACACATATCCTGACGGCCTGTCTGGCTGCGGCCTTCGCGAGCGGGATCCAGCTCGCTTCGGCGGCCGAGCCGGCTGACCCTGCCACGCAGAAGACGATCGTCACGCAGTACTGCGTCCCCTGTCACAACGCGCGGCTGAAAACCGCGAATCTTCTGCTCGACCAGGTCGACTTCGCGACGCTCGGCCAGCACCCGGATCTCGGCGAGAAGATCGTCAGGAAGCTCCGCGCGGGCATGATGCCGCCGACGAACAACCGCCGGCCCGACGCGCCGACGATGGAGTCGCTCATTAGCGGCATGGAGGCGTCGCTCGACAAATCGGCGTCGCCGCATCTGCCGCCGCCCGGCCTGCATCGCCTCAATCGCACGGAGTACACGAACGCCGTCCGCGATCTCCTCGATCTCAAGATCGACGCGACGAAGTTTCTCCCGTCCGACGACTCCACGCGCGGCTTCGACAACATCGCCGGCGCGCTGACGATGTCGCCGGCGCTGATGGAGGCGTATCTCTCGGCCGCCGGCAAGATCAGCCGGCTCGCGATCGGCGACGTCAACTCGCCGTCGCAGGCCGTGTTCGACGTGCCCGGCGACACGGCGCAGAACCACCACGTCGAAGGCCTGCCGTTCGGCACGCGCGGCGGCCTGCTGATTCCGTTCGAGTTCCCTGTCGACGGCGAGTACACGTTCCGCGTGAAGGGCGTCACTGGCTACTTCCAGGCCGTCCTCGGCAGCGTCAAGGGCGAGCAGCTCGAGGTGACCATCGACGGCGAACGCGTGAAGCTGTTCGACTGGGACAAAGAACTCGCCAACAGCGGCAACAGCGGCGGACGCGCGACGCCGCGCATTCCGGTCAAGGCCGGCCTGCACAACGTCGGCGTGACGTTTCTCGCGACCAACGACATCCCCGGCAGCGAGCTGAACCGGCCGTTCCAGCGGACGATGAACACGCCGGGCACGATCCCCGGGTTCGTGTTCTATCCGCACCTGGGTCAGGTCTGGATCGACGGCCCGTTCAATCCCAAGGGCGCGACCGACACGCCGAGCCGCCGGAAGATCTTCACGTGCCGCCCCTCGACTTCGCTCGGGGCCGTGAGCGCGTCGAACGGCCGCCCGAATGTCTCCGGCACGAATGCCACGGGCAAGGCCGCCGAAGACACCTGCGCGCGCCGCATCGTCGCGACGCTCGCGCGCCACGCGTATCGCCGTCCGGCGACCGCCGCGGACGT
>Ga0134125_10008627_pt1 | contig 11505 bp, 12 predicted proteins | sample KB31751_FD_96464 | JGI IMG/M metagenome (GOLD analysis project Ga0134125, IMG submission 96464) | Terrestrial soil microbial communities with excess Nitrogen fertilizer from Kellogg Biological Station, Michigan, USA - KB3-175-1 | ecosystem: Environmental > Terrestrial > Soil > Unclassified ... | reverse complement strand
TCGTGGTACACGATGGAGTTAGCGGAAAACGGGTCACTCACCGATCTGGTGAAACGGTCGGGGCCGCGCACCGTGGAGCAGATCGCGTCGCACGTCGACCAAGTGTTGGACGGCCTCGCGGCGGCGCACGCGATCGGCATCGTCCATCGCGATCTCAAGCCCGAGAACATTCTGATCGATCGGCACCGAAGGTGGCGCATCGCCGACTTCGGCGTGGCGAAAATCTCCGGCGAGGAACTGCTCACCAGCACGACGGGCACGCCGGAATTCGCGGCGCCGGAGCAGTTGTTAGGCGAAGGGCAGGGACCAGCGGTGGACTGCTTCGGGCTGGCGGCGATCGTGACGTATCTCTTGTCGGGCGAGCCGCCGTTCGGCTCCGGGGACGGTCGCGCGATTTTAGGGCGCGAACTGTCGGGTGACGTGGACCTGAGTGCGTATCCGGATCCGATTGCGGACTGGCTCAAGCGAGGGTTGGCGCCGGCGCCCGACGATCGGTTCGGCGATGCCGCCGAGATGCGGGATGCGTGGCGGGGTGCGGTGGACCTGACGTTGGAGCCGGAGTCGCGGCCGCCGTGGTGGCGCCGCTGGTGGAGCGGCGAAGAAGGCGCGGCCGAAGGGGACGAGGACTAACGCTCCTCGAGGCGGATGAGCCGCTCGGCCGTCATGCCCTCGGCTTCGCCCTGGAAGTTGAGCACGATGCGGTGGCGGAGCACGACGTGGGCGACCGACCGGACATCATCGAGATCGGGTACCGCGCGACCGTCCATGGCGGCGCGCGCCTTGGCGCCTAACACGAGATACTGCGACGCGCGCGGACCGGCGCCCCAACTGACGTACTTGCGGACGTCGGGAGACGCTTCCTTCGCATCGGGTCGCGTGGAACGCGCGAGGCCAACGGCGTAGCGAACAACGGTCGGCGGCGCCGGCAGGCGGCGGACCAGATGCTGCAGCGCGATGAGGCGTTGCGCGTCGAGCACCGGCGTAACTGTTGCTTCGGTGTCGGACGTGGTAGCGGCGACGACGTGTTCCTCTTCGTCGGCCGTCGGGTATCCGACGCGGAGCTCGAACATGAACCGGTCGAGCTGTGCTTCGGGGAGCGGGTAGGTGCCTTCTTGTTCGATCGGATTCTGCGTGGCGAGCACGAAGAACGGCTCGGGCAGGGCATGCGTGCGGCCTGCTGCCGTGACGGCGTGTTCCTGCATCGCCTGGAGAAGAGCGGCCTGCGTTTTCGGCGGCGCGCGATTGATCTCGTCGGCGAGCACCGCGTTCGCGAAGATCGGTCCTTTGACGTACTTGAATACGCGGCGGCCGGTGGCGTGATCTTCCTCGAGCAATTCGGTGCCGGTGATGTCGCTCGGCATCAGGTCCGGCGTGAACTGGACGCGGGAGAACGAGAGGTCGAGGGCGTCGGCGAGGGTTCGGACGAGGAGCGTTTTGGCGAGACCGGGGACGCCGACGAGGAGCGCGTGTCCGCCGCTCAGTAAGGCAGCGACGAGATTCTCGACGACGTCGTGCTGGCCGATGATGCGCCGGCCGATCTGATCGACGAGCGAGCGACGAGCGTCCGCCAACTCGGCGAGGAGTTGGATGTCGCGTGTGTCGTCGTGTGCAGAAGATCGAGCCGGTGTCGCCAACGCCCCCTCCGATTCGGCCGCGGGTTTGCGAAAGGTAGCGGCCGGGGAGCGGAGCGTTAAGGGTGCACGGCGGTCAACTCACGTCGTGTGCGTGCAGGGCCTACGGGAGCTTGAAGTCGGCGCGCTGCTGGAGCGGATGGTTGTTGCTCTCGAGGCGCGTGACTGCAGTGAAGTCGCCTGTGAGGCCGCGGGGATTCCAGGTCTCCTCGTAGGTGACAGTTTCATTGGCGCCGAGCAGCGTGTTGCGGACAGCTTGTGTGAACATGCGCCCTTCGCTCCAGCGCCACACTTCGTGGCCGGTGGAATCGAGAATGGCGATGTCGTGAGTTTTGCCGCTGGGGAAATCGATTTCGATGGCGTGATCGGCGACGTTGGTGACGCGCAAGCTGACGCGGACGGTTGGGCCGACGGCGATCTGGGTGGCGGCGGTGAGTGCGGCGGAGGGCGGCGCTTCTTTTTTCGCGACGGTGTCCGATCGGTGCTCGTTCGTCGTGCTGGCGGCGGATTCGTTGTGTCGGGCGTGCGGGCTCCACGCCACGAACACGGCGCCGGCACAGAGTAACCAGATGACGAAACGGGAGCTCATAAGATGGGGCGCGACCGCCGATCGGGGCGGCCGGGACAGGCTAAAGAGAAGACAGAATCTGAGGCCGAAGTTATCAACACCGGGACGAGCAGTCAAGGGTGGGGTAACTCGTAAGTTGTGAGGATACCGAAACTTGGCGATTAGGAGGTTATTATGTCCGGTGGGTTTCAGCGGGGTCTTCTTTAGCTTGCGAAAAATTTCACAAGCTCCTACATTTCCGCGCGCGTGAGAGATCCAGAGCGGCGACCAGGTGCGCCTGCAACTGGGCGCGGAGGGCCGGGGTCATCGCAGCGTGCGCCGTCACCGGCGGCGTTTGCGGGGTCAGGCATCCAGCTTGTGGTGTCGATTTTGTTGTTCGTGTACGTGGGGCGGTGGTTGGATGGGAAGTTCGGTACGACGCCGTGGCTGTTGGTGTTAGGAGCCTTTGTGGGCGCGTTCGCCGGGTTCTATTCCATGTATCGCGCGCTCACGGCGCACACGACGCGACGGGATGACGGCGGCTCGGATGATGATGCGCGCGGCGGTGGAGGAGGGCGGTGAAGCGGGTGGTGCGTTTCGTCGCGGCTGCGGCGCTGTTGATCGTTCTTGCTGCATTCCTGCTCGGTCTCTTGTTCCGACTGCCGGGCGACGAGCGTGCGATTCGGATCAGTGCGCTGCTGGCGTTCGCGGTGCAGGTGTTCGCGTTTGCCGTCGTGATGCTCGTGGCGGGTAGCGGGGCGAACCTGTTTCCGGCGTGGGGATTGGGGGTTTTGCTGCGGCTCGCGGCGTTGGCGGTGATGGGATTTTGGCTCATGTCGGTGCTGCGTTTGCGCGCCGAGCCGGCGCTGATCAGCTTGGCGACGTTCTTTTTTGTGACGACGCTGGTGGAACCACTGCTCTTGAGACGATGACTTTTCGCGCGCTCGTTCTCGCACTGATGTGTTTTGCCGTACCGGCGGCAGCGGTGGCGCAGGCGGCGCCGGCATCCGCGCCGGCGGGGCAGATCCACGTGGGTCCCCGCGGCGATCGCCTAACGGGGGCGCAGGCGGGGCCGGTGGACATCATCATGCCGCACATCACCGACTCGCACATCGTGGAGCTTCCGTTCGGTCATGAGTGGGAGCTCCCGCGGTGGCAGCCGGTGCGCATCGGGTCGCTCGAGATCGACCTCTCGCCGACGAAGCACGTGGTGATGCTGATCGTCGCGGCGTTGCTCTGCATGGTGGTGCTCATTCCGGCGGCCATCGCGCACGACCGGCATACCACGGCGCGCGGCTCGCCCAAGGGATTTGCGACGGGTATCGAGGCCGTGGTGCTGTACATCCGCAACGATGTCGTTCTGGCGAACGTGGGGCCGCACGGCAATGCGTTCGTTCCGTTTGGCCTAACGCTATTTTTCTTCATTCTCTTCGCGAATCTCCTCGGGCTGGTGCCGTACGGATCGACCGCCACCGGGAACATCTCGGTGACGGCAATGCTGGCGATCATCACCTTCGTGGTGGTGGAAGCGACGGGCATCAAGACGCAGGGGTGGCGCTATCTGCGCACGATTTTTTACGTGCCGCCGAGAGAGATTCCGTTCCCGGTCAAGCTCTTCATGGTGCCGATCATGTCGGTGGTGGAGATCATCGGCAAATTCACGAAGCCGTTTGCGCTGGCGATCCGGTTATTCGCGAACATGACGGCGGGGCACGTGGTGTTGCTGGCGTTGATCAGCCTGATCTTCACGTTCCGGAGTTACGGCGTGGCCTTTCCGTCGGTGATCATGGGCGTGGGGAGCAGCTTGCTCGAGATTTTCGTGGCGTTCTTGCAGGCGTACATCTTTACGATCCTTTCGTGCGTGTTCATTGGGCTGATCCGGTCGGAAGCGCACTGAGGCGGGGAAGAGGGAAGTAGGGAGGAGGGAATGGGGTAGGGCGGAAGTGGGAACGTAGTGGCGGGAGAGGAAAGCAGGAGCGGGGAACGGGCAGGGAGCGCATAGGACACAAGCGTTAGGCATCCGCGGGTGTGCTCCAACTGCGGGTGTGGTACCTGGTCGAACGACCGGGGAAGCTCGTTGGGGCCCGGGCCTCGGGGACGAGCGGCGACGGCGGGAGTGGGGCCGGCGCGGAGCGAATGCAGGTTCAACGGAACGGAGAGCATCGCAATGCACATGTTCGCATTCTTGCAGGCGGCCGGGTCGTTCACGCGCGAGTACTCGGGCGCGTGGGCAATGTTAGGCGCCGGCGTTGGCGCGGGTTTGGCGACGATCGGTGCCGGCATCGGCATCGGCCGCATCGGCGGCCAGGTGGCCGACGGTATTGCGCGGCAGCCCGAAGCATCGGGCTCGATTCAGACGGCGGGCTTGATTCTCGCGGCGCTGATCGAGGGCGTGGCCCTGTTTGCGGTCGTCGTCGCGTTCGTCATTCAGAACAAGTTCTAGGTCCAGGGATTCGGTTGCATCGGGGGCCCGGGCTCCCGGTGCGGTCTCACTCTTCGGGGATCGCTCTCATGCGCACGTCGCTGCTGGCCACTTTGCTCACGTTAGGCAACGCGCTGCCGCTGCTCGCCCAGGGCGAGCGCGCCGAGCCGCCGAAGCTGTTGTCGGCGAACGGCGGGCTCATGATCTGGACGCTCGTCATCTTCATCGTCGTGCTGCTCGTGCTGACGAAGTTCGCGTTCGGGCCGATCACCAAGGCGGTCGAGGCGCGCGAGAAGGCACTGGAAGATGCGATCGAGGGGGCGAAGCTGGATCGGGAGGAAGCGGCGAAGCTACTCGAGGAGCACAAGAAGCTGGTGGCGCAGGGACGCGCCGATGCCCAGCGGTTCATCGTCGACGGGCGCACGGCGGGCGAGAAGGTTCGCGCCGAGATCATCGATCAAGCGCACCGCGAACGGCAGCAGGTACTCGAGCGCGCGCGGCAGGAGATCGAGTCCGAGCGTCTCATCGCCATGGCCGAGCTCCGGCGCGACGCGGTGAATCTCGCAGTGCGGGGCGCGAGCAAGGTGATCGAGAAGAATCTGGACGACGAGACAAATCGGAAGGTGGTCGAGTCTTTCCTGGCGTCGCTCGAACCGACCGGCGCGCGCTGATGCAGGAACCGACGATCTCGCGCAACTACGCGGAGACCCTCGTCGAGCTGGCTCGGCGCGCGTCGGACCTCGACGGGTGGGGCGGGCTGATCGATGAAGTGGCCGGTGCCATTCAAGCCGACATTCGATTGGCGCGGTTCCTCGAATCGCCGCGCGTGAGCGCGGACCGCAAGAACGAGATCGTCGCCGCAGCGTTCGCGGACCGTCTTCCGCGGCCGTTCGTGCGATTTCTTCAGGCGGTGATCACGCACCGCCGACAGCATCTCATTCCCGAGATCGCAGTCGAGTATCATGCGATCGTGGACGAGATGCAGAATCGCGTGCACGCATCGGTCACCGTGGCGCGCGAGCCGGATGCGGCGCTCGGCCGCGATGTGACCACGCGGTTGTCGCGAGTGCTCGGGAAGACCGTCGTGCCGCACTTCGTGGTGAAGCCGGAGATTCTGGGCGGCACGATCGTTCGAGTCGGCGACACGATCATGGACGGCTCGGTGCGCCGCCGGCTCAACACCCTGCGTTCGCGGATGCTCGGCAACATTCGGTAGGTCGCGGTCTACGCGACCGAGATCATTCGCCCGACCAATTGCCGGACCGCGCTTGCGCGGCACATGCAGTGCTCTAGAATCCGGGGAACTCACGTGCAGGCGAGCGAGCATGTCCGGACCGGCAGCGGTAACGATCGTCCCCAAACCGTGGGGACACGAGATCATCTGGGCGCGTACCGATCAATACGTCGGGAAGATTCTCCACATCACGGCCGGCCATGCGCTGTCCGTCCAGTATCACAACGTGAAGGACGAGACGGTGTATTTGCTGTCGGGCAAGCTCATCTATTGGGTGAAGCTTGGCGACGGTGAGCTGGAGGACATGCATCTTGAGGCGGGGCAGGCGTTCCGGATCACGCCGGGCACGGTCCACTACATGGAAGCCGTGACCGATTGCGACGTGTTGGAGGCATCGACGCCGCACCTCGATGACGTCGTGCGACTCAAAGACCGCTACGGACGGGAGGGGACGAGCGCGCCATGAAGGTCATCATTCCGCTCGCGGGAAAGGGGACGCGACTGAGGCCGCACACGCACGTCACGCCGAAGCCGATGCTGCGCGTGGCGGGGAAGCCGGTGATGGCGTACATCCTCGACGACCTCGAGCGGTTAGGCGGGGTCGAGGAGATCGTGTACATCACGGGGCATCTCAAAGAGAAGGTCGAAGCGTTCGCGAAGCAGGAATACGACTTCCCGTCGGTGTTCATCGAGCAGGAGGTCCAGAACGGGACGGCGAGCGCGATCGCGCTGGCGAAGCCGTACGTGGATCAGCCGATCCTGATCATCTTCGTGGACACGATCTTCGACGCCGATCTGTCGGTGATCTACACGACGGACGCGGACGGCATCATCTGGGTGAAAGAGGTCGAGGATTATCAGCGGTTCGGCGTGGTGGTGACGGACGATCAGGGCCACATGACGCGCATCGTGGAGAAGCCGCGCGAGCCGATCTCGAAGCGGGCGAACATCGGGCTCTACTACATACGCGATTGGAAGCTGCTGTTCGAGGGGATCGACCATGTGCTGCGCCAGCCGACGGTGGGCGGCGAGTACTACCTAACGGACGCCTTCCAGTACATGATCGACCACGGCGCGCGCATCAAGGTGATCGACGTGGAGGGATGGTACGACGCGGGGAAGCTGGACACGCTCCTCGAGACGAACCGCGCGATGTTGGAGCGCGGGCGGGCGCGCCGTCCGGCGGCTGCGCCTGGGGTGCGCATCTTCGATCCGGTGTACGTGGAGGACGGCGTGGTGCTGGAGCACTCGACGATCGGGCCCAACGTGTCGATCGGGGCCGGGACGCGCGTGGTGCATTCGACGCTTCGCGACACGGTGGTGGGCAGCAAGAGCTCGGTGGAGCACTCGATGCTCCACGACTCGATGTTAGGCGACGAGGTGGTGGTGCGCGGCGCGCGCGGCACGGTGACGCTGGGCAGTCACAGCGAAGTGTGCCTCGACCGCGAATGAGGCAGCCGGCAGCGTTCCGTTAGGCGACGGGCACCGACGACAGCGAGTCGGCGCCGAGTCCGGCGGCGCCGATCACAATAGCGAGGGCACGCGCCAAGCCGGTGTGCCCGTCGGTATTGTCGAACCACTCGGCGGGCGTGTGCGCGTCGCCGCCGCGGCCGCCGGCGCCGATCGCGATGGCGGGAATGCCGCGGCTGATCGGCACGTTGGCATCGGTGGACGCGGTCGCCAGCTCCGGCTCGCGTCCCAAGAGGCGCGTGGTATCGGCGGCAAGGACGACGAGCGGGTGCGCGATGTCCGTTTCGCCTCCTGGTCGATTCCCGATCCGCACGATGGATTCGATGAGGGGCGTGGTGCCGCGCGTGCGGCGACCGTTTTCTTCGTCGGCGGCGGCGCGAGCGGCGGCGTGGATCTCGCGTTCGTAGCGGTCGAGGATGGCGACGGACGTGGAGCGCAGATCCACCTCGAGCCAGCCCTCTTCGGGAATGGCGTTGACCGCTATGCCGCCGCCGATGCGCCCAACGGAGAGCGTGGTGCGCGGGGACGCCGGACGGGGAAGGCGCGCGAGCTTGCTCGCCGCGAGCGCGGCCGCGTGTACTGCGTTAGGCACGCCGAAGGCGGTCCAACTGTGGCCGCCGGGTCCGCGGAAGGCGATGCGGAAGCGCCGCGAGCCCAACGCGCGGTGGACGATGCGTTCGTCGCCGGCGCCGTCCAACGCGATCGCGGCGCGTGCGTCGCGCGCGTCGTGGTCGAAGAGATGCTTGGCGCCGCGCAGGTCGCCGGTGCCCTCTTCGCCGACCGTGGCGACGAAATCCACCGGTGCGAGGGTGCGGACGCGCGCGCCGTCGATGACATCGGCCAACGCCAGCATGGCGGCGAGACCGCGGCCGTTGTCGCCGATGCCGGGGCCAACGAGCCGCGAACCCGAGCGGCGCACGCGCACCGGGGTACCCGCCGGGAAGACGGTATCGAGGTGCGCGCAGATGACGACGGGGGCGACGTCGTCTGTCCCGGCGCGGCGGCCGATGACATTGTTGGCGGCATCGACGCGAACATCGGTAAGGCCGATCGACCGGAATCGTTCGGCGACCCATGCACCGCGTCGCTGCTCGTCACCTGTGGGCGCTTCGATTTCCGAGACAGCGATCTGCGATTCGACGATGGCGGCATCGCGTGCGCGCAGCGAGTCACGCGCGTGTACGACGGGTGCCGACTTCCAGAGATCGTGAATGGGCGCAGGGCGTGGCATGCCTTCAATTGATCTCGGGATCGGGGATGCGCAAGGGTATATTGGAGGGCAGGCGCCGAGGCATGAGTGGACGACGTTTATTCCCTGGTGACCATGGACGAACGCGAGCTGATCCACGACTGGAATACGGCCGACACCGCTTTCGATTGGAGCGCGTGTCGCGTCGAACTGGATGACGAGACGTTGCGCGACGGGCTGCAGTGTCCGTCGGTGACGGATCCGTCGATCGACGACAAGCGGGCGTTGTTGCACCTGATGGTGGAGCTTGGCATCCAGGCCGTGGATCTCGGTTTGCCGGGTGCGGGTCCGCGGGCGCGCGGCGACACGCTTGCGTTGGCACGCGAGGTCGTGAGCGCGCGCCTCCCGCTGTCCGCGAATTGCGCGGCGCGCACGGTGCTCAGCGACGTGCAGCCGGTGGCGGAGATCTCGCACGCGACCGGACTGCCGATCGAGGCGGCGACGTTCATCGGATCGTCGCCCATTCGGCAGTACGCCGAGGACTGGACGTTAGACCGGATGCTGCGCGCGAGTGAAGAGGCGGTGACGTTTGCGGTGCGCGAGGGGTTGCCGGTGATGTTCGTGACGGAAGACACCACTCGTGCGGCGCCGGACACGCTCAAGGCGCTCTACGGGAACGCGATTCGCTGGGGCGCGCGGCGACTGTGTCTGGCGGACACCGTTGGGCACGCGACGCCGGACGGCGTGCGGGCGCTGGTGCGGTTCGTGCGCGAGGAGATCATCGCGCCGAGCGGCGAGGCGGTGAAGCTGGATTGGCACGGGCATCGCGACCGCGGGCTGGGGTTGGCGAACTGCCTGGCGGCCATCGAGTCCGGCGTGGACCGGGTGCACGGCACGGCGTTAGGCATCGGCGAGCGTGTGGGCAACGCCGAGATGGACCTGTTGCTGATCAATCTGCAGCTCCTCGGCGCGCACCGGCACGATCTGAGCCGGCTGCCCGAGTATTCGCGGCTGGCGTCGCGGTCGTGCGGCGTGCCGATTCCGCCGAGCTATCCTGTGTTAGGCGAGGACGCATTTCGCACCGGGACGGGCGTGCACGCGGCGGCGATCATCAAGGCGCGGCGGAAGGGGCATGCGTGGCTGGCGGACCGGATCTATTCCGGCGTGCCGGCCGGCGATTTCGGCCTCGCCCAACGCATCGAGATCTCGCACGTGTCCGGGTTGTCCAACGTGAAGTACTGGCTCGAGGAGCACGGGCACGACGCGAACGATCAAGGGCTGTGTCAGCACGTGTTCGATGCGGCGAAGCAGGTGAGCCGCGTGTTGACCGACGGCGAGATCGAGACGATGGTGGCCGCGTATCGGAGCCAGCCGGCGCGGGCGTGAACGCGGCGCTCACGCAGGTTTTCGAGGGATATCTCGACCTTCGCTACCGGGTCGATCCGGTCGAGGGGACGCGCGCGGGGCGGCGCGAGCTCGACGGGATGTACGGCGCGTTCGACGCCGCGTCGGTTCGTGCGCACATCGCCGCCCTGCGGAGCTACACGGGCGCGCTCGAGGAAGCGTCGGCCGACACGTTGGACGACGAGATCGATCAGACCGCCATGCTGCACGACGCGCGGCAGCTGCAGGCGACGCTGGAGCGCGAGCGCCCGTTCGCGCACGATCCGACCTTTCATCTGCGGCACGCGCTGGATGGCCTGCACCGCCTAACGGCGGCGCTGGACCTGGATGAGCGCGGGCGGGCCGCGGCGCTGGTCGCGCGACTGCGCGCGCTGCCCGCGTTCTTGAGCACGGCAGATGACGCGCTGGCGCAACCGGCGCGGCCTCTGTTAGGCACGGCCGCGGCGATGATTCCGGGCGGCCTGACGCTGTTGCGCGACGACGTGCGCGAGGCGCTGGGCCCGCTGCTCGAGGACGCGGAGGTCGCGTCGGTGCACGGGGCGGCGGCGGAGTCGCTCGAGCGATTCGCCGATGCGCTGGCGATGATGGAGGAACGGGGGCGCGACAACGTTGCGATCGGACGCGAGGCCTTCGAGCGGCGTCTGCACACGGCGCACATGATCCCGGACGGCGCCGATCCACTGTTGCGTTGGGCGGAGCGCGAGTACGAGACCGCGCGCGCGGCCGTACAGGCCGCCGCGGCGGCGATCGCGCCCGGCGTTCCGTGGCGAGACGTGGTCGATCGAGTACGCGGCGATGGGGTGCCGACGGCGTCGCTGGCCGGCGCGTACGCGGACGCGATGGATGCCGCGCGCCGGTTCGCGGCGGAACGCGGGCTCGTGCAGGTGGTATCGGCGCCGGTGCGCGTGATGGCGACGCCCGAGTATCTGGAGCCGTTGGTGCCGTTCGCGGCGTACGATGGGCCCGGTGCGTTCAGTACGTCGCAAGCGGGGACGCTCTACGTCACCATGCCGCGGGGCGCGGGCGCGCGGGGGGGGGCGCACCGACAGGCGGACATCGCAAGCGCGGTGGTGCACGAAGTGATTCCGGGACACCACCAACAGGTGGTGACGGCGAACGCGTCCGACCGGGTGGCGCGTCGCGTGGTGACGAGCGATGCGGCGCGCGAGGGGTGGGCGTACTACTGCGAGACCATGATGGCTGAGGCGGGTTTCTTTTCGACGCCCGAGGCGCGGCTGCTCCATGCGCGAGACGTCCTATGGCGGGCCCTTCGCGCGATCATCGATGTGGCGGTTCACACCAAGGCGCTCACGACGGCCGGCGCCCGTAAGCGTCTGCGCGACGAGCTCGGCCTGGACGAGACGACGGCACATGGCGAGGTGATGCGGGTGGCGATGCATCCGACGCTCATGTCGTGCTTCGTCGTTGGGCGGCGGGAAGTCGAGCGGTTGCGGAACAGTGCTCGATCGGCGTGGGTGGACGCGGGCGGATTCTCGCTGTCGCGATTTCACGCCGAGCTGTTGGGGTACGGCGGGTATCCGACGGCGTTGGCCCGGTGGGGAATGGGCCTCGCGTAGGTGGTGGGTGGTTGGGCGCTCGGGAGCGCCC
>Ga0134125_10008625_pt1 | contig 11505 bp, 10 predicted proteins | sample KB31751_FD_96464 | JGI IMG/M metagenome (GOLD analysis project Ga0134125, IMG submission 96464) | Terrestrial soil microbial communities with excess Nitrogen fertilizer from Kellogg Biological Station, Michigan, USA - KB3-175-1 | ecosystem: Environmental > Terrestrial > Soil > Unclassified ... | reverse complement strand
GGCAGGGCCGCGCCGGCGAACTTGGCCAGGTCGCACTGCCGCAAGAACTCGGTCAGCTCGAACTGGTGCGCGGCCAGCGGACCCTGACGGTCCCGAACCAGATCGGCCAGCAACTCGTCGGTGGTCCGGCGGGGCGCGTGGATCGAAAACGCCTCCTCCAGATAGGCGCGCACCGTCTCCGACACCGCGATCGCAAACGCGCGCGGATGACCCGCTGCCAGCGTCCGCTGCTGCGCCAGCGCCTGCAGCGCTCGGACGTCCGGGGGCAGGCGCCGCCGGGCGCGGCGCGACCAGATCTCGACGCCCGCTGCCGCCAGCACCACCACCGTCCCCGCCCCGACGGCCCACCAGGCGGGGCGCGAGGCCCTGACGACGATCGGCCCATGGATGTCACGGATGTCGTCGCCGGCCGGGACCGCCGCCCGCGCGGGCGCGGCGACCCCCACCAACGCACCCAACAGCAAACCCAAGGACAGAGCTTTCATGACGATCGTCCCCTTTCACGGGCGTCGAAGAACGCCAGCAGCTCGCGCTCGTAGGGCCTGGCGGTGTCGAGCGGCAACACCTCGGCGCCCAGGCGCTTCAACCCGCGATGCATCTCCGACCGGCGCGCCTCGGCCAGCTCCGCGAATCGCCGGCGCGTCCGGCTTCGCCCGCTGTCGACGATGACGACCTGTCCGGTCTCGGCGTCCTCCAGCGTGACCAGCCCCAGGTCGGGCAAGGTCCGCTCGTGCGGATCGCGGATCTCGACGGCGATCAGGTCGTGCCGCGCCGCCACCGGCTGCGCCGCGCGCTCGAGCGCCTGTCGCCCCGCGCCGCCATCCTCCGGCAGCTCGAAGTCGGAGATCAGGAACATCACCGAGCGACGGCGGGCCAGGCGGCCGGCCAGCTCGACGGCGCCGGCCAGGTCGGTCCCCCGCCCCCGCGGGCGGCAGCTCAGGATCTCGCGAACCACGCGCATGGCGTGCGAGCGGCCGCGGGCCGGCGGAACCCGCACCTCGATCCGGTCGCTGAACATGATCAGGCCGACCTTGTCGTCGTTGCGCACCGCGGACAGCGCCAGCACGCACGCCACCTCGGCGGCGAGCTGCCGCTTGCTGGTGCCCCCCGAGCCGAACTCGCCCGACGCCGAGACGTCGACCAGCAGCCAGACGGTGAGCTCGCGCTCCTCGTGGAACTGCTTGACGAACGCGCGGCCGGGGACGCGCGCCGTCACGTTCCAGTCGATGGCGCGGACGTCGTCGCCGGGCACGTACTCGCGCACGCTGTCGAAGTCCAGACCGCGCCCCCGGAACACCGACCGGTACTGCCCGGCCAGCGTGTCGTCGACCAGCCGCCGGCTGCGGATCTCGATCCGGCGCACCTGCTCCATGACGCGCCGGATGGCCTCGCGCTCTTCACCGGCCGAAGTCACGGGATCGCCACCTGGTCCAGCACGCGGGCCACGATCGCCTCGGGGCCGGTCTGTTCCGCCTCGGCCTCGTAGGTGACGCCGATGCGGTGCCGCAGGACGTCTGGCGCGATCGTCTTCACGTCCTGGGGCGTGACGTAACCGCGCCCCTGCAGGAAGGCCCAGGCCTTGGCCGCCAGCGCGATGCCGATGGTGGCGCGGGGCGACGCGCCGAACCGGATCAGGCGCGCCAGGTCCAGCCCCGCCGTGGCCGGATCGCGCGTCGCGACCACCAGGCTGACGATGTACCGCTTGATCCGCTCGTCGACGTGGATGGCGTCGACCACGCGGCGGGCGGCCAGGATCGCGTCCGCCGAGACCACCGGCCTCACCCCCTCGACCGGCGCGCTGCGCGCCATGGCGTCCAGGATCACCAGCTCTTCGTCCGGCGTTGGGTAGTGGACGTTCACCTTGAGCAAGAATCGATCGAGCTGCGCCTCGGGCAACGTGTACGTCCCCTCGTGCTCGATCGGGTTCTGGGTCGCCATGACCAGGAACGGCGTGGGCAGCCGGTGCGTCTCCTCGCCCAGCGTCACCTGCCGCTCCTGCATCGCCTCCAGCAGCGCGCTCTGCACCTTGGCGGGCGCGCGGTTGATCTCGTCCGCCAGGATCAGGTTCGCGAAGACCGGGCCCAGCTTGGTCTCGAAGCCGCCGCGCTGCGGGTCATAGACCAGCGTGCCGACGATGTCCGAGGGCAGCATGTCCGGCGTGAACTGGATGCGCTGGAAGCGCGCGCCGACCGCCTGGGCCACCGTCTTGAGTGACAGCGTCTTGGCCAGCCCCGGCACGCCCTCCAGCAGGACGTGACCGCCGGTCAGCAGCGCGACCAGCAGGCGATCGACGAGGCCGGTCTGGCCGACCACGACCCGACCGACCTCCTCGCGCAAGGCGGGCACCCAGCCGCCGTGCTGCTGGACCGCACGCTCGACGGCCATCACGTCGGGGGCCGGCGGTGCCGGCGCGAGCGGTGTCTGGAACAGACTGAAGGTGGGCGCAGGAATCCGGTTCGGCTTGAGCATCGCAATCTCCTCGTTGGGACAGTCGACGAGGAGCTTGTGCGCCGAACCCTTCCGGACGCTTACGGCGACATGTCAGTTTTGTAAGGGAACGCGCGCGGCCACCGTGGCCCGCAGCAGGACGCAGGCCTGCTCCAGGCGAAACGGTTTCAGCAGCGCGCACCCCGGGCCAAGCTGATCCAGGTAGGGCGCGAAGCCGGTCATGAACACGAACGGCACGTGGCGAAGCTCGCGCCGGCGCCGAAACGCCAGCTCGAGCGCGACGGCGTCGCCCTTGGACAGGATGACGTCGGTGAGGACCACGTCGACGTGGACACCGGTGGCCTTGTTGACGGCCTCCGACACGCTGGCGGCGGCCAGCGAGATCCACCCTTCCATCCGAAATCCCTCCACCAGAACTTCACGGAGATCTTCGTCGCTCTCGACGATCAGCACGGCGGGCATGCGCGGACGATAGCGTTGGCGCGCCCTCGAGCACCATCCAGTTGATCCACGACTGGCCGCGTAAGGTCGTGGTTGTTCGATGAACAGTTTGGCGCGTCCACACCCATTGAGCTCAGGGGTCTCACCGTGAAGCTCGGCCGTAGCGCTCTCTCATTGCTCACCGGGTTCTGGCTGGCGCTGGCCGGCTGCGGATCGTCCGCCGCGACCTCCGGCCGCCTCACCCTCTTCTATCTGGATGTGACCGGGGGACGCGTGATGACGTCGGATGCGCAGGCGCCGGCGGCGCGCGTGCTGGTCCCGTCGGCCGGCCAGGGCCCCGACGGCGTGGCCGTCGACGTGGCGGGCGGGCACGTCTACTGGACGGGCATGGGCAACCCGTCAGCCAACGACGGATTCATCAAGCGGGCCGACCTGGACGGCTCGAACGTGACCACGCTGGTGCCGGCGGGGGGCACCTACACGCCCAAGCAGATGCGGCTCGACGTCGCGGGCGGCAAGATGTACTGGTCCGATCGCGAGGGGATGCGCGTGATGCGCGCCAGCCTCGACGGATCGAACGTCGAGGCCCTGGTCACCACGGGCCAGACCGACGCCGATCGCATGGACCAGTCGCGCTGGTGCGTGGGGATCGCCCTCGATCTGGGCGCCGGGTACATCTACTGGTCACAGAAGGGGCCCAGCAACGGCGGTGTCGGCTCGCTTCGCCGCGCGCCCCTCGCCATCCCCGCCGGCCAGACCTCCGTCACGCGCACCGACATCGAGGTGCTGGTCGACAAGCTGCCCGAGCCCATCGACATCGACCTGGATCTGGCGGCCGCCCACATCTACTGGACCGACCGCGCCGACAACACGGTCAGCCGCGCGCCCATCCAGATTCCGCCCGGCGCCACCGCCGCGACGCGCACCGATCGGCAGATCCTGGTGACCGGCGTGGCGACGGCCATCGGCGTCGCGCTCGACCTGCCGCGCGGCAAGCTTTATTACACCTCGGGCGCCAATGGCGCGCTGGGCCGCGCCAACCTGGACGGCAGCCAGAACGAACCGCTGATCCCGACGGCCGGAAACCTGACGGGCATCGCGCTGGGGCTTCTCCCCTGACCTGCGGGCCGCATGACGCACCATTTTTGGGAAGTTGTTTGTCGAATGTGGCGATTGTTTCGAATTGTCAACGCGATCTGGGCGGTTGTGGCACGAATCATGAGACCGGTTCCTATTGTCGTTGGAGGACCCATGCGAAGGCGGCTTTTGCAGGTGACCCAGCTCGCGGTGGCGTTGACGTGGGCGGGGTGCGGCTTCAAGCCGACGACGCCCGCCGAAAACGGCTCTGGCGGTTCCACCGCGGCGGGCGGCTCGTCCTCGACCGGCTCCGGCGGTTCGTCCTCTCAGGGCAGCGGAGGCTCCTCCTCCACGGGCGCCGGCGGCTCGCGCGCGACCGGCGGCTCGTTCGGCAGCGGTGGCATGCCCGTCTCCGGCGGTGACATCACGGGCGCCGGCGGCCAGTCGTGCGGCCAGACCAACGTCAGCATCAAGCCGGTGCCGCCCGACATCCTGATCGTGCAGGACAAGTCCCGCTCGATGAGCGATTCCAGCGGGTCGAACTGCACCGGGGCGAACTGCTCGAAGTGGGCGCAGGTCTCGTCCGCCATCGAGACCGTCGTGAAGGCCACGGACACGACCGTCAACTGGGGCATGATCTTCTTTGCCAACGACAGCAGCTGTGGCGTCACCTCGACCCCCATCGTTCCCATCGGCCCGATGAACGGCTCGAAGATTCAGACCGCGTTCGCCGGCAACCAACCGTCGAGCGAGACGCCCACCACGGCCGCCATGAACGCCGCCGTGACGTACATGAAGACGCTGACGGACCCGAATCCGAAGTTCCTGCTGCTGGCGACCGACGGGCAGCCCACCTGCGGAACCGCCACCGGCGCCGGCGGGGCAGCCGGACGCGGCGGCGTGGGCGGCGCGGGCGGCCGCGGCACCATCGGCGTCCCCCCCACGGCCGGCGGCACACCGGACGACTCGCCGAACGCCGAGAAGGCGGTGGGCGACGCCAAGACGGCCGGGTTCCCGACCTTCGTGGTCGGCATCGCCACCTCGGGCAGCGCGACCGCGAACGACACCTTGAACATCATGGCCAAGAACGGCGGGTATCCGCAGACCGGCGCGTCGACCCAGTACTACTCGGTCAGCGACACGGCCAGCCTGGTGACCGCCCTCAACCAGATTTTGGGCAAGACCCTCTCCTGCACCATTCCCCTCACGGACAAGCCCGACTACCTCAGCAACGTCGCCGTGACCGCGATGGACCCCAACGGCAAGCGGATCGAGATCCCGAAGGACGACGCCAACGGCTGGTCGTTCGATTCGAGCATGTCGAACATCGTGCTCAACGGTTCGGCCTGCCAGCAGCTCCAGAGCGTGACGCTGTCGCAGTATCAGTTCATCTACGCCTGCGCCGGCATCTCGATCTGCGTCGACAACTGCCCGAGCGTCACCAAGCCCTGATCGAGCCGGCGGCCCGATCGGCGCCCGACCACGGGTCTCGGGGCCTCAGTCCTTCCTGAGGTCTCCCGAGACCCGACGTCCGTTCTCCCTACGGCGTGCAGCCCTTCTTCTTGGGGTTCTTGCAGCAGTCGAGGGCGGTCTTGGCTTCCTTCTCCTTGTCCTTGGCGGCCTTGGTGTCGTCCTTGGCCTTGTCCTTCAGCGGCTTTTCGCAGTCGGTCTTGTCCTTGCCCTTCTTGTCCTTGCAGGTCGACAGGTCCGGCTTGCTGGCCGCCTTCGTCGCGGCCTTGGCGTCGTCGTAGGCCTTCTGCTTCTCGGAACAGTCCGGCTTGGCGGCGGCGTCGGCGGCCAGCACGCGCGCGCCCAGGCCAAGAGAAGCAGCGGTCACCAGGATCATCAGCGTTCTTTTCATCGTTCGTCCTTGTGTGAGGGGTCTGGTTGGTGCGGCTCAGTACCTGACGGTGAACTCGTTGTCGGGATCGCGCTTCCACCGGTCCAAATAGGGGGAGTACGTCTGCACGGCGACCGTGCGCTGGGCCGGCGAAAACCGCATGATCCGCAGGAAGCCACCGCCGCCCAGCGCGGCGGTCTGGAAGTTGGCGAGGATCTCCTGGACGCTGCTGCCGTCCGCGCGCCGGCTGGTCAGCCGCCCGGTCCCGTCGTCCAGCGCGTGCCCGCACAGGACGAACCGGAGGTTGTCGTGGCGTGACACCAGCTTCTGCCAGATCTCCTGCCCGTCGTTCACGCCGCCGGCCGCGTCAGCCGCGAAGTAACGGTGCGGGTTCCAGAGCTGGCCCGGGTGGCCGACGTGATCGTAGCGCGCGCCGTCCGCGTCGAGATAGGCGTGGGTGACCAGGATGGCCGGCACCCGGGCATGGCGATCGAGCACGCTGTCGGCCCAGGCCAGCACCGCGTCGCGCGGGCCGAACTCCAGCGACAGCAGCAGCCAGGGCCCGCCGGGCGCCGAGAGCAGCAGCGAGCTGTTCTCCAGGTGGCCCGGCTCGAAGGTGCTCACCGCTTCCACCGTGCCGCCCGCCGTCGCCGGCGCGAAGTACTGGTTGATCGACGTGCGGCGATCGATGTGCCGTCCGTCCCGGCGGTAGTCGTGATTGCCGGCGCTCAACAGCAGCGGCACCACACCGTCCAGCGCGTGGAGCGTGGTGGCGGCCCGCTCCCACTGCGCCGGCTCGTCCGCGTCGACGATGTCCCCCTCGTGCGCGACCAGCGCGATCCCGGCGCGCTCGCGTTCCCGCGCGATCCAGTCGACCTGCGCGGTCAGGATGTCGGGGTACTCGCGCGCGTAGTACTGCGTATCAGGGAGAACCACGATGGTGAACGCTGGATCCTCCGTGTGCGCGACCGCCGCGTTGCAGCCCGCCCCCAGCGCCAGACCCGCAGCCAGGGCGACAACAAACCAGACACCGGAGGCCGGCATCGTCCAATTTCGCTCCGGTTGAGGCAGGCTGGCGCGCAACGGCCGCAGCCAGCAGCAAAGCGCGCGCCACATTCTGGATTGCGCGCGGCGATCGTCCGATCGATCGTTCGATCATTTTCGGCGTCCAGCGCGGTATGGTTTTGTGTCGATGCGCGCGCGACGCTGGACCCTGGTCGTCATTCTCCCTCTCGCCGCTTGCACCACGCCGCCCCGGCTCAAAGAGATCGTCGCGCTGGAGAAGCTCCGCAGCGACCCCGCGCTGTCGGACACCGATCGCAAAGCCTTCGATCTGTTGGCAGCCGCCGACCAGCTCTTGATCGCGTCCTTGTCCGAGTGGGAACACCGGAACCTGTACGAGGCCCGGCGGGACGCCCTGATGGGGCAGATCAAGCTGAAGACGGCGATGGCCACCTTGCAGGCGGAAGCGGCCTCTCGCCACATCGAGCAACTCGACGCCGAGCTGGCCATCGCCCAGGACGAGCAAAGGCGCCTGGACGAGCAACTGGCCAGCGCGCACGAGGAGGTCGATCTGCTGCAGCGGTGGGGAACCGTGAAGGCGTCCATCGCCAAAGAGCGCGAGGCGATCTCGGGCGAGCGAAAGAAGCTCGCCGATCAGCTGGTGGACGCGCGCCGCCGCGCCGACGCGCTGGACGGCCTGCGGCGGGCCGAGCTGGAGGTCAAGGCGGCTGACACCGTGGAGGCCGCGCGCTTCGCGAAGGCCAAGTACGACGCCGCGGTGGGACTGCTGCAGGCCGCGCACACCGAGTTCGACGCCGGTCACTGGAACGAGGCGCTGGCGCGCACCAAGATGGCGGAGTCCGAGGCGCGGGCCAGCCAGGAGGCCGCCCGCCCCTCCTATGAAAAGGCGGCCCGCGCGCTGAGCGCCGAGGCGCGCGACCGATCGCTGGAACGTGACGCGACCGCGCTGCCCGGCGCGGCGGTGCGGCTGATGCGCGACGGCGAGCTGCAGCGCCTGGTCCTGGTGCTGCACGGCCTGTTCGACGCCCGGAAGACGACGCTGTCGGCCGACGGCGGCAAGGCCCTGGACGCCGTGAAGGACCTGCTGGCCAAGTACCCGACCTACCCGTTGCAGCTGGTCGGGTACACGGACGACCAGGGGAAACCCGAGGAGCTGGCCGCCCTGTCCCTGGCGCGCGCCAACGCCGTCTACTGGGCGCTGGTCTCGCGCGGGATCGATCCCAAGCGGATCAGCGTCGACGGCAAGGGGGGCGCGAACCCGCTGGCCGACAACGCCACGCCGAACGGCCGCGACGTCAACGCCCGCGTCGAGCTCTCGATCCTCTATCACGCCTCCGAGTGACGCCGTCCGGGCCCGCCCGGATTGCGCAACCGCCTGTCGTCCCCACCTTCTTCAGAGGAACCACGGATGACGGGCGGAGGGGGGAACCGTTCCACGCTGCGGCGGATCGTGAACACCCTGGCGCCGTACCGGCGCCGCGCCTGCGCCGTGGGCGGGCTGATCGTGGCGGGCGCGATCCTGAACCTGGCGCCGCCGCTGTTCGTCAAACGGATCGTCGACACGGCCATTCCCGAGCGGCGCCTGGGCCTGCTCTGCGCGCTGTGCGCCGCCATGGTCGTGGGGCCGCTGCTGGCGGGGCTGCTGCAGGTCGCCGAGCGCTACCTGGCCACCGGCGTCAGCGAGGGGGTGGTCCTGGACCTGCGGGTGGGCCTGTTCGCGCACCTGCAGCGCCAGTCGTTCCGCTTCTTCAGCGACACGCCGCCGGGCGAGCTGCTCTCACGGGCGCTGAACGACGTGCAGGGGATCGGCGGCGCGCTGTCGGGCACGCTGGTCAAGGTGCTGGAGAGCGCGGTGGTGTTCGCCTCCAGCGCCATCCTGGTCGTGGCGCTCGACTGGCGTCTGGGGTGCGTGGCCATCTGCCTGCTGCCCATGTTCGTCATCCCGACCCGCCGGGTCGGCGCGCGCCGCAAGTCGCTGAAGCGCCAGAGCCAGCGCGTGATGGCGGAGCTGACCGGCCTGCTGACCGAGAGCCTGTCCGCGTCGGGCGCCCTGCTGTTGAAGCTGTTCGGGGCCGAGCAGCCCTACACCGCCCGCGTCGCGGAGAAGAGCCACGAGCTGCGCGCGCTGTCCGTGCGCCAGACCTTGCTGGGGCGCTGGTTCCAGCTCGCCCTGGGCCTCTTCGAGAGCGCCGGCCCCGCCATCATCTTCTTGACCGGCGGGTACTGGATCATGCAAGGCCAGCTGAAGCTGGGGACGGTGGTCGCCTTTGTGACCGTGCTCAAGCGGCTCTATGGATCGCTCTCCCAGCTGGCGGGCGTCCAGGTCGACGTGATCACGTCGTACGCCTACTTCGAGCGCGTGTTCGAGATCCTCGATCGCACCCCCGACGTCCAGAGCGCGCCGGGCGCCCAGGCGGTGAGCGGCCTGCGCGGTGAGCTCGCGTTCCGGCGGGTGTCGTTCGTCCACGGGAGCACACCCTGCCTGCAGGGGGTCGACGTCTGCCTGGCGCCGGGAGAGACCGTCGCCATCGTGGGCCCGTCGGGCGCCGGCAAGAGCACGCTGGTCGGCCTCATCCCGCGGCTTTACGATCCCACCGAGGGTCAGGTTCTGGTGGATGGCCGCGACCTGCGGGAGCTGCACCTGGATTCCCTCCGGGCGCAGGTCGCGGTCGTCACCCAGGACACGTTCCTGTTCCAGGGGACGATTCACGACAACCTGGCCATGGGCCGCCCGGGCGCCTCGCCCGAACAGGTGGTGGCCGCCGCCCGCGCGGCCGGCATCCACGAGATGATCCTGCGCCTGCCGGACGGCTATCAGACGGTGGTGGGCGACCGCGGGCAGCGCCTGTCGGGCGGCGAGCGCCAGCGCATCGCCATCGCCCGCGCCGTCCTGAAGGACCCGCGCATCCTGATCCTGGACGAGGCCACCAGCGCGCTGGACGCGCAGACCGAGACCGCGATCCAGGCGGCCCTTCGCCCGCTGACGCGCGGGCGCACCACGCTCATCATCGCGCACCGCCTGTCGACCATCCGCGACGCCGACCGGATCCTGGTCCTCGATCGCGGCGTCATCGTCGAGCAGGGGACGCACGACGAGCTGGTGGCGCGCGACGGCCTCTACCACCGCCTGTGGACGCACCAGCACCGCCCCGAGCCGCCGGAACCGGCGCCTGACCTGGTGGCGCTCCCGGCGGCGGGCTCGTGACGGTCAGGTCAGCGGCGGCGCGGTCGACCGCCGCCGCGCCGGCGGAAGGCCGGGTGCGCCGGGTTCGGCGCGTTTATGGCGGCCTGCGGGACCTTCTCCAGCCCCAGCGCGTACCAGTCGGTGCCGAAGGTGCGCATGTGCATCTCTTTGCCGTTTTGCAGCGCGATCTGCAGGCGCTTCAACCGGTCGTCGCTGGGGAGCTTCTTGCGCCCCGACGCCAGCACGTCCAGCGCCTGCGCGCGCCCGCCGTGGCGCAGCCGGCACCAGGCGTAGGTGGCCCAGACCAGCCCTTCCTTGGACCGCTTGCGCGAGGCGCGCTCGAGCACCTGCAGCGCCTCCTCGGTCTTGCCGTGGCGGTAGAGGCTGGCGGCCAGCATCGTCCACCCCTGCACCCCCTTGTGCCGCGCCCGCTCGAGGAACGGACGCGCCGCGTCCGGATCGTTCAGCGCCGCGTAGTGGATGACGCCGATCTGCTCGTCGATCTGAGACGTCAGCAGCGGCTGCCACAGGCCCAGCCGCCGCACCGAGGCCAGCCGCTCGATGGCCCGCTCGAACCGACGGTTCTTGAGGTGGTTCTCGACCTCCGCCATGGCGCTCTCGACTGGCTTGCGCAGGCGGCGCAGCACGATCATCAGGGTGGCGATGGCGCCTGCGATGGCCAGGAAGATGCCCGACCCCAGCCCGAACTTGGCGCGCCCCAGCACGAAGGCGGTGGCGGACACCAACAGCGTCAATACGATGCTCAACACGGCGACTCCGTCTACCACGGCGCGGGCATTCCCGCCGCTGCTCGTTGCGCGTCATAAGCGTCGACAACGCTCGCGGGCGGCCCCACCATGGCCCTACATTCGACCTCGTGGACGACCCAGACCCGCCTCCGACAAGCTCTGATTCGCCGCCGGCCGCTCGGCTGGCGTCCGTGGCGGCCGCTTTCCGGCGGCTCCGGCGCCGCAGCCAGGAGCGGCTGCTGGGCGGGCTGACGCTCGGCTCGGCGCTGGGCGTCGCGACCCCGCCGCTGGACCTGCGGCTGGTCGGCCGGACGCTGCTCCACGCGGCGCTGGTCGGCGTGGGGGCCGGCCTGGTGGGCGCGGCCTTCTTCGTCGGCCTCGAATACACCCAGCACGCCTTGCTGGGACACCTGGGCGGCTACTCGCCCTTGCGCGCGCACGGCGAGCGCCTGGACGTGGCCACCCACGACCTGGTGCTGCGCCCGCTGGTCGTGATGCTGCTGCCGCCGGCCGGCGCGCTGCTGGCCGGCCTGCTGTGCCAGCTGGCGCCCGAGACGCGGGGCGGCGGGGGCGACGCCACCATCCACGCGTTCCACCACCAGGGCGGCGTGGTTCGCCGGCGGGTCATCTGGATCAAGGCGCTGGCGTCCATGCTGACGCTGGGGACCGGCGGCTCGGGCGGCCGCGAGGGGCCCACCATGCAGATCGGGGCGGCGCTGGGCTCGACGGTGGGGAGCTGGCTG